>Ga0209625_1000417_pt1 | contig 10992 bp, 7 predicted proteins | sample JacPin_JW_Ref_M2_FD_187960 | JGI IMG/M metagenome (GOLD analysis project Ga0209625, IMG submission 187960) | Forest soil microbial communities from Algoma, Ontario, Canada - Jack Pine, Ontario site 1_JW_Ref_M2 (SPAdes) (version 2) | ecosystem: Environmental > Terrestrial > Soil > Boreal...
GATGTAAACCGTATCCACCATAGCTTCGTGGGACAGCCATTCTTGGCTGCGCGCCTTCACAAAGAAGCCTTCACCCAAACCCACTCCAGCCGCCCTCAACAACTCCCGATGCCCCCGAATCTCCCGACAAACAGCCTCCACATACGGCGCAAACCGGCTACTAGCCACCACGCCCGTATGAAAATTGCAATACGTACACTTCGTCTGGCAAAACGGCACCTGCACGTAAATCCCCAGCTTCCTCATCACCCAAAAACTCTAGCACACCCCGCCCCAAAGCCCGGCCAGAAGCGCAACTTACCTTGCGTGAACGAACCAAAAATAAGGAATGAATTATAGATAGCGGCCGTGACTTAAGGCAGCTGAATGATGAAGTGATGCCCGATTTTTTCCCCTGTCGAAAGCTTTTGCAATCCGCTGAGTCCGCCTGCCCCCCATCGCGCCAAGAAAGGCAGCAGGCACAATTCCCGCTCCTGCAGCCCTTTGTGCGGATCCAACAATGACTCCAGGTATTGTTCGTGGGCCGAGATCAGCCCCGCCTTCTTGTCTTGGGCCCGGCCCGCTTTCCGGCGCAGTTTATCGATGTGAAATTCGATTCTCTTTCGCGTTCTTTCGACCGTGCCTTTTAACGTGGGATCGAGTTTCTCGATCTGCTTGCCGAGCTGCGCCAGCATCTTCGCGATCTGTTTTTGGTTTCGCTCGAAGTTTTTCGCCAGAGAGCCGGGGACCGATCGACTTTCCATTTTGTGCCGCAACTCCTGGGGCCCTCCCCAAACATTTTCAACAGTCAGGCCATACCGGCGCAAGAGTTTGTCGGCCTTCGCGTCGACCAGCGTGAATCCCGCGCGTGGCAGCATCACCGGCATCCGTCCGAGCAGATGCCGGTACACAACTTCCGATTGCGCAAAATAAGAAATCTCCGCCGGCCCCGCAATATACGCCGCGGTGGGAAGCAGATAGTCCTGCACCACCGGCCGGAAGAGCGCATTGGGACTGAAGTTCTCCGGCTCGGTGTGCGTGAGATGCACCAACTCTTCACGCTGCCACGTCTTTTCGCCGGCCTGGAATTTTCCGTTGCTCGCCGTTATGACTTCCCTCACGCCATCGGCCAGATGGAACAATAACGTACTTCGCGACGTCACCTTGACCTGGGCATCGAATCCTGCACGGTCCAAATCCTTTCCTCGCTGCAGCAGCTTTTCGTTCAGCGCGTCGCGTTCCGCAAGAGCGTGCTGATAAAGCGGCGCTGCCACTTTGTGGAGGCCGTTATCGAGCGGGTCCATCAGGATCAGCCCCTGCTGCGCAAACAGGCGCGCGAATAATTTGCCGAACGCGCTGCCGTACGTTTCCTCCGGCCGATAGCTTTCCACGAGATATTGCGCGAGCAAGTCGCTGCCTTGCTTCGCAAGCAATTCTGCGGCTGCTTGCACAAGAGGCTCAATCTGTGTGCCGAGCGAAATCCGTCCCACCGGCCGTCCCGTTTCCGCGATGAGCGGCAACTCAAAGCGGATCAATTTGCCCTGCTCGAACCACGAGGCGTGACGGACTTCGTCCAGATCGTGATCTTCCGTCGCCATCCAAAAAATCGGCACCGAGGGAATTCCGCCCCGCGTCAACTCCTCGGCAATCTGGACGGCCGTCAGCGCCTTATAAACGGAATAAGCCGGCCCGCTGAACAGCCCCACCTGCTGCCCGGAAACGACCGCGACTGCGCCTTCCTGAAGCCGGTCCAAGTTGGCCAGTGTTTCCGCGCCCGCCCCGAGATCGACGTTCTGTCTGCGAAGAATGGAACTTACTTCTGCTCTTCGCTCACCTGGGTAGTCCAATTTCCGCGCCGAGCGCGTCACCGCCGGCATGGACGGCGGATGAAAGTAGAATGACTTCACTTTTTCAAAGTGATCCAGGTATTCGAGAAACAGCTTCGGTTGGTGAGGAAGCTGGCGAAACGTGAGGACACGAGAATCCATGAGCCGTTAGATGATACTCGCAGGAAAACGTCTCATCAAATCTGTAGCTAATCATTGTGACTGCCGAGTTGGTATGCTATTTTCAGTGTTACACGCCCTCTTAAGGTACCCATGCCGAAACCACTTCGGACATCCTTTCTGTGGTTCCTTTTGGCCCAGAGTGCCACGCCTCTCTTCTCGCAATCCCAATCTCCGCAACCGGCAGGCGCCCAGGCGCCCGCCGTTATTCGGTCAACAACCAGGCTCGTTCAGCTAAACGTCATTGTCCACAATACGAAAGGCGAGCCGGTCGAAGGCTTGAAGAAGGAGGATTTCACCGTCCTAGATCAGGGAAAAGAGCAGCAAATCGCTGCTTTTTCCGCCAATTCGGCGGCGCCGCGCGACGCCTCCATTCCGTCGCTTCCCACGAATGTCTTCTCGAACCGCGGCGCCTCAGGTGCGGCAAACCCGGGCAGCGTCACCGTCATCCTTTTTGATGCGCTCAATACGGCAATTCAGGACCAATTCTACGCCAGACAGCAGGTGCTGAAATTCCTGCGCCAGCTTCAGCCACAGGATCACGTAGCCATTTATGTTCTAACCACAAAGATCATCGTGCTCAACGAATTCACCCAGGACGCCACCTCTTTGCTCCAGGCCATCCAGAAATTCGGCGGATATTACTCGGCGCAACAGGACGCAGCGAATCCGAATCCGAATCCTGTGGATCAAAGCACTTTCGTGAATAACACTCCCGAAACCGATGCAATGGCCTCCCGCTTGCGAGACTTCCTGAATGCCGCCGACGGCAAGTTCAGCGATTTTGCCAACATCAACCGCGCTGAAACCACGACGAGCGCTATTCAAGCCATCGCCAATCACGTCGCGCGAATTCCCGGAAGAAAAAGCTTGGTGTGGGTTTCGGCCAGCTTTCCGATCAGCATCGGATTTGACGGCGAAACCCTGAGTCAGCCGGGACGGGAGCAACGCATGTTCACAGACGAGATCGAGCACGCCACACGTGCACTGAATCAGGCCAACATGGCAATCTATCCCATTGACGCTCGCGGATTGATGGCCAGCCCACATTTCAGCGCCACCAACAACACCCCTTTCAGTACCAGATCTCCGGCCAGGGATCTGGGGCCGGATCAACGGAATTTCGACACCATGATTGTTCTTGCCGACCGTACCGGAGGGAAAGCTTCTTACAATACGAACGACATCGAGGGAGCCGTGCAGCGAGCAATTGCTGACGGCCGATACACTTACACGCTTGGCTTTTATCCAACGCACGGCAAGTGGGACGGCAAGTTTCACGAACTGAAGGTTCACGTAAACGAAAAGGGCCTGACGCTCCGCCACCGCAAAGGCTACTTCGCGCTTCCCGACCCTCCTGCCGGGCCCGAGGAAAATAAGGCTGCGCTCGACGCCGCCATCGGCAGTCCCGTGGAATGGACAAACCTGAATTTGGAAGTCGCTTTGAAGGCCTTCGATCTCGCCGTTCACACGCTTGATCTTCAGGTCGGCCTGGACACGCATGAAATCTCTCTGGCGCCCAAGGACGGCAGGTGGAGCGACACCATTTACGTGCTTTTCGACCAACTGGGGGCGGGGGACAAAGTCATCACCAGCGAAAAAGAAACTTTTGGGATGAACATGAAGCCCGAGACGTATGAGCGGCTGATGAGAATTGGCACCAAGTTTAGCGGGCGATTAGTGCTGTCGCCGGAGGTGGTGAATCTCCGGGTCATCGCCCAGGATACGGGATCGGGCGCCATCGGCACGCTTACCATTCCGATCAAGAAATATGTGGAGGAAGCGGCTTCGCTGGGCGCAAATCCACGCCCTGCGCAGAAACCGTAGACACAAATAAATGACCCGGAGAAATCAGGCCCGCGCTGTAGCCGGCTCAAGCGCGGCAAGCAGGTCTGACACGCGTCTTTTTCGCTCATCAGTAAGGGGCTGCAGCGGGAGGCGGGGAATGCCGCCGCGGTATCCGCGCTGATCCATTGCGTATTTCACGCCGGTGAGGCCCAATTCCGAGACGATCAATTTTGACGCGCGAGCGACCACGGATTGCAGTTCGCGAGCTTTTTCATGATGACCCTGGCGGATCAATTCAAATAGCTTCACGCATTTTTCCGGCAGCGCGGACGCCAGCGCAAGAATTCCTCCCCGCGCGCCGACGACAAACGATGGGTAAAGCGTCGCGGCATTGCCCACCAAAACGTTGAAGGCGGCCGGCGTCGCGGCGACAAAATCCGCTGTGCCCTGTACATTTCCCGAGCTGTCTTTGATGCCGATGATGTTGGGATGTTCCGCGAGTGTGTCTACTTCCGGGGCGCCTAAGGTGATGCCGGTGAATTGCGGAATCGAATAGAGCATCACAGGAATTGGCGATTCGTCGGCCACGCGGCGGAAATGCGCGATCAGCGCTTCGGCTTTGTACGCCGGTTTGTAGTAATGCGGCGGTTTCACCAGCGCCGCGTGATAGCCAAACTCCGCCGCGCGCTTCGTCCGCTCGATGGTCTCCGCAGTGGATTCCGCGCCAGTTCCGGCGAGCAGTGTTTTCTCTTTCGCGGATGCTTCCTTCACCGTGGCGAGAATCGCGTCCATCTCCGCGCGTGTAAGCAGCACGGATTCTCCCGTCGAGCCCAGCGCGACGTAACCCAGAAGATCCGTCGCGTTGTAAAGACGGAGATTGTGCTTCAGATCGGAAAGAGAAACCGATCCGTCCTGCGCATACGGAGTGGTCAAAGCGGCGAATACACCGGAAAAGTTCACGGCTTAATCTCCTGAAGCAGGCACGCCGGAAGCGGCGGCCTGTCCGCGATGTAAATCCTGCAACGCGGCGACTTCGGTTCCCTGCTCGAGCAGCGCGCGGATTCCGCGCGCAGCGGCATGCGCCGCGGCAAGCGTCGTGATGCACGGTATGTTGTAGCGGATCGCCGCGCGCCGGATCGATTTTTCGTCGTAGAACGATTCGCGCCCCAGAGGCGTGTTGATCACCAGATCGATCTTGCCCGTTTTCACCAGGTCCACAATGTTCGGCCGGCCTTCGTTCACTTTGAATACCGCTTCGGCCTCGATGCCGGCGGATTCCAGCGCCGCCGCAGTTCCCCGCGTAGCAAGCAGGTGAAAACCCAACGACGCCAGCTCTTTTCCAAGGGCTCCCAACTGCTTTTTGTCACGGTCGTTTACGCTGAGGAAAACCGTGCCCTTGCGCGGCAAGCGCTGTCCCGCCGCAAGTTGCGCCTTTGCGAACGCTTTTCCGTACGACGTCGAAATCCCCATGACTTCGCCCGTGGAGCGCATCTCGGGACCGAGAATGGTGTCCACGCCGCGGAACTTGTTGAAGGGAAACACCGGCGATTTCACCGAATAGAATTCATGCACGGCGATTTCGGCCACACCGTTGTGCCGTACAATCGGCAGGCTAATGTTCGCCAATTTCTTTCCGGTCATCAATCGCGCCGCGACCTTCGCCAGCGGCACTCCCGTCGCTTTGCTCACGAATGGGACCGTGCGTGAGGCCCGCGGATTTACTTCCAAAACAAAGACCGTGTCACGCTGAATCGCGTACTGCACGTTCATTAACCCGACCACTTTCAATGCCAGCGCCAGCCGTTTCGTATATTCACGGATGGTGTCGAGAATCGCGGGTGACAAGCTAACAGGCGGCAACACGCAGGAGGAATCCCCGGAGTGTACTCCGGCTTCTTCGATGTGCTCCATAATTCCGCCGATGACCACGTCCGTTCCATCGGCCAGCGCATCCACATCGATTTCTGTCGCTTCCTCGAGGAATTGATCGATCAGCACGGGCCGTGCGGGTCCCATCAGCGCCGCTTGGGCGACGTATTCCTGCACAGTGTTCACGTCATACGCGATCACCATCGCGCGCCCGCCAAGCACGTAACTCGGCCGGACCAGCACGGGCAATCCGATTTCTCCCGCGACGCGCGCCGCTTCTTCCGGCACCAGCGCGGTGCCGTTGCGCGGCTGCGGAATCTTCAGCTCGTCGAGCAACCGCCCAAACCTCCGGCGGTCTTCCGCCAAATCGATCGATTCCGGAGCGGTGCCCACGATTGGCACACCGTTGCGCTTCAGCTCCAATGCAAGATTCAGCGGCGTTTGACCGCCAAACTGCACGATCACTCCCTGTGGTTTTTCGCGCTCCACGATTGCCAGCACATCTTCCAGCGTCAGCGGTTCGAAATAGAGGCGGTCGGAAGTGTCGTAGTCCGTCGAAACCGTCTCCGGATTGCAATTCACCATGATGGTTTCAAAACCGTCTTCGCGCAGCGCGTACGCGGCATGGCAGCAGCAATAGTCGAATTCGATCCCCTGCCCAATGCGGTTCGGTCCACTGCCCAGAATCATGACCTTGAAACGCGACTGGGCGTCCGATTCGTCCTCGTCTTCGTACGTCGAGTAGAGGTACGGCGTAAACGACTCAAATTCCGCCGCGCAGGTATCGACGCGCTTGAACACCGGCGTCACGCCATAGCGGGCGCGCTGCAAACGCACGGAGGCGGACGTCGTTCTCCATATTTGCGCCAATTGCTCATCGCTGGTTCCGTGACGCTTCACCTCGCGCAACAATTCCTTCGAAGCCGTCTCCACGGTGACGGCCGCCGCGCGACGGTTCATCGCCGTCAACTCTTCAATCTGCTGGATGAACCAAGGATCGATCTTCGTCAGCTCGCAAATTTCCTGGGCCGGCAGCCCGCGTTCCATGGCCGTCAGCAGCCAGTGAATCCGGTCCGGCCTCGGCGTTGCTAGTTTTTCACGCAGCAGCGAATCCGGGGTTTCCGACGGGGCGCGCCACGGGGTGCTCGGCTCGAGCGAGCGAATTCCCTTTTGCAGCGCCTCCTTGAAGGTCCGCCCGATCGCCATGACTTCGCCGACCGATTTCATCTGCGTTCCAAGAGCGCTGTCCGCGCCGGGAAATTTCTCAAACTGCCACTTCGGAATCTTAACCACGACGTAATCGATGGTCGGTTCGAAGCACGCCGGCGTTTTCTTCGTGATGTCATTGGGGATTTCATCCAGCGACATTCCCACGGCCAGCCGCGCCGCGATTTTCGCGATGGGAAATCCCGTCGCCTTGCTGGCCAGCGCCGAGCTGCGCGAAACGCGCGGATTCATTTCGATAACCACCATCCTGCCATTTTCCGGGTTCACCGCGAACTGCACGTTCGAACCGCCCGTTTCCACGCCGACTTCGCGGATAATTGCGGCCGAAGCGTCTCGCAGGCGCTGAAATTCCTTGTCGGTCAGTGTCTGCGCGGGAGCCACGGTAATCGAATCGCCGGTGTGTACGCCCATGGGGTCGAAGTTTTCGATGGTGCAGATCACCACGAAGTTGTCGCGGAAATCGCGCATCACTTCGAGTTCGTATTCCTTCCAGCCGAGCACGGATTCTTCCACCAGCGCTTCATGCACCGGGCTCATGTCCAGAGCGTGGGCAATGGCCTCGCCAAACTCTTCCTTGTTGTAAGCGATCGAGCCGCCCGTGCCACCCAGCGTGAACGACGGCCGAATCACCAGCGGAAATCCTAGTTGATCGCAAAGCCGCAATGCGTCCTTCGCGTTGTTCACCAGCGCGGACGCGGGAACTTCCAGACCAATCTTGCGGCAGGCATCTTTGAACCAGAGGCGGTCTTCCGCCACCTTGATGGCGCGTAGCGACGCACCGATCATCTCCACTTTGTATTTTTCGAGGATGCCGCTTTCGGAAAGCTCGACGGCCAGATTCAGCGCCGTTTGTCCTCCGACCGTAGGGAGGAGCGCATCCGGTTTTTCCCGCGCGATAATTTCCTCGAGATATTCCTTGGTGAGCGGCTCGATGTACGTGCGATGCGCGAGTTCCGGGTCGGTCATGATGGTCGCCGGATTCGAATTGACCAGCACGACCTCATACCCCTCGGCGCCCAGCGCCTTGCACGCCTGCGCACCGGAGTAATCAAACTCGCAAGCCTGGCCGATAACGATCGGCCCGGAGCCGATGATCAGGATTTTCTTGATGTCTTTGCGTTTGGGCAAGTCTTCAGTCCCCGGTTGTCAGTTCTCCGTTACCACTTCGAAAAAACCTCCTGCGTGAAGCCGGACGGTCCGTCACCACTTCACCCCATGGGTATTCAAGACGCTCTCGGCCTGCTCCCGATGATTCAACAACGTGGAGTAAATCGCTTTGTAATGGTCGGCCTGTTTCCATTCGATCACTTTGCGCGCGCGCTCGGCACCGACCAGGTCTTCCATCGCCTCCCATTCGAGCATGCAAACCGCAATGTGAAAGTAGCTGCTCCGCAACTCGCCATCGCCGTCCGGAACCCGCGTCTCCATGTTAGGAAAAATTCGGTGTAGGTCTTCGAACAAGGCCGGATTGTCCGTCCGATGACGTTCCATCAGAACCCAGTGGCCCTGCTCGTGGACGTAGGCCGAAAGCGCAAGGTCGTCGTTGTCCAGGAAGCGCAGGTTCAGAGTCAGCACAGGATAGGAATGATTCATGGCCCCGCGCTCGATCAGAATGTCCCGCGAGACGGTGTACTTTTTCAAGTCGTACTGCTTCGCAAGCCGTTCCATTTGCTCCTTGCGCTGCTCCTCCATTGGATAGCCGTGCTTGGTCTTGATGTTCAGCTTGGGGGTTTGCGCTGAGGCAAGCGATGATGCGAATGCCGCTGCAGCGATGACCAGATACTTTTTGATTCCTTTGCGCTTCGGCATTTCCCCTGAAACCTTTTCACTGCCGCGAACTGCCCGGCTGCTCGAATTCCTTCATCAAATCCGTGAATTGCGTGAACAAGTAGTGTGAATCGTGCGGCCCGGGCGACGCCTCCGGGTGATATTGCACACTGAAAAGCGGCAACGACTTGTGGCGCATGCCCTCGTTGGTGTTGTCGTTCAAATTGATGTGCGTGATTTCAACTTTGCTCGAGGGCAGTGATTCCGGATCGACGCAAAACCCGTGATTTTGCGCGGTGATCTCTACTTGTTCGGTGAGCAGATTTTTTACCGGGTGATTCGAACCGTGGTGCCCAAATTTCAGTTTGAATGTCTTTCCACCCAGCGCCAGACCGCACAACTGGTGCCCCAGGCAAATGCCGAAGACCGGCACGCGGCCGATGAGCTTTTGAATATTCTCCACCGCGTAGGTGATAGGTTCCGGATCGCCCGGCCCGTTCGAAAGAAAGACTCCGTCCGGCTTCATCCCCAGGACATCCTCGGCGGAGGTCTGCGCCGGGACGACGTACACTTCGCAGTGGTGGTCCACGAGCAGCCGCAAAATGTTCTGCTTGATTCCGTAATCGTAAGCCACCACGCGATGTTTCCGCGTCTCCGCTTGCGCGTCCGATTCGCCCATCTGTTCGGACCACGGCGAAACCGCCACATCGACGGACCCTTTATCCCATCCGTATGATTTCCCACAAGTGACGCGGCTGGCGAGTTCCTGCCCCGCCATGCCCGGCAATTGCTTGGCTTCAAAAATCAACTGTTCCGCGGGTGTCCCGTCCGTCGATACCATGCCGCGCAGCGCGCCGACGTTTCGAATATGCCGCACCAGCGCCCGCGTATCGATGTCCCAGATCACGGGAATCTTGTGACGGTTCATATACAATTGCGCCGTCTCCGCCGATCTCCAGTTTGAAGAGACCTGCGAAAATTCCCGCACGATGAGCGATTCGATGAACGGCCGCGAGGATTCCTCATCTTCGGCGTTCGCGCCGACATTTCCGATGTGTGGATAGGTCAAACAGACGATCTGCCCGGCGTAGCTGGGGTCGGTGAAGACTTCTTGATAACCGGTGAGGCTGGTATTAAAAACGACTTCGCCGCCGCGGCGCGTGATCGCGCCTGCCGCGCGGCCGTTAAAGACGCGCCCGTCTTCCAGCGCGAGTATCGCGTTTCGGTGCTGAACTTCGGCCAGTGGGTCCTCCCGTATTTCTCATCAAAATGTGCCGGTCATTTCGTGTCGGCGTCCGTGGCCGAAAGCGACCCGAAATGATCCACGGGCCAGTACGCAAAGACAGCCCGCCCGTAAATGAACCGGCTGGCGACCGAACCGAAAACGCGTGAATCGTTCGAGCTGATGCGGTGATCCCCCATGACGAAATAATGGTCCATCTCCACGCGCACCGGTCCGAAATCGCTGACATCCTCGTACTGCCGCGGAACATAGGGTTCGGGCACCATGTTCCCGTCGACGTACACGGCGCCCTGGCGGATTTGCACCGTCTCTCCCGGCAAACCGATCACACGCTTGATGAACGATTTCGAGTGATCGAGCGGATACCAGAACACCACCACATCTCCGCGCTGAATCGGCTCGAAGCGGTAGACAAATTTGTTGATGAAAATGCGTTCCTGGTCGGAGAGCAGTGGGGCCATGCTGGTGCCTTCGACTTTTACCGGCTGGTACAAGAAGACAATGATCACCAGTGCGAGACCGATGGCAATCAGCAGGTCGCGGGTCCAGACGCGAATTTCGTTGCGCAAGGAGTGCAGCGGCGCCGGCCGCTCAGCGGCCGCACTGGAATCTGACTGCTCACGTCTCACTTTTGCCGCCGCTAGGTCAGCGGTCACAACAGAAGACCGTGCCGGAACTTGGTTCTCCGGTGAAGTCGAAGTCGCGGGCTGTTTTTCGCGCGGTCTTTCCATTTTTGGCTGCCTTGTATTTATAGCACGCCCATCGCGGCCCGCGCCAGTTGCGATTTGGCGGCGTGCCTTGCGGAGAGATACTCTCCCTTACATCTATTGAGATTCACGAAACAGTCTTGGTGTTGCAAGGAGATCGTGCGCGCCTCTCGAAATTCTAAGAGCGTTTTGAGGCGGCAGTCAGAGCTGGCTACTCACTGTCGAGGGCGTAGTTCAAGGAAGCCAGTGCGGCGACGACGGCGGTTTCCGTGCGTAAGATCAAGCGGCCAAGCGAAGCTTCCAGGAAACCACCGCTCTTCCCTGTAGCGAATTCTGAATCGGTCCAGCCGCCCTCCGGACCGATCGCCAGGATCGCCTTTTCCGCCCGCTGGCCTTGTACGACCTT
>Ga0209625_1000418_pt1 | contig 10974 bp, 9 predicted proteins | sample JacPin_JW_Ref_M2_FD_187960 | JGI IMG/M metagenome (GOLD analysis project Ga0209625, IMG submission 187960) | Forest soil microbial communities from Algoma, Ontario, Canada - Jack Pine, Ontario site 1_JW_Ref_M2 (SPAdes) (version 2) | ecosystem: Environmental > Terrestrial > Soil > Boreal...
TAAAGCTGGACAGGAGCCAATGGGAAGTAGGCACTTCGTGAGTTCCCGCACGATTTTTCAGCAGCCCGCTGCCAATCTGGCGGTCGACTCCTCTAGTTACCTCGCGCGGTCGCGATACAGGAAACCCAAACCTGCGCGAACCCGTCTAACACCCTGCGAGCACTCAACTTACCTTTCCGTACAAAAAGATGTGAATCCCTACCGGAAAGCCGGGGAACTTTTTAGGCCCTGCCTGGGAAATGCTAGATGAAACGCATTATGCCTGATCCGACCCGATGAAAATTCGACAGAACGATCAGGACGAAGGGCTCCTCACGCGCTCCGCCAGGGGCGACGAAGAAGCATTTACGATTTTGTATCGCAGGCATGCGGATGCGCTGTACCGCTTTGCGTTTCGCATGACCGGCAGCTCCTGGGGAGCGGAAGAAATTGTTCAGGACGTTTTTATGACGTTGGTGCGCGAGCCGGGCAAATACGACGCTGAACGAGGCACTCTGCCCGCGTTTCTTTTCGGAATCGCGCGCAACAAGATCATGAAATACAACGAGCGTTTGCCACGCGAAATCTCTTTGGTCGAGCGCCAGGAAGATGGCAGCGGCGGCGGGGTAACTCTGCGCGATTCGTTCACACCCGCCATGTGGGCCGAACAACGCGAGCGCCTCGAAAAGGTCAGAGCCGCGGTGATGGAACTCCCCATCGAATTTCGCGAGACGGTGGTTTTGTGCGAGTTGGAAGAAATGAGTTATGACCAGGCCGCACGCATGCTCGATTGCCCCATCGGCACCATTCGTTCTCGGTTGCATCGCGGGCGCGCGCTTTTGCTGGCCAAGCTTGAAATGCTTCGCGACGCACCCCGGCGTTGGAGCTCGGTAGCGCGATGAAGAATGGAAGATCTGCTATGAACTGTGAAGAATTTGAAATTTTAGGTTTGGATTCGCGACGCGACGATTCCATCAGCGACGACTGCCGCCAGCGCGCTCTGCAGCACGCTCGAGTTTGCGGCCGGTGCGCCGCGCTCGGAGCCTCATGGAGCGCCGCTCAGGTCGAGTTGGCTGCGTTGGCGGAAAGCAGCCGCATACTGCGCGTGCCGGCTCGCGTGGAAACACGAGTATTGCAACAGTTTCGGCTCAAGCATCAGCCCAGGCAAGAGCGCAGATTTTTGCGGCTTGCAACTTGGGCACTCGCAGCGTCCGCAGTGATTGTCTGCGCTCTAGGAATTTGGGATTGGCATAAATGGCGGCAAGGCTCACTGGGCAACAACATCGCGGCTCACTCGGTGCCGGGTCGCAACAGAGTTTCCAGTCCTGCGACCGGTTCGTCGCTGAATGACGCGAGCTCAGTCGCTGATGATCCAGAGATTCTGATTGCCGGCAACGAAGGAAATGACGGCAACGGCGGCAACGAATTTACGCAGTTACCCGGCAGCTCTTTACAGGAAATGGAAGATGGCGCCATCGTGCGCGTCGGAATGGAAAGAGCTTCGCTTGCGGCGTTTGGTTTGCCAGTAAATGAAGACGACGCCAGCGACTGGATTCAAGTTGATCTGCTGGTCGGCAGCGACGGCTCTGCGCAAGCGGTGCGCTTGCCCGAATAAACAATTGAATGAACAGTTTCTCGCGGTGATGAGTTCACCGCGTTTCGGAGAGAAGAGGAGAGCTACATGAAGCGAAATGGGTGGATGCACGTGGTGTTGGGTGGCGCTTTAGTTTTAGGTGTGGGAACGGCAAATGCGCAAGGGCCAGGCGGCGGCCATCACGGCCCGTTTGGCGGTCCGATGGAGTTGATGGGCTTTGAAGGAATGCACGGCGGAAAGCTCGTGAAGGGTGCGCCGTTCTCGGCAACCTCCACGTCAACTACGAAACAAACTTTGCAGGATGGAACGATCATTAATCGCACCACGCAGGGCGCTATTTATCGTGATAGCGAAGGACGCTCCCGCCGCGAAGTAACTTTTACGGGCGTCGGCGCATTACAGGCAACGGGTGGTACGCATAAAATGGTGGCGATTTTTGATCCGGTCGCCGGCGCGCACTACATGCTGAATCCCGATAAGAAGGTCGCCTATAAAATGTCCTTGCCCGCGAATGCTGGAACTGCCGATAAAGCGCAGAAATTCCAGCAAAAGATGCAGGCTCGCCAGCAGCAGGAAGAAGCCTCTGGAGCGCTGAAGGTTGAATCGCTCGGAACGCAAGTCGTGAATGGCGTGAATGCCGAAGGCACGCGCACTACACACACCATCGCGGCAGGCGCGATCGGAAATGATAAAGCTATACAAGTCGTGTCGGAGCGCTGGTATTCGCCTGATCTTCAAACGGTGGTACAGAGTTCGCGAATGGATCCGCGATTCGGCACCACCACTTTGTCTCTGACAAACATTCAGAAGGCCGAGCCCGCCGCGACACTCTTTGCGGTTCCGGCGGACTACACCGTGCAAGCCGGCGGACCTGGACATGGACATCATGGTGGATCCGCTGCTGGAGCTCCGCCACCGCCCCCAGCCAGTTAACAATTTTATTTAAGCTCTTCTCTCCTTGAAGACGGCGAACGCCTTTTTGGTAGCGCAAGTTGCTGCCAGAAAGGCTTCGTCGTTTTTAGTCGGTTTTTACCGCAGTACAAATTTCAGCCAACAGAACGCACTAAATTAATCGCGCGTACCGTTTAGCACGCACCCAAAAAAACGCGGAGGTGCCCCACCCTCGATTTTTAGGGGGTTGGGGTGCCCCAGGGTTCGCAGTTGAGTTATGAACCTGGGTCTTGCAGCTGGTTTTCGGTTTTCTCTTTTCCTTTTCACTCCTTCGATCACAACTCTCCGCATCCCCCAAATCACAAACGGTTCAACGCTCGCGCGGTTTAAACATTCCCGCCGCAATGCGTGTGACCATTCTCCGCGGCACGAGTCGTTCCCCTTGCGCGCCAAGATAATTTCCCAGCCCAGAAATCACGTAACTTTTCCCCGCCGCCAACGCTTTCAAACCCGTGCGCGCCACTTTCTCCGCCGTCTCCGCTTTACGCATGAATTTTTCCTGGCCCGCCACCACATGAAATTCCGACTCCGTCGACCCCGGGCAAAGCGCGCAAACGCGAACGCCATACGGCTTCATTTCTTCCGCCAGGCCTTCCGCGAAGAGCAAGTCGAATGCTTTAGTCGCCGCATAAGTTGAAATGTACGGAACCGCCTGGAAGGAAGCGGTAGAAGCCAGAATCAAAATGTCGCCGCTGCGCCGCGCGACCATGTCCGGCACATACAGTCGCGTCAAATGCACCAGCGCCGCGCAATTCACCTGCACCATATCCAGCAATCGCTTCACTTCCACCGAATGCAGCTCGCCATAGGCGCCGAAGCCTGCATTGTTCACGAGCAATTCAACGATGATTCCTTGCGTGCGCGTGAAGGCATAAATCTTTTCCGGCACGCTCACATCCGCCAGATCCGCTGCAAATATCGCAGTTTTAATTTTGTGTTTTGCTGCGAGTTCTCTCGCCAATTCTTCAAGCCGCTCTTGCCGCCGCGCGGTCAAAACCAGATTCGCCCCACCCGCGGCCAATTCCTTTGCCAGCGCCACGCCAATCCCCGCACTGGCCCCGGTAATCAACGCCCATTTTCCACGCCACTCTGCAATCATGTTCCTCGCCTCATTCTGCTAGCCCCACTGCATACTGACACATAAGTTGGGAGCCGCTATAATTTGTTGGCGACAATTCTAATTCCGTGGAAGTGAGCACAGAAGTCCTTACTTTACTGAAAAAATAACGGACGGGCCTCTAAGCTGGATTCTCTAGCCAATATTGAAATCATGGAATTTGTTTTGAATTAGCGACACATGCGCGGTGGCTCAGCGGCGAATTGTCCATTCAGTTCTATCGCGGCTCATTTGTCTATTGCATTTGGCGTGCGAAGCCCCCAGAGCAAGAGGATCGAGGATGCCACTATCGCCAAGCCCACAGTGATAAACCCAACTGTCACCAGACTCTCCTGCCAGCCCGGTGCACTACGGCCCGGCGCTGTAATGGGAGACAACGCGCCAGTACCGAAAATTGCAGCCAGTGTGGTTACAACCCAGTTCATATAGGTGCCGTAAAGCGCACTCCAAAAGGCAATCGCTTCCATCCGCGGAGGTAGTTTTACCTGCGCCCAAGCTGCCCCCAGCGCAAGCAAAAAGGTGCCGTTCATTAAACCCTCTAAGTGCGCCGCAAGTCCCATGCGGATATTAGCGAAATGCGGTTCGGCAAAGCCTGTGAGTAGACCGAGCAGAAAGAGGCTCATGCCATGCCACATAAGACGCCGGCTCATGTGTTGACCTCGATGGGGCTACTTGATTTTTTGCTGATCACTTTTAGCCGCTTCCAATGGACTGGAGCGCCACGTCGCGTATCAGATTGCGAAACGAAGGCTCGAGGAATCTAAATTCCACCGCTGAACCAATCAATTGTCCCGCAGCTTAAGAATCGGATTTGTTCGGAGCCACGCTCGCCTGCTGTAACCACTTCCGCAAAAGCGCTCCACTTTTTAGCGATACCTCTCGAAACGCGAGCCCCAACCCTGAATTGGAATTCGCGAATACCACCTCTGCAGTGGCCGCGAAACATTCCGATTCCGCGAAAATTTTAATCACCACTTCGCTGCCAATTGGAAGCGTTTTCGGTGTATCTACGAAACAACCGTTAAGACTAATTTTGGCCACCTGGGAGCCGGGTATCCCGCCAGATTCGGGATGAATGATTTCCGCAACAGCAATGAAAGGGTAACGAGGACTCCGAGAAATTGCGTATTCCATTTAAAATCCTATTCGACAAACGTGATTTAATCGTGAACTTCCCTGTTTTTGCGTAACGAAGACACCACGGCCTGCCCGAACTACCAGATCAAGTTATCAGACTTCTGCTGTCATATAGGTAGTAGTTTTGACCCGAAGCGAAGGACACGAGATAACTCTGCATCTGAAAAAGAAGAGGCCAATGGAGCCAAGCGCGAGAATTTCTAGGGGAATAAGCTTTATGGCCGACCAAACTGGATCAATGACCGGGGTCTGGGATGGCGAAAAAATCCATGGTAACTTGCCGCTTGCCGCGCCGATTAGTCCCGGCGGATGCCGACTACGTGTCGGCGGACCGACGGCTCGGCCATTTCTGCACCTGAAGGCAATAACCGTAACTCGAGTGTTGTAGTGCTAACTCATTTAGCTCGGAACGTTGCGCACCAGCTCCTTGTTGGCCCCCACTAGGGAAGCTGCGGCTGCGAACCTAGCGGAAGAGATTGATCTTCGCCAGATCGATGATTTCGTCGCCGCGCCCGCTCAGAACTGCCTTCAGCGTGAATAGACTGAACCCTTTTACCTGCTCTGCGGTGATCGTGGGTGGCATGGATAGTTCCTGGCGGTCTACCACCGCTTCGACCAAGGCTGGACCGTCATGCTTTAAAGCTTGGGCAATCATTGGTCGAACCTGAGCGGGCGTTTCCGCCGTCAGTCCCAGCAGCCCGGCGGCTTCCGCCATTTTTGCGAAATTCGGATTCTGGAGATCAGTTCCGAAATCTAAAATGCCGGCCGCTTTCATTTCCAATTCCACGAAAGCCAGTGAACCATTCTTGAAAACAATAATCTTCACCGGTACGTTCAATTGCCGAAGTGAGAGCATATCGCCCATGAGCATCGCCAGCCCTCCATCTCCGCACAGCGATACCACTTGACGTCCTGGATAACTTACCTGCGCCCCAATGGCCTGTGGCAGCGCGTTGGCCATTGACCCGTGGTTGAAGGATCCGAGTAACCGCCGTTTGCCGTTCATGGTCAGGTAGCGTGCTGCCCAGATGGTTGGAGTGCCGACGTCGCAAGAAAAAATTGTATCCTTGGCGGCAAGCTCGTCGAGCACCCGTACAGCAAACTGAGGATGGATCGGTTTCTTGCCCGAACCCTCGGTCGCGAGTTCATCGAGGCCCTTGCGAGCCTTTTTATAATGTTCGAGCGAAGCCTTGAGATGCTTGTCGTTGTTGTTTTGGCTCAATTTTGGCAGCAGGGCTCGTAGCGTCGTCTTGGTATCTCCCACAAAACCGTAGTCAACCTTGGTGCGCCGGCCCAACTGCTCTCCGCGGATGTCGATCTGGACGATGGTGGCGTCTTTGGGGAAAAACGGCTGGTACGGGAAATCAGTCCCGATCATCAGCAAGAGGTCGGAGTCCATCATCGCGTGATAGCCGGAAGAAAATCCGAGTAGGCCGGTCATGCCCACGTCAAACGGGTTGTCGTACTCGATGAACTCTTTTCCGCGCATCGCATGCACGATCGGCGCGTTCAACTTGCCTGCCAGTTCAATCAGTTCCGCATGAGCCCCCGCGCAACCGGCTCCGCCCAAGATGGTGATTTTCTTCGATTTATTGAGGATCTTCGCCAGCGTCGCGATTTCGTCGTCAGAGGGGCACACCGTTGGTTTCGGCGGCGGAAAATGCAGGCGCGGCTCCTGTTCAACCGCATCGCGCAGGGCCACATCTCCGGGGATGGCAACCACCGAAACGCCGCGCCGCGACAACGCAGTCTGGATCGCAATCTCCAAAACACGCGGCATCTGTTCCGGCTGCGAAACCAGCTCGCAATAATGGCTGCACTGCGCGAACAGATGTTCTGGTTTGGTCTCCTGAAAATATCCGCTCCCGATTTCATTGCTTGGAATCTGCGCTGCGATGGCCAGCACCGGAACACGGCTGCGGTGACAGTCGTAGAGCCCGTTGATCAAATGTAGGTTCCCAGGACCGCAGCTCCCGGCGCAGACCGCCAGCTTTCCCGTGAGATGAGCTTCCGCTCCAGCGGCAAACGCCGCACTCTCCTCATGCCTTACGTGAATCCACTGAATTTGTTCTCTTGCGCGAATGGAGTCGGTGATGCCATTGAGAGAGTCGCCGGAAACACCGTAAACTCGCTGAACTCCCGCTTCAGCGAGAACATCAACCAACAAACCCGCTACGTTTTTCTTGGCCATCTTGGCTGCTCCTTTCGGGTCCCTCTCTAAGACGATTGATGCTTGCTCTGGACAGTTCGGACTAAGGAAATTCAATTCCCCAACGAACATGCCTTGGTTTCCCGGCAGATCAGCGCCACCCCCATTTGGATGGCCACTTCGGCGAGCCGATAAAATGCGATCGCCCGCTTGAGCACAAGATTACCGGAAGTCGTGCTCCCCTAGAGCGGCCAACCTCGTACTAGCTGCATGCTCCGCAGCTATGCGTGCGCAACTGTGTCAACGACGGCCTCTCACGGCTCTTGTCCCCATTTACAACACGCCCGTAACGAAGCGCAAGAGGGAGGCCATTCGTATAGGCTGCGCCTTAGATTCGTGAAATCTCGCACTAGTACGGGCACTTTACGCGCAAATCCAATCTCGTTGTGCCGCGTTTGCTTTGCGCACAATACCGAAGCCCGAGTTCACTGTGCGGCCCACTAAAGTGTGAGGGGCATTTAGAAAGCTGAAATATTCCGGCCCATGCAGCGAACCAACACCAAATCCCGATGAAAATGCAAAGCGACAGAAGCAGGCGAAGTCTTAGCCAAATTACCTTCCGCCGTGCGTGTAAGCAGAATTGTTTTTAGCGGGCGAGCCTGTAAGCCGGACCCTGTGCGGGTTTGCATCACGCATGGCGCACTTCAAACCGCGGCAATCATTCCTCTAGGTTCCGGTTCGCACCGGGACTTCCTGCGCTTGAGTCAATGTCGTCGTCGCTAGAGACTCCCAGCCGTTTCACTGCATAGCGATTCAGGTGGCGAGGGTCTTTGCCCTTCGCGATAGCGAGATATTCAAAGTGGCCTTTCTTGTCATTTGCTTTCCAGGTGTAACGCACATTGCCCGCTCCGCCGGAGCGTGCTGCGTCCGCGAGATTTCCTACATCCCCGTAGTTCACCGGCTGTCCATCAGGGCGCGCAAGAACGGTGACGTAGCGCACGTTGCGCTCGCGATCAAACCCAATGATGAGGTATTGGTAGTGCTTGTCGTGGCTGAGCGTCCAAACCTGCTGACCTTCGTCTTCTGATTTGAATTTACCGAGTTCGCTGAGACGCGCGTGGGCCTGGCTATACGACATTCCCAGCCGAAGCCCGAGAATCTCCGGAGCAGGTTGTTTACCGGCAGCCGAAGCGGTGAGGCATAAAACTAGAAATCCAAGCAACGCGGTTCTGGTCATTTTTTTCTTGCGACGAAGATCCTTGTGCTCACGGAAGGCGGCGCGCAGTTCCAGGATGCGCCGCCCTCAGAAGAGCGAATCGTTAAGGTCTCAACGTAGTCGAGTCCTGGCTCTTAAACAGTCCCTTGCCAGTCGACTGGCGAATAATCGTGGCCTTGGTGGCCTGATCGTTGTCCAGACGTGTGTGAGACGCGGTGGCGTTGTTGCCCTTGGCGATGCAAGCCGCGGTAATGCAGCCGTCGGTGTATGCGGTAAAGACGCGGCCGACCTTGTCCACGGTAATGTCATTGAAGTCCAGAAGGTTTCGCGTTCCACTGGGGCAAGTCGTTCCTTGCGTACAGATCACGCCGAGTTGTACGGGATCGGTCGGCGTAGCATCTACCGTGAACCAATTCTTGCCGCCATCGTATGTGGTAGCCACATAGCCATGCCACACGCCACTAAATGGCGTGCCGGTATCGGCGCCGGTAGCGTCACCCGCGGAGGGCGTTCCGAGGAAGAAATAAGACGCTCGATCATTGTCGCCAGCGACGACTTCTGGAAAAACAGCATTGTGAATTGCGAACGGCACGCCAACATCCAGATCGTAATGCCAAGAGCGGCCCTGGTCGTGAGAAACGGTAATGTGCGGATGACCGTCGCCGCCGATATACCCAAAGTAAACGCGTCCCTTGGCACCGATTCCCACGGACGGGTCGCTCGTGCCGGACGTGCTACCGGTAACGGGCTCCACCGTGAATGTAACTCCGTTATCCATGGAGACGATCAAGCCTTGCGTACTTCCGCAGCTTTTATTCGGCACATAAACAATGCCGCTGCTTGAGACTTTGATGTGCCCGTGCAAGCCGCCGCACTGCACCAAGGTGTACATGGGGTGCGCGGCTTCGTACGTCAGGCCGCCATCCTGACTCAGCGCCATTTCCGCATCGCCAATATCCTGCGAGGCGTAGTACACCGCATGTGGATATTGCGTAAGCGGGCCGCGCACCGCTAACTGCGCGCAGGGCACCGGAGTGGCCAGCAACTGGTCCGCGGTGCATAGACGAAAAGGCCCACCGCCTACTGTCTCGTGGTCGACGCCTGAAGCGATGCCACCACCTTGGCTCACCGTGTAAGTCGCGCCGTCGTTATCGGTGAACGCGGACAGACTGGTGGTTCCGAACAGTTGGGAGATGACCGTGCGGCCCGTCTGAGAATCGGTAAAGAGGATGGGGTCCAAAGTCGTGATGCTGGTGTTCGGTCCATCTTTCAGCAGCCAGGTTGCGGTTGCGGGCGAAGTGCTGGTGTTGAAAGTGACCTGCAAAGTGTCAAGCAGTGCTTGGGTCATGATACGGCCGGAATTGAAGTTGGCGCCAATCGAAGGCTCGCCCGAATTGTCACCGAGGCCCGGCGGGGATTGGTAATTCAAATAGGTGGGCGCGGAGCCGTGTGCTACCGAGTCAGTAGGCGGAGTGGTGATGGTAGCCACGCCACTGTAAGGATCGCCGGGAGCTACCGTGGAGTCGACAACATGCACGGTGTACACGCCAGTTCCAGAAACGGTGGGGTCGATGATCGCGGATTCGCTAGTCTCGGGTATACCAGCTGTAGCGCTGGCGATCACTGGGCCAGACAAATCGCCCTTATGGACGTAGAAATCGTAGTCATTGAGACTGCTGGAATGAGTGATGACGATCGAAAGAACAAGACCTTGGTAATTGCTCGGAGCACCGGTAAGAGTGACGGTAAATACGTCGCAATCGGTTCCGTCGACGCAGGTAGTTTCATCTGTGGTAGCTCCCGCAATTCCGCTGCCCGCCCACGTGGTCGAAGAGCCATTGGCGGGGGTTAAGGTGCCGGAAGAAGGAGTCGAAGCGAAGGCAGGAAAGGCAAGCGCAAAAGAAATGGTCAGAAAAAATGTCACTCTTAATTTCAAGTTAAAGGGAATTGCACTACCCGGTAACAGCGTTGAAATATTATGTGGACACAAAACCAGCGTCCTCCTTCCGAATTTTTTGTGGCCAGGAAAACCGCTTTGTCGTGCGTCCTACTGAAGCTGGCCATAAGGCTATGTAGCACCTACTACTTTGGGAATAGGGTGAATACCGTATGCACGATTGCGGCTTCGACTATTCGACTTTCGCAAGAGAGAGTTGCCGTAGGCGGGATGAAATGAAAACGGATCGTACAATGTATTACAGGAGTATTACAGGAATTTTCGTTTGAACGCAGAGATGCTCAGCGTTAACCCGCCGTCTGATTTGGCCTGAATGAGAAATTCATGCGCAGTTGCCGTTCGTAAGTTATTGAAAATAGCGGACGGGCCTGTAAGCCGGATTCTGTGCAGCGTTGCATCGCGCATGGCGCGCTGCAAACCGCGGCAATCATTCCTCTAGGTCCCGGTTCGCACCGGGACTCCAGCAGCCTACCCGAGGGTTTTCAATTTACGCGGATTGCGCCGACGTAAATCGGAGTGCGCTCCTTTGCAGGACCGCCGCTCAATGAGCCGGGCCGGCTCTCCCCTCCTATTTGGCCTTGCACCACGCGGGGTTTTCCGTGCCCTCGCTATTGCTAGCGAAGCGGTAGGCTCTTACCCCACCTTTTCACCCTTACCAACAGTGCGAGCATTGCGAGACGTCTCGCAGGTTTTGCCTGCGCGATGCCACCGTGCTGCGCTCCACCGGCGGTTTTATTTTCTGTGGCACTATCCGTGGCTTCGCCTTGTAGCGAAGCCCCCTGGCGTTACCAGGCGCGTTGCCCTGTCAAGAGTTCTGGCCAACAAATCGTTGGCCATGCCTCAGGACGGTGTCCGGACTTTCCTCCCGCTACTG
>Ga0209625_1000420_pt1 | contig 10955 bp, 5 predicted proteins | sample JacPin_JW_Ref_M2_FD_187960 | JGI IMG/M metagenome (GOLD analysis project Ga0209625, IMG submission 187960) | Forest soil microbial communities from Algoma, Ontario, Canada - Jack Pine, Ontario site 1_JW_Ref_M2 (SPAdes) (version 2) | ecosystem: Environmental > Terrestrial > Soil > Boreal...
AACGGCAGATCGATAGGCCCATCCCCAAGCCGGTGGTCTTGGTAGTATAGAAGGCCTCGAAGAGGTGCTCAAGAGTCGCCGGCGCCAATCCCGGGCCCGAATCTCGCACCGCGACGAGCACGCCGCCCGACTCGGCTTGCCCGGTGCTGATCAGCAACTCGCGCGGCCCGTCGCTGACGCCGCCCATGGCCTCGACCGCGTTGATGATCAGGTTGAGAATCACCTGTTGCAGCTGGACCCGATCGCCGTTAATGCGCGGTAAGCCGTCCGCGAGGTGCGTCTGCACCGAGACGCCGGTCTTTACCGCTTCGCGACGGGTGAGCTCAATCACCTCGCGGATCGCCTCGTTTATGTCCACCCAGTCCTGCCGTGGCGGCGCCTTTTTGATGAGCTCACGGATTCGGCCGATAACGTCGCCGGCGCGATTGCCGTCCTTGACGATGCGAGCGAGCGCTTGCCGCGCCTCCTCCAGATGCGGTGGTTGACGATCTAGCCAGCGCTGCGCCGCCTGGGCGTTGGTGACCATCGCCGCGATCGGCTGGTTCACTTCATGGGCGATCGAGGCGGTGAGCTGCCCCATCGTCGCGACACGATTGGCATGCGCCAGCTCCATCTGCACCTCGCGGTAGCGCCGCTCGTTCTCGCGCGCTTCGGCTTCCGCCCGCTTGCGCTCAGTCAGATCGAGCACGAATGAGACACCTTGCTTCCCGCTTTGGTCGAAACTCGCCGCGCCGACCAGCACGGGCAAACGGCTGCCGTCTTTTCGAAAATACTCCTTCTCGTATGGTTGTACGGTCCCGGTCATCTTGAGCTCTGGAGTCCAGAACTCTTCATGACGCATGCGCCATTCCGGCGGCGTCAGGTCCGTCCAACGCAACCGCCCCGCGACGAGATCCTTACGATCGTGTCCCACCATGCGGAGAAACGCGTCGTTGGCCTCGAAGATCTGCCCTTCGGATTCCCAGACGAAAATCCCGATGATGTTAGCATCAACCAGTCGCCGGATCTTTGCTTCGCGTTCTACGCCATCGCGGTACAAGCGGGTGTTCTCAAGCGCGACCGCCGCCTGCGAGGCAAGGAGCTTCAGCACCGCGATGCGGGCCGGCGCAAAAGCCCGCGCGCTCAGGTTGTTTTCGAGGTAGAGGACGCCGATGAGCTTGGCCTGGTTGATCAAGGGCAGGCAGAGAATCGAACGCGCCTGGCGCTGGCGGATGTAAGGGTCCGCGGCGAACAAGGGCTCGCTGACGGCCTCATCGAGAACGACGCTCTCCCGCGTGCGCAAGACGTAGTGGAGCACCGTCTCCGGCAGCGCGGAGGCGGTCACCGGCGCATCGCGGAGTTCCACGAGGACCGTGTCGCTGGAGGTCGTCGCTTCCGCCTCGATCCGCGGCTCGGCCCCTCGCGACAGGACCAATAGGCCGCGTTCCGCGGCCGCCTGGGCGATCGCCGTGCGCATCAGCGTGTCGATCAGTTTCTCCAGCACCATCTCGCTCGAGACGGTCTGCGACACCTTGATCACGGTCGCGAGATCGAGGCGTTCGACCGGCGTCGCGATCGTATTCGTCGGGCCGGGCGCGGGCTCTTCGACCCTGAGGTGCGGATACATCGCCTCGAGTTGGCGCACCTTGCCGTCGGCGCCCCAACGCAGGTAGCCGTAGCGGGCGTTGCGCAAATAGAGATCCGCGATCTGGTTGAACCCGCGCGCCCGGTAGAATTCGGAAGCGCGCTCATAGGCGATTGCCTCATTGTGGACGAAGCCATTGTCACGCGCCGAATGGATGGCCTGTTCGTAAAGGCGCTCGGCGTCGAGCTCGCGACCCTCGATACGCGCAAGCTCGGCCCCGACCAACGCTGCGCGATTCTCGAAATTCTCGGGGCAATTCTTCGACCATACCTTATGTTGCCTGTAATGCGCAGCTACAGCGTCTATGTGCTGCTGTCGCTCGCCGTCCGGCGCCGAGTTGCAAGAGGCGGCTTGTGCCAGCGCGCCGTAAAAGTGATATTCGGCTTCCTCAACGTGCGCAGATGTGGTCCAGAGCAGCCGTTGCGCCTTCGATGCGGCGTCCATGGCCGTCGCATAGTCGCCGGCAATATAGCGCGCCTGCAATTTTCGGATCCAGTACCAACTCGCAGCGATCGCCATTACCGGGTTGCTGGACAAAAGGTGTTCGACATGAAGCTCATTGAACTGCCCGTGGTCCAGGCAACCGAATGTCAGCGTCAAGCCGCGCAGCATCCGAATCAGCGCGAGTTGCGTGGCGATGAAGTCAATGACAAGACCGAACCGCGCTCTCTCGGCGAACGCGAGGCCCTGTTCGACTTCCGCTTGCACTTCAGGCAGCGGCTCGCCGGCGAAGAGCAGGTCCGAGTTTAGATTCTCGCACGTGTAGGCTCCATACGTGAGGTCTCCGATCCGGTTCGCCGCTTCGAACGCGCGGCGCATCAGATCACGGCTAGCCCGCACGTGTTTCGTCCAGCGCACGACATAAATCGCGAAGTTAAGATACGTGCCCGCCTCGAAGCGCTTTAGCCCGCGCCGTTCGACGAGTTCGTAGCCGAGCTGGCCGAATCGAAATCCGGCCTGGTAGTCGCCAAAAAGCGGTCCGGCGACCCTGGCGAGCATGACATAGGCGACACATGAAGCATCGCAGTTGCCACGCTCGAGGCTGAGACTGGCCGCTTTGCAGCTCGTCAGGCAAGCCAAGTTCGCATCCGTATGCGAGGCCGGTGGCACGAGCTTACTCAGAACGTCGACGGTCGCCAGGGATGCCGGGTCGTCCATCAACGGCAAATCGATGAGGTCCTCGATTGTCCGGCTTCCAAGCAGCGACCAGATGCGCTCGTATTCGCGTCGCACGTCCTCCTCTGTCGGATGGGGTGACCATTCGATGCCGACATGCCGGAGGTAGTCGAGACAAACAGCGACCGCGCGGCCGCTTTGATCGAGGGTCGTGCAGACATCCATGTGCAAGCACGCAACGATGGCTCGTTCGACCGTGGTCGTGGCGCGATTTGACAGCGCTGCCAATCGCTCCTCTGCGACCGATAAATGGCCGGTCAAAAATTCGCATTCGGCGCGGTTTAGCTCCAGAGCAAAGATCAACTCGCGCCGGCGCTCCCAGCCATCCTCCGCCAACAGCGTCGCACCGAGATCGAGATAGGTGAGTGCCGAGGCATACGCAGTAGAGGCCTTGGCTCGCTTGCCCGCGATCAGGTTGAGTTCGGCCAGCTGTTCACGCTCGTCGCGTGAAGTGATCAGGGCCGCGCCGCGATTCATTTGATTGACGATTTCGAAGATCGCCCCCTCCCGTTTTTCGGGGGGCGTCTGCGCTGCCAGCAGCCTGCCTATCCGGAGATGAACCTCGGCGCGCAATGTTTCCGGGGTCAGCGAATAGGCGGCCTCTTGAACCCGGTCGTGCACAAATTTGTAAGAGCCTTCCAGGCGTTCGACCAGTTCCTGACGGACCGCCGGCCATAGCGCCGCATGAATCTGCTCCTCCGTGATCTGGAGAACGATCGAAAGCATGGTCATTTCGGCTGTATTGCCAAGGTAGGCCATCTGCTGCAGCGTCTGCTGCGTTTCGACCAGTAGGCGGCTTAGCTTGCCGGCCAAGAGGTCCACGACATTGTCGGTGTAGCTCTTGGCGTGAATGCGCTCGAGATCCCAGCGCCAGCGCGCCGCGTCGTGATCGAAGGCGAGCAAACCCTCTTCAGCGAGCGTATGAAGAAACTGAATCACGAAGAAAGGGTTGCCGGCGGTCTTTTCCTGCACCAGCTGCGCCAGTGGCGCGGAGCGTTCGGACTCGCAATGAAGGGCATCCGCAATCAACTGCCCGAGGTCGTCGCGGGCGAGCGGCTCCAGGCGGATCTCCTGCATCTGTGCTCCGGCTTGGCGGATCGCATCGAGCTTGCGCATCAACGGATGCGTGGCATCGACCTCGTTGTCGCGATAGGCGCCGATCAACATCAGATGTTGCAGCTCCGACCGGGTCAGTAGATGCTCCAGCAAATCGAGCGTCGCCGCGTCGAGCCATTGCAGATCGTCGAAGAACAGGGCCAGCGGATGTTCCGGGCGGGCGAAGACGCCAATAAAACGTTGGAATACGAGCTGAAACCGGCTCTGCGCCTGCCGCGGCTCGAGCTCCGGGACCGGCGGCTGCTCGCCGATGATGAGCTTCAGTTCGGGGATCAGGTCGGTGATGAGCCGTGCATTCGGCTCAAGCGCTTCCAGAAACGGGCCACGCAGGGCCACCAGTTCGGCGTCGCTCTTGGCAAGTAGGGGCCGCACAAGGCCTTGAAACGCCTGCGCCAAGGTCGAATATGGAATGTCGCGCTTATACTGGTCGAACTTGCCCGACGCGAAGAGCCCGTGCAGCGGCACGAGCACTTTGTGCAGTTCATTGACGACAGCGGACTTGCCGATGCCGGAATATCCCGAGACCAGCACCAGTTCCGGCGCGCCGCCCTGAACGATGCGCTCGAAGCCAGCGAGCAGGGTCGCGACCTCGCGCGCTCTCCCATAAAGCGTCTCGGGGATCGGCAGCCGGTCAGGCGTGTCGTTTAGGCCCAGCGGGAAGTCGTCGATGCGGCGCTGACGCTCCCAGTCGGCCAGGCAGCGCCGCAGGTCGCGCTCGAGCCCGGCGGCGCTCTGGTAGCGCTCCTCGGCCGCCTTGGCGAGCAGCTTTATCACGATCTTTGAGATGGGGGCCGGGACAGTCTCGACTCGATCGCTTGGGGGCGCCGGCTTCCTCGCGACATGGCAGTGGACCCACCCCATTGGGTCCGACGCAGTGAACGGCAGTGCGCCCGTGAGCATCTGATAGAAGACGACGCCGAGCGAATAGAGGTCACTGCGCGAATCGATCGAGCGGTTCATCCGCCCGGTCTGTTCTGGCGCCATATAGGCGAGCGTGCCGGCGATGGTTTCGGGCGGCGCGAGCGTCTGTCGTTCGCGCGGCAGCCGCGTCGCGATGCCGAAGCCGGTGAGCTGCGCCGCACCATCGGCGCAGTTCACCAGGATATTGCCGGGTTTCTGGTCCCTGTGGACGAGGCCGGCCTGGTGGGCTTTGCCCAGAGCCGCAGCGACGCCGATCGCGAGGCGCAAGAAGACGCCGATCTCCATCGGCAGGCCGAGCAGGCATGCGAGCGGTTCGCCGCCGGGGTCCTCGAGCACCAGCATGGCGCGACCGTCTTCTCGCACGAACTCCAGCGGCCGCGCCGCCCAAGCGCCATCGAGCTCGTTCCTGAGCTCATATTCGTGCGCGAGCCGTTCGAGCGCCAGGGGCGGCGGGCGATCCGCCGCGAGAAGAACCGCCAGGACGGGCTTGCGCTCGCCCTCGGCCCCCAGCCGCGATCCGCGAAAGAGAACGCGTTCGCCATCTCCCCATAAGACTTGCAGGCTCTGATCCATCGGCGCTCCACCGTGAGGAGGGGATCGCGTACCGGACTCTATCATTGGGCTAGCGGTAGCCATCTCCATCGCCGTGGCGACAGAGACGTCCGGTCCGATTGCGGCCGCTGCGGCGATTTACTCGCGGGCCGAGTAAATAAACCCGCCGCAAGGATTAGGGAACCCCCGGCCTTTGCTTAGTCGGTCAGCCGACGATGAGGCGATCGCATGGGACCGCTCCACCGCGAACCGTTTGGGCGGGGTTATCGGTGTAGCCAGCAGAGGATTGGCAATCGCCGCTTTGGCAGCGCGCAGTGCGCGCTGTTCGCCATCGCTTCGCCGGTCCCAATCATCGCTGTGCCCATTTCGCTCATGATTGAGCAAACGTCCGCGAAGTCGAGATCGACGAGGCGCTCTTTGACCATCAGGTCAGTAATGCAGGCGACGCCCGAGCAAAGCACCTGATCAGCCATCGCGAAAGCGTCGGCGAAGGCGTCTCAAGCCGCCGCGACAAACGACATAAAAGGTGCCAGTCTCCGCAGCTGTTAGGTCAAGCGCCTGAGCCAAGGCCGGACGTCGGAGGCGCACGGGAGGCGATAACGCCAGCTTCACATGTCGGCGGCGGAGGCGAACTCAACCAGCGCCCGTTGTCCCAGCAAGCCGCGAAGCGATGAGCGATCTTGTTGGGCAATGCCGGAGATCGGTTGGATTTCGCGAGCGGCGAGCAATATGGTTTCAGCTTTCCGCGAACGCTCAATGTCGGTTTCGTCAAACGGCGCGACGATAGCAGGAGGGGCACATGGCAAGGATAACAGGAGGGGCACATGCCAAAGAGTGAGAGTACGAGATCCCGCCGCACGGCGGCCCGCGCGGGATGCGCGATTGCGCTGACGGGCGTTTGCGCTGGTCTCGTGCCAGGCGCCGTGCAGGCCGAGGAAAAGAAGCTTCTGATCGGCATTGTCGAGTTGCAACTTGCCAATCCGTTCTTCGGCAGGCTCAAAAAATCCGCCGTCGACACGGCAAAGAAGAATGGGCTCGACGTCATGACCGCCGAAGCCAACACCGCCGGCGACTCGGCGACGCAGATCACCGCGATCGAGAACATGATCAACCGCGGCGTGAAAGGCATCACGCTCGATCCAGCCAACGCGACCGCGCTTGTGCCGATCGTGAAGAAAGCGCGCGATGCGGGCATCGTCGTCGTGACGACGAACACTTCGCTCGCCCCGATGACCGCGGCCGACGCCGCTTACGAGACCGACAACCTGCAGGCGGGCGTCCTCATTGGCCGATGGGCCAAGGCGACCATGGGCTCGAAACCCGCGCATATCGCGATGCTCGACTATGACCTCTCGGACAAGACGTCAAAGGCTCGCCACGACGGCTTCCTGAAGGGCTTCGGCATCGCCGAGGGTGATCCGCAAATCGCCGGGTCCGCCCTCAACATGGGCAACGCGGAAACCGGCCAGACCGCAATGGAAAACCTGCTCTCCGCGCATCCGGACATCAATGTGATCTACACGATCAATGAGCCGGCGGCGCAGGGCGCCTTCTTCGCGATCAAGAATGCCAAGCGCGACGTTCTGGTGACTTCGATCGACGGCAGTTGTTCGGGCGTGCGCAGCATCGCCGATGGGACGATCGGCGCGACCGTCATGCAATTCCCCATCCGAATGGGCGAGATGGCTGTCGAAGCGGTCATCAGGGCGGTCGACGACGGCGTGAAGCCGAGCGGGTTCCACAACACCGGGACCGTCCTGATCACCGACCATCCGGTCGCGGGCGTCGATTCCAAGGACTCCAAGTGGGGACTCGAGAACTGCTGGGGCAAGTGAGGATGCAGGACCCCGAGCTGACTGTGGCGACTGCTCCCCAGTCGGACTCGACCGAAGGAGCCGTGGCTGCCGCGGCGGCTCCTCCTGCTTCACTGCAGCGGCCGACGCGGAGCCTCTTCGCCTATCCAATCACGGGGCCGCTCTTCGCCCTGATTGTCATATTCGTCGTGTTCTCGCTCACGACATCGACGTTTATGAATGCCGGCAACATATCCCTGATTGCCCAGCAATCGGTGGTGATCGGCACATTGGCGCTCGGGCAGACGCTGATCATCCTGGTTTCGGGCATCGATCTCGCGGATGGCGCGATCATGGTGCTCGGAACGGTCGTCGCCGGCAGCATCGCCTCGCATGGCGATGCTGTCCTGGCGATGGCGCTGGGCTTCGTGGCTTGCATCGTCGTGGCCTCGATCAACGGCCTGGTTATCGCGCGGTTTCGATTGCCCCCGTTCATTGCCACGCTCGGCATGTTCACGATCATCGCGGCGGCCGCGCGGCTTTACAGCCAGTCGCGGAGCTTTCCTGTCACGTCCGACCTCCTTTCCGTTCTCGGATCAGGACCAGAGTTTGGCACGGTCGCGGTGACTTACGGCACCATGCTCTGGGTCGCATTGACTCTGGTCCTCGGCTACGCGTTGAACGAGACGCCCTGGGGGGTGCGCGTCTACGCGATCGGCAATTCGCCCATCGCGGCCAGACTCAACGGCGTCAATGTCACGCGCGTCGTCTTCAGCGTCTACGCGCTTGCCGGGGTTTTCTACGCATTCGCCGCCTGGCAGGCCTTGGGCCGCACGCCCATCGCCGATCCGAGCGGCTACCAGATCGCCAATCTCGACAGCATCACCGCCGTTGTGATCGGCGGCACCAGCCTCTTTGGCGGACGCGGCGGCGTGGCCGGAACCTTTATCGGCACGCTCATCGTCGTCGCACTCAAGAATGGCCTGACGCAAGCGGGAATCGATTCCCTCTACCAGCAAATCGCAACCGGCGCGCTCGTGATGCTGGCCGTTGGCGCCGATCAATATCTGGGACGGGGACACCGCGCGTGACGCCGGTTTTTGCCGCCGACCCCAGTCTCGCGATGCAAGCAATCGGCCTCACCAAACATTACGGGCAAGTCGTCGGCATGGAAGGCGCCGATTTCGAACTCGCCAGGGGCGAGATTCTCGCCGTGGTCGGCGACAATGGCGCAGGCAAGTCGACGCTGATCAAAGCGCTGGCGGGCGCGCTGATTCCGGATTCCGGCCAGGTCTATGTCGACGGCGAGCCGGTTCGGTTTTCGTCGCCGCTCGATGCGCGCCTGGTCGGCATTGAAACGGTCTACCAGGAGCTCGCCCTCGCGACCCAACTCGATATCACACAGAATATGTTTCTCGGCCGAGAGATGAGAAAGCCGGGCGTGCTTGGCTCCGTCCTGCGGCAGCTCGACAAGAAGCGCATGCGCCAGCAGGCCGCCGAACAGATGCACAATCTCGGCATCCGGGTTCAATCGATCCGTCAGGCGATCGAGACGCTTTCGGGCGGCCAGCGTCAGGCGGTGGCGGTGGCGCGCGCTGCGGCCTGGGGCCGCAAGGTCGTGATCCTCGACGAGCCGACCGCCGCGCTCGGCGTTCGCGAAACCCATCAAGTGCTCGATCTCATTCGCCGGGTGCGCGAACACGGCCTTTCCGTTGTGCTGATCAGCCATTCGATGCCCGAGGTTTTCGCCATCGCCGACCGCATTCACATTCATCGGTTGGGGCGGCGCGCCGCCATTGTCAGCCCGAAGACGACCGTGATGAGCGACGTCGTCGCGGTTATGACGGGCGCATTGCCGTCGGACGCGGTGGTATCCGCGGCGCTCGCTCCCGCCGGCGCGCCCGACTTCTGATCAGAGTCTGTCTCGAATCGCTCCAGCAACGCCACAGCTCTAATTTTGCGTGAGGATTGGGTTCCATGATGGCGCTCAGGCAGCCGCCAGACGCACGCGACATCAGCTTGACGCTGGCGTAACCCCCGTCGGCAAAGACATGGCGCAGGCAGGGGAACGCGATACGCACGCTCGCCAGCAGGTCGGGCGCGCCGTCACGATCCTGCACGTTGGCTGGATGGACAATCATCCCAACCCGCCGGCCGATGGTGTCGGTGAGGATATGCCGCTTACGGCCCTTGATCATCTTTTCGGCCGCATAGCCGCGCGGGCCACCGGACACGGTCGTCTTGACCGACTGGCTGTCGATCACACCAGCGGTCGGACTGTCTTTTCCGGCCCGCGGCCTCGCGCAGGTCCATCAGCAGCACATGATTGTCTGCCACACCCCATTGTCTCGCCATGCATCGAAATTTCGCTGCACCGTCGTATATGGCGGTAAATCCTTGCCCACAGACGCCATTGGCGGCCCGATTGAGCCATGTAGAAAATGGAATCGAGGACATCCCCCAGGTTCGTCTCGCGCGTCCGCCCGTGGCGCGCTGGCAGCGGCAGGTGCGATCGATCACGGCCCACTCCGCGTCGACGGTGTCGCTTGCATAACGCAGCCCGTCGCGCTGGTATGTCAGCCGCGTGATTTCAGTCCAGGCATGACGTGACTCCTCGTTGGCGTCGCAAACACGAGAGAATCCCAGCCGCTGGAACCACGCAACCCGTGCCGCTGGCCGCTTGCAGGGCGGGCGGTGCCGTCCGGCGCAGTCTGTCTAACGGATTGATTTGCTAGCAATTTATTGCGAGGGTGTTTCGGGTCAACCTCTCAGAGGTTTTAGTGATGTCGATATTCGACAAGTTCTCGCTTCGGGGTAAGGTTGCAATCGTCACCGGCGGCAATCGGGGCATCGGCAAGGCCATTGCGCTCGGGTTCGCCGAGGCCGGGGCGGTGGTCGCCGTCGTCGCGCGCGACGAAAAGAAGAACGAGGATACGCTGGCCGAACTGCGCGGCATGGGCGCCAACGCGATCGCGGTGACGGCGAATGTCGCCGAGCGGAGCGATCTCGAGGCCATGCTCGCGACCGTCACGGATGAGCTTGGACCGGTCGACGTGCTGGTGAACAACGCCGGCATCGGCTTTCACGCCGATGCGCTGACTTTGGATGACGCGGATTGGAGGCGCATCTTCGACACCAATCTCGACGCCGTTTGGATGGCGAGCCAAATCGTCGGCCGTCAAATGGTGGCGCGCAAGGCCGGCTCGATCATCAATAGCGGGTCGATCTCCGGATTCATTGTCAATCGCCCCCAATGGCACTCGGCTTATGGCATCTCGAAAGCGGCGGTTCATCACCTGACAAAATCCCTCGCCGCCGAATGGGCGAGCAAGGGAGTGCGCGTCAACGCCATCGCGCCGGGCTACGTGAAGACGGAAATCGCCAACACGGAATACGACGATTACCGTCATTATTGGCGCGACGAAGTTCCCATGCAGCGCTATGCGACCCCGGACGAGATCGCGCCCATCGCGCTCTTGCTCGCCAGCGATGCCGGCTCCTTCATCACAGGCTCCGTCTTCGTCGTCGATGGAGGCTATACGCTCTGGTAGTGCCTGTCGCGGCGTTAGAGGCTCGGCCATTCGAATGAAGGCTACGTCGAGCAAGACCGCTCGAATCAATCCGGCACCAGTGCATTATTGGACAGAGATATCCGACATCTTGGACGAAGCATGACGTGCAAGGCTAACGGGAGTCCGCTGTGCCTCTGATGGCTGCCCGTCCGAGGCCGCCGTCAAATATGGCTTCCGCCACCACCGCTTTCGGAGCGCTTC
>Ga0209625_1000421_pt1 | contig 10954 bp, 7 predicted proteins | sample JacPin_JW_Ref_M2_FD_187960 | JGI IMG/M metagenome (GOLD analysis project Ga0209625, IMG submission 187960) | Forest soil microbial communities from Algoma, Ontario, Canada - Jack Pine, Ontario site 1_JW_Ref_M2 (SPAdes) (version 2) | ecosystem: Environmental > Terrestrial > Soil > Boreal...
TAGCAACTGCCGCAGCAACAATGGCGGATCGGCTAGAAAATCATCGCTGGTGTCGGCGGCTTGGGAAACCAGCCGCAGGGCCTGGCTGTAAACCTCGGGATCGTCTTTGCAGGCGTGTGCCACGAACGCGGCGCGCTCGGCGTCTCGCAGGCGCTCTTGCAGAATGGCAAGAGCCACGAGCTTGCGTCCTTGCGGCGTGAATTGCGAACGCACTGGCTGATCCGCCGGGCGCTGCACCATTTTGAGCAGAAGGATTATTCACAGCTCGTCGATCTGCTCGACGCATCGACCCGGCAATCGCTCGGCGATATCAACCGTGATGAGTCCACTCGATTGTTGTGGAACGTGATGCGCCGCCAGCCGCGCCTGGTGCTTCTCGGACTGCGCGGCTTGCTCATGGGCAAAGCCGAAAGAAGTTAGAAGCAGCCTGCGCTTCGCTGCCTGATCCCCTTAAAACAAATCGAACGAGAAGATGTGGCCGGTCGAGTCGCCCACATAGAATTTTTGAATAACGGTGTCGAAACTCGGGTCGCCGATCGTCGCACCGGCATTGATCAAGCGATTCGCGGCATTTGCACCGCTGGTAGGGTCGATCTTGTAAAGGCGTCCGTCCGAAGAAGCGACATACATGAATTCAGCTTGCGGCGGCGAAGTGAACATGAGTGAAGAGGGGTTTGTAATCGCGGGATTGACCCATCCGCCTGGTGAAACAGTAAAGGTGACCGGAGCGCACGTCGCCAACGGGTAGACCACGTGAACTTTGGATACCCCGCTCGAAGTGGAAAAGAACACATCGTCATTCAAGGCCACGGTTTCAATGGGAATAGGGAAGCCCCGGGGAGTGACGCCGAGAGCGGCGCTACCCTGGGCGCAATTGTTGATATCCGTGCGCACGGCGTAGAGCAGCCCGCCGTTGGTGGTGACGTAGATCACACGGCCGTCGAAGTTTTGCGTCGGCGCCTGGTCGATATCGTTCAGATTGAAGGACGCCGACAGACTTCCAGTATTGGTGTTGATTTGCCAAAGGCTGGGCTGGCCAATACCACCGATGGAGCGACTCGCGACCCAGACCATGTTGTTTACGTAATCGATGAACGGGGTGGCGTTCACGATGTCCATGCTTCCCGGATTGAATGTCCAAACCGTTGCGCCGGTGTTGCCGTTCAACCCGAAAACCCTATTGTTGGTTGTGCTGCCCGCACCAACATTTCGCGTGGCAACGATGACGAGGTCAAAAGCATTGAGGTAACCCACGCCGCTGAACGACTTCACCTGGACCGCCGGGGCCGCCAGGAAGCCGCTGCCAGCGCCAGTGGTCAGCACGGCGGTTTGCCACAGCAAGGCGCCCGTGTCTGCGCGGAAGGCATAAACAGTGCCGTCGCCTGCGGCCACGTAAGCGACCGGGCAGACATTCTTGCAGGTCGGGTTGGATGTGTCGCCCGCTGCGATGAGGGGAGGCCGTCCCTGGATCGCTCCACCCGTAAGGCCCGAGGTTCCGCCCGGCTGATAATTGCGCTGGCCGTTGGTTACGGACATGGCGTGCACGGCGTTGTCGTTTCCACCGGTAAGAACAATATTCCCGGGATCCAAGGCAGGTGCCGCGAGAGTCGTTGCGCCCGTTTTGTAACTCCAGTTCTTGTTCGCGCCCCCGCCGGTCACCGTAGCGTTCGTTTGTGTCGAGGTGTTGCCAAAAGAATAGTGAGGCGCAGCAGGAGAAGCCGCTCCTGGAATGGCCGTGGCATCGTGGGTGTAGGCTTTGTAGGCGTACTGCGTGCCCGGAAGGACGATGCTGTTGTCTCCATTTTCATCGAAGGCGCTGACGGTCGCGAACGCGCCGGTGTTAGCGGCAATGAATTGTCCCGCAATCGGCTGCGCTCCGGCGTTGTAGACCGTTCCGTCCGCCGGAGCAAAAGACGGCGCGACGCTTCCTGCCTGCTTGGCAAACAACACTCCGTCATAGTTGGCGTTTGTCGAGCCGATCGGAAATGTCCAGTTCAAAGTAATTTCCGAAATTCCTAGTGTCGGCGCGCTCGTTGTGACATCGCGTAGATAATGCAAATTAAGTGTCGGCTGGTTGGCGACGATGTTTTCGCGAGATCCATATAACGGTGACAAGGCATTGGCCGATTCGGCGGCGATGGCGGTCGCCGGCTCTGGCTCGGTATACCGGCGCGCCAGGAAATTGTCGAAGTCGTAGTTCACAGGATCACCGTCATAGACAAAGAGTCCGACGGAACCGGCGGTCGCAACGTTGTTATTGCCAACAATGGACGGCGCCTGAAGTACGCCATTGACGAATGTCCGCAACGTTGCCGGGCTCCCGAAAAATGCTCCGCCAACCGTATAAAACGTGCCGTTGACCCAAGGGTAGAGCGGCTGCTGCAAGCTATTAAATGCACCGGCATTCCAATACGCGAGTTGCGACACTCTCTGGTTCGGATTCGCCCCGACGGTGATGTACTGCAGGCAGGAGCGGTAGGCGGTCATATTGGCGGCAGTGGTCCCGCCAACGCGCCCAAGCGGGCATCCGGTGCTCTCCAGCCCTGCGGCTGCCGTCATTCGAACGTCCGCCTGAACCCAAACGTCCCGCTCGTTGCTAACGGAGGTGAAGTGGATGACATTTCGATTGGCGCCGGCGGCATTGGATTCGCGGAGGATCCGATTCGTGCCGACATCGGCCACCACGTTCCAAGGGCCGCCCCCTTGTACGGTCCAGCCGGCAGGCGGCTGGTTGAGCGTATCAGTGTCAAAGTTGTCGTAGGCCAGATAGACGTTGTTCAGGTTTGCCGGCGGAGCCGGCGCGTTTGCGTTACCGTAGAACAATGAATAGCTCGCGTCTGTGCCATTCGCAGCAATATCCGCCTGCAATTTGAACCAGATCGTGGTGCTGGCGGTGTTGCAATTGATTACCTGCCGGTCGAGCTGCGTCCAGGCGTTGGCGGCAAAACGCGCAATGCGCAAATCGTTGCAATCGGCGCGCATTTTTCCGGCGGCGACCAGAGTTGCCGTGTCCACGCCGGTGACCTGCGCGCTGTAGCCGTTGTATCCGTTAAAAGGGGCAGTTGCTCCGACGGTCACCGTAATCGCCCGCGTGAAGGACCACGTGGCTCCGTCTTCCAACTGGTCTTTCACCAGCAAGCCATAGTTCGGGATCGTTCCGTTGATCCAGCCCTGGGGGATATTCGAGGAAGTCGAATCGCTCAAGACGTTGAAGGAAACGGCTGTCCCAGCCGTCGTCCCGGACGGTTGCGCATCCGTCGCGGTGGCGTCAAAATCTCCGCCCGGGTTGGTCCACGCTAGCACACCATTTCGCGTATTCCAGGTGACGCCGGCCTCCGTCCAGTCGGTCGTCCCGGTAATGCGGTGGACTTCCTGGCTGCGGCTTGTGAACAGCGGCGTGGTCGGAATGAGATTGAGTGTGGAGGTCTTCAGCGCTGTATTGGAATTCAATCCCGTGGTGCTGAGATCGAATCGCACCAGGGAGCGCTGGTTCGCATTTTGCGCCGTGTGCGTGGAAACCGTTGTCGCGGCACCGTTATTGGTGGCGGGAGCAGCTTGATTGACCGTCGCGTCTCGAGTTGATGTCACGGCGGTTTGCTCGTCCGAGAGGAGCGGCGTCGCCGGGCAGACCAGCAGCAGTGCGAGAAACCCGCGGAGCACTATCCCGGGATAATTTCGCAATGGTTTGAAAGCCGCCTTCATCGTTCTGCCTTTTCTTCCGCTTTGGCTGTGGCAGCGGGCTGGCGGGGCACGAGGGTGAATTCCGATTCGAGCGCGAGGCGATCATCCAGGAGAACGCGCACGTGCCACGTCCCGCTAAGATTTCTCTCGGTGATATACGTTCCACCGACGGGCAGCACCGTCAGAACCGAGGAATCCCCTCGGCTTTTCATAAGCAGAGTGGGAATCCCTTCCGGATGAATTTTGTTAGCGTCAGCGATGAGGTGAGGCGCCGGCGGGGCGGGCGAGACTTCATTCTTGAACGCCGGGGCCATGGCCGCAACCGGCGAAGCACCGCCAATCGAAAACCGCGTCTTTTTTGTGGAATAAATGCTGCCACCCGGTAAAAGAAACTCCACCGTCTGGACATGCTGCCCGCTCACTCCGGGCCACACGACGAAAACGAACAGATCGCGAAGGTCAACGATGGGAAAGGTATTCTGCGTGGTCCGGCAAGAAGTATCCGGAGTTTCGCAATAGAAAATCTCCGGCCCGCGAGGACGGGGTTGCGGACGCCGCGCGCGTAGCCGCGCGTCGGACGAGAGATCGCCCTTGTCGTCGCTGGGTTTGACAAACCGGTTCGAAGATTGGGCAGCCGCCTCCTGGGAAACGCACCAGGGCAGCCCGAGAGAAGCGAAAATTAGAATAGCGAGACGAATTCGTCCCATACCGCCTCCGCAGACGAGCGCTACCGAGGGAATCCGAGAGAATGACCCTGATTTCAAGCTAACGGGACCGGAGGGGGCTGTCCATAGACGTAACGACTAGAGTTCCTAAGAAACAAGGGTATCGATCTTGCGTCTTGGCAGGGCGCTCGCCAGGAGCAATGGGACGCTTACGCAAAATCAAACCATGCGAGGCTTTGTTCCTTCAGGCGAATAGGTCAAAATAGGGCGCTAGCATTCCACAGCGGATGGGTTTGCGCCCTCCGAAGCTCATCCTAGGGAGAATTCGTCTTGCGCCTTTCCGTCATCGGTTGTGGGTATGTGGGCCTCGTCACCGGAGCATGCCTCGCCGAGGCAGGACACGAGGTCATTTGCACGGACATCGATCGCGAGCGCATCGCCAAGCTCAATGCCGGCGGCGTCCCGATCTACGAGCATCACCTCGACCAGATTCTCGCATCTGCCCACAAAGCCGGACGGATCTCCTATACCGCCGACGCCGGTGAAGCCATCCGCGCCGCAGACGCCATCTTCATCTGTGTGGGAACCCCGCCGAAGGATTCCGGCGAGGCCGACCTTTCGGCCATCGACAACGTGGCCCGGCAAATCGCCGCGGAAGCACAATCGCCTAAACTCGTCATCGAAAAAAGCACCGTCCCCGCGCGTACTGGGCTCGAACTCAGCCGCGCCCTTTCCGCCTATTCCAAAAATAGCAAAGTGAAATTCCGCGTCGTCTCCAATCCGGAATTTCTTCGCGAAGGCACCGCCGTCGCGGATTTTTTCCATCCCGACCGGATTGTTGTCGGCGTCGAGGATCCTTCCTCGGCCGCGGAACTCCGCGAAATCTATAGGCCCATCCTGGAGAAGAGTTTCCGCTGCCCGGTGCACAACGGAACCTGCCCCCCGGGCCGCCAAGCCGAATTCCTCGTCACGACCATCAACAGTGCCGAGCTCATCAAGCACGCCTCCAATTCTTTCCTCGCGCTGAAAATCAGTTATGCCAACGTGATCGCCGATCTTTGCGAAAAAATCGGCGCCAACGTCGAGGAAGTTACCCACGCCATGGGACTCGACCCGCGTATTGGTGGACAGTTTCTGAAGGCTGGACTTGGCTACGGAGGTTTCTGTTTTCCGAAGGACGTGCAGGCTTTCATTCACTTGTCGGCTTCCGTGGGAGTGGACTTCGACATCCTGAAAGCTACCGAACGCGTCAACAAACAGCGCATCGACCGCTATTTTGAAAAAATTCGCCAGGCCCTTTGGGTGGTAAAAGGCAAGCGCGTAGCCGTTCTCGGACTGGCCTTCAAGCCCAACACCGACGACATCCGCTTCGCTCCGGCGCTGGAAGTGGTCAAGCGCCTGCTCGAGGAAGGCGCGATCGTGCACGCCACGGACCCGGAAGCGATGCCGCGCACCAAGGCGCTCTTTCCGCAGGTGCACTACCACGAGGACGCCTACCAGGCTTTCGAAGACGCCGATGCCGCGCTGGTTTGTACCGAATGGGATTCCTTCCGCAAGCTCGATTGGGATCGCGCCGGAAAAGTCATGGCCCGCAAACTGGTGATCGACGGACGAAATCTCTACACGCCGCGAGGCATGCGCGAAAAGGGCTTCGAATACTACTCCTTCGGCAGAGAGTAGTGTTCTCCATCACCTCGACCGCCTTGTCATCTTGAGCGAAGCAAAGGATCTCACCTCACCATCATCCCTGCGCGAAAATTCGGCTGAGCTCCCAGTCCTGCTCGCTCCCGATCGAATCCTGCAGGGCCCGCCTTGTGAGGCGGGCCGTTTCTTTCTCTTTTTCCGATTCCCTATTCCCTAATCCCTATTCCCTCTGCACTCATTTCTTATTGAAGACTTCCTTGAAATACGCCAGCGTCATCTTCAGCCCTTCTTCCAGCCCGACCTTGGGCTCCCACTTCAGGATGCGCTTCGCCTTGGCAATGTCCGGGCAGCGGCGTTTCGGATCGTCCTGTGGCAACGGCTCGAAAACGATGGGCGGCGCATTCTCAAAATGCTTGCGGATGCGTTCGGCAAACTCCAGAATGGTGATCTCCTGCGGATTGCCGACGTTTGTCGGCAAATGCTCATTCGACATCATCAGCCGGTAAATACCTTCGATCAAGTCGGCGACGTAACAGAAGCTGCGCGTCTGCTTTCCATCTCCATAAATCGTCAGCGGCTTGCCGCTGAGCGCCTGATACACAAAGTTCGGCAGCGCACGGCCGTCATTCAAGCGCATGCGCGGCCCATAGGTATTGAAGATTCGCACGATATGCGTATCCACCTTGTGGTAGCGGTGATACGCCATGGTCATGGCTTCGGAAAAGCGTTTCGCCTCGTCATAGACGCCGCGCGGACCGATGGGATTGACGTGTCCCCAGTAGTCTTCGTGTTGCGGAGAAACTTCCGGATCGCCGTAGCATTCGCTCGTGGAAGCCAGAAAAAACTTGGCGTCCTTCGCGAGCGCCAGTTCCAGCGCGTTTTGCGTGCCCACGGAACCCACCATCATCGTGGCGATGGGATGCCTCAAATAGTCGGGTGGACTCGCCGGCGAAGCAAAGTGCAGCACGTACCCCACTTTTCCCGCCACCTTCAGCGGCTTGCTCACGTCCGCCTTCTGAAACTTGAACTTCTTGTTCTTCGCCAGGTGGCTCAGGTTGTCCTTGGCGCCGGTAATGAAATTGTCTACCGCCAGCACCTCCCATCCCTCGGCGAGCAGCCTGTCGCAAAGATGCGACCCCAGAAATCCCGCCCCGCCCGTCACCACTGCCCGCATGCTTCCTCCTCGAAAAACCAAATCGACAGTGTAACGTGAGCCCTTTGGAACGTCCAAACATCTAAGCCTCGGGCACTGGGTCTGCCTCCGGTTGACGGAGTCTGCGGCCCTGCATTTCAAGAACGACTGCCTTCGTTCAAGTCGGGTTACCGCGCATCTGAAACTGTCCACTTCCACGGCGAGCAGGTTTGCTAGGCATTAGCCCGAGAATCGGATTCTCCTAACCGTTGTAGCTCAGTGACAAACGACTCCCCGAAGCGTCATTAGAACAGTAAAAAGCGGAATCGTGCCGTCCTGCGGGCGGCGTTCACAAGTTTGCTGGATTCGGGAACCCGTAGCAGCTGAGCTGCGTAAGGTATGGAGAGGTGTTCCATGCAAAATTTGCCCGGCAATTTTCGGTATGCCCTGCGACAGTTCCGGTTGTCGCCTGTTTTTACCGCTGCGGCGGTATTAACGCTGGCCTTGGGAATCGGCGGAACCACGGCAATTTTTACCTTGATCCACGCCGTGATGCTCCGCTCCTTGCCGGTTTCCGATCCCGGCAGGCTCTACCGGGTCGGCGAAGGTGACGATTGCTGCGTGGAAGGGGGCCCCCAGGACCGCTGGGGCATGTTTTCGTTCCCCTTGTACGAACGCCTCAAGGCAGAAGTTCCTGAGTTCGAAGAGGTTACCGCCTTCCAGGCCGGACGATGGCGGCTGGGTGTACGGCGTCAGGGTATCGAATCGGTTGCCAGGTCACTGCGCTCGGAGTACGTGACCGGCACCTATTTCTCGACCCTTGGAGTCCGTGCCTTTGGCGGCCGGGTGTTTACACCGGATGACGACAAGCCCGCCGCTCCGCCGGTCGCAGTACTCAGCCACCGTGTCTGGCAGACCGCCTATGCATCCGATACTTCCGTAGTAGGTTCAACATTCATCGTCGAGGGCCATCCGTTGACCGTAATCGGCGTCGCGCCCGCCGGATTCTTCGGCGAAACTCTGGAAAGCGACCCTCCTGATATCTGGGTCCCCCTTCAGCAGGAACCCATGATGAATGCCGAAGGTAGTCTGCTGCATCAACCTGTCTCAGCCTGGCTCCGCATGATCGGCCGATTGCGGCCGGGAGCTTCGACTGACGGAATGGCTCCCCGCCTTACTGGAGTTCTTCGCCAATGGCTGCAGAACGATTCGGGATATCCTTCCAACTGGATGCCGGACGTCATCCGCATGCTTCCCAAGCAGGTAGTAGGCGTGGTACCCGCAGGAGCGGGTGTGGCGGTGATGAAAGAAGAATACGGCCGGAGCCTGCAGATACTACTCTCCGTGTGCGGTTTAGTTCTGCTAATCGCCTGCTCCAACGTGGCGAACCTGCTGCTGGCTCGCGGGGTAGCGCGTCGCGGCCAAACGGCAGTGCGACTAGCCGTCGGCGCCACTCCCAGACAAATCGTCATGCAAGCGCTCACGGAAAGCGTCCTCCTCGCCATCGGCGGGGGCATCGTCGGGCTTTTGGTAGCCATGGGTGCGGCGCGTCTGCTGCTTCGACTGGCCTTCCACAACTCACATTTCCTTCCCATCAGCACCGCACCATCGCTCATGGTATTGGCTTTTGCCTTCGCCTTGGCGCTTGTAACCGGAATTATTTTTGGCGCGGCTCCCGCGTGGATTGCCACGCGCACCGATCCCGCGGAGGCGCTCCGAGGATCGGGGCGCGGCACGAGGGATCGTTCTTCCTTCGCCCGCAAGGCTCTGCTGGTCGTGCAGGCTACCTTGTCTGTCGTTCTGGTTGCCGGTGCCACCATGCTCGGCCGCAGCCTCAACAAGCTCGAGCATCAGGACTTCGGATACCAGGTGCAAAACCGCGTGGAAGTGAGCGTGAACAGACCTCCAGCGACCTACACGCAGCCTCAGTTAGCCTCGCTTTATCGCCAGCTTGAGGGTCAGCTTAACCGTCTCCCCGGCGTTCAGAGTTCCGGTCTCGCCCTCTATAACCCACTGACCGACAACTGGGGCGAACTCATCATGGTCGCTGGCCATCCTCCGGCCAAGCTCAACGAGGAAGCTGGCGCTTCTTGGGACCGCGTGAGCGCCAACTATCTTCAGAATCTTGGCATGCCGATTTTGCGCGGGCGCGCGTTCACGGCTGCGGACAACGAAACCACTGCGGCCGTGGCCATCGTCAACGAAGCATTCGTGAAGCGCTTTTTCAAGACCGGCGAAGACCCGTTGGATCAGCACTTTGGCCTCGATGTCCCCGAGTATGCCGGCACCTTCCGTATCGTCGGCGTCGTGCGCGATGCCAAGTTTGCCGGCTGGGGTCTCAGCAGGCCCGCGCGTCCCATGTTCTACGTGCCCCTGGCCCAAAATGTGAATTATCCCGACGAGTTGATGAAGAAAATCGAGTTGAACTCCCACTTCATCGGCGGAATGATGCTGGTAACCAACATGACCCCTGGCGCCCTCGAAGCCCAGCTCACCCGGATGCTAGCAGACCTGGATCCCAACCTGACCATCAACAGCATCAGGACCTTGCAGCAGCAAATTGAACTTTCCTTCGATCAGGAGCGCGCTGTAGCCAGCCTCGCCGGATTGTTCGGGATTGTGGCTCTCGTACTGGCGGCTGTTGGACTGTACGGCGTTACGGCATACACGGTTGCGCAGCGAACGAACGAAATCGGCATTCGCATGGCGCTTGGCGCTGACCGCCCGAAGGTGATTCGACTCGTACTGGGCGGGGCCTTCGAGCGCGTCCTGGTTGGACTCCTCCTGGGTCTGCCCCTGGCAGTTGGCGCCGGACGCTTGATCTCCGCCCAGCTCTACGGCGTTTCCTCATGGGACCCGCTCGCGCTGACCGTGGCTGCGGGGGCGCTGGCGGTCTGCTCCTTTTTCGCGGCCATAATCCCCGCAAACCGCGCAGCATCTATTTCGCCCATGAACGCACTGAGAATTGAGTAGCGCAGCATCGTTCAGAAGGGCGTTAGATCGTATCAGGCAGGGTAACGCCGATTGACCACTTCGACGGGGCGGGATAGCATGCGCCGGTTCCCAAATGGCAGCCCCTGGCAATCCCGCTGTGGTTTCGCGGCCACGCTCCCGCACTTGGCGTGTTCTTTCCGCCGTTGGTGGCGGCTTGGTCCTCGCCATAGTGATTTTCTTCGGTGTTGGTCGATGGCTGGTTGTAGAAGACCCGCTTGTGAAAGCGAGAGCGATCGTGGTGCTCAGCGGCGCAATGCCTTTGCGAGCCATCGAAGCAGCGAAACTCTACCGCGAAGGGTACGCGCCGGAAATCTGGCTTACCCATTCCACGGAGCCCGGCGAGACCCTGGAAGAGATGGGCATTCCTTTCACTGGCGAGGACTATTACGACACCCGCGTTTTGATGCACGAAGGAGTGCCGCAGGAAGCGATTCACGTCCTCGGGCCGCCGATCGTGAATACCGCCGACGAAATCAAAGTCGTTGCGGCTACTCTTGCACGCGAGAAAGGCGGAGCCGTGATTATTGTTACGACCAAACCCCATACGCGGCGCGTTCGCCTGCTCTGGCGCAGGCTCGCTCCCGGCAAGGGCCGGGCCATCGTACGTGCCGCCGCGAGCGATCCCTTCGATCCCCGGCATTGGTGGCGCACCACCAGCGATGCTCTCGACGTGGTGCGCGAAGTCCTGGGCCTGATGAACGCCTGGGCGGGCTTGCCCTTGCATCCAGCTCAATGAGGTTTGACATCCTCCTCTCCCTAAAAGGGAGAGGATTCCTACGGAGCCGGATGTTGGTCCGGTCTCTTCGGTGGGTTCCTCCCACAACCGCCTTACTTCAGC
>Ga0209625_1000422_pt1 | contig 10954 bp, 12 predicted proteins | sample JacPin_JW_Ref_M2_FD_187960 | JGI IMG/M metagenome (GOLD analysis project Ga0209625, IMG submission 187960) | Forest soil microbial communities from Algoma, Ontario, Canada - Jack Pine, Ontario site 1_JW_Ref_M2 (SPAdes) (version 2) | ecosystem: Environmental > Terrestrial > Soil > Boreal...
TCAAATTTTTCTTCAACAATTTCACCTAAACTCATTTTTAGGAAATCTTCTCATGTTAAAGTGTTTCTTTTAACACCTGAAAAAAAAATGAAATTAAATTGTCTTTAAATATTTTTTTGTCCTCTAAATATTGATAAATATATTTTTTTATTACCTAAGAATAAAGCATTTTTAATTACTTTACCTTTTAACTCCTCTTTCATTTGACCTAAATTATCACCTACTAAATGAGATGGTAATGGTTTATTAGTGAAGATTGAATCAGTGTCAGTATAATAAATAATATACCCTTCAAGATTTTTATATCTAATCATTTCTATTTTAGCATAAGCTGTAACAGCAGCTGAAATAACCACGTTAGATTTTACTATCTTATTTAAATTATTATAAGATAATTTAACATGATTTTTAACATTAAAATTGTTATTATTAAGATGTTTAATTAAATTATTATTTAAATTAGCTGAAAATAAAACTAAAAATAGATTATCTTTAATTTTTATAACAGCGTTGATAACCCTTGTAAGTAATATATTATTTAATATATCTTTATTTATCAAATGTGTGTTCTCATTTTAATTCTCCTAATTCACGACCGATATATTTTTGATCTAATTCTTGATCAATATCTAAATTATCAGTATCTGAATAAAATAAAGTAATACCTAAATTTTTAAGCATTAATTTAAATTCACTCATATACATTCTTCCATAAGAAGTTACCGCTGTAGATATAGGTACTGAAATATTTAATAAATAATTTAAATTCTCTGATCCTTCAAAAATACTTTTTTTATAAAAAGATATTAGTTCTTTTCCATTTTTAAGAGGTATGATATCGGGTTCTAAATTATAATATTTTTTTTTGCTTGTTCAGAAGGTAAGATTATATGATTTTCGATTTTAGGATTCATTCCTAATCTTCCATATAAACTATTTAACAACATTTTAGAAATAGTATAATTAGCACTTTTTCTTGCGCTTTTTACTTTTAAGTCATAAAGAAAATCAACAAAACCTCTAAATATATATTTAGGTTCGAAAATATATCCTCTTTTGATTTGATATGAATAACCAAATTTTTTTAAATTTTCTAATTCTTTTGAAAAATATCATGAAGTTCATTTTCCTAATGGAGAAATTGTTTTAACTCCATTCTCACTTTTAAATCTAAGCTGTAGTATTGGAATGTCTAAGTTATCTGGAGCTGTTATTTCTGCTTCAAATATTCCAAATGGATTATTTTCTTCTATAGATATATCTCCTTCAAAATAAATTGGATGACTTTTAGGCATATGATATTTTTTCATTACAGAAAGATATAATGAGTTTACATCATATCTATTTACTTTTTTACCGAAAGGTTTATATACATTAACAGAACCACCAGTATAAGCTATACTTAAATTATTATAAGTTTCACCTTGAATTAAAGGAATATTATAATTATCTTCAAGAAATTTTGATCTATATATCCCAAAAGATAATGAAGGTAACGTAGGATATTTTTGAATATCCAGTCTAAAAAATAAAAATTATCATTCCAAAAGTTTTAATGATTTGGTATAAAATAACACAATCATTTTCACAATATTTAATTGTTTCTAATTTTAGATTTCATTTTTTATTTTTATTTTACAATAATCATTATATTTTTCTTCATTTAATTTTGAAAAATATTTTCTTTTTGGTATTTCTCCTTCATATAATAATGAAATATTTTTATTATTTACATATTTATATGGAAATATTCCTTTTGGTTCATTATGAAAAGTTAATGCTAATTCTTCTAAAGAAGAAGGCAATAACAAATAAGAATCTCTGAAATATAAAGTGTATGTTTGTTTTCCTACATCAAATCTAAATAGTAATTAATAAATCTACCATCTCTAACTTGTGGAAATAAATTTATAGATGTTAAAGAAGAAAGTGTTGTTAACAAGAAAACACTATCAAAATAAGAAAAATTATGTAAATAAATTTTATATTTATTATACTTTCTTTTCATTAGTGATTTAATAGCTTCAGTTAACATATCTTCTGGATTGTTGTAATCAGACAAATAATATGATTTTGATAATTTTCCATCATATATTGAAATACAATAAGGAATAAAATCTCCATCTATAGTTCTTGTTTCTATATCCATTGTAAGATACTCTCTTGAAAAGAAAATATCTTCGTTTATTTTTTTAACTTAACTCTTTCTTTAAAATTTTATTTAATTTTTATTCACCATTAACATAAAAATATTTTTCCTCTTTATTTTCATTTCAAACAATTCTTATGAAAGTATTGAAATTTTCATCTTTTTTATTATCTTCAAAACTTATAATAGTTTTATTTAAAGATTTTAATTCGACATTTAATTTATCTTTTGATATTTTTATAAAATAAAATAAATCTGAACTCTTTTTTACTATTGATGTAGTTTTTGTTGATGTTATTATTTCTCCTCATAATTTAAAATCCATGGTATTTGGAAGCATGTAACCATGAATTTTATCTGATTTTATTATTTTTTTAATATTTTCTTTTTTTTATATGTTTTGAAGGTTTTAATGGAAAATCTGAAGAGAATATTTTATAAGTAAAGACAATATGAGAATAAAAATCCATTTAATCCTAATGAAGATAATCAAAATAAATTAGAGATTATTAAGGAAAAAATGGAAAAATAAAAATTGAAAAAGATTTTAATTTAAAAATAAATTCTATAGATTCTTTAATAAATAAAAATAAATTAGAAAGAACTACAAATTCTGATTCTAATTTTCAAAGAGATTAGTTATTAAGTAAATTAAAAAAACCTCTGTTTCATAAAATATAAAATTTTAATATATAATAATAATTTTATTATAATATTAATTATATTTATATAATAGTATAATAAATAAAAAAATTTTAAGTAGTTAATTTTTTTAATTAATTTAGTATTCGAGATCTACCAGATTCGAACTGGTACTTCCTTAATTGACAATTAAGTACTCTAACCTATTAAGTTAAGATCCCTAAAAAAATTAGAGAAGAGAAAAAAATTTATGTTTTTTCTAAAAATTATTTTTATAATTAATTTAATTTTACAATAAATTTTTAATTTTTAATTATTTTTATATTTTAAATATAAAAAAATATTAAGGCGTTAATATTTACTTAACTTAAATATATAATCTTAATTTATATATAAAATATATTTATATATATTTACGATTAAAATTTATAATTGTAATTATAATTTTACAAGAGCGAGGCGATTCGAACACCTACCAGTGATTTTGGAGATCATTATACTAACCATTGATACTACGCTCTTTTTTTTAATTAAATAAATTTATCTAGATTCTTATATATACTAAGTTAAATTATTTTTTTTAATATATTAGTTTAATTTTTAATTATTTTAATTTTAATAAAAATATTAAGTATAAAATATAGTATCTTAAATATATATTATATAGAAAAATTTAAAATGCTAATTAGAAAGATTTGCTAAAGCATTTAAGATAATATTATTTAAAAGATTGTTCCCTCTAATTTTTTAAATAATTCTAAAATTATATTAAATTATATTGATTCTATACCAAAAATTAATAATTTTGATAAAATTATTATAGAACAATACAAATAATTTTTTTAGTAAATTAAAAATATAAAATCTCCGAGATGAATTTTTTGAAATATTGTCAACAGGATTGCATATTTTTGCAACAAGTATTAAATAAAATTTAATAAAATTTATTTTTGATATTATTAAATAAAATATTACAATTTTAAATTAAAATCTGATTTAGATAATAATGAAAAAATAAATTGCTAAATTAATGTTAAATCCATTATACGGTAGATTTGGATTAAAGTATATTAGCTCTTTAACCGAAATAGTTTAAGCAGATAAAGCTAAACAAATATCATTAAAATATCAAGTAATTGATAATTTAGTTTTTGATTCTGATAGAAATTTGGAATATATTAAATAAAATATAGTACCAAATGAATATTTATTTGACATAGATAAAAATTTTTATAAGGACATTAAAATGAAAGGTGAAAAAGATTCCAATAATATTATTAGATCCCTTGGTATAGCTGCAATGGTTACATCAAATGCCATGATTTATATGGATAAATTTATTAATTTATCAAATAATAAATGCTATTATAATGATACTGATAGTGGTTTCTTCCAAAAAATGTTAGAAACCAAATATGTTGGTAATAATATTGGACAGTTTAAATATTTGGGATTAGTTAAAAGAGGATATTTTATATCCCCTAAACTATATTGTCTAGTAAAGGATGATGGTAGAACCATAATAAAATCAAAAGGTTTACCATCTAAATATTTAACTGAAAAAGATTTTATTGATACTTTTATTTTAATATCTAACTGATAATAAAATTAATTATTAATTTTAGAGGATTAATAATTATCTTATTAATTGCCTCTTCTTTAGTTAAATAAATTTTATCAAAAGAAAATAAAAATAAAAATAAAAAATTATAAATATAATAAACAAATTTAATAGTTTATTAAATTTAAAAATAGAACTGATTATGGATTATTTGATATATAAAATTATAATATTAAAAAATTTAATTTAATATAAAAAATTATATAAATATATGTTATTATGATAATAAGATCAACATTAATTTCATGATTTATAATATATGTTTATCCTTTAATATATATATATTTAGGTGATATGTCATTTTTATACTTATTATCAGATGTAGGTTTTGTATTATATCGGATAGTAGAAGTAGAAAAGATTAATAATACAGATAAAATATAAGAATAATCTAGAGAAAAAATAAGAAGAAGAAGAAAATATAATACAAATAAAGATCTTCCTTTAATACCAATTCCATTTTCTCCATCTTTATCTTATATAAAATATAATTCATTAATACTTCAAAAGGATTTAAATAAAATTAAAAATTTAGGAAATAAATTTGATTCTGAATATCAATCAAATCCTCATTATAAAAATAAAAAAGAATCTTTATATTTATATTTATATTTATATTGAAAAAATGAACCAGTTATTCCTTCTAATTTACAATTATATTCATATTCAAATTTAATTCCTAATGTTGATTGATTAAACGCTAGAATCGAAGATCCTAATTCAGATAAATCTATGTGATTTCATAATAATAATCCTATTTTTCCTAAATATTCTCGTTTTTCACTATTAAATGCAGATAATATTAAAGAAAATAATTTAAGAGATAAATATGGTATACGAGATACTAAAATTGTATCGTATAAAAAAGACCATTATTAAAAAGATTAGGAAATTTCTTAAAAAATCTATTTTTTAAAGATAAGTCAGATAGTTAAAAATGATGAAATTAAAAAAATAATATTATTCATTTTGTCTATTTTTTTGTAAATAGAATAGATTATGATATTTTAAATTATATAAATTTAAATTTAAATATAAAGATTAATATCATTATAATGATAAATTGTTTAATTGATTTATTACAAAATTTAATTGAAGTAATAAATCAAAATGAAATAATAAATTCAATAGATGATTTGAATAATAATGATTCTATTGAAAAAGTAAATGAAGAAATTAAAATATTTTATAAAAATAAATATTTTTGATTTATAACTGGTATAGTTATATTATCTTTATTATATTATAATAGTAATATAAATTATATTACGGATAATAATATAATAAATAATACAACTTTAAATATTATAAATACTTCAAATTCTTTAACTAATATTAATAGAGTTCAAAATTTATTTCCATTAAATGAGGAACAAATATTAAATATTGGTAATAGTTTAAATAATAATTTAAACAGAAATGAAGAATTAATAGAAGAGTTAATTGCTCTTTTAAATTTATTCTCATAAAATTAAAATTATATTTAAATATATTTCATTATTATAAATAATATATTAATTATTTAATTATATTACTATATATAAATTATAAAAATAAAAACTTTTACAATATTGTAGGATTTATTTAATTTATTCAATACATTATGAATATGTATTGTAGCGCCGTATAGCATATTTTTATATTTTTATATTTTTTAAAAAAATACTTTACCCCTCCTAAATTTATCTATTAATAATAATTATTATGTTTATTTATTAATATTTAAATATTAAAATTACATCCATCTTTGTAGCTATTATTATTCTTTATTAAATTTAATTAAATTTAAAATTATATTTTAATTCAGGTAATAAATTCTATTTATTGATCCTCCTTTAATTGGTATAACTTCAATATACCTCAAGTTAGTAAATCCAATTATAAATTCTAAAACATCCGTTGGTATAGCTTTTTATATTAAATAATAAAATTACTTAACCCCCTTATCAATTTATAAATATAATAAAATTATAATATTTTAATAAATTGATTCTATTTAATTATTAATATCAGAGGATTAGTAATTATCTTAATTAAATTCCTCTTCTTTTGTGTAAAAAAAATAAAAATAAAATAAAAATATGAAAAATCTATTAGATATTAGAATTATTTCTACTTTTTCCTTAAATGAAAAAAAAATAATTGTTAAAGGAAAAGAAATGAATAATTTAATTGCTTCTATTTATATTACAAATCAAAATTATAATATAAATATTCCCACAATGATTAGAAGATTGAAAGTATTAAATATAAATGAAAATAACAATAAATATAAAATATATAATATTTTCTCATGAAATTTATCTAAAGAATTTAAAGATAACTTAAGAGAAGAACGTAAAAATATTTTATATCATTTAGAATTAAATCCTTGATTGGAAATATTTGATATAGATTATATTAAATTTTTTAATCGTCCTGATCTTAAAAATTTTAATTTTAAAGAATTATTTTCAAATAAAAATCTTCTTAAAAATTCCATTTTTATTTTTAATGGATTTCCATGACCCCTAATTCTTGCTTTTTTCCACTACAATAATATTGTAGTTTCTTTTGGTTCTAATAGTAAAAGAGGTGTTTTATCACCTGTACATTATAAATTATCACAGTTTATCACATGTATAGAAGGAATTAATTCTTCTACAGTATTTTCTTCTTATCATAAATATAATAATATTATATCAAATTCTCGATTTGATTTAACAAAAGAAGATTACTCATCAAATTCTATTGATAATTTCTTTTTAATATTAGAAGAATATATAGAAGAAAAAAATAAAGGAAGTATTAAAGAAGATTTTATTTTTAAAGATTCTTTCTTTGATTATAAAGATTTTAATAAATTCTATTTGAAAAGATGTGAAGAAATAAATAAAAATAATTAACCCCCTTATAATATTTTTAAATATAATTATATAATTATATAATTATATTTAAAAGTGTTAGATATAAAGTCTAACAAAATTTAATTATTAATATAAGAGGATTAATAATTATCTTATTTATAATCAATCAATCCTCTTCTTTTGTAAAATTAAAAAAAATAAATGAAAACAATTAAAACTTTTGCATCCTTCTTTATATCTTTATATATAAATATAAAGAAGAAAGAATTCTCAACCTCACATTTTTCATTAAATTTTAATGTTAAAACATTTAGTACTATTAGAAAAAATGCTAGTCTATATAAAATAGACTCAACAATTTATCAAATATTATCAAATACTTTAACTTCTGATCCTATTAATTATGATACTCAATTAAAAATAGAAAAATTTTTAATATATAATTATATAGAATCTTTTTTAGAAAAGAAAAAATCAGAAAAAGATCAAAATATTGATTATAATAAATTAAATAATGTTTTATTAATTGAATTAAAAAATAATAAAATACTATTACTTAACTTAATAAAATTTTATAAAGAAAATCATAAATATGATAAAGATATAATTAGTAAAATTATTTTTAATAGTTCAGATAATTATATTATTAGTATCTTATTTGGAAGATTTTTAAAAATAATTTCTAATAATAACAGATTAAATAAAAATACTAATTCATTAGACGTGTATTTAGACATTGGTAAAGATTTAATAAATAATTATTTATTATATTTATATAAAAAACAAAAAAAAAAGAAACTAATTTAATTATTAGTTTTAGTCAATGAAAAATACTTAATTCTGATATTGTTAATAATTCTAATATAGAAAATCCTACAAATATATGTAAATTAGGAAGTATTTTAATAGGATGATTAATAGATTTAGATTTATTACAAACTAAGGTTTTAGTAATAAGTAAAACAGAAAAACATAATATTTTAGTTGTAGGATCTAAATTAGATAAAATTTTAATTAAAGATAATTTACCTATTCTTTATTTACCTAGTAAAATACCTATGATTATTCCTCCTAAACCTTATAATAGATTTATTAAAAATAAAAAAGAAATAGAAGTTTTAGGAGGTTATTTATTAAATGATGAAGAATATACTGATTATTTAATAAAACAAAAATGAGACATGAATGTGCAAACTAAAATATTAAATAAAAATATTATTTACGATATGGTAAATAATATTAATTCTGTTGCATATAAAATTAATACTTTAGTATTAGATTTTATTTTAAATAACTATAAAAAATATAATTTACTAATAGATTTAGATTTTGAACATCCCTTAACTTTAAAAACTAAATTAAATTATAAAGAAAAAATAGAGTTAGAAAGTTTTTTTAGTAAAAGAGATTTAGAACAAAATATATTAGGTTTAGGTAATATATTTAGAAATGTTCCTAAATTTTATTTACCAATAAGATTAGATTTTAGAGGTAGAATTAATTGTGTTTCTGAATATTTAAACTATCAAGGAACAGAATTAGCTAAATCTTTATTATTGTTTTCTAAACCAGACAAAGTGAAAAAAACAGATATTATTAGTATTAATTATCTAAAAATATTTTGAGCTAATTGCTTCGGTTTAGATAAATTATCTTTCAATGATAGAATTAAATGAATTGAAGATAATTTAGAAAATATTAAAAACTTTGAAAATGGTATATTAATTTCTAAAGCAGAAAATAAATTATTATTTATTGCTTTCTGTTTTGAATTTAATAATTATTTAAATTCTTTAAAAAATGAGTGTTCTTATTTTGAAACTCATTTACCTATTCAGTTAGATGCTTCATGTAACGGATTCCAACATTTAACTTTGTTAATAAGAGATTTATCTTTATCTAAAGAACTAAATTTAACTGAGTCTAAATGATCTGATACTCCTAAAGATTTTTATTCTTTTGTATTATTAAAAATTAAAAATTTTTTTAATAAAGAATTAAAAAATAATAAAAATTTAACTAAAGAAGAAAAAAAAAGTTATAAAAAATTAGCTTTATTAGAAAATGATAGAAAATTAGTAAAAAGAGTTATAATGACTATACCTTATAATGCTACTCTTTTTAGTATAACAAAATATATTAAAGAAAATTTTAATTTTATTGAAAAAGATCATTATATTTTAAAAAATGATAATAATATTATTTTTAATGAAATTGATTTTCAATCTATCAGAAAAGCTTTAATTAGAGTATTGTTTAGAGATTATACTGGACTTAAAAATTTAATAGAATATTTAAAAGATATAGCTAAAATATCTAATGAACTTGATATTCAAATACCTTGAATATTACCTAGTGGTTTAAGAGTTCAACAAAGATATAATTCTACTAGAAAAATAAAAGTTAAACCTTTTCCTGTCACAGGAATTTTCGTCTTTTTTCTTTCGAATGAAGAAAACTTAACAATAGTTATTATTCCTTAAAAAAATGAAGAAAAGAGCTAATGTAGAAATAAGAATTGGTTTACAAAACAAGTAAACCAGAGTGGTATTGATTGAAAAAATATTAATATCCAAATTCTTATATATAAAACATCAAAAAATTCATCAGGATATCTAATTTCTATGCATTTTCAAACCGTTGAAGAATGTAAAGTCTTTAAAAAAGTAAGTAAATTAGATCGAGGAAAATATCATTTATCTTCTCCTGTAGTAAATAAAATTTTAGTATCTAAAAAAGACAATTATAAAAAGATATTTGTTCGGAAGATCATAAGAGCGTTATATCAAAAACCAGAATTATTCGGTTTAGATTCAAAAATAACAAATAGAAATGTTATATTTACAATTTTTAAGGAATTAAATATTAAATTAAACTTAAATTATATATCACAACAGAAAAATACATCCATTATTCCATATTCAATACCAAAGACTTAAGAAATAAAAGTTTTTTTTAACTAAAAAAGTTTTCCCTAAGTTAGAAAGAAAATTCTTTTGTAAACAGTAGAGTTAATGTAAAAAACTGTTTATTAAAATACATAGATTATAACAAAGTTCTTTTTAATAAAAATGGTCTATTGAAATGATCATTTTTTGAAAAAAAGTTTGGACTAATGAAATGAACCTTTTTTTGTAAAAACTTTGGATCGATGAAAATGCAGTTTTAGAAAAAAAAGTGTGGACTTTTGAAATTAAGATCTTTTCATCAAAATTTAATATTAATCTATTAATTTATTAATCTATTAATCTATTATTCTATAATACTTTTAATCAATTAAAAATTAAAAATTAAAAGGGTATAATTTTAACATTATACCGTTAGACGCTATCTTCACCAATTCTCAAAATACTATAATAACTAACTTTTTTAAAAATACTGTTCCTAAATATGGACAGATCTTAATATTAACTGGTAGCGGTGTATTTTTCGTTCAAGGTGTAATAGATAATAGGTTAAAAAAAGATATATGGAATCGCTAGAAAAAATAGATCAATTAAAAAATTCTATAGAAAAATTAGAAAGAGATAAAGAAATATTGTTAGAAAAACAATTGACAGATACAGATTTGAGTGTTTTAGAAAATCTTAATAACAATATTAAAAGAAGTTTAGAACAATTAGAATCTTTAACCAATTCTAAACTGACTTCAACTTCAACTTCAATTTCATCTATAACAGATTCAGTTAGAGAAAA
>Ga0209625_1000423_pt1 | contig 10951 bp, 8 predicted proteins | sample JacPin_JW_Ref_M2_FD_187960 | JGI IMG/M metagenome (GOLD analysis project Ga0209625, IMG submission 187960) | Forest soil microbial communities from Algoma, Ontario, Canada - Jack Pine, Ontario site 1_JW_Ref_M2 (SPAdes) (version 2) | ecosystem: Environmental > Terrestrial > Soil > Boreal...
CGCACCTCAAGGAATGGCTCAAAGGGCAGATCATCGAAAGCATCACCTATGCGTATACCGAAGGTATAGACAAGCCTGAAATCCAACACTGGAATTGGCCGCAAGCTTAAGCCCAACGCGTAAGAGGCGTCATACGTCGAAAGTCGAAGCGGCGGTCCTCTTCACTGCTTCACTGCGGTTGCGCCGCCGCATAACCTCACTCTGAGATTTTCCCGATACCTGCGGTTGTGGTACCTTGTCGCTTCCGAATTCCGAACCCTCAGGCGTGTAGCCTTCGCGATTCCGCGAGGAGATGCTCGATGAAATCCCGTCAGAACTTGAATACGTTGCGGCTCGCGCTCTCCGTGGCGATTGTCGCGCTCCTGTGCGGCGGCCCGCTGGGGTCCGCCCGGCGCTTTCAGTCGCAGTCCAACTTCGCCTCGACCGCCACGCCGCCGCAAATTAGCCCGGAAGGCCGAGCCACCTTACAGGCAATCATCCAAGCGGGCAATCTTCCCGACCTCCGTTGGCCGAATTTCAGTGACTACACCAAGCACCTGCAGAAGTTCTACAATTCCTATGGTTATTCGCTGCCGTGGGTCCGAGGCATGGAGCCAAGTCCGCAGGCGCGGCAGCTAATTGCGCTCCTATTGCAAGCGGAGCAGAAAGGGCTCAACCTGGACGACTACGACGGCCCGCGCTGGAGCGCGCGGCTCGCACTATTAAAACCTGCGGCGGCGCAGCCGACGGAAGCCGACGCCCTGCGATTCGACGTCGCACTGACCGTCTGTGCGATGCGATACATTTCCGACCTTCACATCGGCAAGGTGAATCCCAGGCATTTCGATTTCGGTTTGGACGTCGAGACCAAGAAGTACGATTTGCCAGATTTTATAAAAGACCATGTGGTCGATGGTTCGGACGTGACCGGCGCACTCGCCCAGGTCGAGCCGCCCTATCCCGGTTACAAGCGCACCATCGCAGCCCTGCACACCTACCTGGAACTCGCAAAGCAATCTGACGATAGCAAGCTTCCCGTTCCGAAAAAGACGATCGCACCGGGTGATACGTACGCCGGTATTCCTCAACTCGCTCAGAAGCTCCGGCTTGTGGGTGACCTCCCGGCTGACGCCGTGGTATCGGCTGACGCCACCGTCTATCAAGGCGCGCTCGTCGAAGCGATCAAGAATTTCCAGCGCCGCCATGGCCGTGAACCCGATGGACGAATCGGCGCGCAAGCCCTGGCCGATCTGAACGTGCCGCTTAGCGTCCGGGTGCGGCAGATGCAACTCGTTCTCGAGCGCTGGCGTTGGCTGCCCCTCTCCTATAACGCCTCGCCGATCGTCGCGAATATCCCCGAGTTTCGTCTTCGCGCCTACGACGAAAACTTCAAAGTTGCCGTGACGATGAATGTCGTGGTCGGCAAAGCCTACGGCCATGACACGCCGATATTTGTTGACAGGATGGAGTACCTCGTCTTCCGGCCTTACTGGAGCGTTCCTTACTCGATCGCGCGCGCCGAATTTTTTTCGCGCATCGCTCGCGACCCCGAATATCTCGCAAAAAAAGGATTCGAAGTGGTCGACAGCCGCCAGCAGGTCGTTGCGTCTGGAACAGTATCGAGCGATGTGCTCGAGCAGCTGCGTGCCGGCAAGCTCTTCATTCGTCAAAAACCCGGCCCCAAGAATTCACTCGGACTCGTGAAATTCATCTTCCCGAATAACTTCAACATCTACATGCACGACACTCCCGAGCAGGAATTTTTCTCCCGTTCCCGCCGCGATTTCAGTCACGGTTGCATTCGCCTCGAGCGGCCTGCCGATTTGGCGGCGTTCGTCTTGCGTAATAATCCGGGCTGGGATATGGATCGCGTGCGTGCGGCCATGAAGGGGGATTCGACGCAGCAGGTAAATCTCGCGTGCCCGATTCCTGTCTTAATTCTGTATGGCACGGTAATCGTCCCGGAAGACGGACTCGTTCACTTTTACGATGACATCTATGGCCATGATGCGGCGCTCGACCAGGTGCTGCAACAAGGGTATCCGTATCCAGGTTAGCGGGGGGCGGCGCGGGTTTCGCCGGTTCTTCAATAGCCATTGATCAGGCTGGTGGGACAGTCGAAGCACCATTGCCGCACGCGGCCAACATCGACGTGGATGAAATCCGAGTGCGGATAATAACCAACTCCACCGCGGGCCAAAGCCAGCGCGGCTTTGCGCAGCTTCAGCGTATTGACACTGGGCATTCGCAGATCTATCGCTTCCGCCAGAATATGTAGGCTGTTCTTCGCCACGCCCGTAGTGTGAGCGCGAAGAGCTGCATTCGTGGAAGAACTGCGGTAGCCGCAGACGATGTCAATCTCGCCACCCGGGTGGCCGACAGACGCCGTTAAGTCGGAGAGAATGTCGTAGAGGCGCGGGTCGAAATGGCGAACCTCGTTGGTGTTGTGGTCGCGCAGGAAATAATCGAGTTTTGCTAGCGCGCTCTGTATGTATTGATCGCCACGTCGGTAGACGATATCGATTTTTTCGTTGGTGTGGGTATTGTAAAGCAGCAGAGAGTGATCTGCCGCCGTCGCAGACGACGCGCCGGACGCCTGGACGCGCACGCCGCTCGACGCAATCAAGAAAAGCATTGCGCCAGCAACCGCGAAATGCCGACAAACCTTCGTTAGTGGCTGCATCATTCTCTCTGCCTTAATTTTATCATGAAGAACTTGCCAGCTCGATTGTCCGGGACGAAGCAGACGCCGCGGCGGCTCCGACCCAGACCGATTTGCTCCTAAATCTTCAGCGCCTGCGCGAGTTCGCGCACAAATAATTCGGCGTCAGTCACCAGTCCCAACGCCTGAAACGTTCCGCGATCCGCGAGCTTCGTCACCACCGCAGGATTGATGTCCACGGCCACCACCTTCACCGACGCCGGCAGCAGATTTCCCGTCGCGATCGAATGCAACATCGTCGCAATCATTAGCGCCATCGCAACGCCCTTCACCGCCTCTCGCATCCGGCGCTGCGCTTCAGCCATGTCCATGATCACGTCGGGAAGCGGCCCATCGTCGCGCACCGAGCCTGCCAGCACCATCTCCACATTATTCTTGATGCACTCGTACATAATGCCTTCGCGCAAAATTCCGGTTTCGACCGCCTGCCGCAGCGAGCCCGCCCTGCGGATGGCGTTGATCGCCTGCATGTGATGGCGATGTCCGCCCTCCACCGGCTGGCCATTGCGCAACGCCATTCCCAAAGAAGTGCCCAGCAGCACGCTTTCCACGTCGTGCGTCGCAATCGCGTTCCCGCCGAAGAGCGCCTGGACGAATCCAGCGCGAATCATCGCCGCGAGACGAGGCCCGGCACCGCTGTGAACGATTGCCGGTCCTGCCACAACTAGGATTTTTCCACCGCGCGCGCGCGTTTCCTGCATCTGCCGCGCGATCTCCTCGATCACCAGCAGCTTCGGCCGCTCTGACGAAACGTCATTCGCCATGAACGAAAAAATTTCGCGCTCGCGCGGCCGATCAAGCGGCATCACTCGGATGCCTTCATGTCCCACCACCACTGCGTCTCCCTTTCGCGCGTCCGCCATCGGAACCATTCGCGCGATCCCCTTTGCCCGCTCCACCATGATGACGAGATCCATTTCCGTTCCTGCGACTGGAACCCATTTCCCGTTCAGCCGCACTTCGGTGGGCATATGCGTCGTCGAATAAAAGCTGTCCGGCAAAGCCCCGTCGCACGGCGCCGGTTCCGTACGCACATCATTTCGCGAAACCAGCACCGCGCCGAACTGCTGCAGCGCCGTCAGAATGCTGTCGAGCTGAGTTTCGCTCGCGGCCATTACCTTCAAGCGCGCGAACGAAGTCTCATCCTTCTTCCGGCCCACTCGAATTTCTTCCAGGTCGAACGAACCCCCCAAATCCATCACCGCGTCAAACACTTTGGGCAGCGTCCACGAGTCGATAATGTGACCCTCGAGCGTCACCTTTTCGCTGATTTCCTTCATGTCCTGCTCTCCCTGGGCCACGAACATCGGCGCCTGGTCAAGTCAGCCGTTTTCTTAAAACACGTGCCCCAACTCGAAAAACCATTTCGCATGTCCCGTGTCGCCAACGCTTCCACCAATAAATAGCGGCCCCAAGGAGGTTTCTGCCAGGAAACCTACTGCGGCATCATTCGGAAACTTGCTGGCATTCGGAGCGTTGTACATTTTCCCGAACTCGTAAGCCCCAATCACGTAGACTTCCTTCCCTACGAATGGCGGCAGCGTCAGAATATCGTGCAAATAGCCGGTGCGGAAATAGTAGTACTGATTGCCGAAGAGCTCGTTTGATCCGTAGGCGCTCAAGCGCGACGGCCCGCCCAGGAAGAACTGGGGAACGCCGATGTTATTCGAGCCGAAAGTGGTGCCGCCCTGGGCGACGACGAAGATTGAGCCCGGTTTTGTGATGGGTACGAAATATTCGGCCTGTCCTTCGAGGACCGGAAATGCGGCGCTAGCGCCGGGATTCGTATCGTACCAACGGAATGTTGCTTGCGCGCTGTAACCACGGCGGGGCGTGATGAAATCATCGCGATGGTCCGTGAGAAAACGAAACCGCGTATCTCCAAAGCGGCCGTTATTCCGCGGAAAGAGCACTTCGCCCAGTCGCAGGTCGGGATTAAAGTAACCGACTTCGTATCCCGCGCGGACTTCGGTGAACCGGCTAAAGCCGTATCCGATATCGATCCCCGCGTCGTCGCGGTAGAAGCGGTAAATCGCTTCAGGAGTGCTCCGGCGAAACACCTTGAACGACATATCTGTCGCTTCGCCGCGCGGCGCAAAGAACCACTTGCTTGCGGCGGTGAATGGCCGGTACAGCTCGGTTTCCACACCGTACGTGTTTCCGAATTGCAGGTCCGTGCGCCACTCGGATCGGTATCCCCACACATCCATCAACGTGATTCGCGCGAGCTGTGTGTACGTCACGTCGTCGCTTTCCGATCCGTCGATTCCAAAGCCAAGTTGCAGGAGCGGCGGCGCATAATTGTATTCGTGGACCGTCACCAGCAGGCCGGTTTCGCTGTCGCGGGTCGTGACTCGGTAGTCCGCTGAAGCGTATTTCCCGATTCCCGTAAGTCGTGTGAGCAGTTGATTGATTTCCGCGTTGTCAATCGGCTTGCCAACTAAAGGATGCAAGAACCTCTCGATTTGCCGAGCCGCTTGCGGATTCGTGCCCGCGACCTTCACGAATTGCGGCACCGGCACGTCCGTTCGTATGCGAGCGTTCTTCGCCGCCAGATAAGCGTTCCATTGTTCTTCGCTGATCGAAAACGGCAGCAGAACTTGCTTCTTTGCTTCGGCCGCTTGCGTGCCTTCCTGGATGATTGCGTTCGCCCGGTCGTACTGGAAGCCGTTGTACTTTTGCAGATCTACGGTGACTACGATGTCTGCGTCCTTCATTCCGCGAAGCTCGTTTTCAAGAATCACTACATCCACCGACCGGCCCAACACGCTGAACAACGATTGAATCTCCTTCGGATTTGCCGGCGCCACTTCCAGATGGACCGCAATCACGATGTCCGCACCCATCTTTTTGACGACATCCGTCGGCAAATTTCCTACAAGGCCGCCGTCCACGTAAATTCTGTCGCCGTCTCGCACCGGCGCGAATACGCCCGGAATCGACATCGTCGCGCGTAGCGCTTGCTGCAGCGATCCGCTCGAAAACACCACTTCTTTGCCCGAGACGAGGTCGGTCGAGACGCATCGGAAGGGGATTGGAAGACTGTCGAATGAATCGAGCTTCGGGTACGCCAGCGTCTCGCGGTCGATCAGCAGCGTGATTTCGGAACCCGAATTAAGTCCAGACGATGTCGAAAGCCCGTGCTTCAATCCCAGCGCGATCGAATTTTGAATGGCGCGCAGATCTTCCTTTCGTCGAAAGGACAAATCTTCGTAGGGGATTTCACCGCCGATGATGATGTCCCATTTTTGTTCGTCGACCAGCTCCTGCAATTCCTGAGGACTTTTTCCCGTGGCGTACAGCCCGCCCACCAGTCCGCCCATGCTCGTTCCAGCCAGATAGTCGATCGGAATGTGATGGTCCTCAAACCATTGCAGCACCCCGATATGCGCCAGGCCCAGCGCTCCGCCGCCTTCTAGCGCCACTCCAATCTTCGGTCGTGATGTACCAGGCTGAATTTGCGCCGCTGGCTTCGAATTCTGAGGCGCAGGCTGGGCGTTGGCTGGGACCGGCGTCCGCTCATCCTGCTGTGCCCCGGCGGTAAGAGGTGCCGCGAGGGCAAAAAGGACCGCCAAGGTGGACACCAGCGAAGAAACAAGTTCGGCGCGGACAGGGTCTCGCATGAAAGCGTCTCCTCTTTAGTGTAAGAATTTCGGAGATTAACATAACGCCGTCCACTACCGCTGCCACTCATAAACCAGTGGTCTGGTAAAGGGCTTTCAGTACAAAGCGCTAGTTGGACAACGGCGCGGCGAGTAGTGGCGAAGGTGGACTTCCACTTCGGGAAACTGTCCCCGCGAGTCGGCTTTATCGTCACGAACCTGAGCCTGCCCAGCTGGGCGGTAGTGCGTTTCTCTAATTAAGCGGGGCACAGCCGAGCAATGGATCAAAGAAGCCAAGCAGGCGACCCATCGGACCGGCTATCGTGTCAGTACGAATCAGGCTGATGGTCCTCCTAGGACTGCGACGAAATGGACCTGCTTGACTCGGAAGGGCCTTGGGTGTATCAGGGGGCCATCCGGTAGGTCAAAATGAAAATCCCAGCCGAAACTGAGTGAGAAGGGACTCTTGACGCCGGACAATTGCGTCGTGGCTATGATCGACCATCAGGCCCAGATGCTGCTTGGGGAGCAGTTCGGAGTGTGGATTTCGACAAAGAAGCTCGACGTTTCGCGCGCCGCCTCCGTGTGCCTCGTCGGTGGACACTACGATCGGCAGCATCCGTCGGAAGTGCAGTAGCCCCGCGAAGGGCAATAGTCGTTTCGATTTATACGAGCAGTTGGCAACGAAGGAGAATGCTGATGCGCGAATTCCTGGAGGGGGGCCCGGACCTTTGGGAGAAGCACAGATGAGCGCGGCACCATTTTCCGCACGGCGTGCGATAGGAGTGGTTCTCGCAACACTGTTTGGCTTTGGCTTTTTCAATGCGCTTCTCGGGGTCTTTGGCCTGCCGGCCGCAATCATCGCGCTCCTGCTGTTCATTTCCTTGGCTGTTTTTATCTTTCTACGCCCGCAGACTGAAAGAAAACAATCATGAAACTTGATCCGGAAGTCCTGGCGCGCGTCCAGTTCGCTTTCACCGTGACCTTCCACATTATCTTTCCGACGATGTCCATAGGGCTGGCAGCGTTCCTAATGGTGATCGAGGGGCTTTGGCTTAAGACCAAAGATCCCGTCTATCTCGAGATCTACCGGTTTTGGATGGGTATCTTTGCCATGGGATTTGGCGTCGGCGTCGTGACGGGGATCGTCCTGTCGTTCGAATTTGGACTCGGCTTTGCAAAATTTGCACAGATCGCCGGCCCGGCCATTGGACCAAGTATCGGACTGGAAGTCCTGACCGCTTTTTTCTTAGAAGCAGGCTTTTTGGGAATTATGCTCTTTGGACTGAAGCGTGTCGGTCCCAAGCTTCACTTCTTCGCTACTTGCATGGTGGCGCTCGGCACTCAGATTTCCGCGTCCTGGATTCTATCCGCCAATAGCTGGATGCAGACCCCGGACGGGATTACGATCGAAAACGGCCGCGTCGTGGTCACCAACTGGCTGAGGGTGATCCACAACCCGAGTTGGCTGGTGCGTCTCCCACACATGCTGATGGCCGCCTTCATCACCGGGTCGTTTTTTGTGGCAGGCGTGGGCGCCTGGTACCTGTTGTGCGGCAAACATGAAAACTTTGGGCGCAGGACAGTGTCGCTCGGCCTCGGTTTCGCAACCGTGGCCGTGGCGTGTCAACTTTTTGTCGGGGATCTCCTTTACGGAAGGATGCTTCATTATCAGCCGTCCAAGATGCAGGCCGCTGAAGGCTTCTGGGAAGAGAAGTCCGCATCACCTGCACCCTACAATTGGATCATCGTTCCTGACCAGGCGAATCAGCGTAATCGCTTCACGCTCGCCACACCCGTTCTTGGCAGCCTCTGGCTCACCCATAGCCTCAGGGGCCGGGTGGCTGGACTGAAAAACACCCCGCGCGACCTACAGCCCACGATGGGCATGGTCTTCTATGGGTTCCACGTGATGTTCACCATGGCGATTCTCATGTTCTTCATGGTGGCCGTGTCGCTGTGGCTGCGCGTGCAGAAACGACTCTTCAGCACCCGGTGGTTCCTGCGCTCTCTTGTTATCATGACGCCTGCGGGATTCATAGCGACCATAGCTGGTTGGTACACCGCTGAGACAGGCCGCCAGCCCTGGGTGATCTGGGGCATCCTGCGTACGGCCGACGCCGTTTCGCCTGTGCCGGGTGGAGCGATGCTATCGACGCTGATCGCCTTTGTAGTGATCTACGCACTTTTCATCACGGCTTTCCTAATCTTTGCATTCCGCATGATTCGACGTGGCCCGGAAGATGCACCGGACCACGCGGAGGCCTCGGGCTCTCTGATGAACGCACTGAGAACGCAAGTGATGGATCATGCCGCAACGGCTCATCCGGGAGAAGGGAGGTAGCAGCCGTGGACCTGCCACTCTTTTCCGGAGCATTCGCCGCATTGGCCATTACGCTCTATGTGATGCTCGACGGATTCGACCTCGGTGTCGGGGCCTTGTTGCTCACCGAGCCCGACGAAAAACTGCGTGACCAGATCATCAACTCGATCATGCCCATGTGGGATGGAAACGAAACTTGGCTGGTGATGACCGGGGTTGCGCTGTTGGCGGCTTTTCCGGCCGCTTACGCCATTTTGATGCCGGCGTTCTACCTTCCGCTGATTGTCATGGTGTTGTCGCTGGGGCTGCGGGGTGTCTCCTTCGATTTTCGCTCTCAAGCAGTAGGCCAGTGGCCGCGCTTCTGGGATATTGCCTTCAGCCTCGGGTCGATATTGGCCGCATCAATGCAAGGACTGATTCTCGGTGGTCTCCTTCAAGGAGTCACCATTACTGGTCACGAGTTCAGCGGCAGCGTCTTTGATGCTTTTCGTCCCTTTCCGATCCTCACTGCTGTAGCCGTTCTCGCCGGCTATGTCGTTCTCGGGAGCGGTTGGTTGCATCTAAAAGGAACAGCAGCAGTTCGCGCCCTGGCAGAACGCAGCCTGCGCCGTGTGACTCCGATTTTCGTTGGGCTTGCCATAGCGACCGGCATCGCAGCAGCCTTTGTTCAGCCCGGCATCAAAGCAGCTTGGGCTGCGCACCCCGCGCCTCTGATTATGATTGCCCTCCTCTTCCTTGCAGCGTCTGTAAATCTGATGAATGCGATCGGAGGGAAATCCGACATCCTACCTTTCCTTCTGGCCCTTCTTCAGTTTGCCCTGGGAATAGCGGGCACCGTCCTGGTGATATTCCCTGACATTGTGCCGTTTCGCCTTACTCTTTGGGACGCATCGTCCTCTGCTGTCAGTCAGATTTGTCTGTTGACCGGAGCAATCGTCGTTACTCCCGTGATCCTCGCCTACTCGGCTTTCGCCTACAGGGTGTTCCGCGGCAAGACGCCCGAGAAAGGCTGGGAGTGATGAATCCTCGTTCTCGACAAGTGATTTGGTTCGCTGCCATCTATCTCATGTCGATCGGCGCCATCGCAATTGCGACTCTTGCTATCCGGACCGTGCTGCGTCTCATCAGGTAGTTCAGCTCCGCCGCCTTCTAGCGTCACTCCAATCTTCGGTCGTGATGATGTACCAGGCTGAATTTGCGCCGCTGGCTTTGGATTCTGAGGCGCAGGCTGGGCGTTGGCGGGGACCGGCGTTCGCTCACCCTGCTGTGCCCCGGCGGTAGGAGGTCCCGCGAGGGCGAAAAGGACCGCCAAGGTGGACACCAGCGAAGAAACAAGTCCGGCGCGGCAGGAGCGTCGCATGAAAGGGTCTCCTCAGTGAAGAAGTCGAAACGAAAAAGTCGAAACTAAGATAGCGCGGGCACGGTCGAGTGTCACCCGGACGGGATAGGGGTTAGCAGAGGGCAGGACTTGGGAATTGCTTCGTTTCCATTCCAAACTTGAAAAATCTTCCGATGAGGTTGAGGATGTCAAGGATGATCGCCCCATCGACCCCGCATCCAAGCGATCGGCCTTTTGGCCTCGCGTCTAACTCCTTCCATGAGAAGGCCGGTGAGTGTCAAGGCTTTCTTCTTTTTCCAAAATTGTCCCATTGAGCCAAGCCGCCTCTGTCGCCACCCTTCCATCCGCACTCTTGGTTGAGCGATTGTCGCTCGGTGCAAGTTGGGTGTACTCGATTCAGTAGGTGCTGCTACCTGATTATCGACCTTACTCCCCTCTCTAGAAGGGAAGTTGGGCCAGGAGTTAGTCGCAGTCACCTGATCTCGGCGGTCGAGCTCGGCTGCTTGAATATCATCTCTCTTCTTTCTTTCTTCCTGCCTTTCTCAGTTTTCCACAGAGAAATTTCGCGCCAGGATCGCCTAGGAACGACGATTGTCAACTCCCTCGACCTCTAGCATCCCCTTTTTTGTGGGGAGTTCTTCACTCTAGGCCGCGGCGCGTATCGCTTTCTGGTTATTGCGCAGTGGTTCGTATACCTCTCCACTCACCCACAACCGATGCAGCAGTACCGCTAGCTTTCTCGCCACCGCAACAACGGCGCGCTTCTTAGCATTTTTCCCTCCTCGCGCCGCCAGTTTTAGCCCCCAACGCCGTAGATCACTGTCTTCTCCAAAGGGTCCCAGGATGTAGTGCGCCCCTTGCACCAGCATGGTCCTCAAATACCGGTCTCCTTCCTTACTGATGCGCATCTGCGGCTGGCTCTCACCGGAATCTCTGCGCCCAGGGCGCAACCCCAGAAAACAACCGACCTCGCGACTCTTGGGGAA
>Ga0209625_1000424_pt1 | contig 10944 bp, 7 predicted proteins | sample JacPin_JW_Ref_M2_FD_187960 | JGI IMG/M metagenome (GOLD analysis project Ga0209625, IMG submission 187960) | Forest soil microbial communities from Algoma, Ontario, Canada - Jack Pine, Ontario site 1_JW_Ref_M2 (SPAdes) (version 2) | ecosystem: Environmental > Terrestrial > Soil > Boreal...
CCGTCGCCGCCGGGTACTGCGATTTGTCCTCAACGCGCGTGAGGACCACTTGCGCCCCAGGCACTGCTCCCTGGCTGGGATCCTTCACAACACCAACGATATCTCCGAAGGTTGATTGGCCGATGGTCCACAGCGCTGAAAACAGGACTGCAATCACGAGTACAGATGCTTTGCGCAACATTTCGAGGTCCCCCCATTCTCCTGCGCGCAAGCTGCGCGCGGTAGTGAACGGAAAATACAAAAGTGCGCATAAGAAAGTCGTGAGCGATTTCATCAAAGAGTTGATGCCTTGGATGGGTTTCTTGAATCGCGGATCAGAATCTAGACGGCGTAGAGGCCACTCTAAGTACTTGCGTTTCTTGCGCCATACCTATCGGCCCTTATGAAATCTTTACGAAGCTATCAGGACTTTCTCAGGCGTGCTTCGCTAAGTTGTCCCTGATTGTGGGGACGATTCCGTTCGTTGAATCGGTTGAAGTGAGACCAGCGAATTAAATCGTACGCCCTGTCACCCTGTGTGCCGTGACTACCATTGTCTTAGCGACGATTTGTTTCCTTGCATGCGTCTTCTACGTTTGCGTCCTATTTCACTGGATGCGGGACACGAAGGCCAAGACGATACCTCACCACGTAGCTGGTAACGAAGGTGGAGAGACGTGTGAGAAGAAACGTCCATACATCGTTGGTTCCCGGAGGGCTGCCGAACGGCATGATCGCACTTCGGTCACGTCCGTTCAGGTTCTGAGCATCAAGGAACAGTCGCGCGGTCGCGAACCGGCGTGCAATGGGCGCGAAGGGATTGCTTCGAGAGGATCGCGGGATCGTTGAAACCGGACAAGAAAAGATAGGAGAGAAGCATGCACATTTTCAAGTTGAAAAGACTCGTGTCGCTCATGTTGGTCGTGGTGTCTTGCGGAAGTGCGGTTCCTCTTGTTGCGTTTGCCGACGACAACGGCAAAGGCGAACCTCCGGTCAAGCCAGCGGCAGCCGCGAAGATCGAAGCGCCTGCTCCATTGACGGAGCGCGAGCGATGGATGCTGGACCGCATGGAGCAACTCGAAAAGCGCGTCGCCGAGCTCGAAGCCAAGGGCAACCCGACGACACTTCCAGCTGGCGATGCGTCTGCCGCGCAGCCAGCTTCAGCGAACGCAACAGCATCTGCTGTCGGGGCTGCCAGTCCGAGTCTCGTGTCCGGAGTAACGCCGGCGCGCTCCAACTCGCTTTCCAATGATCGCGTCGCAGTGCTTGGGCCGCAAGCCACGGAAAAAGGGAAGAGCGGAGCGGTGAAGACTCCAGCGACCGAACCGTTCGCGTTTGCGGACTTTACCTGGTTGAACGGCAACGCACGGACGAAAGAGTCGCCGATGGATACCAAATTCTTTACCCCGGAAATCCGTGCCGATGTGGACTACATCTACGATTTCAACCATCCCAAAGACAATACTATCAGCGGGTCGAGCGAAGTTTTCAGGGCCAATGAAGTTCAGGTAACCCAACTGGGAGTCGGCGGCGACTTTCATTACGATAACGTCCGCGCCCGGTTGATGACGCAGTTTGGCTTATATTCGCAAACCACGCCGCGCAATGACGCCAGCCCTTCGCGCGGCCAATGGAATCTTGATAACGCTTACCGCTATATCTCGGAAGCATACGGTGGCTACCACTTCAATGCACTGCATGGAATCAACGTCGACGCAGGCATTTTCATGTCCTATATCGGGCTGTTCAGCTACTACCAGTTCGACAACTGGGCGTATCAGCCGTCGTATGTTTCATCGAACACTCCCTGGTTTTTCAACGGCGTGCGCGTCCAGATTTTTCCGACGGAGCACTTGAAGATTGAGCCGTGGTTCACGAACGGCTGGCAGTCCTACGGACGCTTCAACAGTCGGCCTGGTCTAGGATTCCAGATTCTCTGGCGGCCGAACGGCTGGCTCTCGGTGCTAGGGAATCAATACATGCTCGGTACTGACGCACTGAACACGCCGGGGCGCATCCGCTATCACACGGACGACAGCATCGAGATCAAGTACTACGACAACAAAGAGCGGTTTCTTGATAAGGCGGCCTTCTCACTTACCGGCGACATGGGATGCGAGCACGGCGGGGGCGTTAGCTGCGCAGGCAATTCTGCTAAGGGGCCCAAGCAGAGCTTTCTTGGTTACATGCTCTACAACCGCTTGTGGTTCGATAACGACAAGTATGGCCTGACACTCGGAGGCGGGCAGATCAACAATCCCGGGCGATATTTGGTTTTGCTGCCGCCGATCAACGGTGCGACGGCGGCTTCGGGCACACCCTACTTCACTGAGAATCCCGGCGATCCGTACAAGGCCTGGGATGTGTCCGGGACATTTGACTGGATGCCGAGCCAATACATTACCTTCCGCTGGGAGTACAACCATCGCGCGGCGAATGTGCCCTATTTCTCGGGGTCCGGCGGTGTGACGCCACCTGGCGGCAATACCTTTGGCGCGCCTGGTTCAACGGTTTGCTTCAGTGGCGCGCCACCGTGCGGGTCACTGGCGAATACCTGGTTCCCGGATCTTCGCAAAACCGAGAACCGTTTGAACATGGCGATACTCGTTAAGTTCTAGATTCCGGACCGGAGGAATGTGCTCATGCTGGACATCATCTTCTTGGCGGCGACGGCAGTGTTTGTTGGGATAGCCATCCTTTATGTGCGCGGCTGCGAACGGCTTAGATAGGAGCGAGCCATGAGTTTGGGGAATGCGGTATTGCTGTTCATTTGTGTCCTGCTCTGTGGGTATTTGCTTTATGCCCTGTTGAAGGCGGAGAGGTTCTAAACATGACGGCAAATGGCTGGTTTCAAATCGGTTTCTATCTCCTGGTGATCTTCTTACTTACCAAGCCGGTTGGTATCTTCATGACCCGTGTATTCAACCGGGAGAAGACCTTTTTCGATCCAGTTCTGCGACCGATTGAAAGGGTCGTATACCGCTTGACCGGGGTTGACGAGAAGCATGAGATGCGTTGGACGGAATATGCCATCGCCATGCTCTTGTTTAGCGGCGTCTCGATGGCACTCCTGTATGTGATCGAGCGCACGCAGAAGTGGCTGCCATTTAACCCGCAGAAATTTCCGAACGTTGAGCCTGGTCTGGCTTTTGGTACGGCCGCATCGTTTGCCACCAACACGAACTGGCAGGCCTATAGCGGCGAATCCACGATGAGTTATCTCACCCAGATGGCCGGTCTGGCATACCACAACTTCGCATCCGCTGCGGTCGGTATCGTCCTCGCGATCGTGGTGATTCGCGGCATCGCGCGAAAGGAAACGGACAAGCTAGGAAACTTCTGGGTGGACACCACGCGCTGCCTGCTGTGGGTTTTGCTACCAATTTGCGTCGTAGGCTCGTTGGTGTTCGTGTCTCAGGGTGTCGTACAGAACCTGAAGCCCTACACCACGGTGCAGTTGATCGAACCCCAGACTGTGCAGGTGACCGGAGCAGATGGCAAGGTAAACACTCAGACCGTGACGCAGCAGGTCATTGCACAAGGCCCCGTGGCATCGCAGGAAGTTATCAAGGAATTCGGGACCAATGGTGGTGGGTTTTTTGGCGCCAATAGCGCCCATCCTTTCGAGAATCCCACTCCCTTTTCAAACTTCTTCCAGCTGGTGTTGATTTTCGCGATCCCCTCTGGTCTCACTTACACACTCGGCCGTATGACCGGGTCCCAGCGGCATGGCTGGGCAGTATGGGCGGCGATGACTTTTCTATTTTTCGTCGGAGTTGCGACGGCGTACTGGGCCGAAGCACGGGGGAATCCGTTGCTCGTCGGCGTGAATCAGAATGCGAGCGCCTTTCATTCCGGCGGCAATATGGAAGGAAAGGAAGTGCGGTTCGGCATTGCGAACTCCGCCCTCTTCGCGACCGTAACCACCGATGCCAGTTGCGGCGCGGTGAACAGCCAGCACGATTCATTTACGCCGCTTGGCGGTATGGTCCCGTTGATCAACATCATGTTAGGGGAAGTTGTTTTCGGCGGAGTGGGTGCTGGCCTCTATGGCATCGTGGTGTTCGTCATCCTTGCGGTTTTCATCGCAGGGTTAATGGTTGGCCGGACTCCAGAGTACTTGGGTAAGAAGATCGAATCGTACGACGTCAAGATGGCCATGCTCGCGATTCTCGTTCTGACGTTCACCATTCTTGGCTTCTCGGCAGTTGCTATCGTCAAGCCCTTTGGCACTTCGAGCATCTCGAACCCGGGACCGCACGGTTTATCTCAAGTGCTTTATGCCTACGTTTCTTCGACTGGCAACAACGGCTCGGCGTTCGGTGGCCTGAATGCGAACACCATGTGGTACAACACGAGCACTGCCGTAGCACAACTACTTGGTCGGTTCTTCATGATCATTCCGGTGCTCGCGATTGCCGGAAGCCTGGCTAAAAAGAAAATCGTTCCAGAATCCGCTGGCACATTTCCCGTAACAGGCGGGCTGTTCACTGGCTTGCTCGTTTCCACGATTCTGATCGTGGGTGCGCTCACCTTCTTCCCGGCTCTGAGTCTCGGGCCGATTCTCGAACACCTGCTGATGTCAGCAGGGAAGACTTTCTGAGGTTTCCATGGATCCAGTCGCCCAAGTTAGAAAACAGTCCCTTGCTGACACGAAGATTCTCGCTCGGGCAGTGACGGACTCGTTTGTCAAGTTGGCTCCCCGCACGATGGTCAAGAACCCTGTGATGTTCGTGGTCGAGGTAGGTGCGGTATTGACGACGGTGCAGCTTGTGTGGAACGCCTTTCATCAAGCAGGGCAGATTAGCTTCGGCCTGCAGATCACGCTCTGGCTGTGGTTCACGGTTCTGTTCGCAAACTTCGCGGAAGCCATGGCCGAAGGACGGGGCAAGGCACAGGCAGACACCCTCCGTAAAGCACGGGCTGAGACGCAAGCTCACCTCCTCACATGCGATAACAAGATGGAAATCGTACCCAGCTCAAAATTGCGCTCAGGGGACATCGTAGTTGTCACGGCCGGAGATTTCGTTCCCGGTGATGGCGAGGTGATCGAAGGTGTAGCTTCTGTGGATGAATCTGCAATCACGGGCGAGTCTGCGCCAGTCATCCGGGAGTCGGGTGGAGATCGTTCGGCAGTTACTGGGGGAACGCGCGTTCTCTCCGACGAAATCAAAGTTCGTATCACCTCGAATCCCGGCGAAACCTTCCTGGACCGGATGATCAAGCTCGTTGAGGGAGCCTCCCGTCAAAAAACTCCGAACGAAATTGCCCTCAACATTCTGTTGGCCGGGCTGACCATTATTTTCTTGCTGGCAGTCGTAACGCTTCAGCCATTCGCCATCTATTCTGGTGCACCCCAGAGCATCTTCGTCTTGGTATCACTTCTCGTTTGCCTGATTCCCACGACCATTGGAGGTCTTCTGTCCGCGATCGGTATTGCCGGCATGGACCGCATGATTCAGAGAAATGTCATCGCGATGTCTGGGCGCGCTGTCGAAGCCTCGGGCGATGTGGATGTGCTGTTGTTGGACAAGACGGGAACGATCACTCTGGGAAACCGCGCCGCCACGCAATTCTTTCCGGCACCCGGCGTCGATGAGCATCATCTTGCCGATGCCGCGCAGCTCTCCTCGCTGGCGGATGAAACTCCGGAAGGCCGATCCATCGTCGTGCTCGCGAAAGAGCGGTACAACCTTCGTGGTCGCGACCTTTCTACCCACGCCGCAACTTTCGTCCCATTCTCGGCCCAAACCAGGATGTCAGGTGTTGACCTCGACGGCCGTGAAGTCCGCAAAGGAGCACTGGAGGCGATTACCCGCTTGTGCGAAAACCGAGGTCACGGCATCCCAGCCGAGCTGCAGGTTTGTGTTCGTGACATTTCGAATGCTGGCGGAACACCGCTACTGGTCGCAGAGAACGGCCGCGTGCTGGGAGCGATCGCGCTTACAGATATCGTCAAGGGCGGCATGAAGGAGCGTTTCGATCATCTTCGCGCTATGGGCATTCGCACCATGATGATCACGGGTGACAACCCGCTAACCGCCGCTGCAATCGCTCGCCAGGCGGGAGTCGACGACTTCCTTGCGGAAGCCAAGCCCGAAGACAAGATGGCGCTCATTAAGCGGGAGCAGGCCAAGGGGAAGCTCGTGGCCATGACCGGCGACGGCACCAACGACGCCCCGGCACTTGCTCAGGCGGATGTAGGAGTCGCCATGAACACGGGCACGCAAGCCGCGAAAGAAGCCGGGAACATGGTCGACCTCGATTCCAATCCGACGAAACTCATCGAAATCGTTGAAATAGGCAAGCAACTCCTGATTACTCGCGGCGCTCTGACCACGTTTTCAGTCGCGAACGACGTGGCCAAATACTTCGCCATCATTCCCGCGATGTTTGCCGCTGCGTTTCCTCAACTTGGAGTTCTGAACATTATGCGACTCCGCACGCCTGAGTCTGCAATCCTCTCCGCCGTGATTTTCAACGCACTAATCATCATTGCGCTGATTCCACTAGCTCTCCGAGGCGTACGGTACCGGCCGGTCGGAGCGGCCGTGCTGCTTCGCCGCAACCTGTTGCTCTACGGCGTCGGCGGAGTCGTCGCTCCCTTCATCGGAATCAAGTTGATCGACGTGGTGCTGACGTATCTTCGATTCGTCTGAGAGGCTTTCATGAAAAAGAATCTCCTCATTGCCGTGTGGTTCACCATGGTGACAACCCTGATGTTTGGCTTCATCTACCCGCTCGGAATCACAGCGCTGGCGCAGTTATTTTTTCACGACCGTGCAGACGGACAACTCATCTCGAAGGATGGAAAGCTTGTAGGCTCGAGAATCATTGGGCAGGCATTTACGGGGCCTGCCTATTTCCACTCGCGACCGTCTAACGCGGGAACTGGATATGATCCAACATCGAGCGGTGGCTCAAACTTAGCCCCTACCAACAAGAATCTGCTTGAGCGTGTAAAGGGTGACGTGCAAAAGCTTCAGGCAGAAAATCCAAATACTCCTATCCCCGTCGACCTGGTGACAGCCTCGGGGTCTGGTCTGGACCCAGATATCTCTCCTGCCGCCGCGGAATTCCAAATTCCTCGCATTGCTCATTCGCGTCGCATGAAAGAAGAAGACGTGCGCGCGCTTGTCGAGAGACATACGAAGGGCCGGGACCTGGGAATCCTTGGCGAACCGCGCGTGAATGTCTTGGAACTAAATCTGGATCTCGACCGTCTTCATCCGGCGCGGTAGCGGTTACGACTTACGCCGTGGTCGTTTTTCGGAGGTTATGCTTGGAAACTGAAACCGGTACCCCAGCCAAGGTTCGGTCAGGATGTAGCAAGGATGCGCTGGGTCTTTCTCAATTTTCTTGCGCAGTTGGTTTATCACCACGCGAAGGTTCTCCGTTTGCTCAGCGTGGTCCGGTCCCCAAACAACCTGTAAGACCCTTTTATGTGTAAGCGGCTTTCCTTGTTGAATCACAAGAAGACGCAATACGTCGAATTCTTTCGGACTCAAATGAACTCTCTCGCCGCGCACATTGATCATTCTCTTCTCAAGATCCACGCTCAATTCCGGAGTCTCGATTTTGGGAAGCGGCTCTTCGGAAGCAGAACGTCTCAGCGCTGCACGAATGCGCGCCAGCAGTTCTCCGATTGCGAAAGGTTTTACAACGTAATCGTCCGCCCCCGAATCCAGAGCGACGACCTTGTCATGTTCCGAGTTGCGGACCGTCACCATGATAATGGGCCCTTCAAAGGACAATCGAATCTTGCTGCAAGCCTCAAGCCCGCTCATACCAGGCATATTCACATCCAGAAGAATCAGATCGGGACGCTCCCGAATGACCCTCTCGATGGCCTCTTGGCCGTCCTTTGCCTCTACGACGTCGTAGCCATTACTGGAAAGAGTTGCTCGCAGCACGCGACGGATTTGGGGCTCGTCATCGACCACGAGAATAGTTGCATTGTTCATCGGTCTGCCGCGTGTTTGAGTGCGCGCCTCAATGAGGCAAGCGCAGAACAGTTCGCTTTGAGTGGTCGCAAGCGTAAAGCACGAGCGGTAAGAAACGCCTGAGGGAATCCTAAGGAGTTCATAAAGGTATGACTGTTCTGGATCTGCTTCTGGGGCGGCCTCTCGCGTCGGACGAAGCCCGCGCCGAGTGCGTCGGTCCGGCAGCGGGGATTCCTATCTTCGGCCTGGATGCCCTCAGTTCCGCGGCCTATGGCCCGGAGGCTGCCCTGACACTGCTTATTCCTCTCGGTGCGGCGGGAATTGCCTATATGGTTCCGATCAGCGCCAGCATCATTGTGTTGCTTACCATCGTTTATTTTTCCTACCGTCAGACGATCCAGGCCTATCCCGGAGGCGGTGGGTCGTATACTGTCGCACGCCAGAATCTCGGCGTCTCTGCCGGTCTCCTTGCCGCCGCTGCGCTGATGATTGACTACGTGCTGGTGGTTGCGGTGGGCATTTCGGCTGGCGTTGGAGCTCTTGTTTCGGCAGTGCCCAGCCTGCAAGCGCATACGCTTGCCTTGTGCCTCGGAATTCTGGTGCTCATCACTCTCGTCAATCTCCGCGGCGTGCGGGAAACTGGCCTGATCTTCATGGCTCCTACATATCTGTTTGTCGGAAGCCTTTTCGCGGCAATTGTGATCGGACTTTTCAAAACTTTCGCGGCTGGCGGTCATCCCTTGCCGCTTGAACCCCTTCCCAGAATCGCGACGGCGGCTGCGGCGCCAACCACATGGCTGATTCTTCAAGCGTTCGCGAGCGGATGTACGGCCATGACCGGCGTCGAGGCGGTGAGTAACGGCGTCAAGGCGTTTCGCGAGCCGGTCATCGCTACCGCCCGTCGCACTTTAACCATCATCATTGCACTCTTGATCGCGCTTCTCGCCGGGATTGCTTACCTGGTCCGTGGCTACGGCATTCAAGCTACGGACCCAGGGCTGCCCGGCTATCAGAGTGTGCTCTCCATGCTCTTGGCTGCCGTTACTGGCAGGGGTGTCTTCTACTACGTGTCGATCGGCTCAATTCTCTTGGTACTGGCCCTCTCGGCCAATACCGCTTTCGCTGATTTTCCTCGTCTTTGCCGCGCCATCGCTCAGAACAACTGTCTTCCGCATTCCTTCGCAACGAGGGGACGAAGGTTGGTGTATTCGCAAGGAATCCTGGTTCTCGCCGGTCTGTCCGCGCTGCTCCTGATTCTGTTCGGCGGAGTGACTGACCGTTTGATTCCTCTGTTTGCGGTGGGCGCGTTCCTGGCGTTCACGCTTTCGCAGGCGGGGATGGTGGGCCATTGGCGACGCGTCGGAGGTGCGGGCGCTACGCGGAGCATCATTGTGAATGGTCTCGGGGCCGTCGCGACAGGAATCACTGTGGTCGTGGTCCTAGTGGCGAAGTTTGTGCAGGGCGCCTGGGTCACGATGCTGTTGATCCCGGGGCTCTTCGTGGTGATGGGTTTTGTGCGCCGCCACTATCACCGTGTCTCCTTAGAGACGCGCAGTGCAACGCCACTGGAGTTGAACGATCTTACGCCGCCCCTGGTCATCTTGCCGATTCAAAACTGGAGCCACATTGTTAAGAAGGCGCTGCGCTTCGCCCTTAAGATCTCTCCGGACATCCGGGCTGTCCACGTGGACTGCGGTGAAGGGTCAGCGGTCTTTCACCAGCAGTGGAACCGCTACGTCGAAGAACCAACTCGGCAGGCTGGCGTGGCGACTCCGCAACTAGTGGTATTGCCTTCGCGTTTTCGACTGATCCTCGCGCCTATAGTGGAGTACGTTCTCGAAACAGAACGATGTTGTCCGAACCAGCAGATTGCGGTTCTGATCCCGGAACTCGTGCAACGTCGCTGGTATCACCACCTTTTGCACAATAAACGAGCTTCGGTTTTGAAGGCGCTTTTGCTGCTAAAAGGCAACCAAAGGATTATTGTTATCAACGTTCCCTGGTATCTCTGTTCTTGAGAGCTCGCAATGTGCTTGATAGCGACGATGCCATCTTACTGCCTTGGTTCCCGGTCGCGCCCGGAAGAAAGGGTTTAGAATTCACATTCGATGATGGCCTCACGCCCCACCAAGCTCCGCTCGCAACGCGACGTTAACCTGTGGCGGATTCCGCTGCGGCTCTCCTTCGCGGCAATCGCGCTGTTCGGGCTCACCCTGATTCCAGACATCCTCGACAAATACCACGTCATTCACATTCCCTCGTGGCTGACCATGGGGAGCATCGACGACGCGCGCGCGATCCTGTCGGCGATGATGGGCGCAGTCGCGACCGTGCTCGCGCTGATTTTTTCAGTCGCGCTGCTCGTGCTTTCGATGGTCGCGACGTTGTTCGGCCCACGTCTGCTTTACCGGTTCCTACAGGACTGGGTCACCCAGGCCACCATCGGCCTTTTCATGGCTACGTTCGTATACATCTGCCTCGTCTTCCTGGTCACGCATCAGGATCCGCAGTCCTCGTTCATCCCCCAGATCTCGCTGATCACGAGTTGGGTACTCGTCGTGCTCAGTTTCGGATTCCTCGTCTACTACAGCCATCGCATCGCGACATCGATTCAGAACCCCGATATGATCGGCGCGATCGTCGATGACTTATACGTTGCGGCTGGCAGCGCCCACCTGGCCGGCCCTGGTGAGGGCGCTGGCGCGGTGCCCGACGATGCCGAGCAGGAACGGGATTTGGAACTGAACGGTGCGATTGACGTGGGTCGCGATCAATGTTCCTCACAGTGCCCCATTGGGCGGGTGCTTACGTTTGCTACGCACGCGCTGCGGAAGGCGCGCATCGGCCAACGTGAGTCCGATGTCGTCGTTGGCGGTGTCGATGAGGGAAGTGAGTCGGTCGAGTTCACCAAACACGTGCAGGGCTCGGGCGATAAAGCGCAGCGGAATGCGCATGTCGCCGTTCTCCATGCGTTTGATGGTCGACAATGACGCGCCGATGCGAGTCGCGAGGGATTTCTGGG
>Ga0209625_1000426_pt1 | contig 10941 bp, 10 predicted proteins | sample JacPin_JW_Ref_M2_FD_187960 | JGI IMG/M metagenome (GOLD analysis project Ga0209625, IMG submission 187960) | Forest soil microbial communities from Algoma, Ontario, Canada - Jack Pine, Ontario site 1_JW_Ref_M2 (SPAdes) (version 2) | ecosystem: Environmental > Terrestrial > Soil > Boreal...
TGGCAGAGCGGCTCGCGAAACGCGACCGCAGCAGCGCAGTTCTGGAACTGTAAGCCACACAGCAGAGCACAGATCAATTTTTCAGGAGAGAATAGGCCGGCATGGAACGGTTTTTTGCCATCGTGAATCCGGCAGCGGGCGGAGGACGCTCCGCTAAACTGGCGGGCCCGGCGCTGGAGCGCCTGCGCAAAGGCGGGCTGGAAGTGGATGAAGTAACTACGGGCGCTCCCGGGGATGCGGTGTGGCTGGCGCGCGAGGCGTATGCGCGCGGATACCGGCGATTTCTTGCGGTGGGCGGCGACGGCACCGGGCATGAAATTTTGAACGGAATTTTTGGCCGCGCGAAGGTCGCACAACATCCAGAGGCAGAACGCCGGGCGGCACAAAGCGCAACGGCAGAACGTGCGGAGGGCGATCGCGTGGCCATGGGATTTCTTCCACTCGGCACAGGCAATTCTTTTCTGCGCGACTACACGCGCGAGGGTGCCAAAGCATCGTTGCAGGCGCTGTTAGAGCGCCGCACACGAACAATCGACCTCATGCGCCTGACGCACTCCGGCGGCGAAATGTACTCGTTCAATCTGGTAAGCGTGGGCTTCACCGCCAATGTGGGCGCGTTGACCAATCGCCATTTCAAACCTTTTGGCCACCTCGGATATCTGCTGGGAGTTTTTGTGCGGCTCGCGCAGTTGCGGCCGCTCACGTTCGCGGTTCGCTGCGATGAGGATCAGGAGTGGGACCAGCGCCCGTGTCTCTTTCTGACGTTTAACAACAGCGCCTATACCGGCGGGACGATGTGGATCGCGCCTAGCGCCGATCCGAGTGACGGCTTGATTGAGTATGTGCATTGGGGACCGATCGGGCGATTCGCGGCGCTACGGATGTTGCCGACCATTTACGATGGCAGGCATATGCAACATCCGCAGGCTTCGCGACGCGCGGTGCGTCACGTGGAATTCAAGATGCCCGACGCGGTGGACGTAATGGTCGATGGTGAGGTGCTGGCGCTGCAGTGCCGCACGCTGAACATCGTGCCTGGGGCGGTGGACGTGTACATATGAATCGCGCATTGCTGGCGGTGCGCGCCGTGAGTTTATGGGTGCTCAGCCTGCTTCATTTTTTTATTGTTACGCCCACACTGGTTTTTCTGGGGATATTTCTCGATCCGCGAAAACACGATTATCTGCAGCGAGGCTTGTGCCGCCGCATCGTGTTTTTATCGGGCGCGCGCCTGGAGGTGCAACGGTCGCCGAGCTTCGATCCCCAGCGCACCTGTTTTTTTATGGTGAATCACGTCAACATCTTCGATCCTTTTTTCCTGTATGCCGCGATCCCGCAGTTCGTGCGCGGGTGGGAACTGGAATCACACTTCAAAATTCCCGCGTATGGCTGGTTGATGAAACGATTCGGCAATGTGCCGGTACCCGACGTGCGGCGCCCCTCGGATTTGAAACGCATGTGGCGGCTGACGCAGGACGCCATCGACGGCGGCACCAGCCTGATTATTTTTCCGGAAGGAAAGCGCACGCGCGATGGCCACGTTGGCGAATTCCAAGACGGAGGCTTCCGTGTAGCGCAGCAACTGGGCATCCCCATCGTGCCGGTCAGCCTCGTGGGATCGTATCAACATCACCGCACCGGGCACTGGATGCTGTGGCCGGCGGTTGTCACGGTAATTTTCCACGACACTATCGACACTACCGCGATGAAGAAAACCGAAGTTACCCAGCTGCGCGATCACGTGCGGCAAATTATTTCCGAGCCTGTCGAAGCGCGGCTGAAGATTACGGAAAAAACTGATGACGGAAACTTAGCGCGGATGCACACGGGTGGAACAACAGAGGCGAGAGAAAAGAGGACCGAGTTATAACGTGAGCTTGATGCCGGGCAAGGTGCGGCCGGCACGGGTTTCCTGCCAGGTGTACACGATGCGGTGAATTACGGTGATGGTGGAGACCACGGCAATGACCCATAGAACCGCGCCCATACGGTTGAAGAGGCCGCCGATGATCAAGAGCACCAGGCGTTCGGGACGCTCCATGAATCCAACTTTGCAAAGGGGAATTAAAGATTCGGCGCGGGCACGTGCGTAACTGACCATTACGGATCCCGCGGTAGCCACGGCCGCGAGAGCTACGTACGGAGTGCGGCCGCTCACGGAATAATAAACCAGCAAGCCCATGTACAGCGCCATGTCGGCGTAGCGATCCAGCGTGGAGTCGTAGAAAGCTCCAAACGCGGTGACGCGATTCTGGCGGCGGGCCACCTGGCCGTCGAGCATGTCCAGAAAACCGGCAAAGAAAATTATGAGCGCGCCGGTGCGGAATCCGCCGACAGCAAAACTAACGGCTGCGCCGAAATTTACGACCAGGCCAAGAAAAGTGAGGAAGTTAGGATTGACGCCCGTGGCCGCCAAAATGCCGACGATGCGGTCCAATAACCACTTGCTGCCAGCGCCGATCCCTCCCGTAAATGTGGGCATATGGTCGGTCAGTAGTGTCTCAAATCCTGGCACCATTCGCGAAATCCGTCTGGATCAAAAATTGCCTCACTAAAATTGTAGGATCGCAGCAGCTATTTAGTGTTGACCTGATGATGCGCAACGCCTAGAGTCCTTACGAAGTTCAGGTCACCGATGATTGATGAATTAAGCCGTCGCAGATTTCTGTCTCAAGCGGGTATAGGTGTGAGCGCCGCGTGGGTTTCCGCGCATTGGCCAGCAATGGTTGCTGCCGCGACACACGCGCACCAGGCGGTGCAATCGGGTACGGCGTACAAATTTGAATTTTTTACACCCGCGGAGGCGACGGAAATTGACGCGCTGTCGGCGCGCATTATTCCCACTGACGACACACCCGGCGCGCGCGAGGCTGGCGTGCTCTACTTTATCGACCGCGCGCTGGTGACGTTTGCGAGCGACGATCAGCAAAAATATCGCGATGGCTTGCCTGAATTACAGAGCCAGGTGCGGGAAAAGTTTCCTGGCGTGGAAAAATTTTCAGCCGCGACGGTGGAGCAGCAGGATGAGCTGTTACACGCCATGGAACCCCAGGATGAAAAGGCTCCGCCACGAAGAAGAGTGAACTCGGTGCAAACGTTTCTCGAAGCTCTGCGCGTTCAAACCATTTCTGGATTTTTGATCGATCCCGAGGCCGGGCTCGGAAATCGCGGCGGCGTAGGGTGGAAGCTGATTGGCCGCGAGCCGGAGCACTCTTTTCAGCCGCCGTTTGGCTACTACGACAAGGATTACCCAGGCTGGCAGCCGGCGCAGAAAATGGCGGATAAGAAATGAAGGTGGGACAGCCAAAATATAAAACGTCCGAAGAAGTGGATTTCGTAATCATCGGATCGGGCGCTGCAGGCGGAATCCTGGCCAAGGAATTATCGACCAACGGGTTCCGCGTAGTGGTGCTGGAGCAAGGGCCGTATCTCACCGAAGCGGACTACACGCACAACGAAATAAAAGTTCTGGGCGAAGACTTGCTGACCAATCATCCCAAGTTGCAGCCCACTACTTTTCGCAAGACCCCGCAAGATAAAGCAAAAGAGCAGCGCGCGGTAGTTTATGGACGAAGCGTGGGCGGCACCAGCGTGCACTTCACCGCGAATTTCTGGCGCTTCCACGAAATTGATTTCATCGAGCGCAGCAAAGTGGGTGCGATTCCCGGCGCGAATCTGGTGGACTGGCCTATTCGATACGCGGATCTGGAACCGTACTACACGAAAGTAGAGTGGGAAATTGGCGTTTCCGGACTGGCAGGCGCGAGCCCGTTTGATCCACCGCGTTCGAAGCCGTACCCGATGCCGCCGCTTCCGGTGAAATCGTCAGGCGTGATATTCGAACGCGCGGCGCGGCAATTAGGCTGGAATCCGTTTCCCGCGCCGATGGCGATATTGTCGCAACCTCGCGCGGGCCGAAGCGCGTGCATGAATTGTGGTTTCTGCTTGAGTTTTGGCTGCGAAGTGGGCGCGAAGAGCAGTTCGCTGGTGGCCGCGATTCGCGTCGCGGAAGGCACGGGACGCTGTGAAATTCGCCCGGACTCTTACGTGCATCGCATCGAGACCGACGCGCGAGGACGTGCGATCGGGGCCGCGTACTTCGATAAAGACAAAAACACGCACCTGCAGAAAGCGAAAGCGGTGATCGTGTGCGCCAACGGCGCGGAGACGCCGCGACTGTTGCTGATGTCGGCCAATGCGCAATTTCCGAATGGGCTTGCGAATTCGAGCGGCGTGGTGGGCAAGAATCTGATGCTGAACAGCGCCGCGATTTCCATGGGCGTATTCGAACATCCCCTGAACGATTACAAAGGGTTCGCGGTGAGCCGCATTCTTCACGATTTTTACGAACTGGATGCGCAAAAAGTAGGATTCTATGGCGGCGGCGGGCTGGACGGGCGATTTGATGCGACGCCGATCGGATTTGCATTGAATGGCCTGCCGCCGGACACGCCTAAGTGGGGAAGCGCATTCAAGAAAACGCTGTCAGAAAACTTTACGCGCACGATGGAAGTGTTTTCACACGGCACGTCACTACCGCGCGAGGAAAATAGCTTTTCACTTGACCCCGAGCTGAAAGATGCGTGGGGTTTGCCGGCTTTGCGCCTGACCTATAAAGATCATCCGGACGATCTGAAGCTAGCGAAGTGGCTGAACGATCGTTCGCTGGAATTGCTGGACGCCGCGGGCGCCAGGAAAAAGTGGAGTTACCCGATCACTGAGCAGGAATTCGCGGTGCACTTGCTGGGCACCTGCCGGATGGGCAACGATCCTAAAACATCGGTGATCAATAGCGATCATCGAACGCATGACGTGAAAAATTTGTTTCTGTGCGACGGCAGCAGCTTGGTAACCTCCGGGCGCGGCCAACCTACCATGACCATCGAAGCGCTGGCGTTCCGCGCGGCGGACCGCATTACCGCGCTGGCGAAGAGCGGCGAGATCAGCGCGTAATTTCTTTCATAAAAGCAAAATCAGCGTCGTGCAGCGGACGCTTTGCTACAATCCTGCCTGCTCGAGGGCCTGCGTGTTCGAGGCTTGCGGTTGCGGGCTTACGTCTTGCGAGGGATGAGTATGAAACGGCAAAGTATAATTGGGTGGCTGACTGTTCTCTGCGGAATTTTGCTGAGCGTGATTGCCCCGTTTGGCTGGCCGCGGGGCCAGGCGCAAAACCCTCCGCCACAAAATAGTCAGGGCGCGGGCACTGCGCCGGCGAGCGGAGAAACCAGCGGGAAACATGCCGCCCAAGAGCCCAAAGGCTCCGGTCAAAGAGCCGCGGGACAAAAGCTGGCCGAAGAACAGTTCAAGAATATTCAGGTGTTGAAGGGTATTCCCGCCGATCAGCTGATTCCCGCGATGCAATTCATCTCCGCGTCGCTGGGCGTGGATTGCGAATATTGTCACGATCATCAAGCCATGGATAGCGACGACAAAAAACCGAAAAAACTCGCGCGCCAAATGATGACCATGATGTTCAACATCGATAAAAATAATTTCGATGGGCGACTGGAAGTCACCTGCTACTCCTGTCACCGTGGCGCAGCCAAGCCGGTGAGTATCCCAGTGATCAAAGACGAGGAAATGGCGGCGGGTCCTGGAGGGCCGGGAAAAAAGCCGGCCGAAAACGCCGCGTTGCCGAAGCCCGAAGAATTGCTCAACAAATATCTTGCGGCGGTTGGCGGAGCCGCAGCGGTAGAGAAAATCACCAGCCGCGTGCAAAAGGGAAAGTTGCTGGCGTTTGGCGGGCAAACTTTTCCAGCGGAAGTGTATTCGAAAGCTCAGGACAAACGCGTTTCCATAATGCATTTGCAAGCCGGCGACAGCGTGACCGGTTTTGATGGACAACGCGGCTGGATGAGCGTGCCGGGAAGGCCGGCGCACATGATGTCCGCTTCGGAAAGTGAGTCGGCGCGGCTGGATGCCGATCTGCATTTTCCCGTTCATGTAAAGACGCTGTATTCGAAATGGAAAGTCGAAAGCGGCGAGAAAATTGACGGGCACGATACTTATGTTGTGGAGGGTCGCGAAGAAAGTCGCCCACCGTTGCGATTGTATTTCGACACGCAGATGGGATTGCTGCTGCGGATGGTGCGTTATGCGCAAAGTCCGCTGGGATTGAATCCGGCACAGATCGATTACGCCGATTACCGCGAGGCCGACGGCGTGAAGGTGCCGTTCCGGTGGACATTGTCACGGCCGGGCAACCGCTTCACCATTCAGGTGGAAGAGATGCAGCAGAACGTGCCGATAGATGACGCGAAATTCGCTGCTCCGCCGCCACCGCCGTCTCCGCCTGCGCAACAATCGGGGACACCGCCTGCAGGACAGAAGCCGCCTTCAAAATAAGAACGCGGATTAGAACCACGAAAAAACCAGCGTCAATCCCGCTGTAGCTATAAGCGCGAGCGCCCACACGAAATCCAGATTGAGCCAGGCTTTGCGCAGGACGGAGACGCCCAGCCGGCTGAAAACTATCCACGCAATCGTTCCGGTCAACAACAAGTATCCGCAGGTATGGATAGCAACCGCGACCAATTGCATTTTTACACTGGGGAAAGCGCTAATATGCGACTCATGACCCGCTCCCACCGCGGACATGCCCAGCAAAACCGGCAAGAGCATCAATCCCGCGCCGTGAGCGCAAGCCATCAGGAACGACCATACGGTCAGATCGCGAAAGCCGACTTGCATGCCGCCAAAGCGTGGATGGCTTTTGCTCACGATGCGGTACATGCCGAAGCCAATCAGAATGACCGCCACCGCGATCCTCAAGACGCGCACCGGCACCACCGTGCCCGCGAGAACCGCGACCAGGATTACCGCCGCAATGGCGGCCACGTGGCCGGTGGCGATGGGCGCCAGCGACTCCCACACCGCGCGGCCGCTCTTTTTTTGCAATCCTAGGGCAACGGCAAAAAGCCAGCCCATCGCTGGATTGATTCCGTGGTACGCGCCCAGCAAAAACAGCGTGACCCAGGCCCATGCCTGCGGGTGCGTCATGAGTAGCAATACGAATCGGAAGAGGCGTCGCCACCTTCGAGGTGCACCTGATGGCTGCGCAGACCGTCGACTTCCAGAAAGAATTTTTGGTCCAAAGCGATTCCGCCTTCGGACTTGGCGTCCAGTTTCACCATCCAACTGCGCAGGCCCTCGGGATAAAACTGCTCGTCCCACGGAGCGTAGAGCGAGTTGGTGAAATAAACGCGCTTACCGTCGCGGCTCACTTCCACCATTTGTGGTCCACCATTCAAGGGAGTTTGCGCAGCACGCGGATGCGCGGCGCGGCGGACGATGCCGCCCAGGTGTACGGAACCTGTAAGCTTCGGGTGAAAAGGATCGGACACGTCATATTGCTGAAATTCGCCCGTGCCCCAGCAAGAGACATACAGAAAGCGATCGTCCAGAGAAAGATTGATGTCCGTGACCAGCGGCGGCACGGCTTTGAACCCTTTGAGCAGCGGCGGAAGTTTGTCAGGATCGGCGGGCTCCGCGGGAATTTCGATCACCTTCTTGATGGCCCAATTATTCTTTTCGTGGTGCCACAGCCAAATCGAAGCGGAAAGATCTTTTAGCGAAACAACTACGCCCACGAATCCGTAGGCCTTGGCCGGATCGTGCGCGGGTCGGAGTTCGAGGACCATCTGCTGCTCGGCGCCAAGATCGAGCGCTTGTACGTGATGCCGCTTGCGCAAATCCCAAACATGCAACGAGTGGCCATACCCGCCCTTCAATAAAATTTCGGGGTTCACTCCTTTTTCCACCATGTTCGGCGTGCCCCACTCGCTGCTGATGAGCGTGTCGTATCCCAGATGCCACCAGAAGTCGTAACCGAAATGCTGCGGCCCGCGATCGATCTCCCACTTGCCCAGCACGTCGAAGCTGTCCGGATCGAGAATGAAAATGCCGCCAGGCCCGTTGCCATCGGGTGCGCCAAGCGCGCTCACGAAGATGCCATTTGGACCGCAATGCACGGTGTGTGGACGGCTGTAGCCCGTGCGCGATGCGATGGTTTCGGCCTCAATCACCTTTACGATTTTTGGTTTTCGAGGATCGGGCTTGGTATCAATAATGTGAATGCGAGACGATCGTATCCCCGGCACTACTAGGTAACGCCGCTCGGTGTGCGGGTGTGGAGCGTACGGGCAAAGGCAAGCGCTGCAAGCGTTCCAGCCGAAGTGATGCAATTCATCGCCAACGTTGGGCATCTCCACCTTGCCGACGAGCTTGCCATAACTCGACGAGGATGGATCCACGTCTACTACGCCGATGGCGTCGGCGCGGCCGGCGTACGTGGGATTCAACAGCGCGACGAATGCGTGCTTTTCCGGCGGCGCCTGGCTCGCCAATTTCGCTGAAGGATAAAAAGTGGGGTCCGGCTTCCAAAGTTCCATTGTCGTTCTCCCTTATGGCTTTCGCCGACGATTCGATATCCAAAAGAAAAAACCCGCAACCAGTTGTTCTGGTGAGCGGGTCTCTAAAGGCTGTGACGCTTCGACAGCTAAACTCTATGCGAGCGCCTCCCGCTCTACGGACCTAGAACAAGGGAGACAACAACACGAAATTGCGGACGCGAAGTGCATGTTGGCAAAGTACCCCGGAGCGCAATCGTAGTCAACTCCATGCGACTGTTTGAGCCGAAGGTCATAGCGCGAACGGTTTTTCGTTGCCGGGTTGCGAGGTGCAATGACGTTGTGGAATTTAGACGTAGCCAGGTGGTCAGCACCCTGGAGTCATTGCCTACCCGAGGGTCATTTACCTTTGACACTAATCGTGACATTATTGGCGTTAGAGACCCCGTGGCCGTGGCCAAGACTGCGAAAAAAACGAAGAATCGCCCAGGTTTCAACGTTGAGGAGTACCTTTCCAACGCTGGGATGTCGCGGCGCGTCATTAAATATAAAAAAGGGCAGGCGCTCTTTTCGCAGGACGATCCCTGCAATGAAGTCTGGTACATCCAATCGGGCAACGCCAAGCTGACCATTGTAAATCCCCAGGGTAAAGAAGCGGTGCTGGCCATTCTTGGTCCCGGCGATTTTCTTGGCGAAGGCTGCATCATCGGCAACCCGGTGCGCATGGCTACCGCCACGGCGCTGGCGGCAGTAAGCGCCACAATTATTGATCGCAAAGAGATGATGCGCGTGCTTCACGAGCAGCCGGAATTCGCTGAAAAATTCATCCATTACATGCTGGAGCGCAACATCAAGATCGAAGCGGATCTGGTCGACCAGCTATTTAATTCCAGCGAAAAGCGCCTGGCTCGCGCTTTGCTGATCCTGGCGCGCTACGGCAAAAAGGGCGAACCGGAAACGTTGGTCGCCAAAATTTCGCAGGAGACGCTGGCCGAACTGGTGGGTACCACACGCAGCCGCGTGAATTTTTTCATGAATAAATTCAGGAAGCTGGGTTTCATTCATTACAACGGCGGGTTGCAGGTCCACAGCTCGCTGCTCAATGTTGTGTTGCACGACTAAAAGTCGTCGCTCTCGCCGCGGTAATTCTCAGGGCCGGTGGTCGCCGTGGCCCCATTACGTCGATAACGTCTTTCACGATTTCTTCGGCGAGTTGAATTTTCTGCTGTTCTGATTTCCCGGGCCACAGCCTCATGACAACATGAGGCATTGTTCCTTCCTTCTTGTCCGAGATTACCTGGACCGCAGTTTTAGTCGGTGTTCGAAGAAAGCTTCGGGCCGCCGCTCAGCGGCCCGACAACGGCTGAAGCCATTCCGGATACCTAGCCCCTTCGACCCTGATGCTCGAGGAGGCGCTTTCGATGTCGCGGAGATCTTTGGGCGTAAGTTCGACGTTAGTGGCCCCGAGGTTTTCTTCCAGGCGATGCAGCTTGGTTGTGCCCGGAATCGGAACGATCCACGGCTTCTTGGCAAGCAGCCAAGCAAGCGCGAGCTGAGCAGGTGTCACCTTCCTCTTTTCCGCGAATTTGCTGAGCAGATCAACCAACGCCTGGTTAGCTTTACGGTTCTCCGGGTTAAAGCGTGGGATGGTGTTGCGGAAATCCGTGTTATCGAACTTCGTATCTTCGTTGATCTTGCCTGTCAGAAAACCCTTACCAAGCGGAGCAAATGGAACGAATCCGATCCCGAGTTCTTCAAGCGTCGGCAACACCACTTCTTCCGGCTGCCTCCACCAGAGCGAGTACTCGCTCTGAAGTGCGGTGACCGGCTGAACCGCGTGTGCGCGACGGATCGTCTGCGCTCCTGCTTCAGACAGGCCGAAGTACTTCACCTTGCCTTGCTGGATGAGTTGCTTCACCGTTCCTGCGACTTCTTCGATCGGCACGTTCAGATCGACACGATGTTGGTAAAACAGATCGATCGCATCCACCTTGAGCCGCTTGAGCGACGCCTCCGCGACCTTCCTGATGTGCTCAGGGCGACTATTTAAGCTGTTCCACTTGCCTCCATCGGCAGGATTCGCCTCCCAGCCGAACTTCGTTGCGATCGCCACCTTGCCGCGGAAGGGAGCGAGCGCTTCGCCCACTAGTTCTTCATTCGTGAATGGACCGTACACTTCTGCGGTATCGAAGAATGTGACGCCGCGTTCGACTGCCGCTCGAATCAGCGAGATCCCGTCCTTCTTGTCCATGGCGGGACCTAAGTTAAAGCTCATTCCCATGCAGCCGAGTCCGATGGCCGATACTTCCAGGTTGCCGTTTCCAAGTTTGCGTTTCTGCATTGTTCCTCCTTCGGGGTGTTTCTTTCATCTCCAAGGCTAAGGTCAAGCGTTGTGGAGCCGGTATCCTGATCCTTCCGATTCATTGCCTATTCCTGTCGCTCCCTACGATTTCGTGCAGATCTATTCCCGATTAAGCGCTATTCTTAATCCACGAAGGGGCAGGTCGTGATACACGCGGGAAATCAGAAGATTACAAACAAAGAGCAGTCTCCACGCGTAGCTGAGTTGAGGGAAGAACTCCGTCTCAAGACT
>Ga0209625_1000427_pt1 | contig 10909 bp, 12 predicted proteins | sample JacPin_JW_Ref_M2_FD_187960 | JGI IMG/M metagenome (GOLD analysis project Ga0209625, IMG submission 187960) | Forest soil microbial communities from Algoma, Ontario, Canada - Jack Pine, Ontario site 1_JW_Ref_M2 (SPAdes) (version 2) | ecosystem: Environmental > Terrestrial > Soil > Boreal...
AGCCAGACGGTGAACGTCGGTCAAACAGCCACGTTCACGGTATCTGCCACAGGGGCTATGCCGATCACCTATCAATGGCAGAAGAATGCGGTAAACATCTCCGGTGCTACTTCGGCAACGTACACCACCCCCGCCACCACCACTTCAGACAATGGAGCGAAGTTTGGCGTCATCGTTATGCATTCGACGCAAAGCGTGGCAAGCAGTCTCGCTACCCTCACGGTCAATAGTCCATCGAGTTCACCGACCATCACCTCCCAGCCCACAAGCCAAACAGTCGTAGCAGGCCAAACTGCCACTTTCTCAGTAGTTGCGACCGGCACCCCGCCTCTCAGCTATCAGTGGCAAAAGAACCAGGTGAACATATCAGGGGCCACCTCGGCGAGCTACACCACACCGGCGACGGCAAGCGCCGACAGTGGGACATCGTTCCAAGTGGTAGTCACCAATCCGGTTTCCAGCGTCACCAGTAGCTCGGCCACTCTCACCGTCACTGCGGCCTCGCCGTCGGTGAGCGTCCTGACGCAGCACAATGATAATGCCCGCACGGGGCAGAACACCTCCGAGACGATCCTGAACACGACCAACGTGAACGCGAATCAGTTTGGCAAGCTTTTCTCGATGCCCGCTGATGGCAAAGTCTTTGCTCAGCCGCTCTACGTACCTGGCGTCACGATCAATGGTGGGGTTCACAATGTAGTGATCGTCACCACTGAAAACGACAGCGTTTACGCCTACGATGCCGATTCAAGTGGAGCCCCACTATGGAAAGCCAGCATGGTGGACGCAGCGCATGGCGCCGGAGCCGGTGAGACGGCGCTCAACAGTGCGACGACAACCGGGTGCGGCGATATGCCGCAGGTTGGAATTACCAGCACACCGGTGATTGATCCCAAATCGAAAACCATCTACGTGGAGGCGAAGTCCACCAACGGGACCAACTATTTTCACCGGCTGCATGCTCTGGATCTTCCTACGGGGAAGGAAAAGACTCCCGGGCCGGTTGTGATTGCGGGAACGGTGAGTGGAACCGGTGACGGGATGTCGGGCGGCCAGATCGCCTTTGAAAACCTGCATCACCTGAATCGCCCCGGGCTGCTTTTGATGAACGGCACGATTTACATTGCGTACGCGTCACATTGCGACTTCAGTCCCTATCATGGATGGCTTTTCGCCTACGATGCCGCCACATTCGCACAAAAGAGTATCTACATGACCACGCCCAATGGAGGGATGGGCGGATTTTGGATGAGCGGAGCGGGCATAGCGGCGGACGCGAGCGGAAATATCTTTATCGCATCCGGAAATGGCACCTTCGATACGACCAATGTTCCGGCAACGGAAACGGGCGACACGATATTGAAACTCGGCACCGCCAACCAGACCCTTACGCTACTCGACTACTTCACCCCAGAGAATCAGGCTACCCTGGATATGGGCGACGTCGATGTGGGATCGGGCGGCGTTCTACTACTGCCTGACCAGCCGGGTTCATTCCCGCACATTCTCGTGGAAGCCGGAAAAGAGGGAAGAATCTACGTCGTCAACCGGGATCAGATGACGACGAACAATTCGCACTTCTGTTCGGGATGTGCGAACGATACGGAAATTATTGAGGAATCGGGTAGCAGCACGGTAGGTTCTAACCCAGATGCCATGTATAACATGGCCGCGTATTGGAACAATACTCTCTATTTCTGGGGCGTCGGTGATGTCCTCAAGTCGATTCCGATTACCAACGGACTTCCCGACTTCACGCACATCACCGGAAGCAATCCTCTGCTTACTTTTCCGGGCGCCGGTATCTCGGTTTCTTCGAATGGGACGACAGCTGGAAGCGCAATCGTCTGGGCCATCGACAGTAGCCAGTATGGTTCGCCGGGACCAGGACCAGGGCCGGCCGTGCTCTACGCATACGATGCAACCAACATTCTAACGATGCTCTACAGCAGCGCGCAAAACGCGACGCGTGACGCCGCCGGGAACGCCACAAAGTTCGCGGTTCCCACAATTGCCAACGGCAAAGTCTACGTCGGCACCAACTCCGAAGTAGATGTTTACGGCCTTCTTCCTTAGTTATCAGCGAACCGCAACGAGGTTGAAGAGGCTGAACTCGAAAGGCATGCTTGGGGCACCTTCGTCGAAAAAGACATCTCGGCCGCACCGGGCGTCGGTTGAGATGCTACCGGGGTCGCTAAAGGGTCACAGCGCTGCCCTTCTCTTTGCGGCAAAGCCGAGTAGAGCCAGAAATCCGATAGGAATTAAGGGCATGGTACACGGTTCCGGCGCGGAGACCGCTGTAAGAACAGCGTCGTTGGGACCATAGGTCAAAGTCCAATTGAAGCCGTCCGCGAAGAAGCTGGTGCCGTTTGCAAATTCGCCGGTGAGCGAACCGTAATCCAGAATCGTAAAACTATCTCCCACAGGATCGAATCCGCCTCGAAGAGTAATCTCAAGCAGAGAGCCTGGATCGAGGGCGAGAACTCCGGTCACATCGAGCACTCCATTCGGAGACGCACCCTTTATTATTTCGTCAAAAACCCCGGTGGAAGTCTGCTCATAGTTTCCATTAATCGCGAAAGTGCCGGGGACACCGCTCGAACCGGGCGACATCATCCCTTTCATCAGAACGTCGCCGTTGATCGTGCCTGTGCCGGCGAGCCTGCCGCCTTCGATATCCACAATGGCGCCGCCGGTTGCGGTGAGCGTGCCATTCACGATCGTGCGTCCGGCCGTCTGCGTGTAATCGGTGCTCGTTGTGAAGAGGCCCGTATTTGAAATTGTCACGGCGCCCGAGTTCGAAAACATTCCGGTGTTGTTGAACGTGCCAGCGTCCATGAGATGGGCGCCGGACGTGTTGTTAAGAATGCCTTCGTTGGTAAGCGTGCCGAAGTTATTCAGGTGCGCACCGAACGTGTTGTTGATCGTGCCGGTGTTGTCAATCGTGCTTGTGAGAGCGTTGGAAAGTGTGCCGCCAGCGTTGTTTACCGTGCCGGAGTTGGTGAAGCTGCCCCCACTGCCAGGATAGGTGGTGATGTTGAGTGTACCCCTGTTGTTGATAGTGCCAGAGTTGGTGAAGGAGCAAATGCCAAAACAACTATCGATCAAGTTTATCCCGCCGCTGTTGTTGAGCGTGCCGGAATTGGAGAAGACGCTAGAATTGAAGATCAAGCTCAAGTTGAACGTGCCCCTGTTATTGAACGTGCCGGAGTTCTCGAAGTTGCTCGGGTCGAATTGCGAGGTGAGGTTGACCGTGCCCCTGTTGTTGAATGTGCCCTCGTTGACGAGAGCCCCGGCGTCTACACTGATCGTGCCGGAGTTGACAAAGGAGGCGCCAGCGCTATTGCTGAGGCCGGAGTCAGCGTCGAGTTGGATAACAGATTTATTGAAGAACGTACCGGAATTGTTGATGCTCGAGAAGAAGCCTCCACCAATGGTGCCGTTGTTGATAAGGAAGGCGCCAGAAGTGTCGATGAGCGCGCCGGTGCTGAGTCCGATTGAGCCGTAGTTCAAGCTTGTACCAGAAGCGAGACTCAGACTTGCGAAACCTATGCCAGAAATAATCAGACTATTGCCGCTGGCAAGCTGGAGGGCGTTAGCGCTCCCCGCCCCACCTAGGGTGACGGTGCTGGTACCATTCAAGATGCAGGCGTTTGTGGAAGCGTTAGGTGTGCCGCTAGTCCAATTGCCATCGAGACCCCAAAAGCTGTTCCCACCATTTTGCCAGACGGTCGAAGGAGCACTCAAGCTTCCGCACTGGGCTCCTGCCTGTCCCGCACCGAAAGATAGGGACAGCACAAGCATGAGTACAGATAACAACGGGCGGGGAGCCATCCCGAGCGTATGCTGAGGACGGATAGCCGTACTCTCAATCGCCGCAAAGCCTGAATTGATCATGGGTTCCTCCGTAAGGATCAAGCCTGATCCGAACGGGCTGAGGAGGGCGGAGTATAGTTAGAAAGACTTAATGAATCAAGTAAAGAGAAAGCGAAACATTGTTAGGTCAAAAAATCCGCTCTACGAGGATGTGCTTTGCGAAGCGGCAGTACGTGTGCGCATCGGGAATAAACTTAAACTACCTACAAACAAAGATGGCGAACAAATTGAAGTAGTCACGCGAATGCGCGCTCGCTAGTTGGGGCTAGTTTTAGAGGAGACATCAAGATGGCATTCGTAGGGGCTTTTGACGCCAAGACACATTTGGCGGAATTGCTCGATCGGGTTAGCAGGGGAGAGAAGATTACGATTACGAGGCATGGCGTTCCTGCGGCGATGCTGGTCCCTGTCGGGGAAACAAGCGCAAAAATGACGCACAAGGAGATTGTGGAAGGCATGCGGAAGCTGCGCAAACGGATCAAGCCCGGCAAGATGAACGTCCGTCAGATGGTGGAAGAGGGGCGGCGGTTTTGACCGGGATTGTTATCGATGCGTCTGTGGCGCTCGCTTGGTGCTTTCCAGATGAGGCAAGCGAGTACGCAGATGGGGTCCTGGTCGCGTTGGAAGGGCGCACGATACTCGTTCCGGCACTGTGGTCGGTTGAAATCACGAATGCTGTGTTGATGGCCGAGCGGCGCAAACGGGTCAAACAACCTGAGATCCGGCGCTTTGTTGAGCTGCTGGACGCACTGACGGTTATCATGGATTCGCAATCTAGGCGGCGTCGTAAGCAGAAAGGCCGTATTCCCGTGCGATCGGAAGAATATTGCTCACACTTTCTGTGATTGTCCGGCATGGGGTGCCGCTGGCCACTCTCGACAGCGCATTGCAAAAAGCCGGTCGGAAGGCGGGGATCGACATATGTTACTCGAGAGTAAGATTATTCCTCACTAGAACAAGAGGCAGATTCCCGGAACAACACCGAACATTTTCACGCCATCCTCCTGCTTCAAAAGTGAGCTTCCTCGACGTTGAGACGAACTTTTTCCCTGGTGTCTCTGAACAGGAAACTCGCTTTGTTCAAAGCGTTCCTTTCCGATTCAGGATTGGTTGACGCACGGGACACGATGCGGCGTCACCGCGGAAAGACCGTGGGCACGGTGCAGGCAGGATGGGCGATCGGCTGGGGACTCGCGGCACTTTGTTATGCACTGCAGTTCTCTTGGTGTCGCCGGCAATCGCCTGGCGAGCGATGTTCTGGATCGGAATTCTGCCCGCGCTGCTCGTTTTCTATAATCGCCGAAGGTTCGAGAGCCGGAGATGTATACCAAGACTCGCCAAACCATCATCGCGGGCCATACAGGCAGTTTTCTCGAGATTTTCCGTCCAAATCTTCATCGCATCACGGCATTGACGTCCTTGATAGCGATCGGAGCACAGGGCGGTTGCTACGCCAGCAAGCCACCGCATGACGTTCGCATTCGGTCGGGGCTTGACCCACTCCGAGACTACATTGGTATCGAGGAGGAAATTCAAAGCTCGACCTTGCGCGCTTTGCGATTGGATCGTTTAATGCGGACTCGCGTGCCACGGAGGGGAGAGGAGGCAAAGAACTCAGCGAGATTGCCCTTGCGTTCCATCTTTCGTTCCCATTCTTCCGCCGACACTACGACGGCGGCCTTGCGGCCTCGCCGAGTAATCGTCTGCGGACCTTCGGCGAGCGCATGGTCGATGATTACTGCGCTCAGGTGTGCCTTAGCCCTTGCCACTGCCCAGGTTCGAGTTGATTTGGCCATGCACTGCCCCCAAATAATCCCTATAGTCATTATAGTCATTTGGGGGCATTCTTCACGTCATTGGTAGGCCGTCGGACAGGGCGTGTCTCGAGTATGTGCTTGCCGTTTGTGGGACCACAAGGTCGGCTTCGTCCGACCTAGAAGGAAGGCGGTTCCCAATTGAGATTAACTGCGCGGATATCTTCGTCCGTCTGCAATTGAGGACGGCAGTGGCGGCTGATTCCTGCCGGAGTCTTTCAGTGTCATCAACGGCTTGGGGGTGCGATCCAATGAAGGGTTTGGAAAGGATTGGGGAGTAGTCCATGCCTTCGCCGGAGCTCGCTACGATTGGGCCGATCGCTTCAGTGCGGGGACCAAAGCGCTCATGATCGGCGAACTGAAGGGAGACCCTGCAGAGCTGGCAACTGGGATGGGGAAATCAACTACACGGGGTTCTAACATAGGAATTCGAATCACGCCGAAAGCGCAAGCATGCCTTCCTCGAAGCCGTTTGGCACAATAAGCGGATCCCGTTCGTTGGTGCCGCAGAAGAAATGAACATCATGAACGTCGCCCGCGAGACGGGCCTTAAAAACTCGTTCGTCGTCCAATGCTTGGGCTTGCATGACAGCTGCTATCTTCCGCCAAAGGAAAACAGTGGACCGAAGGGCCTCAAGGGAAGGTCCCTGATGATGGTTACTTGCGCGGCGTGTGGAGACTAATCGGAAGGATCCTTGCATAATCCTTGAAATCTGGATCGCTGGTGAAGATGGACCAATCACGAGCTAACGCGATTGCGCAAATCAGGATGTCGATGACGGAAACAGTTACTCCCTTTGATCTGCAGTCGTTACTCGCTTTTGCAGCGGCTTCGTAGCCCGACGTGTCGATCGGTTCATCAGGAAACGATCGAAGAGTGACACCAAGTTTTTCGTATTGAAGCGAGGTCTTGATGCCGGATAGCAATTCCTGCCGGATCAAGCCGATGATTCGAGCCCGCCCCTCTTTGATCAATTCGGTCAATTCAGCAACAGTGGCTTTCTCGGCCGCGTTTAAGTCTTGGACCTTCCGACGGAGGGCAAGAGACCACACAGACGTATCGACGATGGTATTCACGTGCGTTTCGAACTGCGTTCGCGCTTGTAGTCGTAGGTCTCATCGTATTCAATCGTTCCAAAAAGCGACAGAACGCTCTGCTGCTTTCGGCGTTTGATGTATTCGTCGAGAGCCGCGGTAACCGTCTCCTTCTTCGTGCGGTGATGCCCCAATTTCTGAGCTTCCGCAATCAGGCGGTCGTCGATGGCAAGGTTGGTCGGCATAGAGTACCCAAGCTTCAATCCTACACAAGGTGATGTGTGGTGTCAACTAGATCTGTATGTGTGAACATGAAGGCTCCGCCAGTGGATGCTCAAGGCAAGTTCGGAATGGACCAGCCTGACAGAGCTTGTCAGTCGAACTCGAGATCCTTTGGACGTCCTCAGAACTCACTACTCTGGGGAGCTCGCGAAGTCTTGTATGCTGCTCTGTGTCGCCACTGGAGTGCTCCTGAAAAAAAAGGCGCCTAGTGCCCTGCTCTGGCGCAATCACGCGAGCGGGGCTTTTCCTGCACGAACCCCTCCCGAGTTTCGAGTCGCAAATTGGAGGTAAGTGAAACTGCAAGAAGCTCCCCGCTAAGACCGGGTCAGCCACTCAGAATCGAAGAATCGGACTCTCATGCTTCGACGATACTTTCGCGTAAGCTGGCCGAAGAACTTGCCAGCCACTCCGGAATGTTCGCGCATAGCGGTAGGGCCCCCCCACTGACCTCGTGACGTGCGGTCACCTCAATCGACAGCGTCACGCCATTGTCGTTAGAGACGGCCGTCTTATGACGCAATCTGGCGTCGAATGGAAGAGGAAGAGAATCCGTGCAGGATTCGGTGGCATTCCCTGCAAAGCGTAATCAGGTTGGTCTCGACATCATCACCACGGGCGCTGCGCCGTCTCAGGTGGTGAACATCGAGATTCGTCGAACGTCCACACCCCTGACAGCGCCAACCATCACGCTCCAAGATTTCTCTCCGCAGCCTCGCGTACAGCACGGGCGCCTTACGAATTCGGGGCCGTTTCTGTGAAACGGACTCACTCATTCTCTGTGCTTTCCGTGGAAACCAGTTGATCGGAGGCTGAAGAATTCCGACCGCCGGAAGCTAGTCCGATGCTTCCTATGGGCCCTTCCGTCTCCAAAGCAGCACCCGCCAGGAAATCGGCGCAGATCATTTCGAGCGAATAGCCTCGAGATTTGTCGCTGCCGAGCATGAGCGCGGCGATATCAAGCGCACGCTCGACCACTGACAATTGGCCCTTGTACAGCTTGAAATAGATGATCTCCCAAGGCTCTGTTTCCTTGCCGGTCAGGTACCGCTCCACTTCCCGTCTAAAATCTTCCTTCGGAAGCTGCTTCGCTTTGTGTACCCAGGGTGCACAGTCGAATTCCGGCCCATCGCGACGCGCCACCTTTACCAGTTCTCTTGCCTTCGTCCAGCCAACTTCGCGAAGTTGCCGCTTCGGCACTCGGGTGAGATGCTCGTGAATCGCAAGCAAGTAATAAGCTTTTCGGCGAGACTCAGGGAATCGCTTCTCGAGGAATTCATCGAACGACTTCAAACTTTCCAGCCGCCAATATTGCCCGGCTCGCACTTCACAGAGATACTGCCCGAGTTCGACGAATCGCTCATCCCGCTCATTCTCCTTCGTCTGCTCCCAGGCCAAAATCTCGTCGATCTTCTCCAGTACGACGAAGGCCCGCCGGCGGTTGAGTTCGGGAGACACCAGGGTCCGTCCATCAATCCACAAGTTCGTCCAGCCAATCAAGGGCGCTTGCTCCTGGCTTTCGGATTAGATTCGATGCGATTAGATCCGGACGATCGAGGCAGAGTCCCAGATGACAGCAGCTCACACATCCGTTTTGCGGGAAGCGGATGCCGCTGTGCGAAGGGAACTGGCCCGATTGTATCTGGCCGACCGTCGCCTCAACGAGACGACCATACTCGCGCCGCTGCTCGTCCGTGATGGATGCTTTCAGATACTGAATCTCAGGAACGCTTTTCCGAACGAAGACTACGAGCGCCACATCGCGAATTCCGGAGATCCAGGAATAGCAAATCATCTGCGGATCAAGTGACAACAGTCCCGCCGGTTCCTCCGCGTAGCGGCTGGTCGTGGTTTTCCAGTCGATCAGGCACCGGGTGCCGTCGAGTTCGCCGACGGCATCGAGATAGGCGACGAATTCGTTGTCGCTCGGCAGGCTACGGACCATTTTCACCTGCAGATCCTGTTCCGGACGGTGAATCTTAATACGATCGTCCTGTGCGAATCGCTGGAGCAAATGGACGCCCTGGTGAACGAGCCGATCCCAGGGTTCTCCTTTCTTGTATTCGAAGGGAACGTCGCGAAAAATGTCCCATTCCTTGAATAGCGCGGCCGAGCAGTCCTCGCCGGAGAAGTAGGCGTCGAGAGCTTTTTCGAAACAGCGACCGAATGCCATCGCAGCGCGCGTTTCCTTTTCTCGCCAGCCGTCGAGATAGCGATAGCGGTAGCTCCTGGGACAGCGAAGATACTGACTGATCTGCGTATGGCTAAAGATCATCATCGTTCCCCTTCCCGCGCTTCCCGCCGACGGTTTCGCACGAAAGCTCTTCCCACTCGGTTGCCGGAGCAAAGGCTTCGAGGTTTTGAAATGACCGACCGTTCAGCGTGACATAGGATGTCCGAACGACTCCGCGAAGTTTGAGCAGAGCTTTCTCATCGATCTGATCTTGGTTGAGCAGGTCGGAGTCGTATCCGAAATCGCGCAAGAACCAATTCAGCTTCCAAAGCGCTCGTTCAGTGCAGTAGGGCCGGCCCGAGAATGATCGTTCCGCAAACGCCTCGGGCTCGAGAATGACAAACCGCACAGACAGGAACGGCTTTTGCGGATGCCAGCGATAGGAGGCGGCATCGACTCGAACAAGGAACAGGCCTTCGAGAATATTTTCGCGATCCTGCTGTCGTAAATGGAGACCTGGAATATGTCGCTTCATGGATTTGCCTCCGCAGGTTGGGCGTACGAATTCAGCTTGCACACGAGCGCATCTCGATCTTTTTTCGCGGCGGTCGCAAGCTCAGCGATGAATGCCTCGACCCGATCACGACTGGCTTCCTTCAGGGTCGCGGTGCCGCAGAAATCCGCAGCATATGCCTTGACGAGAGTGGGATCGAGATTGTGCTGACGGATCAGCATACACAATTGGTCACGCAGCCGCGGCTGGCCATTGCTTGAGCCGTTACATCCGGAATTACCATTCGAACGCGGCATGGCCGCGAAAGGCTTTTGTGCAGAGGAGAACGACCCGAGCTCTTCGACACTGCAGAGGCCGATTCCGTAGGCTTTTCGGAGAGCCCGGTTGACGGCTCGCGTCTCGGCGACACGCATTTCGGCGCCCCGAACAAGGGAAGACGTGTTCGAAGGATCGGCGTCGCCATACCCGACGAATCCCTTCGAGCGGCGGGACTTGAAAACTGTTGCACGGAAGATCCAGCGGCCCGCGACAGGATCGGACTGTCGTTCTTGCAGGACGGTCCGGATTCCAAAGCATCGCGCGCGAAGAGCTATTCGAAGGAGACCCGCGTGCGTCACGTACCACTTTCCATCGATACACAAAATCTCACCTCGCGAGAGGGAAAGGCGATGGGCTCGCGTCAGGTCACGCAGGCTCCGAAGATCCCTTTGCGCGAGCGTGGGATAAAGCTGCTTGACTAGCCGAAGATTCTGACGTAGTAGGGTAGCCTCGTGGTTTGACACGGAAGGCGTTCTCCTTATCGTTGGCGTCCTTATGGCGTCATAATGAATCATTGTGACGCCATATGTCAAGGAGAAATTCGTTCTTCCGTTAGCCGCCTAACCTTATGAGCGAACAGAGAGTCCGGCTGCCTTTGCGCATCCCCATCAGCCTCAAAGAAAAACTGTCTGAACTTGCTGAGCGCGAACACCGGTCACTCAACAAACAGATTGAGTTTCTCCTGGATCGATGTATTCGCGAAGGAAAGATCAGCGAGACAGACGAATCGGAGCGAGCAAGAAGTGCGCGCGGCAAGCGGAAGTGAAGGGACTCTCGGGGCTTCTCAAGCATGACTATCTGCTGGGAGTAATCCTTACCGGAACATTTCTGTGCTGCAAGTACTCCGTGCCGCACATGATCCGCGAGAAAATCGGGACGAGTGATCAACATCGCCTCGCT
>Ga0209625_1000428_pt1 | contig 10908 bp, 10 predicted proteins | sample JacPin_JW_Ref_M2_FD_187960 | JGI IMG/M metagenome (GOLD analysis project Ga0209625, IMG submission 187960) | Forest soil microbial communities from Algoma, Ontario, Canada - Jack Pine, Ontario site 1_JW_Ref_M2 (SPAdes) (version 2) | ecosystem: Environmental > Terrestrial > Soil > Boreal...
TTTAATGGCGAAGTCGGCTCAAGCCGAAGAGATTCGCGGGCTTGCTCGAGGCCTTGCTCATATTGGCCGAGGTTATCGTACAGGTTTCCCAGATTGAAGCGTGCATTCGCGTTGCGTGGGTATGTCTGCACGAACAGTTCGTAATCCTGCCGCACTTTTTCGAGGTCGCCAGTAACCTGCCAATCATAATTAGATTCAACTCCAAGCTTTTCTATTTCGCTGGCTCTTTCACGAAGCTCATAGGCCTTCTTGGCGTTGGCTACCGCGAGACTGCGTTCTCCTAAATCTATGTAGCTCGCGGATAGAGCGCAGTAGGCCATCGCGAAGTTGGGGTCGAGGGCGATAGCGCGCTGAAACGAGAGCACCGAAGCGGGGTAGTCTCCATTATCGAGTGCCTTCCTCCCGAGGCTCAAGGCTTGGAGGGCCTCCAGCGAGGAAGTCGTCGCTTGCGGAAGGGGCGTATCGAACTTCTATACTGAGCTGAGCGATTCGCCCAATTTCTTACGGAGCCTCATAGCCGCCTGGCTCAGGCCATCGAGGACTTTTTCTTTCCCCAAGACTTGCACTTGCTCCTGCGCGAGCGAATCGCCCGTGGCGCAACTCACTGCCTTTAGGCCAATCACGTAATCATTGCCCAGATTGGCTATCGAGCTTTCAATGTACGCCCTGCTTCCCACGCGCTGGCAAAGGTCCCGGGCAATCTCCGGTGTGAGTCGCGCGCCGAAAGGCTTGTTCATCAGGCGTAGCGTCTGCTGGACGCGGTTATCGGAGATCAAGCTAAGGAATGGCGATTGCTGCAACTGCATCTCCAGCCCTTGCCGGAGCGTGCCGTCAAAGACCGCATCGCCCGTGGTATTCGTGAAGTCGGCTAACACGATGGGGTCTTTTTCTGTCAGCAGCGGTGGGCGAGGAACGATGAAATATGCTCCGACAACGAAGGTCCCCACCAAGGCGATTGGCCCCGCGATAGCCAGCCAGCGCCGCGAGACCTTCGTCTGAGCGGGTGAAGCTTCTCCGCGATTGAGTGCAGGGATATTCTCGACTGTTTCCGGCGGAGATGTAGTGGCTGGTTTCAGAGTAGGCGATTGTTCCACCACCTCGATAAACCGATACCCGCGGCGCGGCAGCGTCTCCACGTACTGAGGCTTCTCGGCATCGTCTTCCAGGGCCACGCGAATCTGGTTAATCGAGAAATTGATTCCGTGTTCGAAATCCACGAACGAGGAATCTTTCCAGAGGCAGCGCTGGATTTCTTCCCGGGTGACCAATTGACCGGCGCGTTCGACGAGGAGTAGCAGAACTCGGAAAGGCTGGGGCTGAAGCTTAACCAGGGCGCAGTTCGCCGGTAGGTGCGTCCAGCTCAAAATCCTTAATGCGGAACCTGCGTGGGGCAGGAGATGCCACAGGCGCTCTCTTTACCGGAAGGTAAGTTAAGCGAGTCTAGCACCCCTTCGGACGACAAACCGAACATTTTCAAGCTGAAACCCCCGCAGCGAAACCCTCGAATCACAGCGCAGAACTCCCTTACCTGGCCCTTACCTACAACGGAGCCCCGGTTCATTGCTAATGGAAAGCATGGGCGCCTATTGTTCACCCAGAGCAGCTTCCATGCGCATGGAGAAATAACTGGCAATCAGGCGAGCGACGATTGCAGTCATTGGCCTGCTGGCTATTGCGCGCGGGTTGTGGCCCGGTCAAGAGCCCGTCGTGGCTACTCGTACTGGTGAGCACCGCATCCATTTCCGGGCACGCAACGGTCTTATCCTTGTTCCGGCTCGGGTCCGCGGGAATCACGTCACGCTGCTGCTAGATACCGGTGCGGTGCTGACCACCTTTAGTTCGAAAATCGTGCCGTCAACCACGATGAACTCCCGGATCACCATCAACATGGCGAGCGAAAGTGTCTCGGCGTCTCGCGTCCCAGTGGCATTCACCGTCGGTGAGCCGGATATGCAAGAGCGGCGCTGCTCGTTTCGGCAGAGCGTAGTTGTCGGCGATTTCAAGTTTGGGGAGGCCGACGGCGTCATTGGACTGGATGTTCTGAGTTCGTTCAAAGTTGTAACCATTGACTTCCATAATTCCGTTCTTATCTTGGAGGAGCGGTGACGTGGAAGGCGCTGGCAATTTGCAGTCTTGTGTCGAATTGAGAGCTTTGATCGCCGTTGACTTGCCAAGATAATTTCCTGTAAGTTAGTTAAGACTTGATAGAGGCGCGGAGGCCATCAGTAGCCGAGCCAGTTTTTCCGAGTAGCTTCGGAGGCTCGCGCAAAAGGGGCAAGATTCAAATCTCCGCCGAAATCTTCACGGGAAGCTAATTTCCCCGCGAAGTTTGGGGGGCACGGTTAATACCTGCCCACTGTCATCCGGTAGCAACGGATGGAGAGCTATCGAGGAGCGAAGAAACTCGAGCCTCTATCTCTCGCGGTTTTTCCCTTCCTTGGTTCTCCATTCCTTGCAATAGAAAAATGGACCTGTTCAAACTTACTCGCACGCTTATCGATATCGATTCTGCTACACCGAATGAGAATGAGGTCGGCACCTACCTGCTTGGGTATTTGAGCGATCTCGCTCGCCTGCACGGCGGGGCGGTGGAGAGGTTGGAAGTCGCGCCGCAGCGGTTCAACGTTTACGCTCGGTGGGGCGATCCGATCGTAACTCTTTCTACGCACATGGATACCGTTCCTCCGTTCATTTCTTCCCGGGAGGATGACACGTACATTTGGGGCCGCGGCGCATGCGACGCGAAAGGAATTGCAGTAGCGATGATTGGGGCGGCGGTCCGTCTGCTGGAGGCGGGCACCAGGAATTTTGGTCTGTTGTTTGTGGTTGGCGAAGAACGCGGCAGTGCCGGAGCGATGGCGGCGGCAAAGACTCCTCGTGGCTCACGGTATTTGATCAACGGTGAACCCACGGAAAACCTTCTGGCAGTTGGCGCAAAGGGGGCGCTACGTTTCGAGGTCATCGCGCGGGGAAAGCTCGCGCACTCTGCGCACCCGGAGTTAGGCAAGTCTGCGATTCACGCACTGCTCGATGTCCTGCAAGACATACGCAGGATCCCTTTGCCGCACGATACGGTGCTGGGCGCATGCACGCTGAATGTCGGCACGATTTGCGGAGGGCGCGCACCAAACGTGCCGGCCGATGAAGCTCGTGCGGAGATCATGTTTCGTACCATCGGTGACGCGGATCCGATTCGCGAAGCGGTTTCCGCCGCGGTTGCGGGTCGCGCGGAAGCTTGCGAAGTCTCGCATACGCCTGCGCTGCAGTTAAGCAGCTTTGATGGCCTACCAAGCACGGTGGTGGCGTTCGCCACCGACATCCCGGTATTGGCCGGTCAGTGGGGAAAACCGTTCCTGATCGGCCCAGGGAGCATTCACGTGGCCCACACCGCCGAAGAACACATCGCGAAGAAATCGCTGGTGGAGGGCGTAGAAATCTATGCCCACATGGTGAGGCAGCTACTCGCAGCGGAGCCCGTCGCGCAGCAGGCAACTTTATGACATTGGGCCTGGCGATCGTCGGGTACGGAATGATGGGCCGGCTCATCGAGCAGCTCGGGCCGGAATACGGTTTCGCTGTGCGCGCAAAATTCAACAGCCAGAATAATCAGGGCGGCACCGGACTTACGGCCGCGAGCCTTAATGGCGTCGACGTGGCGGTGGAATTCTCCAGGCCAGAGGCCGCGGCGGAAAACATCCGGCAGCTCGCTGCCGCCGGTGTGAATGTCACGGTGGGAACCACGGGCTGGGTTGAGCAACTGCCAGCGGTGCGCCAGGTGGTAACACAAAATGGAACTGGTCTGGTGTGGGCGCCAAATTTTTCTGTTGGCATGAATTTATTTATTCAGGCGGTGGCGCACACTACGGCACTTTTCGCACAGCAGGAGGAATACGGCGCGTGGGGCTGGGAAATCCATCATGCCGGCAAAAAAGATGCGCCGTCGGGCACGCTGCGTAAATTGGCGGAAGAAATGCGCGCAAATGGTTACGAGCGTTCCATAAACCTCAGTGCCAACCGCGCTGGAACGCATCCAGGCACGCATGAGATCGGATTCGATTCTCTGGCGGACACCATTACGTTGCGCCACACGGCACACAGCCGGGAGGGTTTCGCCCGCGGAGCGCTTCGCGCGGCACGCTGGGTAGCGGGGAAAAAAGGCTGGTTCGAATTTCGAGAAATTCTCGGCGAATTAACAAGCTAGGGTCGAGAGTTTCAGAAGGAGCAACAAAATGTTTACGGGGTGTGGCACGGCAATGGTCACGCCGTTTGGGCGGGACGGCGCGCTCGACGAAGCGACGTTAATTCGTTTGATCAATCGGCAAATCGACGCGGGCATCGATTTTCTGGTGCCCTGCGGCACGACGGGCGAGAGTCCGACGCTGTCGCGCGAGGAACATCTGCGGGTCGTAGAACTCACCGTCGATGCAGCCAAAGGAAAAGCGCCGGTGCTCGCCGGCGCGGGAGGCTACAACACTGCCGAGGTGATCGCGCTTGCGGGCGAGCTCGCCAGCATCGGCGTCGACGGCATCCTTTCTGTCACGCCCTACTACAACAAGCCGAGCCAAGAAGGTCTCTACCAGCACTATCGCGCGATCGCGAACGCCACGAACTTGCCTATTATTGTTTACAGCGTGACAGGCCGCACGGGTGTGAACATCGAACCGCCAACCGTAAAGCGCCTCGCCGGAATTGATAACATCATTGGCATCAAGGAAGCATCGGGAAGCATCGCGCAGATGGCCGCGATACTGAATAGCGTGCCGGAAGAGTTCATCGTTCTTTCCGGCGACGACGCCATCGCTCTGCCGCTTATCGCCCTTGGCGGGCGAGGGGTTATCTCTGTTGTGTCCAACGAAATTCCAGAAGAGATGACAGACCTCATCGGGTTATGCCTGAAAGGCGATTTCGCGGGAGCACGGGAATTTCAACGGCGTTATCAAGCATTGATGGAAGTGAATTTTGTGGAGAGCAATCCCGTTCCGGTCAAGGCCGCAATGGCAGAAATGGGTTTGCTCGAAGCTGTGTGGCGGCTTCCGCTGGTAGCGCCCAAAGCGGAAAATCAAGAGCGTATTCGCAATGTTCTGGCATCGCTGGGGCTAGTCGAGAGAGTTCATGCAGCCGTCAGAAATTGAAGGCCTGTTTGACAATCCACCGGCCGAATACACCGACGATCATTTTAGGATATTTCGCGAATTCAAGGAGGCGCTAAATCGTGGACAGGTTCGCGCTGCCGAACCGAATGGCAGCATGCACGGCGGCTGGCGCACGAATGCGTGGGTGAAAAAAGGAATTTTGCTCGGCTTTCGGATGGCAGTCATCATTGATATGTCCATCGATGCTGCGCGCCAGCCGTTCATCGACAAGTCCACTTATCCAGCGCGTGCCGTCACTCCCGCCGACGGAGTGCGCATCGTGCCTGGCGGTTCCAGCATTCGCGACGGAAGCTACATTGGGCGCGGCGTCGTTTGTATGCCTCCTATGTTCGTTAACGTGGGAGCGTATGTTGGCGAAGGGACCATGATCGACTCGCACGCATTGGTAGGCAGCTGCGCGCAAATTGGCCGCAACTGCCATCTTTCCGCAGGGGCGCAGATTGGCGGCGTGCTGGAGCCGGTAGGCGCGCTGCCGGTGATCGTCGAGGACGAAGTGATGGTCGGGGGAAATTGCGGGGTATACGAAGGCACGATTATCAAGCACGGCGCTGTGCTAGGTACTGGCACGCTGCTGAATCGGTCTACGCCGGTGTATGACGTGGTGAAATCTGTCGTGCATTCAGCGAGTGCTGACGGGCCACTTATTATTCCGGAGAACGCCGTAGTGGTGCCGGGTTCCCGGCCAATTTCAAAAGGGCCTGGTAAGGATTGGGGGCTGTCGCTTTACACGCCGGTGATCGTGAAATACCGGGATGCCAGGACCGATGCGCGCATTGAGCTTGAGGACATTTTGCGGTGACAATGCGGCCGCCGCGTTGAACGTGACACCGTTGGAGTTTTACGCGACGTAGGAATTAGTTAGCGTTGTGACCATTTCAGAGTATATGTCTACGGCTTGCAGCAACTGCTGCTTTGTGATGTGTTCTTCGGCGGTGTGCGCGGCGTGAATGCTGCCTGGGCCGATTAGAAATGGCTTTCCCCATGTGGTTCCAAAGCTGGGAATATCGGTGGTGAAGGACACTACCGTGGTTGGCAATCCGGGGAAAGGTTCCAATCGTTGCGCAGACGTGGTGTATTGTTCTCGCGCTTCCGCGCGCCCGGCGAGGACTTGTGCCAGCGCTTCACGGATGGGGGCGGCGCTGCCTACCAGGCGAAACATAATTTCAGCTTGCGCATGATCGGCGATGACATTGGGCGCGCGGCCGCCCTTGATGGTTCCGATATTTAGAGTGGAGCGACCCAGCAATTCGTCTTCTGGCAGCTTGATATCGCGAATGGCCTGCAGCACATCCAGCAGGGTTTCGATGGCGGAATGTCCTAATTCCGGATATGCGGAATGAGCTAACTTGCCGCGTGCGGTGACTTCATAGCGCAACGCGCCTTTGGTGCCTAGCGCGATTTTGTTTTCTGTTGGTTCACCATTAATGAGGTGGCGGGAACCGCGAGGACTCCTGGCGGCAACGAGCGCTCCGGCGCCGTTAAGTTCTTCTCCGACCACGAAAAGCAAACCAAAATTTCTCTTCCCGGCGGCGAGCAGCTTTTCGGCGGAGGCGATCATGGCTGCAATGATTCCCTTGGCATCGCAAGCGCCGCGGCCCCAAATCGTTCCCTCGTCTTCGCGAGAGGGAAAAAATGGTGGCACGGTGTCCATGTGGGTAGAGAGGGTCGCGACGGGCTGGCCCCAATGGGCGAACACATTAAATCGAGCGGGCTCGACTTCCATGCGCTCGACGTGGCCGGGGTAATGTTTGACGAGATTCGAAAGATGTGTAAACAGGAATTCGCCGACGCGTTTTTCTGAATTCGTTACGGACTCGATATCGGTCAGCGCGCGGGTTAGTTCAAATACGTTCATGGCTCAATGGATTTTGCGGCGTGAGGCAAAATTACTTGCGCCAGCGTCCGCGCAAGTCGGCGACCAGCTCGCGTGCGACTTCACGGGCGCGGGGAATATCATGCGGATCAAAGGATATCGCCGACACGCGAGCATGGCCGCCACCGCCATACTTCTCGGCCAGGGACGCGAGGTTGGCGTCCGCATTTGCGAGATTCCAGGGGTTCGTACCCAGTGAAACTTTCGAGCGCACGGCTGATGCGCTGACGCTCACGGAATAATTACACTCCGGGTACAACAGATAAGGGATGAATTTGTTGTAGCCTTCCAGGTCCAGGTCGCTGACATCAAAAAAAATCACTCCGTCGCGCGCGTCGGCGCGTTCGCGAAGGATCTCGATGGATTTTCGGTGCCTGTCCAGTAGCGGCTCAAGGTGCTTGGCCACCATGGGCAGCTTGACCACTTCGGGTAACGGCCGGTAGGCCAGCTCCGGAATTATTTTTGCGGGCAGGCCATTTTCCGGCGCCGCTTCGATGACCAGCGCCAGCTGTGTGGCGGGTTCGGCGAGGGCCACGGCGACCTCGGGCGTAGGATATTGCGCCCCATCGATGATGTCGCCCCAATGAATCAAATCACCGAGAGGCGTGGTGTCGAATCCGAATTTTTCTTTGGAGACGTTGGCGATCAGCTTGGTGCAGGATTTGTAATCCGGTTCGTAAAACATATTCGGGCCGGGGTGCTTGCGAAAGTTTTCCGCGTCCGCAGGAGTCAGGAAGGCACTCTGATGATGGTCGAACCACCAAGTCACTTTCGGTGAGTTCGAATATTTGAAGTCCACAATCACATTTTCGTCGCCGTCAAAAAGGCCGTCGGTCCAAGGCTGTGCCGCGCGATGAGTCATGCCGGTCAGTTCGAACTGCGCTTGCGGATCGAAGCGTTCGCGGTAGAAGCGGTAGAAAACGGCGGCGGAGGCGGTGCCATCAAAACAACGATCGTGAAAACACAGACGCACTCGGGTCATAAACCTAGCGGATGCCTTTCTGGGCTTAATGCAATGTTAAAGGAAGCTTTTTACAATGGTGGGAGCCAGCAGGAAAGTCAATAGTAACCACGTTCCAGCATTCGTTAAAGAAACGGCAGAATAGGAAGGAGCCGCTCAAGAAAACAGCGACTCCAGCGTGTTTCCAAACACCTGGTAATTATTTTCCAGCGATTCCATCGGCGATGGGTGCGGCAATGGGCACGCGGTATAGTTCGTGCTGGTAGGCTTTAATCATCAAGAGAATCCACAGAACCACCCCGAGCAGGCCCAGCACCATGGAGATCAATGCCCAGAGGCCGAAACCAACGAAGCCGCCAATGCCCATGACAATGCCGAGACCGATCCTGATGACCGTGAGCGCGCCGAAGACTACGATCGACTGCGCGGCGTGAAATCTCACGAAAGGCCGCTTGTCGATCAATATAAATATGATCCCCGTCACCCATCCAAGCACGTAGCACAACAATCCAGCCACATTTTCCGCTAGGCCTTCGCTGGTTGCCGCCGGCGCCGTGCCCATCGGAACCGCAGATGCCGTCTGGCTGGCTCCGCATTTTGGACAGAATGCCGCGCCGCCCACCTCTGTTCCACACGCTTTACAGAACGCCATTTGCTAGACCTCCGGGAGGGATATAATGCGCCGGAGCGTAACAAAAGAGGACCCCTGGCGCAATGCTTTATCCTAGCGGCGGGCAACGTTGCGGTGACTCACAATTCAGGGCGACGCTCTTGTGGGTGACGGTCCCTTTGCCAAGAGTTGCGCCTCATGGCTGACGCACTGACGTCTACGCGAATCCCCTCAGCAAATCCCACGGCAGGGTCTCGCCTCTTTAATTGGCCGCGTGACACGACTGCCGCGGAGCGCCAGACACTTGTTGCGGGCGGTCTTGGCTGGATGCTCGACGCCATGGACGTGATGTTGTACTCCCTGGTGCTGGCATTTCTGATGCGCGAATTCGCAATGGATACGCGCACGGCCGGCTTTCTGAATTCCCTGACATTGCTCGCCTCCGCAATTGGTGGGTTGTTATTTGGGTGGATCGCCGACCGCATCGGCCGCACTCGCGCGTTAATGGCGTCCATTGGGTTGTACTCGGTCGCCAGCGCGGCATGCGGCTTCTCGCATTCCATTCAGGAGCTAGCGGTGTTCCGGTTTTTGTTGGGACTTGGAATGGGCGGCGAATGGACCGCGGCAGCTGCGCTCATAGCGGAAACGTGGCGGCCCGAACATCGCGGCAAAGCCTTAGGGCTGATGCAATCGTCTTACGCGATTGGTGAAGCGATTGCAGCGATGGTTGTTGCCGTGGTGTTGCCCCACTTTGGCTGGCGAGCGGTATTTTTCGTGGGAGTTCTACCGGCGCTGCTGGTCTTTTGGATTCGACGGTGTGTGCCCGAGCCGGCGGTGTGGAAAGATCGTGCAGAAACAGATCGATCTGGATTCTTTCGCCTGTTGGGTGACAAAGGAGTTTTTCGCGTGGGATTGCTGGCCACCGCGATGAACGCCTTCGGGATGTTTGGCTACTGGGGATTATTCACCTGGATTCCGGCTTATTTATCATTGCCAGTTTCGCAAGGAGGACGGGGCCTGAGCCTGGTCAAGACGACCACATTCTTTCTGGTGCTGTGTTTGGGAAAATGGCTGGGTTACGCGATGTTTGGATTCTTCGCCGATGCGTTTGGCCGCCGTAAACCTTATTTTATTTATTTGCTAATTGCCGCGGTGCTGACGCCGATTTATGGCTCCGCGAAGAGCGGCTTCTGGCTCCTGGTACTGGGACCATTCGTGGCTTTTTTTGGAACAGGATTTTTCTCGGGCTACGCCGCTATTGCCAGCGAAATATTTCCGGGCGAAATTCGCGCGGCGGCCATGGGGCTCAGCTACAACATTGGGCGCGGACTTTCTGCTGTCGCACCATTTGCTGTGGGGGCCTTGGCGCTGCATTACGGGATCGGCCCAGCTTTCTCGCTGCTGGCGGCGGCATTTTTTGTGGCCGCGATTCTGGCGTTGCTTCTGCCCGAAACTTTAGGGCGGGCGCTGACTTGATTGACAGCCGGCGATGTGGATGTAGTGGATGGTGCGGGAAGAGGGATTTGAACCCCCAAGGGCTTGCGCCCGGCAGGTCCTAAGCCTGCTGCGTCTGCCAGTTCCGCCATTCCCGCAATGTGTAGAGAAAGTTTATCATGCTAATTTATAGCTGAAGATACTGTTGTGTGTCTGGAGTCGTTTATGTCGCGAGATGTGCGCAGCCTGCTCGAACTCTACAATCCCAATAATCCGCTGGATCACGCGTCCACTATTCCGTCGCCTTGGTATTTCGATGCGGGGATTGCGGAACTCGAGCATTCCGCTGTTTTTGGCAAAAGCTGGCAGGCGGTAGGGCGCGCCGAGCAGGTTCAGAGTCCCGGACAATTTCTTACCGCCGATATCGCCGGCGATCCGGTCGTGGTGGTGCGCGGTGAAGACTCTCAATTGCGCGCTTTTTATAATGTGTGCCGTCATCATGCGGCGGCAGTGGTGACGGAAGCGCAAGGTTGCGCGAAGCAGTTTCGCTGCCCTTATCACGGGTGGACCTATGGGATCGACGGCGCGTTGAAAGGCATGGTGGAATTCGACGGCGTCTGCGATTTCGAGCGCTCCGCGAACGGACTGGTGCCTGTTCAAGTGGACACCTGGGAGAATTTTGTATTTGTGAACCTCGATCCGGACGCTGGTTCGTTGCTGAATTTTTTGGGCAGCATTCCGCCCATTGTGGCCCCACTACAATTGACAAAAAAACTGCGGTACTTCGATCGCCGCATTTACACTCTGCACTGCAACTGGAAAGTGTACGTTGATAATTATCTGGATGGCGGCTACCACGTTCCGCATGCACACAAAG
>Ga0209625_1000429_pt1 | contig 10907 bp, 7 predicted proteins | sample JacPin_JW_Ref_M2_FD_187960 | JGI IMG/M metagenome (GOLD analysis project Ga0209625, IMG submission 187960) | Forest soil microbial communities from Algoma, Ontario, Canada - Jack Pine, Ontario site 1_JW_Ref_M2 (SPAdes) (version 2) | ecosystem: Environmental > Terrestrial > Soil > Boreal...
CCGAAACCGCTTCTTTGTAATTAAACGGGTGTTTTACCTGCCTGCCGTTTTCCATGCGCAAAATGTATATCTTCTTTTCCCGGGCAAACTGCGTAAATCCGCCGGCGCTCGAAAGCGCTTGCAATACCGTCATGTTGGGCAGTAGCGGGAAAGCCCCTGGGCGGGTAACTTCGCCCGAAACGAAAATTTTGCGACTATTGATTTCCGTTACGCCAACAGTGACTTGCGGGCTGGTGATGTACTTCTTTAGTCCTTCCGCGATCTTCGCGGCCAGTTGGGTTGTCGTTAAGCCAGAAGCCTGTACATCATTTACCAGTGGCAAGGTTATTTTACCATCGGGACGAACTGGTACTGTCCTCGAGATGTCCGGTTCCTTCCAGACGTCCACTCGCAGCATGTCTTGCGGACCGATCTTATAATCCGGATCGGTTGCGATCGGAGTAGTCCCGCCCTTCGGAGCGGAGTTGGCGGCATCGGGATTCTGGGACGCACCTCGGATTGCGGAGGCCCCAAGCCCTGAAATTAGGCCTGCAGCGACAATTAGGCCCGCGAAACTTCTCTTCATCATTGTATTCTCCAGGCCTTCGACTTTGATCTTACCCGGGACCGGCCCGCCAGGTCCCGAGCTTGTTAAGTGTATCTACCACTCGACACACTGTAAACGTGTTACAGAAACTGTATTTGGCCGAGATACTATTAAACACCGTTCAATAAGCTTTGATTCTAGAACCCCGGCAGCATGGGTGCGCCCATTCGGGTGCACGTATAGTACCAGTCCCCCTTAAGTCGCAACCCCGTGTAGTCCTGTAAGTAGCACATAATAAACAACTTGATATTTGCAAGCCACTCGGCTTGGTGAACCAACGCGCTTCCTTTCTCACAAAATGGCAACTAATTGCCTCACTGGTTGCCTCCCGCACCCCTGACGAGTCTCTGTCCGAACCGTTAATCTTTTCCTCAACCCAGGCCCACGCCCGATAATCCGAATTGGGCATCGAATGTATACTCTCCTTGGCATCCGGGTGATCATCCGGGGGCCGTGCCAACGCCCCTGTCAGTGCATTCCAAAGTTAGGAGCTTTCGTGCAACGCCCAATGTGGTCGGGGTTTTTGCGTTCCTCCGAGAATTTCGCGGATCGTCCTGCCTTGTTCGCCGAGAGCAAGTTCCTCAAATATAGCGAGTTGCGCGAGATGGCCTGCCTTGTTGCGGCCACCATTCAGGCCCACACCGACCCTGGCAACACACCTCTCACGGCGGTATTCGCGTATCGCAGCCCCACCGCTTTTACTGGAGTACTTGGCTCATTACTGGCCGGTAACGGCTATGTACCTTTAAATCGAGCGTTTCCCATTGAACGGACGCAGGTTATGTTGGAGCGTTCCGGGTGTTGCTCCATCGTTGTCGACGAGGGTTCGCTTCCCCAGCTGAATAAGTTGCTGGAGATCGCCTCTTCACCGCTGCTCGTGCTCACCCCCGATGCTCTGGATTTCACGTCATATAAGCAACAGTGGCCGCAACACACCTTTCTTGCTGCCCACGAACTCGAGCCCGCTGCAAACTGGCGGGAACCGGCCTTTGAGATCGATTCGATCGCTTACCTATTGTTTACTTCTGGTAGCACCGGCATTCCCAAAGGTGTTGCCGTGGCTCAGCGTAACGTCACCGCCTTTCTGGATTACATGGTCGAACGCTACCAGATAACCGAGTTCGATCGACTTTCCCAAATGTTCGATATGACTTTCGATTTGTCGGTCTTTGATATGTTCGTCGCGTGGGAGCGTGGCGCTTGCGTATTTTGTCCCTCGCAAAAAACATTGATCAAACCCGGCAAATTCATCAAAGACTCGGAACTCACGATTTGGTTTTCGGTGCCCTCCACGGCTGTCTTTATGAAGCAGCTCGGCATGCTGAAGCCGGCACAGTACCCCTCGCTGCGCCTGAGCCTTTTCTGCGGCGAGCCGCTGCCGGTATCCTCGGCCACCGCGTGGCTCGAAGCCGCGCCCAATTCCACATTAGAAAATCTTTATGGCCCTACGGAGCTAACTATCGCCTGCACACTTTACCGCTGGGACCCCTCGCGTTCGCCTGCCGAATCAGAATTGGGCATCGTGCCCATCGGTTATCCGTATCCGGATATGGGCGTTCTCGTCGTGGATGATAACTTGCTGGAAGTTTCTCCGGGACAGGAGGGCGAACTCTTGATGAACGGTCCGCAAATGTCTCTTGGCTATTGGAAAGATCCCGTAAAAACGGCTGCGGCGTTCATGGTTCCGCCCGGCAAAAACGAAATCTATTATCGAACCGGTGATCGCGTTCGGCGCCCGCGCGGAAACGCTGCGCTGACTCACCTGGGCCGCATCGATTCTCAGGTCAAAATTTTTGGTCATCGCGTTGAGCTTGGTGAAGTGGAATCTAAAGTTCGCGACGCTTGTGGTTGTGACGGAGTCGTGGCCGTGGGATGGCCCAAGACGGACAGCGGTTTTGGTGGCGTAGAAGTCTTTATCGAAGGCCTGGAATCGGCTGTCGAAAAATTACGCAGCGTGGTAGCCAAGGATTTGCCCGAATACATGGTTCCCCGTAGATTTCACTTTATGGACAGATTGCCCCGCAACGCGAATAATAAGTACGATCGTAAAGCCATGCAAAAATTGTTGGAAGAGGGACTATGAACGCGGCGACCCCGGATGCGGTTCAGGATTTTTTGCGGGAATATGTAGCTAAATATTTGCGGGGGCAAGGTCGCGAAGTTCCCTCCGATCTCTCCGACGATTGCGACCTGCTTCTTTCCGGATACGTCGACTCCCTCGGTTTACTGGAACTCATGACCGCCATTCAGGATCACTTCGGCCGCGAAATCGATTTCGACGAACTGGATGCCGAGCAAATGACCATCGTGGGACCCTTGAAAAGATTCGTCGCCGAAAAGCTCGCCAAAGCGTAAAAGATTAACCTACTTGCGGCCACTTCGGAATTTTCACCTGTCAATACTCGCACGCTGTCGGGGCCTTAACTGGCCGCACAATCAAGTCTTGTCCCCGTTCTGCGGTATTTTCAATACGCTATAATTCCAAGGTATGCGCCGGAGCCTCTGTTGAGCGAAACTTCACCCGTTTTTAAAGCGCCTCGCGTATCAATCGAGAATTTTCGTGGAGATTTCACACAGCTGGCCTCTTTGATGCAGTCCTCCTGGGCAGAAAATTCCGGCCAGGCCTTGTTGTACACCTCCGAATTTCTTTCCTCGTGTTTCCAGTATCCTGAAGCGGACTTTAGCTTGGCGCCCGCCATCTATGTTCAATCCAAGCCCGTGGCCTTCGTGGCCGGCTTCCCGCGGCATGTGAAATTTAATGGCCGCGAGCAGAAAATCATTGTCATCACATTTTTAACCGTCCTACCCGAGTACAAGAAAAAAGGTTTGGGAATTATTTTATGGAGTGAGCTCGTTAATCGAGCCCGGGCGGCTGGTTTTGACGGCATGGTGAATTATTGCGTGGATGGCGAGCCCATGAATGCCATGATCGTGGGCAGCTGCAACCGGCTCAAGTTGCCTGTCGCGCGCATTTTTTCCGCGCGCTACATGTCCACCGTTTTGCGTTCAGATGATCACAGCCACGACTCGAACGACAACAATCAGCAAGCTGCCGGCATTTTTCTCGAATTGGCTGCTCCGTTGGCGGACAGCCAGCCTTTGGCGCGCATTTGGAGCAAGTCTGAAGCCCAATGGCAGTGCGTTCGCCGCTCCGAGCCCATCGTCGAAACTTTTTCCGCGGAGAGCCGCTCTGGCTTGCTCACCGGTTACATCATGCCCATATCCGACAAACAACGCACCAGGTGTCTTCTGATTGAAGATATTCTGTGGGGCACTTTGACAGCCGACGAACGGCAAACTTTGCTTCAAAAATTTCTACAGAAAGCCGCCTGCGCTGGCGTTCGTCTGGCAACTGCTCCAATGTTGGGTTACGCCGACATGGAGCCTTTCAAAAAAGCGCGATTTCAGAGTACTCGCCGCGTTCTGCATGCCTATCTTACGCTGTGGTCCGCAGGGCACGCCGCTCTTCCATCGGACCCGCTACCGTCGATGTACCTGGATATTTTTTGAAGTTTAAAATACACAGTGCGAACCTAAATCGGTTAAGGCGGTTATGAACCTCATCGAAGCCCTGGAAATTTCACGAAAGCCGGTTGCGCAGGACGCCAAATTACTGCGAATTTTTCTGGCTTGCGGTTTTACTCCGCTGCATTTGCAAAACTTTTTGTCTGCCCATCTGCGACAGGCGTTTCCCGAAAGTCGCATCGAGATTAAAACCGGATTGTTCGGTGATTTAGCCGGCGCTCTCGAGCGACTGGACGCCAAAGGTGTGGATGGCTTGGCCATCGCGCTGGAGTGGCCGGACCTTGATTCTCGGTTGGGCATCCGCGAGCTGGGTGGCTGGCAGGTGTCTGACGTCCACGAGGTTGCTTCTTCCGTGGATCTTCAGTTATCTCGTTTGCAGCGTGCCTTAAAAACGGCAGGGCGCTCCGTGCCGGTCGTGATTTCCTTGCCCACCATTCCGTTGCCGCCGTTGTTCTACACGCCGCCCAACATAGTCAGTGCCGAAAAAACAAAATTGCTTCTGTCCCTCACAAAATTTGCGGCCGATCTCTTCGAGGAGCCCGGCATTCGAATTCTAGATTCACAATCCCTGGATTCCGCATCTCCACCCGCCGCTCGATTTGATATCAAATCCGAAATTCTCAGCGGCTTTCCCTACAAATTACCCCATGCCTCGGCGCTGGCCCAATCGCTGGCCTCATTGCTGCAGGCGCGCAGTCCCAAAAAAGGTTTAATCACCGATCTCGATGACACTCTATGGTCTGGAATTCTTGGCGAAGTTGGCGTTGAAGGTGTTAATTGGAGTCTCGAGCACCACAGCCATATTCACGGCCTTTACCAGCAATTTCTCTCTTCGCTCGCAAGCGCCGGCGTTCTTGTTGGCGTCGCCAGCAAAAATGACGCTGCTCTCGTCCAGCAGGCGTTCGATCGCAAGGATTTGCTGCTCAAAAAAGAAAAAGTATTTCCCTTCGAAGTGCATTGGCACCGCAAATCGGATTCCGTGCAGCGCATTTTGAAATCCTGGAATATCGGCCCGGAAGCGGTTGTTTTTATGGATGACAGCCCCATGGAGTCGGCGGAAGTCAAGGCCGCATTCCCTACTATGGAATGTCTGGTGTTCAAAAAAGATGATTACCAGGCGGTGTGGGACTTGCTAGCAAATCTCCGCGCGTCTTTCGGGAAGACCGCTATTTCAAACGAAGACGCCATCCGGTTGGAAAGTTTACGCAGCGCCGCGCCTTTACTGGACGCCATGGGCCAGGATGGCAACGCCTCCGACGAGTTTTTGAAACGCGCCGACGCTTTTGTTTCATTTGATTTTACCAAGCGCCCCAAAGACGGACGCGCCTTCGAATTGGTCAACAAAACCAATCAATTCAATTTGAATGGCAAACGTTTCAGCGAATCGGAGTGGACCAAATTCCTTGCCGATCCCGCGAGCTTCCTCGTCGCCGTGACCTATCAGGACAAATATGGGCCGCTCGGCAAGATCGCCGTCGTACTGGGCAAGGTCCACGAAAAGAAACTGCACATTACCGCCTGGGTGATGAGCTGCCGCGCTTTTTCACGCCGCATCGAACACCATAGTCTCAAGCGGCTTTTTGAAAAATTTGACGCGGACGAAGCAGTTTTTGACTTTCAGGCAACGGAAAGAAATGGTCCCACGCAGGATTTTTTCCTGGAACTAACTGGTGAGCCGCCGCAGCCGGGTCTAAAAATATCGCGCGCATCGTTTTGGGAAAAAACCCCGCCCCTGTTTCACCGCGTGGAGGAATCGTAGATGCCTGAATTGGATGATCGTCTGACGCGCTGTTTCGCGTCGGTATTTCCGGCCCTGGGGCCTGAACAAATTCGCCAGGCTAGTGTGGAAACCGTCCCGGCCTGGGATTCCTTGGCCGCCGTCACGCTTATCGCCGTACTGGAACAGGAGTTCGATACCCAGATCGACTTGATGGAAATGCCGGAATTAACTTCTTACCAGGCGGTCCTCGATTACTTACATAGACAAATCAAATAGCCGTTTGAATTGGTTCTCTTCGAACTTCGAACCCCTAATTTCGAATCTCTAACTCGCCCTCACCAGCACTGAAATAAGTGCAGTCCGGATGCTGAAACACCAGCGCGCTCACACTCGCTTCCGGATCCATCATGAAGCCTTCCGTCAATTGCACGCCAATTTCCTCCGGCCTCAGCAATTGCCACAATCCCACTTGATCCTCCAGGTTCGGACACGCCGGATATCCAAAGCTGTAGCGCTTCCCGCGATATCGCGAAGTGAATCGTTGCGCCATGGTCAAATCCGGCGGATCAGGAAAGCCCCAATCTTCGCGTATCCTGCGGTGCAGCCACTCCGCGCAGGCCTCCGCCGATTCAATCGCCAGGGCCTGCAAACCGTGCGACTTGAAGTAATACCCGTCGTTCTTGGCTTTTTCTGAGCGCTCACGCACGCCTTCGCCCGCGGTCACTACGAACAACGCCAGGTGATCCCGGTTCCCGTCCCGCGCCGGCAAAATGTAATCGCTCAAACAAAGTTGATCGCCCACCCGTTGCCGCGGAAATTGAAACGTGTGCAGTGCCTGACTCTCACCCGGCGCAAAAAGCTGTATAGCATTGCCTTGCGCCTCCGCCTCAAAAAATTGCCACACCGCGCGCACCTTCATGAACTGTGCCGCTTCCGCTTTCACCTCTTCCATGCTTTCGTACAATTCCACCGCTTTCGCGTCGCGCTCCGCATAGCGCTTCACAAAATCTCCGCGAAAACCCATGTGCCGGCCATACAACATATAAGAATTGATGTAGCTCCAGATTTCTCGCAAATCGGGAACCAATCGAACTTTTCGCTCCAGCGTCGCCACCTCCGGTATCGGTAAGTCCGCGCGAACTTTTGGCGAGCGCGTCACCGCGGGCGCGGCATTCACCACCACCGTCGTCGACACGCTGACGCCATTCCCCGAGAACGTGTGCTGCTGGATCACTTCATCGCGAGTACCCGGATCCATCAACTCGTTCATCAGCCGCAATCCAGTCATCGCATCTTTGGCATAAAAAACCGCCTGGCCGTAGGTCGGCCCAATCTTGTTTTGCGTGTACTTTGCGGAAAGCGCCGCGCCTCCCACCAACAACGGCACCATGATCCCCGCATCTTTTAAGTCGTTCGCGGTGATCACCATCTGTTGCGCGCTCTTCACCAGCAACCCCGACAGCCCAATCGCATCAGGGTGATGCTGTTTGTAAGCCTTGATCAATTCTTCCGGCGGAACTTTAATCCCCAGATTCACAACGTCGTATCCGTTGTTCTTGAAGATAATTTCCACCAGATTTTTGCCGATGTCGTGCACATCTCCCTTAACCGTGGCCAGCACCACCTTGCCGCGCTTCGCGGTGTCCGCCTTTTCCATGAATTGTTCAAGATGGCTGACCGCCGCTTTCATCGCTTCCGCGGATTGCAAAACCTCCGCGACAATCAATTCGTTGGCGTTGAACAGCCGCCCCACTTCCGCCATGCCCGCCATCAGCGGCCCGTTCACAATATCCAGTGGCGCCGCTCCTTCGCTGCGTTTACGCTCCAGGTCGGCAACCAGACCGTCGCGCGTGCCTTCGATAATATAGTTGGCAAGCCGTTCATCCAGCGGCAAGTCCGCGGCGCTGATTTTTTGTTTCTTGGTCGCCGTCCGAAAATGTTCCGCAATGGCCGCGATATAATATTGATTGACCGCTGCTTTTTGTTCCTTACTTTGCTCCCGCCAATCTTTCGGCACGTTTGCCAAAAGTGCGGCTTGCGGATGCTCCGCCGGGACATTGGTCGGCGGATGCGAAAACAATAAATTTTCCGCCAGTCGCCTCTCGTGTTCTGGAATCGAAGCAAACCGCTCCAGCTTTTCCGTATTCACGATCGCCAGATCGAGTCCAGCCTTCGTGCAGTAATAAAGAAAAACCGAATTAACCACTTCGCGCGCACCAGGCGGCAATCCAAAAGACACATTGGAAATGCCCAATATCGTCCGCGTATCCGGCAACACCTGCTTGATCAATCGAATCCCCTCAACCGTCTCAACAGCACCGCCAATATAATTTTCATCGCCAGTGGCACACGGAAACACCAGCGGATCAAAAATAATGTCTTCCGGCCCTAATCCATATTTCTCTGTTAGCAGTTTGTAGCTGCGTTGCGCGATCGCCAATTTGCGCTCGCGTGTAAACGCCTGCGCCTGCTCTTTATCTTCATCGATGCAGCCCACCACCACGGCCGCGCCGAAGTCGTGCGCCAGCGGCACCACCCGCTCGAATTTCTCTTCGCCATCCTCCAAATTAATGGAATTAATAATCGACTTACCCTGGCAATACGTAAGCGCAATCTCAATCGCCGAAGGATCGGTGGTGTCAATCATCACCGGCGTCTTCACTTTGCGAATCAATTTTTCATAAAACGGCTGAATATCTTTCTTCTCGTCACGTTCTGTGCTTTGCAGGCACACGTCCACAATGTGTGCGCCGCCGCGAATCTGCCGCCGCGCCACTTCGCTGGCCTCTTCCCATTTTTCATCCGCAACCAGATTCTTGAACAAGCGCGACCCAATCACGTTGGTGCGTTCGCCCACCAGCAACGGCCGCGTTTGCTCATCCGCCTCAATCGTTTCAATCCCCGAATAAATCGCGCGGTGCGTTTCAGACGGCCGTTGTCGCGGCTTCTTGCCTTCCACCATCTGCGAAATGGCCCGGATATGTTTTTCCGTCGTTCCGCAGCACCCCCCAATAAAATTCAACCACCCCTGATCGACAAATTTTTCCAGTTGCGCGGCCAGCGTCGTCGGCGTCTCCAGATATTTACCGTCTTCATCGGGCAAGCCGGCATTCGGGTAGCACGACACGTACGCATCCGTCAGTTGGCTCAGCGTGCGAATGTGGTCGGTCATGAACTCCGGCCCCGTAGCGCAGTTCATGCCAAACGCCAGTGGCTTGGCGTGCCGCAGCGACGCCCACAGCGCTTCCACTGTCTGTCCGGCCAGCATGCTGCCCATCGGCTCAATGGTGACCGACACAATAAAGGGAACCTGCGTGCCAATTTCTTTGGAAAGTTGTTGAATCGCCAGAATTGCCGCTTTAATGTTTCGCGTGTCCTGGCACGTTTCTACCAGCAGCAGGTCCACCCCGCCTTCCACCAGTCCATGCGCCTGGGTGTAGTAAGCGCTCCGCAACTCCTCAAACGTTACTCCACCCGTCACGGTAATAGCTTTGGTCGTCGGCCCCATGGCGCCTGCCACGAATCGCGGTTTTCCGCTGGTACTCAATTCGTCCGCAGCCTGCCGCGCCAATTCCGCCGAAAGCTTATTCAATAAATGTGCGTCGCTGGATAATCCGTATTCCGCAAGCACAATGGGCGCCCCACCGAAGCTGTTAGTTTCGACAATGTCGGAGCCCGCCTCAAAATATTTTCTGTGAATGTCCAGAACGACGTCTGGCCGCGTGCGAACTAAATTCTCATTGCAGCCCTCTAGCGCTGCTCCGCCGAAGTCTTCCGCGGTCAGGTCGCGCTGCTGCAGCATGGTGCCCATCGCGCCATCGAGCACCAGGATTCGCTGCGAAAGTAACTCCCGCAGAGCTTGCGCCGATTTGGTGAAATCTCGCATCTTGTCTTTAAGAGTGTGTCCTTTAGAGGTGTGCGCCGTACTTTTATTTTACCCGCGTTCATCACAGGAACCGAATCCCATGCATTAAACGCCCATTTTATGCCCCTGAACGGCGATTCTCCCTTGCCGGTCGCCAGCCCATTTGAGGCAAAATGCTTCGTAGCCGTTACGTAACGGTTCAAGAACACTAGTTGTCAATAGCCTTGCCCCTGGTCCCGGTTTTCACTACGCTGCAATGAGGCAAACCGTGACTAGGCAAACCCTAACTAGACAAACTGTGGCTAGGCAAACTGTGGCTACCAAACGGTCAACTCCCAAACTAAGCGTCTGCATCCTCTCGCCCCACCCGCTGGTGCTGGGCGAATTTGAACGCATTCTTGCCAAAGCAGACTTCAAAGTTATTTCCACTCAACTGGAATCGACCTTGGCTCCCGACCTTCGCAGCTTTGAACCTCCCGCCGCACAGGTCTATGTCATCGATGCGCACGCCTCCAAGCCTGCAACTGGCGCTCTCCTGGCCAACCTGATGGAACGCTTTCCGGAAGCCCGTCTGATCGTTGTGGGTGAACAACACAATGAAGCCAACAGCTACGCGCTGCTTCGTCTCGGTGTTAAAGGCCTGTTGACCTACGCGGAAGCTCGCGAGCAACTCACGCGTGCCTTGCCCTTAGTCGCCATCGGTGGTTTCTGGGTTCCCCGCCAACTCCTTTCCGGTTTCGTAGACTCCATACTTACCGGGCAGGGCCGTCGCCTGAAATCCGATTCCGTCACCAATTTGAGCCGCCGCGAACAGGAAGTTCTCGATTCCCTCCTCGAAAATCTTTCCAACAAAGAAATTGGCAGCCGTCTGAACATTGCTGAGCGCACCGTAAAATTCCACGTGTCCAATTTGCTCAGCAAGTTTGGCGTCCGCCGGCGCGCTGACCTCATCCTCTTGACCTTCCAGCGCCGCATGGCCCAGAGCTAGCACTCCTTCTTCACCGCTCCCTGATCCTCCATACTGACAACCCCTATTCATTCTGTTAGCGTTTTACGTGGGCATTTTTCTGCCTCATGGCGACGACACAGCTTTCTCATTTTGGGTTGCCCTACGCAGCTAAGGAGAATTTTCATTGAACGTTCTGGTCACCGGCGCTGCGGGTTATATCGGCAGTATTTGCAGTGAGGTCCTACTGACGCGTGGGATAAGC
>Ga0209625_1000430_pt1 | contig 10878 bp, 8 predicted proteins | sample JacPin_JW_Ref_M2_FD_187960 | JGI IMG/M metagenome (GOLD analysis project Ga0209625, IMG submission 187960) | Forest soil microbial communities from Algoma, Ontario, Canada - Jack Pine, Ontario site 1_JW_Ref_M2 (SPAdes) (version 2) | ecosystem: Environmental > Terrestrial > Soil > Boreal...
CTCCCCGTAAATGCGGCCGTCTTCTTCTTCGGAAGCAATGGCCAGGGCCAAAATTTCCTTTTCCGTCAAGTCTCTGAACTTTTTCTGCGCCATCTTGTCCTGGGTACCTCTATGGGGAAGAAGAATCGCACAAACAGTGAGAGTAAGCCACTCACTGGAAATGTCGCTCCGGGCTCGCCGAGAACCCGCATAATATCGAGGCTGATTCAAACTTCGCCGGAATAATGAGAGTGCCCATGCCTGCAATCGTTTCACCCTCGGAATGGACGGAACTTGTCGCGCGACAACGCTGGGAAGAATTACGCGGCAAGTTGGAGCGCACGCACGTTTCCGATATAGCGGAAATGTTAACCGCCTTGCCGCCCAAAGAACGCGCTATCGTGTTTCGCTTGGTGGCGCGCGAGCGTGCCGCGGAAGTTTTTGGTTACCTGGCGCCGAGCGAGCAGAGCGAATTGATTCATTCGCTGACGGCGGACGAAGTGAAACGCATGCTCAACGCGATGCGCCCAGACGACCGCACGCGATTTTTTGGAGAAATGGCCGCGGAAGTCACGCGGAAACTTCTCGAAGGTCTTTCACCGGAAGAGTTGAGGGAATCGCGCGAGTTGCTGGGTTATCCACCCGACAGTGTGGGCCGCTATATGACCCCGCACTACGTGTCCATTTCTCCGGACATGACTGCCGGCGAAGCGCTCGAACATATTCGCCAGGTCGGGCACAAAAGTGAAACGCTGAACGTGGTTTATATCCTGGATGTGAACGGGAAATTGCTGGAAGACATTCGGCTTGGTTCGCTAGTGTTGGCCGATCCGCAGACTAAAGTGAGGGACATTGCCGACCCCGCGTTGGTTTCCCTGCATGCCATGGACGACCGCGAGACCGCGCTGGCCGCATTTGAAAAATACGACCGCGTGGCGCTGCCGGTAACCGACGCGGAGGGAAATATGTTGGGCGTTGTGACCGTCGACGACATGCTGGACGTCGCGCAGGCGGAAGCCACAGAGGACATTCAAAAGATCGGCGGCTCGGAAGCGCTGGATGCGCCGTACATCCAAGTTAGCTTGTGGGACATGATTCGCAAGCGCGGCGGGTGGCTGTCGGCGTTGTTTCTGGGAGAAATGCTGACGGCCACCGCGATGTCATTTTTCGAAGGCGAAATCGCCAAAGCGGTGGTGCTGGCATTGTTTGTGCCGCTGGTCATCAGTAGCGGCGGAAATTCCGGCTCGCAAGCGGCGTCGCTGATCATTCGCGCGCTGGCGCTGCGGGAATTGAAATTACGCGATTGGTTTAGAGTATTCCGCAGGGAATTGATTTCAGGACTCGCGCTCGGGTTCATGTTGGGTGTGATTGGTTTTTTTCGCATTGTGTTGTGGCAACACCTGCATCTGACGAATTATGGCGCGCATTACCTGCTGCTGGCCTTCACGGTTTGGGCCAGTTTGATTGGCGTGGTGATGTTCGGAACGCTGGCGGGGAGTATGTTGCCGTTTATTTTGCGCGGATTGGGATTCGACCCGGCGGCGAGTTCGGCTCCGTTGGTAGCTACGCTGGTGGATGTCACTGGGTTGTGCATTTATTTTTCCGTGGCGCTGCTGATCCTGCGCGGAACGCTGTTGTAAGAAAAGACCAGTGAGTGCGGACGGAACTTACTGCTTGGTTTGCGCGGTGCCGCGCGGTCCGATAGAATTTTGGCTGCTATCCTTCCGCGTGCAGGAGTGATCATGAGTCCTACCACCAATGAAAATGAGCGCATGAATCGACCGCTCGACGTTGTCGATCCGCAAATTGCTGAGCTGTTGCGCGATGAAGCGCGCAGGCAAGCCACCGGCCTGGAGCTGATCCCCTCTGAAAATCTGGTGTCCGAAGCAGTGCTGGAGGCCATGGGCTCCATTTTCACCAACAAATACGCGGAGGGCTATCCGGGTAAGCGCTATTACGGCGGTTGCGAGTATGCGGACAAAGTGGAACAACTGGCCATCGATCGCGCAAAAGAATTATTCGGGGCCGAGCACGCCAATGTGCAGGCGCATTCGGGGACCTCCGCCAACGTCGCGGTGTACATGTCCGCGCTGCAACCCGGCGACACCGTGTTGGGAATGAACCTGGCGCACGGCGGGCATTTAACGCATGGGCATCCGCTGAATTTTTCCGGGCGTATGTATAAGTTTGTGCCCTACGGCGTCAAGAAGGAAGACGAGCGCATCGATTACGAGGAGCTGGAGAAATTAGCGCAGGAGCATCGACCCAAAATGATTGTGGCGGGCGCGAGCGCGTATTCGCGAATCATCGATTTCGAGCGCATCGCAAAAATTGCTAAGGCCGCTGGAGCTTTATTTTTCGTGGATATGGCGCACATCGCGGGGCTGGTTGCGGCAGGAATCCATCCGAGTCCGGTGCCGTATGCGGATTTTGTTTCGACTACGACGCACAAGACGTTGCGAGGACCGCGGGGGGGATTGGTGCTGTGCAAAACGGCATTTGCGAAGGAATTGGATAAATTGACGTTCCCCGGGACGCAGGGCGGGCCGCTGGTACACATCATTTCGGCCAAGGCGGTGTGCTTGAAGGAAGCCATGGAGCCCTCGTTTAAGGAGTATCAGAAACAGGTGACGCTGAACGCCAAGGCAATGGCGGCGGCCATCGCCAAGCGCGGCTTTCGCATTGTTACCGGAGGCACGGACACTCATTTATTTCTCGTGGAAGTGCATTCGCGCGGAATTACCGGAACGGACGCGGAAAAAGCGCTGGATCGCGCCGGAATTACCGTCAATAAAAACTCCATTCCTTTTGATCCACTGCCGCCGATGAAAGGCGGAGGAATACGGCTGGGCAGCCCCTCGGTTACCACGCGAGGCTTGCGAGAACTGGAGATGCAAGAGGTGGGGGATTGGATCGCTGATGTTCTTGAGCATATGGGTGAGAGTACGGTAGAACAACGTGTGCGTAAACAGGTGGCGGAACTGGCTGGACGTTTTCCGGTTTATGCGGCGCGCATGAATGTTCGTGCCGCGAGCCGCGTGCAAGTCAGCGCCTGATAGTTGAAAATGCTAGCGGTTAGCCAGTCAAACGCGGTCGCAGATTATCTTACCAACCAAAACCCTTAGTCAACGAGTCCGGCTGTCCCAAGACTGGCCTTTCGGCCAGTAGATTCTAAAGCACTCAGCGAGTAATCTCGCGACTCGCATGGCAATTCTTTACGCAACGTGGTTCGCTCTTTTCGTCCTCACCTGGCTGGTTATTCGTGTTAAGACCGTTCAACTTTTGCCGTTGGCCATAAGTGAAAGGCCTGCTGTGGGGCGGATGGGAGCGGCGGCGTGCATGCGTGAGATTTCCAGAAGTTCGCAATGAATATCGCTAACGAGGGAAATCTAATGACCGAAACCGAAGCGTTCCGGGAATTTAAGACCGGTCTGAATTTGCTGCGCGACAATCATCCTGCAAGAGCTCTGCCGCATATGCGCCGCGCGGTGGACCTCGATCGAAATAATCCATATTACATGTCCTATCTTGGAGTGGTCCTGGCGCGCTCCGAAAAAAAATGGGGAGAAGCGGAGAGGCTATGCGATTCCGCGGTGCGCATGAAGCGCAACCAGGCTCAACTTTATCTAAATCTCGCTGACGTGTATAAAAGCGCGGGCCGTCGCGATGAGGCGGTGGAGGCTTTACAGGCTGGATTAAAGTTCGCCCGCCGCGACGTACGACTAAACATCGCGATGAACAAACTGGTGCCACGCCGGAGTCCGGTGGTGGGCTTTCTGGGCCGCACGCACCCCATCAACCGGCAACTCGGGAAATTGCGGCACCGCACCTTGAGTATTTTGGGCAAGGAACGGATGAGTTTGGGGAAGCCGATCACGGCGTAACCAACGAAGACGGCAACATTTCAGTTAGTGAGCAGACGGGCAGGGCATCCGCCATCACGGGGATGCCCTGTTTTTCATTGGATATGAATTTAGTTCTGTTGGCCTGGTGCGTCGAAGGAGTAGCTGCGCTCGGTTATTTCGATCAGGGTTTTGAACCCGATCCCGATCATGCCGTTCTCCAAGACGTCCTTACGAACCACTTCGGCGAGATATTCGCGGCCAATTGTAGAGGGGTCGCCGGGATAGGGCATGGTGACAAAAAGGCGCTGGCCCACTTCGTAGCCCAGTTCCGTGGTGTGGAAATAAATCCCGCTGCGGGAGACGCTGACGGTGCCGCGCAGATCGTCGAAGTAGGTCTTTTCCGGATCGGATGGACGGATGCGCATCACCTGGGTGATCTTGCAGCGGCGGCTGCCGCGGCGCTCGGAAACCGCTGGTGGGGTGGATGCCGGGGCGGCGGATGTTTTCTTCAAGGGGTCCTGCCTGGTAGCCATTCTATATAACCTCTCGCGCCAAAAAAGCTATGTCGAGAGAAAGTGTGCGCCGGTTGGAGAAGTAAAACCATAGCGGAGCCGTACCCCTCCAGAAATAGCCCAAACGCGAAGATATTGGTAGTACCTCGGTACTATGAAGCGATCGGGGTGTTGACGATCGGAAGTGGGGAAAAAAGCGACGGCGCTCCAAATCGGGATTTGGTACCGGAGTGGGACTTTCCTGTGCGCGGGTATTCCGAATTTGAAAACGTTAACCCTAATCGTTGCCGGACATCGACGATTGCAAATACTGCGGTTGTGGAATTGCAAGGTCTCTTATGGCGTCCAACCAGCGGAGTTCGCGATCTGCGAGATCACCGCGGGAGAGTTCTATGAAGTCGGAGGCCTTGCTAATGAACGCCAGTGCACATCAGGGATTACAACCAGGGAACGCAGCGCAAGAGGCATACAAAGACAACAGAGGAATCGCAGACTCCGTAACTACGGAGACGTCGAAGTCCTGCGACTTGTCGCAAAAATCGAGAAAGATTCGCGTGCGAGTCGACTCGGGAAACCGCGCGTGGCATGAAGGATTAACGACAATGCTGGCGCACCATGCCGGCTTGGAAATAGTCAGCGGAGACGCGAATGAAATATTTCGCGTTGAAAAGATTCTTGAAGATTTACCGGACGTGCTGTTGCTTACCTCCTGCGGAGATCTCGACAGCGATATCTCGAACATTCGCAAAGTGCGGGTGGCGGCGCCAGAAGTACGTATTGTGATGTTCGGCGGCGCGGGTGCGGAGCGGGAATTTCTTCAATATGTGCGCGCTGGAATTCGGGGGTATCTTCTGCTAGGAGCCTCCGTTGAAGATGTATGGGAAACGTTGGAAGCGGTGTATGCCGGGAAAGCATCGTGTCCGAGTTCGCTTTGTGGGCTGTTGTTTAATTATTTTGAGCGCGAAGCGACCAGTTTGCCTTCCGGAGCGGTACGGCAGCAGTTGGGTTTGACGCGACGCGAGCAGCAGTTGGTTCCGCTGATTGCGCTGGGGCTAACGAATAAGGAAATTGCGAATCGCTTTTGCTTGTCGGAACAAACGGTGAAGAATCATTTATACCGCATGAAGCATAAGGTCGGCGCAGACAACCGGCTCGGAATCGTGCAAACCTGCCACACGCAGGGCTTCCTGTTGTAGCGTTTAGTGCTCAACTGCTCGGGCGCTCTGCCGTTGGCGGGCTTTTTGTTTAGGCCCTTTCTCTATTGAAAGTTGAAGGCCTGGAATTGGCATGCGTTGTTAGAACGCGGTGGTCGCAGATCACGGATTTGTGGGTTCAACAGTTAAATGTTTATTTGCCTCTGTGGTCATGGATTCGCAAAGTTTCCATAGCGCTTCCTCGGCGGCCTCGTCGTGAAATTGGCAGGGCTGTTCCTTACGATCAGACCAGAAGCGATTGGTGAGACCAGCAACGTCGGGGCTGGTTGCCAGCCACAGAATCGTGTCTGCACCTTCGCGAGGTGTTTTTCCATTCATGTTGGGCGCAAAAGTTTGCAGCAAGGCAGTATTCACCGGGCCGGGAGACATGGCGTTAGCCGTGATGCTTGAGCCTTGCAGACGGCGAGCCAGGGCCCAGGTCAACATGCGATTGGCTTGCTTGCTCTGCGAGTAAGCAGCGATGGCGTCGTAGCGGCGGCGCTTGAATTCCACATCACTCAAATCGAGCCCGCCTGCTAATTTCGACGATACATTAATGATTCGCGCGGCTGGTGCGCGGCGCAACTCGTCGAGCAGCAGGTTGGTCAGCAGAAAATATCCAAGGACGTTGGTGGCAAAAGTCAGTTCAATGCCATCAGGACTTTCCTGGCGTTGCGGCAGTCCGACAGCCGCATTGTTGATGAGGCAGTCCAGGACGGGATGTTTTTCGAGAAAGGTGCGCGCAGCCTCGCGGATGGAGCGCTGACTGCTGAGATCGACGATAAGTAATTCGACAGGGGCGCCGGGAAATTCGTGGGCGATGGTATCGAGCGCGGCTTGCCCTTTAGCGCGATCACGGCACGCCAGGATGATGCGTGCGCCTTTGGCCGCTAATCCGCGCGCAACGGCAAAACCAATTCCGGCATTGGCCCCGGTAACAAGATAAAGAAGCTGCGCTGAAGTATTTTTCTCAATTGGCATCTTTTTGCAGGGCCTAGAAAATTGTCGCCGGTTGGCGATGAGAGCGAAACTTTAAGCAGCTCCGGCTTAACGGCCGGCGTGAGGCTTTTAATTTTAATTCGCTCGGACAGATCCGAAAAGCGAATCAGCGCCGCGGCGTTGCTCGCTCCTTCGTTGCGCGTTTTAAAAGTGATGGGCTTGGCTTAACCTCATTGGAAAAAAGTGAAGTGAGCGGAGCTAGCTCAAACGCTCCATCAGACTCTTCCAGCGTTTCCAGGCGTCGGCACGGGCTTTGCGGTCCGCTTCTTTGGCGTCGGGGGCTTCTCCGGCGCGCATGAAACCGTGGCCGGCGCCTTCGTAGGTGACGGGCTCAAAAGTTTTGCCTGCGGCCTTCATGTTGGCCATGGCTTCAGGAAGGGTGGCGCCGATGCGTTGGTCATTACCGGCGTAGAAACCGTAGACCGCGGCTTTGATTCGCGCCATGGCATCTTTGTCTGGCGGCGGACCGTAGAATACGAAGGCGGCGGCAAGATCGGCACGATTGGTTGCGAAACGGAAGGTCTGTCCACCTCCCCAACAGAAACCAGCGACAAAAAGTTTGCCGTTGGAGGCGGGCAATTTGAGCGCGTAGTCGGCTGCGGCGTTGAGGTCGGCGGTGATTTGATCTGGATTCAAATGGCCTATAGCTTCGGTGGCCTTATCGCCAGGAAAATCGGAAGTGCGTCCACCGTTGGGCGCCATGCCGGAGAGCAGGTCGGGAGCGACGGCGATGTAACCAGCCTCAGCGACTTCGTCGGCCAGCTCTTGGGCCCAGTCGGTGAGGCCAAAAATTTCATGGATGATCAGAACGACGGGCTTTTTATCTTTTGATTCCGGGTACACGATGAACGTCTGGACCGTGCGCGAGTCATGTTTGACGGCGACCCACTCGCGATGACGAGGGGATTTTTTGAGTTGAGCCTGGGCCCAATCCTGGGCGCGGGCGTTCGAGGAGAAAAGAGTCAACGCAAAAATTGAGTAGAGAAGTGTGAAGGTGAGACGTTTCATTTGTGGTCCTCGCGGTATCGGCTGCCAGCTGGCGAGGAAATGATAATGCTGGTAGCGCTCGCTGACAAGTTTCCTGGCGCGTCGTGTCGTGCCGCAAGTGCTTCGACGCTTCGGTGGACTTTTACTTAGTTGAACGTTTAACTAAGCAGCGGCATTTTGCAGTTGAACGTTCAACTAAGCGGAAGCGCTTTTTCTTTGAATCGCTGAACCGGCGGGCGGAACTGTTTCTTAGTTTGAATGTTCAAACTAAGAACTTGTTGGGATGTTAGTTGAACGTTCAACCGAGGAGAAACGTTTAAAGTCGAACGTTTAACCAAGCGGCCGTCGATTCCGAGTTGCCGCGCATCCCTCAACGTATGCGCCTTATATTACTATCTAGTATTATACCACAACAGATAAAAAGAGGCAATAATTTTGAAATTTCGCCTCCGCTCGAAGACTCTTTAGATGAGGCCGATTTACTCATCGCGGAGGAGTATTGCGGGATCGATGGACAGGGCGCGGCGCGCTGGAATCCAGGTAGCCAGCAACCCGAGCGACGCCATGGCCAGGACAACGCCAGTCAACACCAGCGGATCGCGGGGAGTAGCCTGATATACGATGAAAGAGAGCACCCGGCTGGCCAGAATGCCGAGAAGCAATCCTACGAAGGAGCCAAAGGCGAGCAACTTGAATGCGCGCCCAAGCGCTGCCTGTAGCACTTCCTTGCGCTGGGCGCCGAGGGCCATACGAATTCCCAGTTCCTTCAGGCGCTTGCTGACGGAGTACGCCGCCATGCCGAAGATGCCGGTTATGGAGAGCATCGCGCCCATAATGCCCAGCACACCCAGCGCCATCGCCGCCACGCGCGAAGGAAACAGAGCGCTGTCCAGTTCTTTGTTCCACGGTTCGATGTAAAGCGGCAGACTGGCATCGAGGTCCCGCACGGCGCTTCGGATGGCGGCGACCAGTTGGCCCGGATCGCGGTCCGAGCGCACCGCCAGATATGTCTGACTCGATGGCGATTGCAGGATGGGAAGAAACATGGCCGGCTCGGGATCTTCAGTGAGGCTCCGATATTTTCCGTCTTGTACCATTCCCACCACTTGAACGCGTGTTCCATTCGGCATCTTGTAATAACCGCCCACTGCGTTTGTTACGGAGCCAAACATTTTGCGGGCAAATTCCTGGTTGACCACTGCCACCCGCGGCGAGTCTTTATCGTCATACCACGTAAAGGTCCTTCCGGAGAGCAAGGCGGTGCTGGCGGCGTGGAAGTATTCGGGAGAGATACTGAACTTGAAGGCATCAGCAGCGGCATTCGATGACCTCAGGTCTGTGCTGTCATCGGTGAAGGCGAGCGATCCGTTGTAACCCCCAGCGACCAATGGCGCCGCATCAACCAATCCCACGGACTCGACACCAGCGATCTTCTCTACAGCATCAATTATGCGATTTTGCATCCTGGGAACGGTATCGCCTCTGTAATCGGCCATACTTAGCTCGGTGTCGACCAGCATGACATTCCGCGGTTCAAAACCGAAATTGCTATGCAGCGATCGGTGCAGTCCACGCACGGCAACCATCGAAGACGTGACGAGCACGGCGCAGATGGCAATCTGCACGGCAATCAAGAGGTCTCGGACAGTAATCCGCCGCCCAACCCGGGCGAGTGATCCTGACTTGACGATCTCATAGGGATCGGTGTGAAGCACCTGCCTTACGGGGACGGCGCCAAAGAGCAGTCCGCTCGCTAGAGTCAGTAGCAAAGCTAGTGCATAAACATTTGCGTCCGGGTTCACAGGCACATGGACAGGCCATTTGGAAAATGGCTGCCACACGCTCAGTCCGCTCAATAGCATACGGCTGCCGAAGAGTCCGACAGCGCCTCCGAGGAGTGAAAGCAACAGGGCTTCGGTAAATAATTGGCGCAGAACGCGGGTGCGAGTCGCTCCCAACGCAAGTCGCAGAGCAACTTCCCGGGAACGGTCAGCGGCGCGCGCGGCAAACAGGCTGCCGAGGTTGGCACATGCGGCCAGTAGAATCAGCCCCGCCAGCAGCATTAACCCGGTCATGAATGCTCGCATTGGCTTGCCGAGATAGTCGCCATAAAGACCTGGACGAGCCAAAGTAAAGGTCCTTTGGTCATCGTCTTTGGGATATGTTTTTTCCAGGTAGGAGCCAATCGAGTTCAGATCGGCAATCGCCTGCGCGGCAGTGACCCCTGCTTTCAGATGTCCCATGGTCATAAAAACCCAACGCTTCCCGCGCGCGGTCAGGAAATTCTCGCTCTCCACTTGCTCCTGGTTGACGATGGGCACAAAGAAATCGGGATTGAAAAACACCAGAGTCCCATGAAACTCAGGCGGAGCTACACCGACGATGGTGAAGGGATGCTTGTTGAGCTGCACGGTGTGGCCCATTACGCTACGATCATCCTGAAAACGGGTGTGCCAATACGCATAGCTGAGCACGATGTAGGGAGCGCTGTTGGCGCCATGCTCATCGGAGTCGTGGAAGACACGGCCAAGGTACGGATGAATCCCCAGCACGTCGAAGTAGTTCCCACTAACTTCATAGAGCCAGACGCGGGATGGATTTTCGCCGGTGTCGAGCCCCGCCTGAGCGGCGTTATACGCAGCCAGGCCATCGAAGCTGTGGTTGCGATCGCGCAGATCGAGATAGTCGGGATAGGACTGATATGAGGAAGCCTCGTTTCCATGCTGGATTCCGTAGAGGCTCTCCGCATCGGGCATATTCAGCGGGTGCAGTATCAGAGCATTCAATACGCTGAAAACCACGGCATTTGCACCGATTGCCACAGCCAGCGTCACGATGGCCACAGCGGTAAAGCCCGGGTTTTTTCGGAGTTGCCGGAGGCCATAGCGGCAATCGGCGGCCACGGAGTGAAGCCAGTTGCCCATGCGTGCTTCGCGAACCTGCTCCTTGACTTGTTCGCTGCCGCCAAGCTCGATCCGTGCGGCACGTTGCGCTTCGCCCGGCGGCATACCCGCGCGGATGTTTTCCTCGATGAGCAACTCGAGGTGGGAGCGAATCTCTTGGTCTAGATCGCTGTCGCGACGGTCAAAGGAAAAGAGATTTCGGAAAAAACTTCGTGCTTTTGCGAGGAGTGGCATGCCAGACCCCCTTCTACGAGGCTTCCAAAGCCCGCGCGATGGCCGAGGAAATGCGGGCCCACTTCTGAGTTTCCCCTTCAAGTTGTTTCCTGCCAGCTTTCGTCAGGCGGTAATATTTGGCGCGGCGGTTGTTTTCTGAATCTCCCCAAAATGCGGAAATCCAGCCCTCTTCCTCGATGCGGTGCAACGCGGGGAAGAGCGAACCGGGCTTGACGGAAAAAGTGCC
>Ga0209625_1000432_pt1 | contig 10837 bp, 17 predicted proteins | sample JacPin_JW_Ref_M2_FD_187960 | JGI IMG/M metagenome (GOLD analysis project Ga0209625, IMG submission 187960) | Forest soil microbial communities from Algoma, Ontario, Canada - Jack Pine, Ontario site 1_JW_Ref_M2 (SPAdes) (version 2) | ecosystem: Environmental > Terrestrial > Soil > Boreal...
AGACGATCGCCGCCACGCCGCCGCCTGCGGGAACAGCTTCGGCAGCCGCGGCGCCGCCGGCGCCGCCACGCGCGCAGCCCGACGTCATCGTCGACCTGCTAACCGGGATCGTCAATCACCTGGGCGCCCCGCCGGCCCTGCAAGCCTTCTTGAACGAGCTGCTCGCGGCATCGGGCCTGTAAGGCGCGCAAGTGGCTATCTGGGGCGTCCAACAGGAATCGCTCGCGGCGACCAAATTTGTCACCGCGGGCCCCGGCAGCGACGTTGCGGTAAGCTCGAGCACCGCCACGACCGTCATCACCACCGGCGCCCTCGCCGCACTTGACCCCGGTCCTTACTTCCCGCTGATCGCGGGCGTGCTGGTGATCGTCCTGGGTGGCAGCGCGCCCAGCGCGTTGACGGTGAAGTTTATCCTTGGGGCTGGCTCCGCGGTGGATACCTACACCGTCGAGCCCGGTCTGCTGGTCAACTCCGCGGAGCTGGTCGTGCCTGTGTTCCTGGTGGGGGTCAATTCCGCCGTGGCTTGGATTGGCGCGGGCAGCACCATCAATCTGCAGGTGACCGCCACCGGCCAGGCCGTCACTGTCAAAGGCGTGGGCAGCCGGATCATCGCGCAGCTGCTCCGGGGCCCGGACCTCTAATTCCATGCTTCACTGGCCCAATCCGCGCCGCCTTGCCTGGGTTTACGCAACCACAAACCTCGGCGGTGACGGAAACTTCGGTCAGATCGGCCTGTATAACAACAGCACGGGGCCGCACGTCCTGTGCGTGCATGATGTTATCGTAGACCCTGCCCAAAACGGCGCCCCCGGCGGTGCATTACTCATCCAGGGCAAGCTGTCCGGTACAGACTTTAGACCCATCCCCGCGTTTACCGGTGAAGCAGTTCCGGTCGGCCTCGCCACAGGCGGCGAATCAGTTACTCAACCCACTTTCAGCTTCATGGCTAACCTCTCCACTGAATGGACCCAAAGTGCACGCCCCTGGCCGACTGTATTTCTACAACCTGGCTGGTCAATGCTCTGGTCACAAGCGACCGCCAGTTCTGACTTCGGTTTAAGTTTCCTCTACGAATGGCGCTGGGCGTGGGAATTTCCGGTGATACCCAACAGTCCATACGACCTCTAGCGGCGGCTGACCGCGATGCGCAATGTCTATCCCCAAAGGTATTCGCGTACGATCCACGCCCGACTGGTTTACTCAGTTCCTCTCCACCGGCGGCGCCTACATTGATAGCGTTCCAAACCAGTACATTTACGTGTCGCTTTACAATGACTCGAAGCGCGGCGCTTTCCTGTTTGTATATGCAGTCTACCCGATCGCCGGCGACAGCATCATAGCGCCTGCGTTCCTGATCCAGGGGACGATCGGCTCACAGACGGGCGTGGGATCGCGCGTCAACCCGAGCATCGGAGCTCCGCCAGGTCAAATCTACCTCGCGCAAAACGGCGCCAGCGCGATCGTCGCAACGCTCACCAGCGTGATGGGGATCGCGTTTGCTAGCGGCGCGCTCAGCCTGGCACCGCTGTTTATCATTCCGCCGGGGCAATCGTTGGTGATGGGAGGCCAGGGCGCGGACGGTGAGTACGGCTGCGGCTTCTGGTATATACCGTTTCTCGACTCTCAAGGTCGCAACCCCGCGTAGCATGGCACTGATCAACCTCATACCCGGGATGGGCGGCGCCACCGGCGCCCTATTGACCGACTCGATCAGCCTCCTCGAGAACATCGCCGGCTGCGGGCCCGAAGATCCGTTCTCCTGTTTCCTCGCCATCGTGGACCTCGCGGAAGTTATTTACGACGTGTGGACCACGTTCTTTCCAGGTCGGCCGAAGGTCGGCAAGGACTCCGCGAGCGACGACACCGCGCTCTTTTTCATCCCCAGCCCCAACCCTGTAATCGCGCTGTGGGGCATGGGGATCCGCGACCTCGAGGCGCAAGGGATTCCGACCAGCGCCAGCGGCGGATCCGGCTACGCCGCGCAGCTCGGGCTGGCCCAGGCGGTACTGAAAGACCTGCAAACGCAATTCGACACACCCGGCGCCCCGACGTTGACGCTCAAGGGCGTGGCGGCGACCGGACAGCAGGTGTTCGACTGGTATCACCTCCTCGGCTTTCAGACCTCCAACCCGGATTCCAACCGGGTTGCGATCGCGGAACGTCAACTAGTAGACAGCCTGTACACTCAGCTGGTCGATAAAGGATGGATCGACCCAAAGACTGGGTTTCCTAAAACACCGCCGCCACAGCCGCCAAACCCTTGCCCCAAAGGCTTCATCTGGGATCCGGTTACCCAGACCTGTATTCCACAACCGCCGCCCGGGCACACCTGCCCCGCTGGGTATCAGTGGGACACCACGCAAGCCAAGTGCGTCAAGATCCCCGCGGGGCAGGCAAAATGCCCACCTGGTTACCTGTGGGACACGACCTCCCGGACGTGCAAGCCGCTGCCTGCCCCGCCGCCACCGGGACCTGGTGACCCGGAGCAGGATGAGTTCCAGGACTGCTGCGATGAGACGCAGCTCGCGCTCCAGGAGCTGCTGACAGCGGTACGGAGCATTCAAATCGGCGCCGGACAGACTGATTGCTGCGATGCTGTGGTTGCGGCGATCGGCAGCGTAACCACGCAGCTCGCGCGCATCGTGACGCTGATGCCGCGGGGCCCAGCTTCCAACCAGGTTGATTTAGCGCGGGTGGCCGCCGCGATCGCGGCGCTCACCGCGGCGATATCGGCCTGCTGTTCCGCAGATAACACCCTGACCGGCGCCGGCGTAAAGGCGCTGGAAGGCATCGCCTCCGCGATCGCGGACGCGCCCAAAACTGACGTGAGCGGCATAGTCGAGCAGCTGAAGGTACTCGCGCGCGAAGGCGACGTGAAACAAAGCGTTCTCAACTACCTCACGCAGCAGGGTTTCATGAGCGGCGCGGACGCCCAGGTGATCGCCGGCGCCGATTGGGCTGACGCGTTCACCGGGATATTTCGCACCTGGGGCTGGAACGCGCTGACCTGGGCGCTGTCGCTGGTCGGCATCACCTGGAGCGGCAAGAAATTCGTGCTCGGCTCGATCAGCGCGGCAATCACCGCCGACATTGACAACGCGGTCAACGACGCACTGCGGGCCGGCGCGGCGCCGCTCTACCCGGTGGTAAAAGGCCTGGTCGAAGGAGTAGTGCGCCAGCTCGAGCCCGCGACACGCCCAGGGCTGGGCAACAGTGGCGTCGACGCGGACGCGCTGTTGGCAAAGACCCTCGCCCCGACGCTGATCGTCAACGCGGTGATGCTGGTCGCAAGCTACTTGGGATGGGACAGCGCTGAGGAGCTCCGCGAGTACGTGACCCTGGTCAGCGAATTTGTTGGCCTGGTGGAAGTTAAAGAGATCCAGCTCGGGCAACGGATGCAGGCCGGCCCGATCGCGGCCGCACGCCTGCAAGCGCAAAAAACCTACCGGCAGGCACTACCCGGCGCCGGCGAGGCCACCGGCTGGCATGCGCGCGGCCTGGTCGACACGGCGAACGCTCGAGAGCTGCTCGCGTTCGGCGGCTTCGAGGATGCGCTGCACGGATTCATGCTCGGGGCTGCCTACGGCGGCATCAATGCGCGCCAGCTTATCCGGTTGATGGCGACCGGGTTGTTCACGCCGGCGGACCTCACCGACGAGATGACCTTTGGAGGCCTCCGCCCCAGCTCGCAACACCGGCTCCAGCTCGCGGCGCCGTACCTGGCCACGACCGCGGAGCGCTCACAGCTCAAGAGCGCGATCGAGAACGCCTACTCCGCCGGGCTGTTGTCGGACGCGGACCTGGTTTCACAAATCGACTCGGCCGAGCACAACACCGATCGCGATTCGCTGATCCTCGAGCGCGTCCACCTGGTGGAACAGGTCGCGATCGCGAAAGCCCTCGAGGGTGAGTATTCAACGATGTACCTTGCCGGCCTCATGACGCACGATGTGTACACCGCCAACCTAAGCGGCATGGGCTTGCAATCGTGGAAGGTAAACACCCTGGCCGGCGTGGCTGATGCCAAGCGTGCGGCGACGCAGGCCCGCCAGCTCACCGCGGCGGAACGCGCCCTGGAGCGCGCAACCGCGGCCAAAGAGCGCCAGGTCGCGATGAAGTCGTACGTCAATGGCGCTAGCAACGTCGTGACGCTGGCCGCGGCGCTGGTCGCAACCGGACTCACCGCCGCGCAGGCCGCGGCCTGGACCGAGCTGGCGGTGCTGCAGAAGCAAGGCGGCTTGCGCTGGATCTACGGTCAGCAGCTCCCCGCGGCGCCGGCGGCGCTGCTAAGTCAGCGCGTGGCGGCCGTGGAGACGCAGCTTAAGAAGCAGGAGATCACGGCCGCGGCGGCGGTGCGCCTGCTCCAGGATCTGAAAATCCCACCGCTGTACATCAACGCCCTGATCGCGCGCTGGGAGGCAGGCCTCGCCGGCAAGAGCAAAACCGGCCTCGCGGTGCCGCTTAGCACCACGCCGCCGTAACTCAACCGTGACTTGCCGGCGCTGAGGCCGCCCAGGCCCGCACGAAGCGGTTGTGGTAGTCCTCATCCCACTTGCCAGTTGCCACCGCATGGACGCCGAGGTGGAACTCCTGCGCCAGCCGCGTGTAGTTATGGCCGACGGCCTCGCGGCGATCGGCCACGAAGGCCTCCAGGGTTGTGATACCAACCTCGTCCCAGGTTGACGTCAGCTCGACGTCGTCGGGCCCGTACTGCCAGACGAAGGAGGGATGCATTTGAAAGCGCCCCATCGCCTGGCCGCTGTCGCCCCAGGCCTCGGTGTGGCCGTTGGATTCGGTGATGCCGATGGCGGTGATGAACCGCTGTGTTAATGGATCCATGCTAAGTACTCCTTTACTGGCGCCGCAGGCCTGTCGGAATGGGTTGAGCGATCAGCGCCTGCTTGCGAATCTCAGACTGTGCGACCAGCACCGCGGTCATCCTCAGCTCGTCTTTGACCACGGCAAAGTTCCAGGTTAACACCGCGTAGTTGTCCAGGAGCTGGTTTACTTCCAGCTCGACCAGGGCGGCACTTCCGGTCACAATGCGCAGCCTGGGCATCTCGTTTTGTCCGCTCATTTGTCCACCTCAGTGGCGAGCACGATCGCCTGGAGCGCGGCCAGGTGATGGAGCAGCTCGGTGGCGTTGAGAATCGTGCTCAGCACGCCCGCGATCAGCGCGTCGGGCGTAAACTCCGCCTCGATCGTGCGACGCAGTATATTGACGTCCTTGTTCAGGTGCTGAAGCGAGAAGGTCGCCTCGATCAGCTTGGCGGTGATCTTCGACGCATTTGGTGATTGTTGCGGCTTACTCGCACGCTCAGCCATCGCGTGACCTCTTCTCAGCCAGTTTGCGCATCCGCTCGATGATCGCGAGCGACTCATCCAGCGCACGCTTGCGTTTCCCTTCTCGCACAGCGTCTTCGTGCATCGCGCGCTCACGCTCGCGCTCCATCCAGACCGGATCCCCGCTGTCGCCAGCTTGGTCGAGGTCCTCATCGCGCCGCGGGGGCGAGAAAAATTCACCCTGAGAATGTACAGAACTTCGGTAACCCCCCACCTCAGAAGTGGGGGTAATTGAATTAGAAGGTGCGCCGCGCCGCGGTGAGAGATCGGTTTGCGATGAAGCAACGGAAGGACTTTTAAGGTTTATCTGCGCCAGGATGTTGCTCAGCGCCTGCGCGAATTCCGGCGATCGACCGGATCGCATGAAGTCATGCAGCTTGCGTCGATCCACCCGGCGCAGCTGCCAGACCTCGGGCGGGACCAGAACCAGGTTCCCGTTTTGCCATGCCCGAGGCGCGCGCCAGCGGTTGTAGGTTTTGTAGGTCCCGATCTTCACGACTTCGAACTTCTCGCGCGCCGCCGGCGGCAGGCCGCGAACGTACCAGCGCTTGACGTGCTCGCCGTAGGCCTCCCGGCTCACGGCCAGACCTGACGTGAGCGCGCGCCACGCGCGCCGGCCGCGGCTGAAACGTATACGTTCGACGCGGTTCTCAAGGTGCAGAGCACGCAGAGCGTCGACCAGCGGGGCCCGGTCACGCGCGAGAACCGCAAAACTCGAAACACCCAGCCGGAACAACCCCGGCTCAAGCTCAAGTGACGGACGACGATGAAGCGCGTGGGCGATCTTCGCGTGGCGCTCCACCGGCGCGTAGATGCGGAAGATGAACAGCTCACGTTGCATCTCACCACTCGCACCCGCTTGGTTCGATCGGCGTTGCCGCGCCCTTCGCGTGAGCTGCTCACCGTGTGCACCATACTTCGCGTTGAGGCGGTCTGCCAGGCGCCGCCGTTCGAACTCGAGGCAACCGGGGCATTCGCCACACCTGACCACGTGTTCGAACCCTTCGCGCACGATTCGCAGCCGCCAGGGCAGGCGTGGGAACCAGCACATGGTGCCGCCCCAGGTGGTCGAAACCACCGCGCCCTCCTGGTCGCGCCAGGTCGCGGCGAATGCCCGCGGCGTTGTCGCCTCCGCCTCCACAGCCTGCCTCCGCGCACCACAACACCGCACTCGGCCCACCTGGTCGAGCGATCACCTGGCGAAAGTCTGCGATCGAGGGTGGATAACCCTGTGGATTCACTCGGGCTAATCGGCGCACTGCGAGCACAGATCGGACTCAATCCAGAAGCAGCCCTCGGGGCAGGGGTCGTCAGTCGTACAGCCACACACCCGACACTCGCCGTACTCTAGCTCCGCCTCGATCTCATCATCAAACAGGCTCATATTCGTTTTGTTCTGGCTTTGCGTTCGGCTTCGAGCCTCGCCCGGCAGGCTGCGCAGACTAGCCAGCTCCCGTAGCGAAAGAGAAAGCCACGCTCGGGGCACTTTGAGCACAGGCCTACCTTGACGCTCAATTTCCCAGCCATCGGTCAGTTACCTAAACGCCCCTTCAGCGAACCTCAACCCGGCGCAAAAGCTCAAGGATGCGTACGCGGATTGTGTAGTCATTGCTATTTTCGCCCTCTTGGCGAGCGAATTCGTGTGGTGGAACCACAAGATGTAGTGGCGAAAGCTCGAGCTTTCTCGCCTGCCCAACGCGCCTGGTAAGCGGTCGGTCAGTCCCCAGCCATGCCCGCAAACAGTCGCGATCGCAAAACCGTTCCATTGGCCCGCCCCACTTTTTATATAGACACAGCCACTCGCGTAGAATGACTTTGCCGCAGTTCGAGCAGTTCACGGGTCAAGCTCCCTGATCTCGCCCCTGGCCGCGATCGCGAACACCATCCCGCCGGCCAGGCGGCGAAATGCCCAACGGGTTCCCTTGTAACCCCGGGTTTTCATGATCTGGTAGACGGCTTCGAGCGAAATCGCGTCAAAATTCAGACGTTGAGCGCGCATGGCTAAAAGATCGCCGCAGCCTCGCGCTTGCAGCTCCGCCGCCGGCACAGCATGATGCCCAGCTTCCAGCGCAACCAGGACAGCCGCCGGCCACAGATCAGACAGGACCGCGCTAGGCGAACGTTGCCCGACTTCATTGATCGAAAACCTCAGTGACCTTGAGGTTGGGCCATGCCTCAAGCACGACCTTGAGCATCTGGCGCTGACAGTCATCACACGCCAGCCCAATATGCAGCGCGCCATCATCGATCCACGCCAGCCAGCGATCGCCACACGGATCGATCGGACCCAGGTCGAACAGAATTTTGCGCCCGGGCGGTGATAATTCACTCATCGGAGGCCTCAGACGGTGAATCCGCTACGCTCGGATGCTCGCCCGAGTCCGGGATCTCGGGCTGGTCGGCCGCCGCGGCCTCACTGGCCGCCTTGGCGCCCCGCTCGATCGCCTCGAGGATGGCGGCGCAACACTCCGGACAGATCCGGGTGATGAACTCCTTGACCACGTTGCCGTGATTGATGGGGATGGCGAGCATGTTCTCCGCCGCCTCCGCGCGCAGGCAAAGCGGACAGCTCAACAGCTCTGGATCAGGCATTGGTTACGCCTCCTTTGGGTCCCTGGGCGCGTCAGACACCGGGAAGGCTGGATCAGGAGCGTCCGGGGATGCTGGCGCGGGTGGTGGCGTTTCCGCCGGTCCCAGCCATTCCGACCGTGGCAGCATGACTTCGCCCTTGTTGTAAACGCCGGCGACCACAGCGGCGACCTGGTCGACCAGGAGCTGACACGCCGGCGACGCCTGCCAGTTGGTTTGCATCAGCATCCCCTTGATCGCGGCGAGCTGCTCGTACGCCCGCCGCAGGGCGCGGACGTCGGCCAGGTTGAGCTTCACGCGATATTTACTGGCCGGCATAGGTACCATCGTGGGCCTCTTTTGGCACCCTGTCAAGAGACATAACCTCGAAAGGGCTTCGCATTTTCAGGGAGGTCCCATTTAACAAAAATCGGAAAATATCTCTGGGGGTGCCACTGTTGACAAAAATATGCACCACTGCATACAAAAGTGGCACCCACGGTCCAGAAAGTTGTGGATAGATTTTCGACAGAATCTGTGGATCAAAGTGGCTCCGCCACGACGTTTGCACCAGGTGAAAGCGTCGATCGGCGGCGAAACTGGACCTGGGTCAAATAGTCCGCGATCCACTGTGGCGTATAAATCTCGACCCTACACCCCATCTGTTGCGCGTAGCGGGTGACCTCGAAGTCATCCTCCGCATACAGGACCACCGGGACGAAAGGTAAGTGCAGCGTGTCCTGCAGCACGGGCGTCCTGATTGCCATGCGCAGGTAAAACAGCACCTGTCCCACTGCGCCTGGGTCCGGTTTAACCTTCGCTTCGATGATCAGGATCTCGGCGGGCGCGACCAACAATCCGTCCGCGTACCAATTCTCCACGCGGAGAGCGGCTTCCAGCGCCGGCGACACCGTGACCCCGGCGAGCCGGGCCTCGGTCGGTCCAAGCCGCAACTGCTCACGCAGCACGATCCCGGGGTATTTGTGCGCCGCCCATTCCCGTAACAGCTGCGTGGACCAGGGCCTGCGCCCGGTCGGACCCGGCACCGCGACCGGCGGGCGGACCTGAATCTGTGGTGTGCTGCTAATTTTAGTTGCACCCCGTACCTTTTCGTGTCAAAAGTAGCACGTCGCCTAAGCCGCCGTCACGGCTTGCGCATCAGCGCACCGTGACGGCGGTTGCGTTCTGCGCGAGCCGTGGCCGCCCCACAGGAGCGCGCAGAATGCCAATTACACCAACCTTAACCGTCTCACCGACCGTGATGGCCGACAACTGGGCGGCCGGGCTAGCCAACCCGACCAACCAGCAAAAGCTGATCTACAAGTACAACAATCCCAAGCGGGCGTTTAATGCGAACCCCACGCAGGCGCAAGGCGCATGGCAGGCCGGGGTCAACCGCGCGCTGACCGCGAACAAGTACGCCAACGGCATGGCCGCGGCGAATCTCACTCAGGCCTCCGCCAACATGACGACCTACGGCGGCACCAACTGGAGCCAGGCCGGGACCTCCAAAAAGTATAAATACGTCGCGATCGCAAACGCCCTGGCCGCGGCGATCAACGCAGTTCAGGCCACCGTAAGTGCGATGCCGAAGGGGCGCGGCGCGAACAACCAGGCGCGGATGAACGCCTGGTTTGCCGGGATGTCGAGCTACTACGGCAAAATCAAGGCATGAGCGAAGGGGCCTTTTGGCTCAGTGTCATCCAAACGTGCCATGACCTGAGCTGCACTGTGCTGATGGTGATCCTAATTTGGCACCTGGTGCGGGAAGGGAAAAAATAAGTGTTTCACCTCGAATTGTTCACCAGCTCGATCGCATCAGGCGCGAACACCTTCGCGCAGTTGACCTATTTCACCCCCGACAACATCCTGCCCAAACAGGTGAACGGGGTGCAGATCAGCCCCGACTTGCCTTTTCTCATGTGGTACGCAGGGGTTGGCGCCCATATGGCCCTGGTGCGCGCACAAGCCAACTCGATGCTGCCTTTTCCCTACATCACGTCGGGTCCCAATAACCGCGGCAGCGCGTTTGAGTCTCCACCCCGGACCTGGGATTACTCAGCGTGGCCGATTCCGCTCAAGCCCACCGAGGAGTTCGACGTCTTCGCCACCCAGAACTCGGGAGGGAGCGAGACTCAGTATGTCGCGGTGATGTTCAGCAACGGGGTGTTGGATCCGATCGGTGTGACCGTCAACCCCCCAGGCATCAAGGACTCGCCGGCGATGCCGGGTAGGTTCTTCACCGCGCACTGGACCGCGTCGACCACGTTGACCGCCGCCGGCTGGACCCAGGTGCAACCCGCGTTCGACCAGGCGCTATACGCGGGCTACTATGCCCTGGTGGGCGCGCGGTGCTTCTCCGCGACCGGGTTGTTCTTCAGAATGTTTCCCGCGATGGGGCCGAAATGGCGGCCCGGCGGTATCTGTGTACAGTCGTATGACGGCATGGATCCGCTTAATCAGCGCTATATGAACTCGTTCGGCGCCGATCCGGGCGGCTGGGGACAGTGGCTTACATTTTACCAAAATGTCCCACCACAGGTGGAATTTTTCGCAACCTCGGCCGACACCGCCGAAGAGGGTTTTTTCGATCTGGTCTACCTGGGGCCGCAGACGACGCCCAGCATTTAACAGCTCCGGAGACGCCGGCGTGGTGTGACACTTGCGAACCTAGGATCGCAAGTAGTAACTCGGCGTGGGTAGCTAATAAACCACGGCTAAAAGCTACCTTTGGAGAAGACGATGGCAAATCCACTCGACGCGATGAAGCAGGCAGTTACGCATCTGCGCTCCGGCAACGTGCAGGCCGCAGACGATCTGCTGACCAAGACGATCGCCGCCACGCCGCCGCCTGCGGGAACAGCTTCGGCAGCCGCGGCGCCGCCGGCGCCGCCACGCGCGCAGCCCGACGTCATCGTCGACCTGC
>Ga0209625_1000434_pt1 | contig 10815 bp, 9 predicted proteins | sample JacPin_JW_Ref_M2_FD_187960 | JGI IMG/M metagenome (GOLD analysis project Ga0209625, IMG submission 187960) | Forest soil microbial communities from Algoma, Ontario, Canada - Jack Pine, Ontario site 1_JW_Ref_M2 (SPAdes) (version 2) | ecosystem: Environmental > Terrestrial > Soil > Boreal...
TCCGTGCCGATGTCCTGCGCAAATGAACGCGAAGCCGAAACCACTCGAGCTTCGATCTCCACTTGCTGCGACTTGCGGTCCAGTTGCCGGATCAAATTGTCGATCGTCGGAATCACCGATGGAATGTCGCGAATAATCAACTGGTTCGAGCGGTCATCGGAAAGAATATCTCCCCGCGCGCTCAGGAATTTCTTCAGCGTATCCTTCAGCGTCCCGGCTTTGCTATAGCTGAGCACTCGCGTCACGGTAACCGGGGCTACCGCTTCGGCCTGCGCTCTTTCCAGATCGCGCTCCGTCTCCGCTTCTCTCTTCAATGTGTCGCGCGTCGCGATGCGCAACACATTGCCGTTCAATTGTTTGTCGAGACTATTATTCTGCAGAACGATGTCCAAGGCTTGGTCCCACGGGACTTCGTCCAGCACGATCGTCAGCGTCCCTTTAACCGCCGGATCCAGCACCACATTCAATCCACTGATTTCGTGAATCAGCCGGAAGAAATCCCGCAAGTCCACATCCTTCAAGTTTACGGAAATCGGCTCCCCCGTATATTTACCAGGCGGTGCCGCCACCGGAGAAACCTGCGTCGATTGCGCCATCGTTCCGGCAGCAGCGTTAGCCTGTTGTGCGGCCTGCTGTGACGCTTGTTGTGCCGAGTTCGCCGTCGGCCGCGACGCTTCGCTCTTCCCGCCAAATGATGCCAGTCTGACTGACGGCTGCGTCAGTTCGCCTGGCAACGCAAACCGCGGAGAATTAATCCCTGATTTCGTGCTGTTATTCGCGCTCAACGTCCGCTTCGCATCATTACCGCCCGAATTGCTGGTCGAAGCCCTGCTTGGCGTACCCGCCGGTTCGTTGAAAAGTACCACCACCGCCGCGCCGTCATGCGCAAGCTGGAAATGCGATGCTTCTGTCAGATCGATGACCACCCGCACCACATCATCGCGAAATTGTGCCAGCCGCACCCCCAGTATCGGAGCCATCGCGCCCGCGATCACGGTTTTCTGCGACCCTAGCCGTGCGCCACTGAAGTCCAGTACCAGTCGCTCCGGATTTTGCAATCGCGCCGCACGCGCTTCCAGCTTTCCTTCGCCCTCCACCCGCACGCTCGCTCGCTGCGATGCGTTTTGCAGGATGGCCACACTGGAGATTACCGTCAGCGGCGCCGTCACCGTGGCCATTTCCTGCGCGCGCGCAGGCATCAGCGCGGTGCCCACGGCCAAGCTCGTGAGAATCATGAAACCAGACCGCAACACCGGCCAATTCATCTTCATTGCTGTTCTCCTGCAGTCGAGTAAATTCTTTTATTCACTGAGCGTTCCACTGGTTTGCCAAACGCGTCCCTGCTCGTTTCATGGAACGCCACTCCGTCCATCGCAATTTTCTCTACCCGCCCGTCATACAACTGATCCCCTTCGTGCAGGAAGTACGTCCGCTGTTGCGGATTGCTCACCACCGCAATCATCCCGTTAGGTCCGTGCACAATCCCGTCTATCTTTAACGTGCTCACCTGCAGCCCGCCCTTCCCAGGAGGAAGATTCTTCACATCTCCACCAGCTTTTTGGCGTCCCAGCATTGATTCAAAGGGATCCCGCCGCGCAATTCTCGCTTGCGCTGCTAGCGAACTCCCGCTCGCATCTTCACTGGAATTTGTGGCCGCGTGCTTCTTAGCTACTCGTTTTGCCGCGGGTTTTGGCGCAGGCGTCGCCGCCGGTCGAATGGCCGCTTTCGCCGTAGGCGCCGTTGCTGCTGGTTGAGCCTGCGCGTGCGCGCACGTTGCCGCCGCTGTCAGTAAAATCGCGCTTACTAGTGTGATCACTGAACGCATAGTTCGCTCATTCCCGCTCAGGGCTTTCCAGCCGCTGCAGGCTGCGCCTTCGCTCCAGTTGCGGGAGCCGCGGTCGTATCAGCAGGCTTGGTGAAAAAGGTTGTGGCCGTGAATACCGCGGACACCGTCGTCCCCGGGCGCATGGGGTACTTACCTGCCGCTTTCTCCGGTTCGTCAAACTTCAAATCGCCCACGTTGATGATTCGCGATAACCGGCTCATGCGCCCAAAGAAATCCAGCAGGTTGAAATACGGTCCGTCCGCTTGCATCTCGAACGGCATGTCGTAGTGATATTCCCGCGGCACCACCGCTTGCGCCGTGAATCGCCGGATGGTTACGTTCGAAGCCGCAGCCGCCCCTTGTACCAGCCGTATAAACTCATCCACTTCTTTCTCTTCCGGCACGATGGCCTTCAACGTCTCCAGCTGCTTCGAAAGCGCGTCCATCTGCTGTTTCAATTCCCCATAACGCTGTTTGTAAACCTGCAATTGCGTCACTTCGTCATTTAAAGCTTTTCGTTGGTCCACTGCCTTATCCACCGCGCTGCGCTCCTGCGCCACCGGTGAAAACGGTAGATATACGCCGATCAGCACGATCACCACCGCCAGCGCCGCCGCTACCAGCGCCTGCACGATTACGGACATGTCGCGTAGTGGATTCTCCATCGCTTACCCTTTCCTAGCGGGTGGCGCCGCTTGCGCCGGTGCATTCGCCGGTTTCGTCTGCGTTGCTTGCGGCGGAGTAATTTCAGCGGAAATCTCAAACGTATACGTCTGTACTGCGCTGTTTTTCTCGTCCTGCTTCGATTCCTTGATCTCCACCTTTTGGAAATATCCCGATCGCTTCAACGCGGTAATGAAATTTGCCACCGCGTTAATCGAAGCCGAGGAACCCTGGAAAGTCAGGTTGTTGCCCTTGCGCGTTACGTTTGTCAGCCACAGGTTTTCTGTCCGCGAAACGGTGTTCGCCACCATGTCCAGCAATTCCTGCCCGCCGGTGCGATCTCGCTGCAGCTGCTCGATAGTCGCAACCCGCTGTTGCAAAACGCCCTTCTGTTTCTGGAACGAGTCCACCTGCTGCTTGATTTGTTCCAGTTGCGTTTTTTCCGCGCTCAATTGCGCGATCCGCCGGTTCTCTTCATTGACCTGTTTCTGCCAGGTGAGATACAGAAAACTTAGAAACGCCAGCCCTAGCACCACGCCGGAGAACAGGAAGATTGCCGGCATCGCTGACCCGGTATCCACCTGCCGGCGTCCGGCTTTCGGTCTGGTTTGTCCGAGAAGGTTTATTCGAATCATGGCTAGTCGAAGCTCCTCAGCGCTAGACCCACGGCAATCGCCAGTCGCGGTGCCAGCTGGCGAATCTGGTCGTCACTGTGCCGGCTTGGATTGATGATCACTCTCCGAAACGGGTTTAATTCTTCCACCGGCATCGCGAACTCTTCGCGCAACAAATCCACCAGCCCCGGCACTCGCGCCGTTCCGCCCGCCACCACGATGCGTTGAATGTTTTCCCCGCTCGCGGTAGCCCGGAAAAAGTCAAACGTCTTCTGTATCTCCAGCGTCAAAATGTCCGACACGCTGCGCAAAATCTGTTGTTTTTGATCGTCCGTTACACTCGGCAGGCTCTCGCCCATCTTCAGTTTTTCGGCATCTTCGAAGCTCAAGTCCAATTCCTTTTGCAGCGCGTCCGTATATTGGTTGCCGCCCACGCTCACGTCGCGCGTAAACAGCGGAATGCCCCCGCGCACAATATTGATGTTCATCACGCTCGCGCCAATGTTCAGCAGCGCCACCGTTTGCCCCGCATCCGGCTCGTAATTCATTTCAAAACAGTTCTGCAGCCCGAACGCATCGATATCCACCACCACCGGGGTCTTCCCGGCCTGCGCCAAAACGTTCGTGTGGTTCAAAATTTTGTCTTTCTTTACCGCTACCAGCAGCACGTCCATCTGCGAATCCATGGATTCCAGCAGCTGATAACTCAGGTTCACGTCCGCGATGTCGAACGGGATATGTTGGCTGGCTTCCGACGGGATGCGGTCAAACAGTTCTTCTTCGGTCATCAGCGGCAGCGGAACTCTCTTCACAATCACCGAGTGCCCTGAAACCGAACTGCCCACATTCTTTGTTTTTATCTTTTGCGTATCGAAAATCTTCGAAATGGCGTTGGCAACTTGCGGCGCATCCATAATCGCGCCGTCCACCACGGTATCCTGTGCCAGCGGCTCCATTCCAAAGCTCACCAGCTCATATCCCGCTTTCGTCGATTTCAGCTCCACGGCCTTTATCGAGCTGGAACCGATATCCAGTCCCACCAGCTGCTTACCTTTTCGTCCGCCCAGTGAAAACATTTCGCGGCCTCTTTCCCGTGTCCCTTGCTTTAATCCCGAGCTACCGGCGCCTCGCGTGCGCCTGGCTCATCTTCCGCTCCATCCAGCGGTCCAAAATCGTTTTACGAAGTTTCCATCGGTTGCCCAGCTTGAATGCTGGTATTTCGCCTTCGGTGATGTAGCGATACAGCGTATCTGGGGAGATCCCCAGGTACTGCGACGCCTGCCTCACATTCATCACTTCTCGCGATTCATTCACGAGGAAAGCCACCCCGTCATCCGCACGAACATCCAAACTTGAAATCATTTTTTGGAGCATTGCGCAGCGCGCTTCAAAAAGGCGGCGTGCGCTTCGTGAATTCGTTATCCCACCCCGTTGCGCGCAGCGTCAAGGAATTCTCTGCCGGAGTTGTCCTAAGAATGGGGGTAGTTTCAGGCAGTTAAAGGGTATTGCAGGCATGCCCTACTACATATTGCGTTATGTAAGTTACAGTACCACTATGGGCAGCATCAGCGCTCGGGATTCGCCTGTTCCCGCGACCGGTTATTCTTTCACTCCAAAGTCCCCGCCCACGCCAAAAAATTTCCCCAAAAAATAAATGCAAAAATTTTCCCGCCGATCGCGCGCCTCTTCGCGTTCGCCATCTCAAATAAAAAAAACGCGAGGATGCTCCTCGAAGAGGAGAGCTGGCGTTGTCAAGCAATACTTCGCCGTGGTGCTGCTTTGAAAGCATCGCGTGGTCACAGAGGGGTTGCGGCCGAGTTTTCGTTCTTAAAAAATGCACGAGCGTATTTAGCCGAGGTTCGCAGTTTCTCGACTAAGTAGCAAGAACCGTTCAAACTGCAAGACCCACCCCAAGAATCTAGGGTGCGTCACCCTTCGCGTGACTTTGGTTCGTAATGTTGGACAACTGTAGCTTTGACGGTTGGAAGTAATACCAGCTCCATACTTCAAAAGTTATGAACTTGGGTCTTGGGGTTTCCGATGCTACCGACTGAAGCGCCTGTCAAATTGCGCACAACAAAACTCGCAGTTAAAATACAAATCTACTGCAGCGCCCAGTGCCCAATCATTTCCGTGAACGCGAAGCCATACCTCGGATACTGTGTCCCCGGCCATTCCGCGCGCACCACTCGCGCCTTACCCACATGCTCTTGCTCAGGAGCAAGCATAAAAACATCCACGGTGGCCCCGACGGTCAAAACCACCGCGCAAGCGCAAAGAAAGCCACCCTTGCTGACATTTTCCGTCGTGCTCAACACGCTGAAGTCCGCACTGTTCGCATCCTTGCCGCTCAACCTCAGCGGCACCCGCAGCCCAACGCGCACTTCCTTGCGGCGTTCGAGCCGCCGGCTGTGCAACGCCTGCGCCAGCGAATCGCGCAGCGCTTCAAAGTTCACCGGCTTTTCAAAATACGCCGCAGCTCCCAGATCGCGGCAAAAATCTTTTGTTTTTGCTCCGCCCTCGCCACTGATCACGAAAACCGGAATCAACTGCGTGGCGCTGAACGAGGTCAGCGTTTTGCAGAGTTCGAAACCCGAATATCCCGGCATGCGCAGGTCCAGCAAAATGGCGTCAGGCTTGTGCTCCAGTGCCAGCGCCAGCGCTTCCTCGGGCTTCCCGGTATCAAAAATTTCATACAAATCCGTGAGATTCAGCCGCACCAGCCGCCGTATTGCTTCATCATCATCCACGATCAAAATTCTTGGCATCCCTGGGTCCTCCTAGCTCTTGCCCTGTTGGATAGACCGATGTTTAGGACCACCCGCCAATACCATCTCGCTGATACGCTGCCCTTGTTTGCCGCTGTCCAGCACATCGCGCACTTTGTGGATCAGCGCTTCTTCCGTGAACGGCTTATTCAGCAAATTCGAGTCGCCTTCCAGAACACCGTGCCCCGCGATAAATGAATCCGTGTAGCCGGAAATGTATAAAACCTTAATGCGCGGGTAGCTGGCCACGAGTCTTTCCGCCAACACCCGGCCGTTTTGCCCCGGCATGATCACGTCGGTAACCAGCAACTGAATCGCGCCGGCGTGCGCAGCGGCGATGTGTACCGCCTCTTCCGCGTTCGAAGCGCTCAACACTTCGAAACCGTGACTGGTCAAGAATTCCGCGGCAAGTTTTCGAATCGCTTCCGCGTCTTCCACCAGCAAAATAGTTTCCGAGCCGCGCAGATTTTCACCAACATAAGGCCGCGCCGCCTGTGACTCTGAACTCTCCGCCACACGTGGAAGGAAAATCTGGAAAGAAGCGCCCTTGTTAGGTTCGCTCTCAACCCATACATATCCGCCGCTTTGTTTAACGATGCCGTAAACCGTTGCAAGTCCCAGCCCGGTGCCTTTGCCCATTTCCTTGGTCGTGAAAAATGGTTCGAAAATATGCGCGAGCGTCTCGGCATCCATGCCGCCGCCGGTATCGGTGACCGACAGACACACGTATTGCCCTACTTTCGCGCCCGGATGCAACCGCGCATAAGCGTCGTCCAGATGCACGTTTTTAGTGTCAATACGAAGCTCACCACCCGCGGGCATGGCATCGCGCGAATTCACCGCCAGGTTCATAATTACTTGCTCGATTTGATTGCGGTCCGCGCGCACCGACTGCAGCTCCGGTTCCATACCCATCGTCACGGCAATGTCTTCGCCAATAAGCCGCGGCAGCATTTTTTGCATGTCCGCAACCAGATCGTTCAGGTTTAATACCGTGGGCGTAAGAATCTGTTGCCGGCTGAAAGCCAGCAACTGGCGCGTTAGAGCCGCCGCGCGGTCCCCCGCTTTTTCTATTTCGTTTACGTGTTCGACGAACTGGCTCTCCGCTCCAAGCGCGCGTTTCAATAACTGGCTGTAACCGATGATTACTCCCAGCAGGTTATTGAAGTCATGCGCGATTCCGCCCGAAAGCCTGCCGACCGCCTCCATCTTCCCGGCCATCCGCAACTGCCGCTCCAGAATGCGCTTGTCGGTGATGTCTTCCACGAACATTTCGAAATAAGCAGCCTGCCCCTCGTTATGAGCGATGCGCCGGCCGCTGCATCGCACCGTGATGGGCGTGCCATCCTTGCGTTTCCATTCCGCTTCCGCCTCTTTGAAATCCTCGGCGCGATTAAACAAATCCGTCAACGTACGAAATTCCATTGGCAATTTAAAAACATCGAGTTGCAGATTGCATTTCAAGAGTTCAGCCGAGGTCCCGTATCCCAACATCTTTTGCAGTGCAGGGTTAACGCGAAATAGCTGCCCCTCGGCATTCGCGCGGTAAATTCCGTAGGGCGCGTCTTCCACTACCGACTTGAAATCCGCATCCGCCAGCCGTAACGCTTCTTGCGCCGATTTGCGCTCGGTGATGTCCCGATTCACTATGACCAGTTTTTCCGGCGCGCCTTTGGCGTTACGTATCACGCTGGCCGTCGATTCCAGCGAACGCCACGTTCCATTCTTGTGACGAATGCGGTATTCCAGTGTCTGTCCCACTCCCGTCGCGGCCGACTCCTCCGCCGCCCGTTTCACCCGCTCGCGATCGTCCGGATGAATTTGCTCAAGTGACGAGGATGCCTGGAGCTCCTCCGGCGAATATCCCAGTACCGTTTGATAAGAAAGGCTGTTGAAGATGCGCTTACCGTGCACATCCACTACCGCAATCATGTCCGTGGCGTTATCGCTGATCAGTCGAAACAGTTCCTCCCGCTTAAATAACTGCCGGCGAATCCGATGAATCTGCCATTGCTGATAAATAGTGTAGAGATCAAAAAGCAGCACTATGGCCACAAGTCCACGCACCGCCGGGGGAAAACCCAACCACGAAAGTCCCTGCCTCTCGGCAAGTTCGGGAACAATGAAGGAAACCACTCCCACGGTAAGCAGCAGCGTCACCATAATCGCCGCCAGCCACAACCACCATTCCCGGCGTTCCGCGCGCCGGAAGCTCTTCCATGCGGTATCTGACGAATGCACGGCCAAGTCGTCTTCGCCGCCAGTTGAGCCGACTTTTTTCTTCACAGCAGATGCAAGGCAATTGCACCGCCATTCCAAACAACGTAAGTCCCAGTAAAAAGTAGGTTGGCAGCCAACTCATCCCTGCACCCTGTGCCACTTTGAATCTGTTTCCCGATATGGACTGCCTACACCTGTACCGCCACCCACCGCAATGTCGAATCTCCAAATTAGTATTTTCCGTTGATCGTGTATTCGAGGAGCAACATAGCCCAACCCAAATAAAATCTTCGATGACCGGTCCGTCCGTTCATTTTAGTCGTGCGTCCTCAATCACTGTCTCTCTTCGGTTCCCATCAGCAACAACGAGCGTTGCGAAAACGGCAAATATAGAAGCGCAGCCGCGGTAGCGATCGCCAGTCCAAGCCCTATCTGCTGCACACATAAAAATGGAGTCAACGCCCACATCTCATCCAGCACCAGCAGAAACGGGAAAAGTTTCTTAAATTTCTCATTCAGCCCCTCATAGTGGAACGCCATGGCCGTAAGCAAATACAGGCGCACTGGAATTCCGATTGCTGCGGCCACAACTAAAACCAGGAACACCCCATACGCATATCGTCCCCAATCATTCAAAACCGCCTCAGCGAAGGAAAGCCGCACCAGGAAGATAATGTAGAAGATCAAATACATGAGTTGAATCAGTAAAAAAAGGATCCGCACGGACTCCTTGCGAACTACCGGCAGGTCCTTGGAATCGCTCAAAATCGAAGAGCGCATTTCTGCAGTGGCGCCGGTCAGTGCTGCCGCGCCTTGCTGAGACCCATCGATGATTTTGTCGCGATTTTCCGCGCCTCCCCCGCCGGCATTCTCACGAGCTAGGACTTGCACCGGCGCAATAAATCGATATCCTCGCCGCGGCAGAGTCTGAATAAATTTTGGATTCGCTGCCGAATCCCCCAACGCGCTTCGCACCTGGTTGATGGCGGTATTCAAGCCGTGATCAAAATCCACGAACGTGTCTGCAGGCCACAGCCGCTCACGAAGTTCGTCCCGGCTGACCAAGTCTTCCGATTTTTCCAACAGCATAATCAGAATCTGCAGCGCCTGATCCCGAATGCGTGGCCGCGACTTTCCCTCTTTTCGCAATTCTCCCGTGACGGAATCCAGTTCAAATACGCCGAAACGGAAAAGCCGGGGCTGGTTGTTGCCTTCGCTCAAGCGCAATGTCTCCTAAACAGCCCCCATTCTATGGGAGATGTTCGCCTAAAAGACGAAGTTTCATGTGCTTACGGAATGAGCCGCCGTTTATCACGATTTACCTGCAAACCATTGCTTACCCATCACTGTTTCCGGATATTGCGCGCATGCACTCGCCGGCAATTCGAAAACGCATGCTCTTGGCACTCATTCTTCTGTTCAGTTTGACCTTGGCTTCTTCACTCCGCTCCGCGGAAACTCCAACTCCCGAAACGCTGAAAACCTTTCAGGGCTATGTCCAGGCCGCTGAAGCTCGCAACAATGAAGAACTCGCCAACAGGAAAAATTTCCTTTGGATCGACGTATTGCCAAAGTCCGAGCGCGAACGAACTTACCCTCTACTCAAACGCCAACAAACTATCATCCGTCGTTCAGCACCGTGCGCTTCGCGAGACTGTTCGAATATCCCCGGCGGGCTCATTCATGACTGGACTGGCCTAACTTTTGTTCCCGGCGTCACCCTGCAGCAAACCCTCGCGGCCCTTCAAGATTATGATCGCGACACCGATTACTACCGGCCCACAGTGCTTCGCGCCAAGCTCCTGTCCCGCGCTGGAAATTCGTTCCGCGTTTTCCTGCGGCTAAAAGAAACTCACGTCCTCACCGTCGTCTTGGATACCGAATACGAAATCCAATACCTCGTCGTGGACAGTACCCACGCCGCGTCCATTTCGCACAGCACCCTAATCACTGAAATCGAAAACGCCGGCTCGGCGCAAGAGCATGTGACTCCGCCCAAAGATAGCCACGGGTTTTTGTGGCGCTTGAATTCTTACTGGCGTTTTTACCAGGCTGATGGCGGCGTGTACATCCAATGCAACGCCATTTCCCTGACTCGTGACGTTCCCGCCGGCCTGGGTTGGCTCGCCGCACCATTTATCGAAAATGTTCCGCGCGAATCGCTGGACTTCACGCTTACAGCAACACGTGAAGCACTGCTAAAAAAATTTCCTAGCGAAGCGGCCAAATAGTTGGTGAAAGGAAAAATGTCATGAACTTAAAAACCACGCACACATCAGGCACGCAGAAAAACAGTAACCCCACCTCTCCTGCAAGACTATTTTGTCGCCCGCGAAAATTTGAAAACGCAACGCGCCTTCAAAATAGCTTCACCGCCGCAACAGAACGCAAAGCATTGTTATGGCTCGCGGCACGTATGCCGCCTTCGATCAATTCCGATCACCTCACCCTGCTCGGATTCGTCGCCATGTTTCTCGCCGGTTGCAGCTACGCCTTGGCCCGCTGGAATCCCTGGGGATTGTTACTCGCCACTCTTTGCCTGGCATTAAATTGGTTTGGCGATAGCCTCGACGGCACGCTCGCCCGCGTCAGAAATCGCCAGCGCCCGCGCTACGGATTTTACGTCGACCACATGATCGACTCCTTCGGCGCGCTCTTTCTTATGGCCGGCCTGGCGGCCTCTGGCTACATCGATTGGCGCATTGCCACAGGCATGCTCGTCGCA
>Ga0209625_1000435_pt1 | contig 10811 bp, 8 predicted proteins | sample JacPin_JW_Ref_M2_FD_187960 | JGI IMG/M metagenome (GOLD analysis project Ga0209625, IMG submission 187960) | Forest soil microbial communities from Algoma, Ontario, Canada - Jack Pine, Ontario site 1_JW_Ref_M2 (SPAdes) (version 2) | ecosystem: Environmental > Terrestrial > Soil > Boreal...
GAGCAGCATCCAACTGCGAAGGACTACCTACAATTGGTCCGTCACTCGTCAACTGCCGGCGGTTTCCCGCGCGAATTGTCGGAACGATTAAGGATAAGGAAGAAAAACCATGACGAATACACTGATGAAGCTCGGTTTAGTCATTTGTTGTTTTCTGTTCGTAGGCTGGAGGGACCAAGATGATGCACCCCGTACCGCACAAGTCGTTTCCTTAGACGAATGTGATCCGGCCACCTTCAACGCCCCGACAGCGGTCGGGCCGGGTTTCTGCAAGAACGTCGCACTGGGAACATCCACAACGTTCTCCGAGTAGTTTACGAAAGCGGCGGCTGGAGCCCCTGATCCGAATTGGGACTTTGAACCTGACGCACTCACGGTCAGGAAAGGAACCACGATTAAGGCTGTCAACCAGGGCGGCGAGCCTCATACCTTCACGGAAGTGGCAAGGTTCGGTGGCGGCTTTATATCCGGGCTCAATGCCCCAGGAGAAGAAGTAGTTCCCGAGTGCGCCGGCGGCTTCTCGAGAGTCTCGGTGGCCAAAACCCGAATCCTTCAAGGCAGCCAACTCCAATTTACGGGTCTGTCGAAAGGTGAACATTTTTTTCAGTGCTGCATCCATCCTTGGATGCGCACGAGAGTCGAGGTGAAATGAGGCGTTGGCGCACGAAAACAGAAGATTGTGAGCCGCGCGCTAGAACAGCCAGATGATGTCTGGGACGAAAGTGCAACAAAAAGGACCGAGACGAAGCACTCCGCCTGGATTCGTCCGGGAAGTCCCTTCGCGATCGCTCTCTTGCCATGATTATCAATCCTGATCAAGTCAGTAGGCGGCAATGCCTGTAAGCGCTCCGGAAACCGGCCCACAACCAGAGAAAATGGAGTTTTTCTCTAACAGGTTTTGTCCAATAATTTTCCCCCAACTTTTTCTCTAATGATTACGCGGCGTCAACGACACCTAAGCTCACATAGCTAACGTAAGTGCTATTAACCCTGGGCGTTGAATTTGGGTATCAATCGGCAAACTGGTTCAGTGTTGGTTTTTCTGCGGGAGTTTCGGTTTTATATTGGCGTTCGTAGGGGGCGCGTTCTAGGTAGGCTACGCCAGCGAAGATGAGCACGAGAGTGATGACGCCGACGATGGCGGCGCCCACGGATGGGAGATAGCTGACCACTAAGGCGGTGGCACCGCTGAACGCGCCGAGAAGATATAGGGAGAGGACTGAGCCGCGATGGCCGAGGCCAAGGTTCGACAAGCGGTGAGCGGCATGGTCTTTTCCGGGTGTGGCGAAGGGCAGCAATCCGCGGCGGGCCCTGGAAACGGTGACCAGCGTGGTGTCAAAAATAGTGACACCCAGAATCAAAACGGGGACCAGCCAACTGGCGAGCGGGGCGGCGTGTTCGAGGCGCAACTTCAATGCCAAGGTGGCCATCAGGAATCCGAGAAACATTGCGCCGCCATCACCCATAAAGATTTTGGCGGGCTTGAAGTTCCAGCGTAAAAAGCCGGTGGCAGCTCCGAGAACCGCTGCTGCCAGTGTGGCGACGAAAGTCTGACCATTTAAATAAGCGATTGCAGCAAAGGAGACGGAGGCTACGGCTGCGATTCCGGCGCAGAGGCCGTCCATGTGATCAAGAATGCTGAATGAGGCGGTGATGCCCACGATCCAGACGACGGTTAAAACGGCATCGAGGATATAGCCGCCGCGGCCGCCGACCAAGACGCTGAAAACTTGGGCGTGAATGCCGCTGATAAGCAGGATCACGGCGGCGACGGGCATACCGATGAAGAGCTTTACCTGGTGATGGAGCCAGCCGCGGTCGTCGAGGATACCGACGGCGGCGACGAGTGAGGCGCCGGCGAGGATTCCTTCAATCTGGTCGCGCGCGGGACCATGGAAAACGAAGAGCACGGCAATCATGACGCCGCCATACATGGCCAAGCCGCCGAGCAGCGGGATGGGGCGGAGATGAACTTTGCGCGGGCCGGGCAGATCCACCATGCCGACGCGCAGTGCCAGAGAGCGCACAGGGACGACCAGCAATAGAGATGCGATCAGCGCGACGAAAAACGCGAGCAGGCCTGCGGCCATGCAACCTCATGAAATGGACGTAAACGACGGCCCGAGAGAGCGAAGCCACGTTCACATTAATATTTGCCGGATTGGGTGTCCGGCTTCCAAGGTAAAGTCGCTGCCCCACGCAGCGTAACTACCATACTTAGTAAATCGGCGGGCCACAAGCCGGAAAGTACTGTAGTAACGGGTCGGTAATGCCAAGTTGATTAACAAAAGTGTTAGTGAAGATTGGGAGCGGGGGCGAGGGGTTTCCTGGCACTAAGCGCGGTGGCCCAGGCCTTCGACAATGCTTTGCAGAGTGCTCAATTCGTGGGGGCGGGAATATTGTTGTGCTGCTTGGACGGCGGCCCGGGCCATGGACACGAGGGCTGTGGGAGCGGTGGCGAGGCGGCGGACGCTGGAGGCAAGTTCTTCGGGGTTAGTGGGATCGGCGTAAATGGCGAATCCGTGGCGGAGGCCGAGGGCGGCAACATCGGTCTCAGCGGCGGCAACGGCGACGATGGGTTTTCCGGCGGCGATGATGCCAAACATTTTACTGGGGACGACGACGCCCTCGAGGCCGCGCTTAATGGTGACGATGTGGGCGTCGGGGGCGGCGAGGACGGAGGGGATGTCGGAGCTGGGGAAGAATGGCAAGAAGCGCACATTGGGGGCGCCGGCTGCCAAATTTTCCAGACGGGAACGCTCGGCTCCGTCGCCGACAAAAACGAATCCGATATTTTCGCTTTCGAGTTTGCGTGCGGCAGCGATGATGGTGTCCCATGCCCCGTAAAAACCCAAATTGCCGGCGTGGAGAAGGACGAAGCGAAAATTTCCGCGGATGGCGCGGGTTACTTCGGGATTTGGAGGAAACGGCGGTGAGCCGGAACGAGGCGCGTCGACACCGCTGCGGACGATAAAAACCTTGGCGGGGTCAATGTTCTTAGGGTCTTTGGCGATGATGCGGGCGCGCATATCGTCTCCGAGGACGATGATGCGGGTCGCGCGGCGCAGGGCCCCGCGATGGAGGTGTTCCCAGAATCGTGTCAGCAGGCCGGGTTGAACAATGGAACCGGCGACAGCCATGTCGGGATACATGTCTTGAATGTCGTAGATGAGAGGCTTGCGTTTTAGAACGGAGAGAAAGGCGCCGACGATGCCGTTGAAGGGCGGATCGGTCATGGCAAAGATTACGTCGCAGGGAATAAAAAGAGCGCAGCAGACGGCGAGCTTCACGTAGGTGAGGTAATTCAAAACGCGGCGGTTCATTTGTATTCGTGGATAGTCGGTGGAACCTACGCGAATGACGGTGAAGGCGGCGGTGTCGCCGGCAGTTTCGCCGATCGATTGCGCGGACTTGGTGTTGATGCGTTCTGTTTGCCACAGCTTCCATGGGCTGCGTTCGGTTGGATCGTAGGAGGGGCGGCCGCAGAGCACGGTGACTTCATGCGTTTGCGCCAGCGCGTGGACCATGGACTCGGCGGATTTCGCGGTGGCCGAAGTATCCGGCGGAAAATACAAATTCAAAAACAAAATGCGCATGGGCAGATTGTACAGGTATGGGCACGAGTGTCAGCGCGCTGGATTTTTGAGGGCTTCAAAATTGCCAATCGATCGGGAAATTTCGGGTCGTGAAGGATGACCGAAGCACGGCGCGTTACTGGCGGGTGATCAGAAAGTCGCCGAGGACGAGGGCGTCCATTTGGGTGCGCAGGAAGCAGTCGACGGCTTCCTCTGGGCGGCAAACGATGGGCTCGTTGTCGTTGAAGGAGGTGTTGAGCACGACGGGGACGCCGGTGAGCTTTTCAAAGGCTTTGATAAGTTGCCAGTAACGCGGATTGGCTTCGCGCGTGACGGTTTGCAGGCGGCCCGTGCCGTCGACGTGCGTGGGCGCGGGAATTTTATCGCGTTTTTTGAGGCGCACGGAATACGCGAGGGTCATGAACGGCGAGGGATGAGATTTTTCGAAATAGTCGGCGGTGCGTTCGGCGAGGATGGAAGGCGCGAAGGGACGGAAGATTTCGCGATGCTTGATGCGGCGATTCAGAATTTCTTTCATTTCGGGGCGACGCGGATCGGCAACGATGCTGCGATTGCCGAGGGCCCGCGGGCCCCATTCGGCACGACCTTGAAACCAGCCGAGAATTTTTCCATCGGCGATAATTTGCGCGGTGTTGCGCATGAGGTGTGGCTCAGGAAGTTCAGCTACGGAATAACCGTTACGCGAAAGGGCGCTGGAATCGATGGAGCTGCGCACCTGCTCGCGCGAATAGCCGGGGCCCCAGTAGGCGTGGTTCATGACGAACGAGCGCGGCTTACCTAGAATCTGATTCCACACATAAAACGCCGCGCCAACGGATAGGCCGCCGTCGCCTGCAGCGGGATGAACGTAAACTTGCTCAAAAGCGGTGGAGTCAAAAATTTTTCCGTTGGCGACGCAATTGAAGGCTACGCCGCCAGCAAGACACACGGCCTTCATGCCTGTAGCGGTGGCGAGCTTGCGCAACATCCCGAGGTAAACCTCTTCGAGGCGCGCCTGGAGAGAGGCAGCGAGATTACGGTGGCGCGACTCGAGCGGCTCTTCAGGACCGCGCACTGGCCCGAGATGGCGAGCCAATTCGGGAGAAAAAAGTTTGCCGAGCGTGGGAGTTTTGTCGGCTTCGGCCCAGCTCATTTCGGGTCCAGTGCGGTGGTGGGTGAAGTAGTCGAGGCCGAGGCGGAAACCGTTGACGCTAGAATTTTCGTCGAAGCGGACGATGTCGCGAAAGGCTGCGAGATGCTCGGGCTGGCCGTAGGCGCCGAGGCCCATCACTTTGTATTCATCGCCGAATTTCGGGAAACCGAGATACTGGGTGACGGCGCTGTAAAAAAGTCCCAGCGAATGCGGAAAGGCGACGGAACCGTGAATGTTCATGCGGCTGCCGCTAGCGACGCCCCACATGGTGCTGGCAAAATCGCCGAGGCCGTCGGCGGAGAGCAGGGCCGCGCTCTCGAAAGGAGAAACAAAAAAACTGCTGGCCAGATGGGCTTGATGATGCTCGATGCGATGAAATTTAGCTTTTATTTTTTGCGGGTCGGCGTGGAAGGCTGCGGCAAGGGCTTCGGGGATGCCAGTAAAAGTGGCGAGGACCTTGGCGCGTTGACGGGCGAAGGAAGGCATGCGCAAGGAATAAATTAATTTCGTGAACAAACGCGCGTAGGGATTCCGTGGAATAGCGACGTGATCGATGTCCGCGAGAGTGAGGCCGGCTTCCTGGAGGCAAAAGCGGATGGCCTGCACGGGAAAACCGGCGGCATATTTCACGCGATTGAAACGCTCTTCTTCCACGGCGGCAATCAATTGACCGTCGCAAACAATCGCGGCGGAAGCGTTGCCGTGGTAAGCATTAATTCCGAGAATGTTCATGGAATGGAGATCAGTTTACCTTAGGCAACGAGCTTATGCAGGCAGGTGGCGGCGGCACCACTCGTTTAAAACGTAGAGGGACCAGGGGCGAGACCAGGATGTTTTGCCGGCGAGAAAATCGCTCCATACCGCGCGAACGCCGTCGAAATGCAAATGCTGAGCGAGGGTCGGAGATGGTGAAGCGAAACTGGCTTCCAAGCGAGCACGCAAGGGGCCGCGTAGCCATTCTTCCCAAGGCAAGGTGAAAGTGCGCTTGCGCTGCGCGAGAATTTCCGGGGGCAACAAGTCGCGGAGAGATTCGACGAGAAGAGCTTTCTGCGCGCCCGGCTTGATGCGCGCGGCGTCCGGCAAGGCGTTCACAAATTCGACCAGCGGAGTATCGAGGAGAGGCACGCGGACTTCCAGGGAGCGCGCCATGCTGACGGAATCGGTGTCGCGGAGCAGAGTGCTGGCCATATAGGTGCGCATTTCGAGCCAGGAAATTGCGGCGGTGGGCTCCAATTTTGCGGCCTCATCGGTGACGCGTTGGAACCAGGCGAGCCAGGTGGGATCGAGGGTGACACCATCGGCGCTGATGGCGCTGGCGCGAAAGCGCGGATCGACCAGGTCGTCGAGGCGGCCACCGGGCGGAAATAAAGCGCGCGCAAAAAAATACAGGTGCGGCAAGACGTGGGGATCGGTCCACGCGGCGGCAGCTTTCGAAGCGGCGTCTGATTTGCCCGCGCCTCCGAGAATGGTGCGCAGCAGAGGCGCCAGCGCTCGCCGAAGAGAGACGGGGAAAAGTTTTGCGGTTTGCGCCAATTTATTTAGACGGGGAACGTCGGAGAAAGTAGAGTACCCGGCGAAAAGTTCGTCGCCGCCCAATCCCGAAAGGGCAACTTTCAATCCAACCTGGCGCGCCGCCCAGGAAACGAAGTAGGTGTTGATGCCGTCCATGGTGGGCTGATCGAGGGCGGCGAGGGCCTCATCCATCCGGGACAGAATTGCGGCGCCATCGAGGGGAACTTCGGTGTGCCGCGAGCCGCAGCGGCCGGCGACAACGCGGGCCAGAGCCGCTTCATCGAAAGTCGTTCCAGGAAAGGTGAGGGTGAAACTCTGGATGCCGGCTTTGGCGCGGCCGGCGAGCATGGCGATGGCGCTGGAGTCCAGGCCGCTGGAAAGAAAAAGTCCGACGGGAACGTCGGCGATGAGGTGGGCTTCGACAGCGTCTTGTAGGAGCGGGCGCAATTGTCGCGCGGCCGCGGAAAATTCCCTGGGCCGGTTGGGATCGCGGGCGGCGGGACTGCGGGCAGCGTCGTACCAGGGGTGAGCGCGAGGAACGCGGCGGCGTTCGGGAATGTACATCAACATTTTGTGGCCGGGCGGCAGGGAAAAAACACCATCGAGCAGAGTGACGGGCTCAGAAACGCTGCCGGAAAGAAGATAGGCGGTAAGCGCGTCCCGGGAAATCTGTCGGGGACAAAGGCCGGAGGCGAGCAAAGCACGAACTTCGGAAGCGAACGCGAAGCCGTCGGAAGTCTGCGTGTAGTACAGGGGCTTGATGCCCAGCGGGTCGCGCGCGACAAAAAGCACGGGCACGGCGGCGTGGCGGCGGCGCAAATCGAGCAGAGCGAAAGCAAACATACCACGCAGTTCGGCGAGACAATCTTCGCCCCATTCTTCCCAGGCGTGCACGAGGACTTCGGTATCGGACTGCGTGGAGAAGCGATGACCGCAGAGGAGAAGGACTTCCCGCAATTTGCGATAGTTATACAGTTCGCCGTTGAAAACTACGGCCACATCGCGGGTTTCGTTCCAGATGGGTTGGTGGCCGCCGGGCAGATCGATGATGGACAAACGGCGCATGCCCAGAGCGAGCCCGGGTGCGCGTGGTTCGTTCATGATGAAGCCCTCGCCATCGGGACCGCGATGGGACATGGCGGCGGTCATAACGCGCACACGCGATTGGGTGTCTTTATCAGGAGCCGTGTAGGCAGCGCCACAAATTCCGCACACGCTATTCTTTTATCTCAGGAGGAGAGAAAAAGGTAGCGCCGGCGCGAAGCATGTGGCGGCGAAAGCGAAAACGAGGCACGCGTAAATGATAGTCGGCATACCAGGCGAGCAGGAAGCGAACAAGAAAGAAAAAAATGAATGCCAAGGAAGAGAAGAAAAAGAAAAAGAAGGATTCGCGCTCGAGCAGCAGACTCCAGTCAAAATCTTCGTCCCAGGAGGGGTAGACCCTTCGCAGGAAGTAGCGCAGGCCGAGACCGTCAAGAGGAAGGCGCGCGAGGCGGACGTGCGCGAAGCTTTGATAATTATAAATCGGGAGATAGCCGGGGATGCCGCCGGTAGCTTGAGCGAATATGGTGGGATTTTGCAGCTCCTTGCGGGTAAGCGTGTGCCCTTGCGCATCGCGGAGGATAATCCGAAATGTAGGATCGACGATAATCCAGCGGCCATCGACGAGCACTTCGGCGACCACGTGCTTGGCAGTACGTTCGGGCGTGAGCAGCAGGAGACGGCGAGCGGTGAGGCCGGCGCTGCGGGAGAGATTCAAGAAAGCATTGGTGGCGGTGCCGCAAATGGCAAGCAGTTGGCTGTAATTCAGAGTGGTTTCGGGATCGCGGATGGAGAGTTCGTCAAGGTTAGGAGCGAGGGGACGTGGAGCACCACTGCGGATCCAAGTGAGGATGGCATCGATTTTTTCTTCCGGAGGAGCTGGACTGGGAACGATGGCGTCAGAGAAGCCCTTGAGATAGCGGCGCACGGAATATTCCCAAGTGGCGGAATAACCGACGAATAGCAATGAGACGATGAGGAGCGCGTTTGTGGTGCGCCAAAGTACGCGAAAGATGGCCGTTCGCCTGGGGGTCACAGCGGGCACCGTCTACTCCAAGGACCGGGATGAGGCGCCGGAAACTGCCGACGTCGTCAGTGTGGCATACAAGGATTCCATTTGTGTTACGGGTTGCTGCCAGCTCAAGCGGGGAGTGAGCTCGGCGCAACCGGCAACAAATTTAGCGTGAAGTTGGGGATCGCGAAGGAGATGCTCGAGGGCGTTTGCAACAGATGTTTCATCGTGGGCGACCACCAAGCCAGCGACATCTTTAACCAGCGGAGCGATGCCGCATTGCTCAGTAACTACCACTGGTGTTGCGGCGGCGACGGCTTCGGCAGCGGTGTTGCCAAAATTTTCGTTTTGCGAGGGCAGCACAAAAACGTCGGCGTCACGGTAGGCCGCCCATTTATCATCGCCATAGAGAGGGCCTGAAAATTTTACGCGCGCAGCTATCCCGAGACGGGCAGCCGTCACGGCAAGATGCTGTTGCATGTTGTTTTCATCCGGTCCGGCAAATGCCAACATCAAAGCATGTTCCCCCATTCGTTGCAAAAGGTTCCCGAAAGCCTGCAGCAATAATTCAGGACTTTTCTTGAGCGACAAGCGGCCCAAAAACAAAATTAGCCTGGCCTGCTCAGGAATGTCGAGAGCGGCACGAAACTTGCCGCGAGGCGGCCACGAAGCGGGCGACTCGACACCATTCCGGCGAAGCACGATTTTCTGGGGTGCGACGCCAGCGGCAAGCAACTCCCGAACCTCCAAGTCTGAGGTAGCGATGACCGCGCAGGCGCCGGCAAATAATCGGCGCCCAACGAAATAATGATACATGCGTTTCAGCCATACGTTTCGAACAATCGGCACGAACATGCCAATGGGTTCGACAACGTAGGGTATGTTTCGGGCCCGCGCGGCGGCGGCGACGGGAGGCCCGAGAAAATCGTAAATGCCAAAAACGTGGACCAGGTCAAAATTCTGCAAACGAGCGCGACAGTAGCGCTTCACCGCAGGATTCCAGCTTAGCGCGCGATAGCGAAACCAGCTGGGCAGGTAAATGGATTGCACACCGTCTTGGGCATGACGCCAACCGAAGGGCGAACGGTCCCAACCGAGAGCTTGAAGTTCCGCTTCGGTATGCTGGGGCAAGCGCTTTTCAAGGCCCCAATCCGCGGTGAGCACGTTTACGGCGTGTCCGCGCTGCGCCAGACCTTGCGCCAAGGCGCGCACTTTTACAGGAGGGCCGCCGAATTCCAGGAAGGGAGCGTAGGTTTCGGTGACGTTCAAGATTCGCATTGTTCGCGAAGAATTTTTTTTAGCGTTTTAGCGAAAACACTGAAGCGGAATTCATGCTCGACGCGCTGGCTGCCGCGCGCGCCCATCTCGCGGGCGAGAGCGGGGTCGGACAGCAGGGTCTCGATCGCGGTGGAAAGCTGAGGTGCGTCGCCATGCTGCACGAGGTATCCGGTTACTCCATCGATGATCACTTCCGGCGCGCCACCATGAGCGCCGCCGATGACGGGTTTGCGGCAGGCCATGGCTTCCAGATACACGAACCCGAAACCTTCGGCCTGGCTGGGCAGCGCGAAAATTTCGCAAGCAGAGTAGCACGAGGCCAGTTGCGAGTAGGAAAGCCCGCTGAGGAAGTGTACATGAGAGCGCACACCATTTTTTTCGGCGAGATTTTCGAGCCAGTCGCGATCATCGCCTTCGCCGATCATGGCAAGCCGCACTTCGGGCCAGCGCGGCAGCAAGCGAGGAAGGGTGGTGATGAGGGTGTCCATGCCTTTGTAGCGTTCGGTGGCGAGCCAGCGGCCGACGGTGAGAATTACGCGGCCGGTGGGAAAGTCAGGAGGCGACGGGGCTTTTGATGCCGCGGGAAGAAGGGCTTCGAATTCGGGGTCGAGGGCCCAGGGAAGAACGCGAACGCGCTCGGGCTTTACTTTTTGCTGAGTGATGACGTGTTGGGCGGTGCTTTGACTGGGCGCGAGAACTAGGTTAGCGCGGCGTAATGAGCGTTGACGCACGGCGGGCAGGGGCTCCCATACCTCGATGCCATGAGTGCAGATAATTGTTTTCATGCGCGGCGCGGCCAGCCGCATGGTCTGAGTTACGGGGGCCAAATTTGGATGCCCGGCGAGGACTAACTTGGCGTGGCGGCGAGCAGTGCGAAAAGCGGTGGCGGCGAAGCGGCCCTTGGCGCGCTCGCAACCGGTGAAAACAAATTCGCGGCCGCCCACGGACATGCGGTGAAGTTCCGGCGAGTCATTGAGGCTGAAGAGACGGCATTCCATGGCGCGGCTGGCGGCAAACTCCGTGAGCACGGCGGCGATGTGGCGGCTGGCGCGTTGAACGCCGCCTGGGGCGTCCAGTTCAGAAAATATGCCGATGAGCACTGGGTGAGTCTGCCAAGCGCGGCGATGGAACGCAAGCGCGAGTCACGAGAAATTATGAATGCGTGGCGGTGAGGGCCGGAACGATATCGATGAGGCGGTCGAGGTACATGTCGGCGGGATGAGCAGCGCGATCATGGATG
>Ga0209625_1000436_pt1 | contig 10777 bp, 7 predicted proteins | sample JacPin_JW_Ref_M2_FD_187960 | JGI IMG/M metagenome (GOLD analysis project Ga0209625, IMG submission 187960) | Forest soil microbial communities from Algoma, Ontario, Canada - Jack Pine, Ontario site 1_JW_Ref_M2 (SPAdes) (version 2) | ecosystem: Environmental > Terrestrial > Soil > Boreal...
TCGCTGTTCATCCCGATCACGCTGAACTCCTTGCACTCCTGGACCAAGTGGAAAGTCAAAGGAGGAAGTCCCGGGCGCGACAGGAAGTTGAACAACGAGTCAAAGAGATTAAGGTAAAGATCAACCGCGAAAAGTTCAGCGAAGCCATCGCTCTTGCGGACGAAACAATCGCGACTCTCGGGCCTGACACGGATGTGTCGCAACTCCGGAAATCCGCTCAAGTCGAAATTCAGGCTCGCGAAAAGAAAAGACTTCAGGAGCAAACCATCGAGGATATCCGCCTGCTTACGCAGTCGGGAAAATTTGATGACGCTACGCGCACTCTAGACGATGCCGTCTCTAAAAAGCTTTTCGATGAATTTGATTCCCGGGCACAGCGAGCGGCTGATGAGATCGCAACCGCTAGAAAAACAGCTAAGAAAGAACCTTCGGCACCCGGGGCAGCTGTTCCGAAAACTTTCTCCAGGGAATACGCGTTTCTCCAGAAAAAGTCAGAAATAGATACTCCACCGGTAGCCGAAAATATGACCTTGATGGAGGCGCCCGATGCGCGCGCTTCGGTGAGCCCGCCTGTAGTGGGACCCGCGCAACCGAAAGGGCCGGAACAAGTTTTGCTGCCGTCCGGTTCCGAATCACTGGCGCCCAAGATTCGTGAGCAACCGCCGCTTGTGAAGCACGTGGAACCCTCCAGAAGCATCGAAACCTCAAAAATCGCGGAGCCTGCCGAAACTGTAAAACCCACAGTGCCTCCTCGAACCGCTCGATCGCTGCCGCCACTGGTACCCGCTGAGGTCAGCAAGAGCGGACCACCGGCCGGACCGGCGGCTCAGCCGGAACCGCGAACTTCGCGGCCGTTTGTTTCTGAAACTGCTGAGCGAGAGCACCGCAAAACGCCGGCGAAGAAGAATTCTGTGCTGACGGTGGTGTTGGCGCTGGCAGTAATTCTCACCGCGGCCGGCGCTTATTTGTTGTGGCCAAAACGTCGAACAGAGGTGAAGATTCCCAGCCAGGTTCCGACCCAGCGCAGCGCTTCCGTGGAAGCGCCGAATCCGCTAGAAATCAAGCAACGCGACGCTATAAATACAGCGGAAAGATTTGTGGCAGCGAACGATCTGGCGAACGCATTGCAAACAGTGACGGCCGCTGAGAAGTTAAGCGGGCCGCTAACTCGTAACCTGCAAGACATGCAAGTTCAAATCGAAGATTCTATTAAGGACACGCGCCTCCGGGAGGTCCGCCAGCGGGAAGCGCAACTATGGCAGCAAGCGGCGGACAAAATGAAATCGAAGCACTATGCGGAAGCACAGAATTATTTGCGGCAACTGTTAGCTTTGCCGGAAGGTGGCGTGCACCGGAACGAAGCTCAAACAGATTTAAGTGACGTCATACCCAGTCTCCAGCAGCAAGATAAGGCTGCGGCACGAGCGCTGCAAGCACTGCGTCAAGGAGATTTTCGCTCAGCACGAAACTTTGCGTCTCAAGTTCAACGGGCCGGTGGGAACACCAGTCAATTGAATGGAGAAATCGACAAGTCCGAAACCGATCGTCTCGTTCAGTTGGAGAATCAATTCAGGCAGCTCAAGGAAGCAGACGACGATTCTGTTGTGCCACAGTTACGGGCCTTACAGACCAGCTTTAAGAGGCTGACGGATAGCGGGGGGCCGAAAATCGCGGAAGCTCAAAGCTACTTCGACAACACCGCGACAGCCATCTCGGACCTCCAGACCCGGGCGCAGAACAAGCGTCTCGAGACCGCCTTTCAGTCCGCAGTTCAGAAATATCAGCAAGCTGTCAATGCTACTGATAAGAGCGCATTAACTGTTGCGAGTGGAGCGCTACAGCCTTTCGCGCAGGGCGGACCGCACGCAGGTGAGGCACAAAAGTACTTGAATGAGATCGACGTCAAATTGGCCGCAATGAACAAGCCCGTAACTCCGCCGTTAGACGCGCCACCTACGCCGGTCGCGAACACGCCGGTCGTGAACACCAAGCCCGAATTGCCGCCCAATCGTGATGCCGACATCGCCAGCGTACGCGCTGTAATCCAACGATATCAGCAGGCATTTGAGCAAAGGGATGCGGACGCGTTGCGGCAAATCTGGCCGTCGATGGGGGACAGGTACAAGAAATACAAACAAAATTTCGGAGCGGCCAGTTCTATCCAGATACAGCTGACCATCGTCGACGTCAAAATGGGGGCCGATGGAGTCTCGGCAACCGTGGTAGCGACGCAAGCACAGGAATACTCGCCTAAAGGCGGCGGCAAAGCTATGAGTTCCAAGGATCAAGCCATATTTAATTTGGTCAAGACAAATGGAACTTGGGTTATCACTCAGATTCGGTAATCCCGTTCTGTGTTGAACGTTGACGATGTTGACTACGTGCTTCCGGGCAGTCGTCTTCTGCAGGACATGTTTTGTGTCGGAATCGGACTGTTTCGGGATTCACTCGCTTGACAATTCCAGTCTGTCGTATAAAACTGCGCCGGCACCGCACAACTAATCGCCCCCAACGCTTAGGGTACCGAGTTCAACCAGGAGATCCCTATGTCCAGACGCATGCGGCTAGTAAGTTTAACGTTAGCACTGTTTCCGGCACTGGTATCGGCGCAGGGTATCTGCCCGTTGAATGGAACTTCGAGCAGTAAACTAGTGTGCGTGATCCCGCAGACGTTTGGACCTTTTGGCGTTGGCAGCGGCGCGGGCGCGCCTTTGATCGCCAACCAACATCAGGCACATTTCGAGGGAGATTTCCTCTCCAGCTTCGGACCGATCAATGAAGCGGTTGGCATTCAAGTCTCGCAGCTGCCGATTGCTTCGCCGTCCTCGGGTATTACTTTCACTTACGATCCCGCGCTTAAAGTCTTCTCGCCGTCGACGGAAGAAAGCTTGGGGCCGATTCTTGGCGAACGAGCTAGCACGATTGGGAGAAATAAACTTTACGTGGCATTCAGTTTTCAGTACTTCAACTTCAACTCCATCGACGGGCAGAATACCAGTAATATCCCCGCTGTTTTGCGGCATCTGTTTTTCCCCGGAAACCCAGCATCGCCTCTAGGATTCTTAAGACCTTGCCCGAACCAAAGCGGACTGACGGGAGGCTACGCCAACAATACATGTTTCGTACGCGATTACATTCAAACCACCAATAACATTGACCTGACCGTGCGCCAATACACGCTGTACGCGACCTACGGAATTACGCGCCATCTTGATGTTTCTGTAGCCGTGCCCATCCTGGACGTCAGCATGAGAGTCAACTCGAGCGCCACCATCGTGCAGAACTCGTTCGGGCCTGGAAACAGCGCGTTCCACCAGTTTAATCCTGCTGTGGTTACCAGCTGCACCACAACGCCATGCGTTAACGGCTCATTTTCCAGTGCTGGAACGGCAAGTGGGATTGGGGATGTGGATCTGCGGGGCAAGTACGAGGTGTACCAGGGAGAGCACTTCGGATTTGCAACTGGTGTAGATGTTCGCCTGCCCACCGGTGATGAACAGAATTTGTTGGGTTCAGGGGCTATCGGAGTGCGCCCATTCGGAACAGTTTCCTACAGCGCTCGCGTTTCGCCGCATGCCGAGATCGGCTATGAACTGAACGGCAAATCGATTCTCGCAGGTGATTTTGTGGCCACCCCGACGACTAAAGGCGGTTTACCAGACCGGGTTGTATATATCGTAGGGGCGGACGCTGCTATCGTGAAGCGCCTGACGGCCTCATTCGACATCTATGGGCAACGCTTATTTGACGTCCCACAACTCTTCTCGAGTCCCTATACAGACTTAGGAAAGTGCAGCGACATCGTCTGCACCACCCTGACACCCGGAACTACCCATCCGGATATCGGCGTTCATCCTAGGGCCGATTACAGCATTACAAATGCCTCTGTCGGGCTGAAGTACCGGCCCTTCGGCCATTTGGTAATCACAGGCAACGTTCTGATCAAATTAGACGATGGCGGTCTGCGCTCTACGGTTGTTCCACTCGTTGGCGCGTCCTATAGCTTTTAGTGGTTCGCGCAAGCTTGCTCCAGTTAAAATCTCCGCCAGCGACGCGCAGTCCCGCCATGCGATTTCGCGAGCGGGACAAGATGGTCTGCGGGGTTCTGCGCATTTAGTCCTTCGCAATTTAATAAGAGCCAACGGATTTACTACCGAGGAGACGAGGCGAGCTTTCTCCTCGAGCGTGACGTGCGGATTCAAGGGCATATCGCCAGAGCTCACCGACCTTGCGATGGTCAACCCTTCAACCACCAATTGCCCTGGTACCCGTGAGTTCGCCAGGATCCGGCGACCACTCTTTCCGCCGTCGGCTCTAACATCGCGTGAATCGTCTTGCCGCTGAAGCTGGCGAGGTCCGCGTTCCAGGTCCCGCACAACGGCGCACCTCGATGAGCTCGAGATGTCCAAGTATCTTGCCAGCCTTGGCCCATTTTCTGGGCTGACCATGTTCCTTCGAGGATAATCTGGATTCTTCATCCCGAAGCTCCTGCGGTGGTTTGTGAGGATATCCCACCTGTCCGGGATGTCTATTAGAGCAAAATGAAGAGAGAGAGCGTATCCAGCCTGGTTGGATTAAAAATTACCCGCGATGGGAGTTCATATGAAATTCATGCGCCGCTTGATGTTTGGGACGGTCATGTTGATGGCGAACGGCGCTAGTGCGCAGAATTCAGTCAAACCATTTCATCTCGATGAGGCCACGATCAGCGATGTACACGCGGCGTACAAGTCTGGCGCTCTCACATCCGTAAGGTTGGTGCAGGCTTATCTGGAGCGCATCCGGGCCTGCGACCAGGCGGGCCCGAAGCTCAATGTGGTGATCTTTCTCAATCCGCGGGCCTTGGAAGAGGCGTCCGCGCTAGATGAACATTTCCGCAGGACCGGGAAGTTCGTCGGCCCGCTCCATGGAATCCCAGTGCTGCTGAAAGACAATGTCAACACGAATGACATGCCGACCACGGGCGGCTCGCTCAGCCTGGCGGGATACACTCCAATCACCGATGCGGCAATTACTCAGAAATTGCGCAGCGCGGGCGCAATCATCCTCGCTAAGGTCAACCTGCACGAGTTCGCGATCTGGGGTGAAACGGTTAGCTCGATCCAAGGGCAGACCCTCAATCCCTATGACCTAACCCGCACGCCTGGCGGGTCGAGTGGTGGTACCGGAGCGGGTGTGGCTGCCAATTTCGCGATTGCGGGCATTGGCACCGACACCGTCAACTCCATCCGATCACCAGCGTCGGCGAACAGCATCGTGGGTATTCGCCCGACGCTCGGTCTCGTCAGCCGAGCCGGTATTATCCCGTACTCATTCACCCAAGATGCCGCTGGTCCGCTCGCCCGCACCGTTACTGACGCGGCGAAGATGTTAAACGTGCTCGTCGGCTATGACCCTGACGATCCGGCGACGGCATGGAGCGTCGGGAATACCGAGGAGGACTACACGAAATTCCTGAAGGCCAATGGTGTGCAGGGCAAGCGCATCGGCGTATTACGCAGTTTCTTCGGCATTGCACCCATCAACGACGAGGTCAATATTATCGCGAGCCAAGCGGTCGAGGATCTGAAGAGGTCTGGCGCAACGGTAGTCGAGCTGAACACCCCAGATCTCGATAGCGGAAAGCTTTCCTCTGATATCAGCGTTCATCTGTACGAATTTAAGCCGGCCATCAACGCTTATCTTGCCGCGGGCAACACGCCCGTTAAATCGCTCGAGGAGATCATCTCTTCCGGCAAGTTTCATCCGAACATCGGGGACAACATCACGAAAGCACAAGGCCTCGAGATGGACGACAGCTATCGCCTGCGTCTTCAGAAGCGCTCCGAGTTGCAGCAGCGTGTCATAAAGATCATGGCTGACGAGCGACTCGATGCGATAATGTTCCCGCATCAGAAGCGGCTTGTGGTGCCCATTGGGGAGACTCAGGTGGAGCGCAACGGCGCTCTTGGATCAGTGACCGGCTTTCCTTCCATCGTCGTACCAGGCGGATTTTCTTCCCGAACTCCGACGGCCACGCTCGGCGTCCCAGTGGGCATCGAATTCCTCGGCAGACCATGGTCCGAGAAGCTATTGGTCGAGATTGGCTACGGTTACGAACAAGCGACCAGGCACCGCCGCCCTCCGCCAACCATACCGCCACTGCTCGCTGCCCGATATCCTACTAGGTGACGAGGTTAGTCTGAGGGCTGAATCGGCATTATGATCGGATTGAAAATAATTCAGCTCAATACTCTTCGGGCAACAAGAGGGTGGTCACGGTGCGATCTGATTCCGTGATAATCCAAATTCATGCCGAATGAACCGGCACTCAGTGGGTTCACAGGTAATTACCGCAGCGACGAACTAGACGCCACCTACAAGGTGTCGCTGGTCAAAGGAGCGCTATCGTTGCAGATTGGGACAGAAGCTCCGGTGAAGATGAATCCGTCGCGTCAAATGAGTTCGAAGCCGGAGATCGCGGAACAATCGTTTTCCAGGATACTGGTAATGATCACCTCTCCGGTCTAATCTTCTTATCACGACGGGCTCGAGGCCTCACATTTCAGAAAGTACAATGAAAACTAGCAGCTCCGACGGACGTTGACTATCGAGACATTTTTGAGTCCAGGTATGTCAAAGTTCGCGTGCCAGTTCCAACGCCTTCTGCATTTGAGGGTCTTCGCCAGCGAGAAACTGTTCCGGTTTCATTTCAACGTTGATGCTGGGCGAGACTCCTTTGCCTAGGTAGGCGGCCACGGGCAAACCGACCATGTAGCCAAAGCCTGATTTGAAGGCGCTCCCGCTCAGTAAACGCCCAGGAGTCTTCGCTCCAGTGATGGTTGCCAGGCCGTTCTCCTGGGCAAAAGCAGCAAGCATTTCGCCCGCGCTTGCTGTGTGCTCGTGTACGAGAATAACGACACGACCCTGGAATCGTTGGGGACCAAGCCCTTCCATCACAACGAGTATCGATTTGTCGATAAAGCCGTATCGCAATGCCAGCCATAGAAGCGTCGCCTTATTCGCTGGAATCCGCCCGAATCTCGGTAATGTCTCTTAGCAGCTACAGAAGGGTCTTTTCGAACGCCGTGTTCAATAGGCACTGACTGATCGCACAGCTGCTCTCCAATTGATTGGCCCTTCCGTTACAGTGGCTCTCTCGCGCAAATTGGTCGGCGACTGGTGAAAATCTCGGGCAAAATAAGTAACCTCTTTGGCATCACCGGCGTTTGCGTTCAGGAACTTTTCTAGATTCCCTAGCCAGGAAAAATCAATACGGCCTATCATATACACACTAGAAGGCCTAGAAGTGGCATTCCTTATTGAAAGGTTGTAAACCCATTGGCTAGCGATCCGACCCACGTAGTGGTTGGCAAACGCCTCAAGCTATTGATAGCGGATGACTCAATGGTCTGTCGCAAACTGGTTGAAAACACCCTCGCAGCGCAAAATTTTTGCACCTTTTTTGCGACGAGTGGACGGGAAGCTATCGAAATGTTTGCTCAGCATCGACCCGATTTGGTCATTACCGATTGGATGATGCCGGATTTGACCGGACCCGAGTTATGCAAACGTATCCGGGAGGATTTCAAAGAGTCTTATGCTTACATCATCTTCCTGACAAGCATGACGGATAAGCGGGAACTTTCAGCGGGCTTGGCCGCTGGAGCGGATGACTATTTAACGAAGCCCTTTGAACCTGAGGAGTTAAGAGCCCGACTTGGCGTGGGCTGCAGGGTAATTGAGTTCCACAGACATATCGAGGCGAAAGCTCGGCTGCTTGAGGAACTGGCATTAACTGACCATCTGACCGGCCTGCCGAACCGCCGGGCCATAGACGCCTGGGTGCATACGGAGGTTGCAGCGGCTGATCGCCATCAATTTTCTTTGTCTGCGGTTATGTCCGATTTGGACCACTTCAAACGCTTGAATGACGCCTTCGGCCATGACGCCGGTGACATCGTTCTGAAGAAATTCGCTGCTATTTTAAAAGATAATTGCAGGCGCTCCAACATGTGCGCGCGCATTGGCGGAGAAGAATTTCTGATTGTGCTGACACACACCGATGTGCAAGGTGCCGTGATTGCGGTAGAGCGCATCCGCGAAACACTAGCCGCGCAGGTATTCAGATTTGGGAACCACGATATAGTTGTGACGGCAAGTTTTGGCATTGCAAGCTTAAACTGTCAATCTGAGAATTTCATTCAATTGGTATCTCGCGCCGACGAAGCGTTGTATTCCGCGAAGCGATTGGGACGCAATCGCATTAGTATCGCTCCTGAAGAGCTAAGCTAGCCCATCCTCGTCCAGGTTGGAGTCGCTGCACTCCTTTTCCACCCGCCCGAATCCATTCGCCATCCGGCTAGATCCGCTGATGAGGTGGGCTCTCCTTTGTGGTGGGAAGGTTTTAAGCAAGTGCTGCACGCGCCGCTAGGTCGTAGTGCTGCGCTTAGTGCCTACGAGGTTCCGGAATTCTGGGTCGTCGTGCAAGATTTTCAGGTCAGGGTCATTCATCGCCCAAGCAGAGTTGGAGTAGCCTGATTTGATGCAACGCTGGAACATCTCCAGTGCGTCTGCCTTCATCGCAAGAGAGCCGTAAGTGCACGCAGCATTGTAGAGCACATTGGAATCGGTGGGACGCATGGCCACGGCAATCCGCACGTGCAGCACCGCCTCTTCGGGTTGACCGAGGTTCGCCAGGTCCGCGGCCAATAAGATGCGGGCGCGCACATCGTCGGGAAACTGTCGCAGTTGGAGTTCCAGCACTTCCTTTTCACGCCGGCGCAGGCGCTCCGCATCCGCCATGCGCCCAAGAACTTCGAAGGAATTGATCAGGGGAATCAAGGCATTGTAGTCACTACTCACGATTTCCAGGGCACTTTCCGCGAGCTTGACGGCTTCTTCGTATTGCTGGGAGGCAAAATAAGAACGTCCGAGAACATCGTGCGCTCCTTCACACTCGGACCGCAGTTCGATGGCCCGGCGTGCCAAACGGATACTCTCGTCATAGTGATGCTGAGCATATTGAATGCGAGCTCTCGCGGAGAGCACTTCGGGGAGATCTGCCGCCAGCCACTCCGCTTTTGCGCAAGCGGCCAAGCCCTTCTCGACGAACTCCGGGTTTGGACTGCGGAATTCGTGCATTCCGCCCCAGACGTGCGCGATTCCCGCGTAGGACAACGCGAAATTCGAGTCCAGCTTCACCGCCTCCTCATACATTGCTAAGGCGTACTCGAACTGGCGCTGCCGGAGGTAACTGCGACCACGCAGGTAGAAATCGTAAGCTACAGGATTCGCGGTTGGCTTCTTGGCGATCACCTTTTCTTCTTGTGGCGAAAGCTTGATCTCCAAGGCCTTCGCAATGCTCAGAGAGATTTCTTCCTGAATCGCGAAGACGTCTTCCATCTGGCGGTCGTAGCGCTCGGCCCATATCGAATGCCGAGTGGCACTCTCTACGAGTTGAGTGGTAATGCGCAGGCGGTTTCCCGCGCGGCGGATGGACCCTTCAAGCACGTACATGGCGTTCAGCTTTTCCCCGACTTGAGGAGCGGTGACCGGCTTGTCGCGGAAGGCCAGCATCTCCGATCGCGGAAAAATCTCGATCCGCGCGATTTTGGAAAGCTCGGTGATGATGTCCTCCGTCATACCGTCACGGAAATATTCATCTTCCTTTGCCCCGCTCAGATTTTCGAAGTACAGCACGGCAATGCTTTTCTTCAAGGCAACGGCTGGACGGTTCGCGCCAGCAGATCCAGCTACGACTGTCGAGGAAACGCGTGCATCCGAGTCGCCGCGAACCGAGGAGTCCAGATCGCGCTTCAGCCGCTTGAGGTCAGCGCGCAATTCGGTAGCGGTCTGGCAGCGCAGATCGCGATCTTTTTCGAGAGCCTTTGCAATGATGCGGTCTATCTCGGCGGGCATCTTGGGATTGGTGCTGGTGACCGGCCTGGGCGTGTCGTTCAGGATGCCATTGAAAATGATAGCCGCAGTGCTGCCGCCAAACGGTAATTCGCCTGTCGCCATCTCGAAAAGAACAATGCCCAATGAGAACAAATCTGTGCGCGTGTCCAATTCCTCGCCGCGCGCCTGCTCCGGACTCATGTAGGCGACCGTTCCGATGGAACTACCTGGGCTGGTCAAATTCTCGTGAGTGATATCCTGAGTTTCGGTTCGCATCACGAACTTGTTGAGTGCCTCGTCCGCCGCCGCTCGTTTGGTCTCGACCTTGGCCAGGCCAAAATCGAGGATTTTCACCTGACCGCGTTCAGTGACAAAAATGTTTGCGGGTTTGATGTCCCGATGAACGATGCCTTTTCGATGCGCGGCGTCAAGCGCGTCGGCAATTTGAATGCCGAACTCGATCACCTGTGTTGCAGCCATCGGTTTGCTGGCGATGCGGTGCTTCAGCGTTTGTCCCTCAAGCAGTTCCATTGCGATAAACGGCTTGCCGTCGACCTCACCCACGTCATAAACGGTGCAGATGTTCGGATGGTTCAGCGCCGAAGCAGCTCTCGCCTCCCGCTGGAAGCGGTCAAGCGCTTGGCGGTCACCCACGGTCTCTGGCGGGAGGAACTTTAGCGCGACATTGCGGCCCAGCCGCGTGTCCTTGGCGTTGAAAACTACGCCCATGCCGCCGCCGCCGAGTTTTTCTAGAATTCGGTAGTGAGAAATGCTTTCGCCAATCATGTTTGCCAGTGATGTTAAAGGTTGCGCAACACTAAAGTCAAAGCTTGCTGAACATCCGGACAGGGAATTAGTCTGAATGGTCCCAATCGTCCAAGTAGATTATTTCGGAGAG
>Ga0209625_1000437_pt1 | contig 10744 bp, 6 predicted proteins | sample JacPin_JW_Ref_M2_FD_187960 | JGI IMG/M metagenome (GOLD analysis project Ga0209625, IMG submission 187960) | Forest soil microbial communities from Algoma, Ontario, Canada - Jack Pine, Ontario site 1_JW_Ref_M2 (SPAdes) (version 2) | ecosystem: Environmental > Terrestrial > Soil > Boreal...
ATTGCTCGTCAAGCCATAGAATTTCTTGTACATCGTTCTTCAGCTTTTGTAAAAGGCGTACAGATTTCCGACAAACATCAGAAAGGCCAAAGCCGCTGCGGCGGCGAACTCCATTCTCTGAAACACCACCCGAGAACGGTCCTCTCCTGGAGCATCTAAATAGGGAATCCCAATCAGTACCTTGACAGGGACTATATCAGCAAGGTCTTTTTCGTGCCGAACCCGGGCATCAGTGGCTTCAAGGAAAGCCGTCAAACCAACTCCCATGGCACAACCCAGAATCATGCCTCCGATACTGAAGAGCAAATGATTTGGAGCCGCAGGTCTGACAGGTAAACTTGGGGGATCGAGGGTGTGAAATTCCTCACCCTGCTGACGCTCTTGAAGACTGGTCGCGAGTTGCGATTGGTTTTGCTTCTGGAGAAGCGAATTGTAATTGGCCTTGGACTCTTCGTATCCCCGGGAGATATCTGCCAGCTCCTGTTCCGTGGCGGGGGTCGAATTCAAACGCGCCTGATACGCTGCGATATCAGCCTCAATGGTCTTCTCTCGCTGCTGATAATTTTGAATCTCAAGACGATTGGCCTTGAGCTGGCTTTGAGTCTGCATCATGGGAGTCGTGGACCCTCGCTGCACCTCTATGGCCGCGCCCGGGTCGATACCACTTGTAGGCCGCGGAGATTTACTAGCCACGTCTTGTGCCACGTCTTGTGAGTCAGCCTCCTGTTGCAGTTTTTCAAGCCTGGAAACTTTATCCTGCAACTTGATGACATCGGGATGGTCGTCGGTATATCGCAGTTGGGCTTCTTGGAGCTTTTGGCGCGCATCCAAAAGGTCCTTATTCAAGGCGCTCGGCAACGCAACACTTGTCTTTCCATTATCCAAATTTGCGTGGATCGATTGATATTCTTGTTGAAGGGACTCGAGATACAGTCTTTGCTGGTTGGCTGTATCCAATGCCTTTTGGACATTTTGCAATTGAGACTGCAGCCCGGTCAGTATTTGAACGTTGGTTTCCACCTGGCTGGGCAGATTCCCGAAGTGATTGGCTTTAAATGCTCGGACCTTGGCCTCTTGGACTTCGAGCTTTGCTCTAGCGTCCGCGAGTTGGCTTTGGAGGAAAGCGGTGGTGCCCTCAGAAAGTTGCTGCTGAGACTTCAGATTTTCATCGATGAATAAAGAAGCTAACTCTCCATTGACCTGTTGCGCAAGCTGAGGGGTGTCCGCCGAATATCGAATTTTGAACGCGGTAAGCTGCCCAGGGCGGCCGGGCGCTTCGACAAGATCGATCGTGATGTCTTTCCGCATTTGCTCAATCGGATCCTTGGATTGGTTGAACGCCCAGCGTCGGCGCCTTTGGTAGAGGTGAAAATGGTCTATGGTAGATTGAAGGCGAGTGCGGCTCAGAATCTGTTGAGTCATGCTCTTTAAACGATCCTGAAGATTCACCGTGACGTTGGGGATGACATATTGCTCAGGAACTTTCTGTTGTTCTATTAAAACGAGCGCCTCAGATTCGTAAGTTGGTGGAATCAACCAACTTCCACTCAACGCGGCGGCCCAAAATACGAAAGTGGGTATGAGAATGTGCCAGCGTCGCCGCTGGATAATTGCCCAGTATTCCTCCATGCTAGGTGATACTTTGTCATTCAAATCGTCGTCAATCATCCCGGTTCCCACTTCGACCGCAAATTTGAGGGGCCACGCCCCAGGCATTCGCCAGCGGACTGGTCACTGAAATCATTCCGTTCCACTCCAAGAATTTTCCAACAATACCCAAAACTTTGCAGCCGCCAAGCCTATTTTGTCCGGAGGTCCCCTAACGTTTAATGCAGTTACAATACCATTTCTGGCTTGCTTTTACTTCTGCTGATATGAGAGCTAATTCTGGGGATATGCACGGTGAAGTGTAACCGGATGGTTACACGTTTTTGTTTTGCCGGTCTTGTCATCCGCCTGCGCACCTGGGCGAAATATCAGTATCGCTCGCGAAAAAGAGCCTTTTCTATCCAGGAAAATTGAAATCGTCAAACGGCAACGAAAGTGCACATACGCTACCCTACGGCCTGCAACGGACAACTAGATGCGAAGTGGAAGTCAGGGGAACTTCAAATTCGATGTTCACGCCTTACTTTCCGACACGACGCCTGATTCTGATATTCGGGGAATTCGTAACTATCGCTGTCTCCTTCTCGATCGCGCTGGTAATTTGCTCGGGCGAAGCGAGTCGAACGCTACTTACTAATCAGCAAGTAAGCCTTAAGATCCTCCTGGTGGCTACTCTGGCCTTTTTTGGTGCCCATTTTTTCGAATTACATAACCAACGGCGCTTGGCAAACCAATACTCGAAGATCGTCATTCTGGTCGGAATACTCTCTTTTGCCCTGGCGGCTATCGGTTATGTGTTTCCGGGCTTCAAAGTAGAGCCATATGTGTTTTTGACCGGCCTCTTCATCCTGGGAGGGGCTTGGAGTCTATGGCTCTGGACTTATGCTCGCGTGCTTTCGATCCCAGTCCTCCGAGAAAGAGTCTACCTGCTGGGAAACGGGGAGCGAGCTAGTCGAATCCGGGAAGCCATTGAGACACGACTGGAACTGGGGATGGACCTGGTTGGCTTTTCAGGTTCCTGCGATCACGGGGGTTCGACCAACGAAGCACTCGCAAAACTCCTGCGTGACCTTGAAAACCACCGAACGGTGGACCGCGTGATTGTGGCTTTGTCGGATCGCCGGTCTATCATGCCGGTCAATGAACTTCTGCACATGCGACTGCAAGGCGTTCAGGTCGACGACGGGACTTCCCTGATCGAAAAGGTGACCGGAAAAATTGAGGTGGATGAGCTGCACCCGAGCTGGATGATTTTTGGTGACGGTTTTCGTCTGACCCGGCGGCACTGGATTTCGCGCCGGATTCTTTCAACCCTTTTAGCATTAACGCTTTCCCTCCTGACCCTGCCATTGATTCCCTTCATCGCGTTGATTATCAGGTGCACTTCAGCGGGACCATTGCTCTACCGACAAAAGCGGGTTGGACTACGTGACCGTGTTTTTGAATGCCTGAAGTTTCGCACGATGAGGGCTGACGCCGAAGCGGACAGCGGTGCCACGTGGGCAAGCGATGACGATCCTCGAATTACCCGCGCAGGGAGAGTGCTTAGACGATTGCGGTTGGATGAAATTCCCCAACTTTGGAACGTGCTTCGTGGAGACATGGCATTTGTAGGCCCGCGCCCCGAACGGCCTGAGTTTGTGATGAATTTGAACGAGCAGATCCCCTACTACAATATTCGTCACGTGGTACGACCTGGGATCACGGGATGGGCGCAGATCAACTACGGGTATGGATCATCCGTTGAGGAAGCGAAGGAAAAGCTGCGCTTCGATCTATATTATGTGCGTAATGTTTCCGTTATGCTCGATATTCTTATAGTGTTCTATACCATTCGGACGGTTCTCAAGGGTCGTGGAGCCAGATGAGGACCTGCGCGCGATTTCGACAATAATCTAACAAGCTGCTGACCAATGGAAAAACTGCCTTATCACGCCATTTTGTTCGTGTTCACGGCCGCTGGCGTGGTTCTAGCCCTGGCCGGAAGTGGCTACGTTACGATTCTGGCCTTGGTCGGATACTTTTCACGGCCAAAAGATAGATCAACTTCAGTCGTCTCTCCGAAAACCCGCTTCGTCATATTGATTCCTGCACATAATGAGGAACATGGCATCGGTCCGACTCTAGACAGCTTGCGAGCGCAAAACTATCCGCAAGATCTGCAACGGGCGATCGTAATCGCTGACAACTGTATGGACAATACGGCGTTCATTTGTCGGCAAGCGGGCATCGAATGTTGGGAACGGACCGATCTCGCATCTCCCGGGAAAGGGCAAGCCTTAGGTTGGGCTCTTAAACATCTGGCGCTGGAGCCCTGGGAGGCAGTCGTGTTTCTTGACGCTGACACAAGGGTTCATTCCGATTTCATGATTGCACTCGACCGCGCGATCCAAGCGGGTGCCAAGACTATCCAGGGATCCTACGAGTTTGAGTTGGCAGATTACTCTTGTTTTGCACTTCTAACATTTACCACTAAGCATGCTGAGAACGTGTTTTGGTGGCGCCCGCGAGAGCGATTTGCCCGGATGGGCTATGTTGGAGGAAACGGGTTCTGCATCACACGCGAGATCCTGCAACTCGTGCCGTGGACAGCTTATTCCATCGTGGAGGATTTGGAGTACGCGCTTGAACTCGCGCTGCGTGGAATACGCGTGAGCTTCGTGGAATCGGCAAAGGTTGTTTCGCGGACAACCCGAGGCATCGCCGATGCCGCTCCACAACGGCTGCGTTGGGCCTCCGGAACGTTTCAAGTGATGTTGAAGTACCTTCCCCGACTTCTGCAAGCGGCGATCAGACGCAGATCTTTAGGCTTACTAGAAATGGCAGCTGCGTTGGTTTTGAGCAGCCGGATATTCCTTCTGTATCTAATAGTTGCAGCTACTACATGTTCTCTACTTCTCGGTGCTAACGGTATCGACCTGTTGCTGCGGATCGGCGTAATCGTCGCCGACTCATTGTCCTTGTGTTACGCAGGTATGGTCTTGTCCCAGATTCCGAATGTGCGGGGGAGCCGTTTTCGGGCTTTGATTACACTGCCCGCGTACCTCTGCATGATGGTGCTCGTTCACCTGGCTACAGCGTTTGGAATGGGCCGTAATGTATGGTTCAGAACCACGAGGTAGCGGTATTCCATGGCAGCCCATCGGATTCGCATCCTCCATCTCATTGCCAGCAATTTTGTCGGCGGGCCGGAAAAGCAGATCTTGCATCACGCGTTAGACATACGAAACTCGGATGTAGACGTATGGGTTGGATCATTCCGAGATCAATCGGAAAAGACGGAAATTCTTAAACGCGCTGAAGAACTCGGCTTACCTACATACGAAACGAGGTCTTCCGGACGCTTCGATCCGCGAGCTGTATTTGAACTTGCGTCTTTCCTGAGAAGAGAAAGAATTCGTCTGCTCTGCACGCACGGATTCAAGGCCAACACCATAGGAGCACTGGCTAAGAACCTGGCGCATATACCACAAATCGCCTTTTGTCGTGGTTGGACTGCCGAGACGCTTCCGGTAAGAGTCTATGAGGCTCTTGAGCGGCGTTTCCTTCTGTTCGCTGACCGCATCATCTGCGTTTCCGAGGCGCAGGCGGAATACTTTGCCACAAGACATTTGTTCCAGCCGCAAATTTCTGTAGTTCATAATGCCATGCTGGACAGCATTGACACTGGCGTTTCGTCCAATCGGGAGGCTTCCAAGGTACAGCTAGGATTCTCTCCGAGCACTCGATTGATTGGAGCAGTGGGGCGACTAAGTGTCGAGAAAGGGCAAAGGTATCTCGTTGGAGCTGCCCCAGAACTTGCGCGCGAATTCAAAGATTTAAAAATAGTGTTACTCGGCGAGGGACGCGAACGCACAAATCTGAAGCGAGAAGTGAGCCGGTTGGGTTTGGACGATTTAATTATACTGCCGGGCTTCCAAAAGAATGTCGGATGCTGGATGCAGGCCTTTGATATTCTGGCAAATTGTTCGCTCACCGAGGGGATCCCCAATGCAATTCTGGAGGCACTGGCATTAGGGACACCAGTTGTCGCCACGGCTGTAGGTGGCGTCCCGCAATTAATCAGAGATCGGAAAACAGGGCTTTTAGTGACGGCTGGCAGTAGCGAATCGCTGGCGTGCGGGCTGGCAGAAGTTTTGAGAGACCCCTCGCTCGCTTCTCGCCTCGGCGAAGCCGGTCGAAGTTGGGCACAACAGCATTTCTCCGCTTCTGGCCAGCGCGAATTGCTGTTAGGGATTTATCGAGAAATTCTAAAACTTCCAACGGCCTGGGCTAATCCAGACGCTACATGTGACAGATTCGAAGCACTTGCGGACACTTCAAACCCTTTATCTGAAATGCCCGACATGGAGAGCACGAAATGCTGGCCGTTCCTTTCCATAGTGATCCCCGTGCGGAACGAGGAAAACCATCTGGGTCCCGTGCTCGAAGGCTTGTTGGCGCAAGATTATCCTCGGGACCGTTACGAGATTCTGGTCGCGGATGGAGAGTCAAGTGACGCCACTCCGCAAATCGTTCAGAGTGTTGCCGCTGGAGCTGTACCCGTAAGGTTACTCCGGAATCCGCGGCGATTAGCAAGTGCGGGTCGCAACGTCGGCGTGCGGCAGAGCATCGGGGAGTTCGTTATCTTTATCGACGGCCACTGTAAAATACCGAGTAAGACGTTCCTGCGCGATACTGCGACAACTTTTGAAAAGAGCGGAGCAGAGTGTCTCTGCAGACCCCAACCTCTGAATATTGAGGGTAACGGCCTTTTTCAAAATGCGGTAGCCCTTGCGCGGTCAACGACACTCGGCCATGCAAGAGATTCCATGATTTACGACACCGCATACGAGGGTGTCGTGAATCCTTGCAGTGCAGGGGCCATGTACCGACGCACGGTATTTAAACGCGTAGGCTACTTCGATGAGAGTTTCGACGCTGCCGAGGATGTGGAGTTCAATTACAGAATACTTAAGGCGGGGTTGTCGGCCTATATGAGTCCGCAACTCGCAATTCACTACCAACCGAGAGCTAGCTTCGAAGCTCTATGGGGACAGATGCAGCGTTATGGTAGAGGCCGGTTTCGCCTAATCCAAAAGCACCCCAAAACATTCTCGTTGACCCAGATTCTTCCCGGTGCGCTGCTGTTATGGCTTGTCGTTGGAAGCATTGTAGCGACGATGTCGCGTCCAGCATTGGAGCTTTTTGGCATTTCTCTGGGAATTTATGGATTTGTTATTTTGTACTTCTCGCTCGGCCTGTGCTGGCGCCACGATTTACGCTACCTCTTACTGTGCCCCCCGATCTTTTTGACGATCCATCTTGGATTAGGCACAGGATTTCTAGCGGAGGCATTAAAGATAGGAAGATCAAGGGTTAGTTACCCAGACGTCGGATGATTCGTGGAACTGCTAATAATGCAGAACACTAGGATTTTATTACAGTTTTAAATGCCGCAAATTCGAATCTCTTGATACACAACCGGGGTATTACAGATTGCTGACAATGCCGGGTCCACCACAAACTCGCGGAGCATCAGTTGTCAATGGGATGTCGGTGGATGTTGAAGACTACTTCCAGACGCAAGCGATGAGTATCGCCGCACCGCGCAGCAGGTGGTCTCAAATGCCATGCCGAGTGGAGCGAAATACTGAACAGTTATTTGAGTTGTTCGCAAAACACAATATTCGGGGTACGTTCTTTTTCCTGGGTTGGATTGCGGAGCGTTATCCAAAACTAGTTGCTAGGGCGAAGGACTTGGGACACGAGATTGGCTGCCACAGTTATTGGCACCGACCAATCTATTCGTTGTCACGGCACGAATTCCGAGAAGATACACATCGCGCTAAAGCCGTCATTGAAAGTGCCGCGGGAGCGCGTGTATTGGGTTATCGTGCGCCAAGCTTCTCTTTGACTTCCGGCACCGAATGGGCGGTGGACATTCTCGTCGAAGCTGGGTTCACCTACGATTCTAGCGTGCATCCGGTTGCTCACGATCTGTATGACAATCGTAACGCTCCACGATATCCGTACCGATTCTCGAGCACTTCACTATTGGAAATTCCCATCTCTACAGTTCAAGTGGGTAAGAAGACGTTTCCCTTCAGCGGTGGCGGTTATTTCCGGATACTTCCGTTTACGTACACACGCTGGGCAATGCGAAGGGTTAATCGCGTCGAAAGACAGCCCGCGGTATTTTATATTCACCCATGGGAGATTGATGCACGGCAGCCACGATTGCCAGCAAATTGGCGGTCTAATTTTCGCCAATACACGGGCTTGAAGAGGACTATGAAGCTGCTCGACCGCCTTTTGGATGAATTTTCTTTCGCGCCGATAGAGGAAGTTTTCTCCGAGAGCCACATAAACGCGGCAAATCTCAAAGAGCACTTGAGAGGTGGGGGCGGTCGCCCGGGAACATCTTTGAACCGGAACACCGCGATATGACCCATTTCAAACAAATCAAAAATCGATTGCTCGGGTTTATTGGAGAGCTCCCACCCGTCAGGGCCGCGGCAAATTTAGCTCTGAATGCAGGACCTGCGATTTTTGCTTTCCACCGTGTGCTTCCCAGAGGTACGGATTGCTTTGAACCGGAGTTGTGCACGCGCGAAGACGTTTTCTCAAATTTTCTTGATTGGCTAGAGGAGAATTACCGGGTTGTCAGTCTAGATGAAGTCGCTGCACAACCGGGAAAGCCGGCATACCGAAAGCGGCCGCAATGCGCCATCACTTTTGATGACGGATGGCTTGATAACTTCACCCATGCGTTTCCAGAACTTCAGCGTCGTGGCCTTCCTGCAACTATTTTTCTGCCGAGCAGTTATATCGGGACAGATCGCAAATTCTGGCAAGAGCTCTTGTGGCACTATACGAAAGAATTAAAAAATAGAACTGACGCACGCGCAGTGATGGAGGAGGCGGCCAGCCGACTACCGTGGTTCCCTCCTAGCGATGGAAATCTGGGCTCGTATGGGTCTTTGAAGCGCTTTCTGTTGACGAGACAGAGCGCGGAAGCTGAGGAGTTTACTAACCTTGTCGGGGAAATTGCGGGTCTTGCAGAAATCTTCCCAAAAAGGGCATTTATCAATTGGAATGAAGTGAAGCAGATGCAGGCGGGCGGCGTGCGGTTCGGATCGCATACGCAAAACCACGTCCTTCTGACAAATACACCACCACGACTGGCAAAAAGGGAAATAGAACAATCGCGAGAAGAACTGAAAGCCAAAACCGGGGAAAACGTAGCAGGGTTCGCGTACCCATGGGGTGCCGTGGGACTGAATTCTTTACCTCAGGTCGTTGAGGCGGGATACCGCTTCGCGGTGACAATAGAGGCGGGCTGGGCAGGAAGAAGCTGCAACCGTTTTTTGCTACCGCGTATCGCGGTCAGCGATTCAGTGTTGGACGGCGGTAATAATGCTTTCGCTTCAGGAAAGGCTCGACTCTCCTTTACAAAAAATATGCTGGCGGGGACCAATCAGCGACTTCTGGTCGGGCCGAAGCCGAATAAACGCGTCAAGATTCTTTTTGTTCTCGACCTGATCACCGAGTGGGAAGGGGGAACGGAGCGGCAACTGCGGTTGCTCATCGAATCGCTCGATCAAAAGTATTTTGAGCCTAAACTATGCTTCCTGTTCGATGCACCAGAACTTGCCGAAGTGGGTCTCCCCTGCCCGCTGCGTGTGGTGTGTCCCCGCTCGGAGCGCGTCCCCTCAGCGCTAGTGAGGTTATGGAAATTGATTGCAGTGTTTCGACAGGAGCGACCCGACATAGTTCAGTGCTTCTTTATAGAGGGCCTGATCATGGGAATTCTTGCCGGACGAATCGCGAACGTTCCCCAGGTCGTGGGATGCATCCGCAATGCCGGATATTGGCGGAAACCGGTCCACCGTTTCATTATGAAAGTGATTACACCACTGGCGGACCGCTGGCAAACCAACTCTCGCTACCTTTGGCGTTTTCAAAAGGACATCGAGGGAGTATCTGAAAATTTGATTGAGATTTTTCCGAATGGTCTAGATTTATCCGGATTACATCCTGCCACTCCGGCTGAGCGGGAGCGTTTACGAGAGGAATTGGGGCTCCACGCGGAAGGACCCATCTGCGTGTCGGTTGCAAATCTGGCCCGCGTCAAGGATCTAGACACGCTCATAACTACGGCGAAGTTGCTGAAGGACCTGCTTCCATCCTTTCAATTTGTCATTGTAGGGGATGGGCCGCTACGCGATGAACTCGAGAGACTCGCCACCAGACTGAAGGTAGTGGAACATGTCAAGTTCGTGGGGCGGCAGGCGAACGTGCGTCCGTTCCTGGCGGCAGCTGACCTTGGCGTCCTAACATCAGTGACTGAGGGAAGTTCGAATGCGGTCCTCGAGTACCTGGCGATGGGGCTTCCGGTCGTGGTATCCGACCTGCCTGCGAACCGTGAGTTGGTGCATGGGGCGTTTTTTCGTCCGGGTGATGCAGCGGATTTCGCTGCGAAGATTTGCAGTTTGTGGAACGATTTAAACCGGGGGCCATACAAGATTACTCAGAATCGTACAAAGTTAGCAGCATTCAGTCTCGATAACATGACCATGCGAGCGGAAAGCTATTATTCCCGGCTGGTTTTGATGGGAAGAAACGCATGAAGGCTCACGCGCGCGGCCGGGTTCTCGGGACAGATACGATATTCTGACAGTGCAGGTCGTACCGGTTGAGGCTCGAAAAACAAAACACCGTCTTGTTGGAATCGGAACTTCTCGGCCGAACTGGAGATGAAATCCTACGTTGATCTTGCTAAACGCCTAAATTCGTGTTGCTGACTGAACGTACGTTCGTTATTGCAGCATTCCTTCAACATTTTGGCAATATTTGGATAAGAACTAGACTACCACGATCAAAACCATGGACTTCATTAGTGCGAAGAATATTCTACTGGCCGTCGGAGCACTCATAGGCACAGCACTTGCCATTCGTGGCCTGCTTCACCCTTTTGTGGGCGTGCTGGTGTTGATGACTCTACACTTTGTACAGCCGGGCGAACTGGTTCCCGCACTTGCGCCTCTACGCTTAGAACTTCTGTACGGAACCTCGTTGCTAATCGCGGCGATCTTGAACAAAGCTGCGGCTCTAACGGAGGTTCTCAAAACGAATACTATCGTTCGCGCTACGC
>Ga0209625_1000438_pt1 | contig 10737 bp, 8 predicted proteins | sample JacPin_JW_Ref_M2_FD_187960 | JGI IMG/M metagenome (GOLD analysis project Ga0209625, IMG submission 187960) | Forest soil microbial communities from Algoma, Ontario, Canada - Jack Pine, Ontario site 1_JW_Ref_M2 (SPAdes) (version 2) | ecosystem: Environmental > Terrestrial > Soil > Boreal...
TTGCCAAGTTCGAAAAGACCGTCGCGCTACTGGCGCGCTCGGCGTCCGGCCACATGATTTTTGCGCAGCACCCGGGTGCCGGAAAAGATTTAAACGCCTTATTGAAACAGACGTTGCAACGTTTTCCCGGCAAAGGCGGCGGTACGCCCGATTTCGTTCGCGCGCGCCTGAATGAGAACGGACACGCGGAGGAAGCCATAGCGTTCGCCAAACGATTGATTTCCGCCGCGTAGTTTCTGTGAATGGAATCAGGGCTTCAGCTAATCGTAAGTTTCGCAGAGTGTTTGGTTCTGGCGCGGTGCGTTTGTTCCAAGCCGTGCGGTCCTTACTTTTTGAGCAAAGAGCGGACGCGGGGTTCGTCCGACAGTGGGAGCCAATCGCCGGGCTTTAGGCAGGTATAGGCGTACACCTGTTCGCTTCCCAGCGTAGCCGTGGGATCGCCGGATACCTGATCCCTCTTCAGGAAAAAAATCCCCTGCTGCTGCTTCTGGAATTTGGGAGAGTTAATCCAGGCTACGTCTCTGGAGAGCGGAAAGCGCACGGCCATCTTGCCCCCCTTGGGTTTTGTTCCCTTGAGGATGGTTTTGATTTGGAGAACGGCTTCATGCCAGTCCGCGCTGTGTTCGGAGATGGGATAACGCGCGGCGGCGGATTTGGGGATGGTCCAGCGGTGGACATCCGTAATGCGGCCGATGACAACCAAGTCCGACGACGCCATGCGGTTTTGGAGATCTTGATCGCTGCTTTGCTTTTGCATCTGGCCGAGGGCGGCTTCGCCCGTACGGGCTTTCTCCGCAGGAGTTCCCCCGCCCGGGTTGAAGTCGTGACCCAGTTCCTTGACGGCCACACCGGAACCAAAGATCCAGCCTTCCGCATAGAACGTTGCTTGCGCGCCTTGTTGGAAGGCGGATGGGTCTTTCACTTCGACGGTGATGTTGTCGCCCTTCTTCAGCGAGACAGCGGGAGGTTTTTTCAGGACGGAGTCCACGCGAACGACTATCGTCTGGGGCGATTGGGGAACGCCCACAAAGGAGACTGCGCCAAGCTGGTTAACCGTACCCGAAAAGATGATGCTCGATTGTTTGGCCAGAGCAGCTTGGTTGCTCTGCCCCTGTGGGAACGCGGCGATGGTCGGCACAAGCAAGGCAGTCCAGAGGATGCCGGCAAGGAAGTTTAACGAAGAATTCATATCTGCCTCTCCTTCTTCCGCGTCATGGCGCAAACGCGCTTCACGGAATCACGGGAACGCTAAAATAGAATGGATCGATAGAAACCGCCACGGGGTTGCCCGAGCCATCCGTGAGGGTCTTTGTTTTGAAATCCGCCGCGCGCTGGTAGGTTACGCCTTGCGGGAAATTCGCGAGGTCTGGCGAGTTGTTGGCGCAAAAAACGCCGCGGAACTCGTTCCCGACGGAAAGCAAATAATCATAGTCCCCCAAATAAGGCAAGAACTGCTGCACCGGCGTATCCGCCGGGACGTTTGCGAGAATCAGGTCCTGAGCCGTCGCGAAGCCATCGTGCGATTGCACTACATGTGTAACCCAGCGGCCGGCAGAAAGTTGCTGGTAGAGAAGTCCGACGACGCCATTATTGGCCACTGCCAACGCGATGTTTGTGGCGTTGCTGATCGTGGTATGCGGCAGGTCCGCCTTCGACCAGGTAAGACCGCGGTCGGTGGAGCGGCGCACATGGAGCGTGTAGATGTCGCCCTTGCTTCCGTGGTCGGCCCATCCGACGTACACCGTGGAACTGTTGTTAGGGTCGACGGCGATGGAAAGAGTGGAACCGATTCGTTCCTGACCCAGTGTTGGCCCATTGGACCACGGTATGGAGGCGCCCTTGACGACCAGACGGCCCGGAAGTTTATCGGACGGGTCTCTGAGCGCCTGGAAAGGATTGGGGCCTGTGCCACCGGCATCGTCGCGCACGACCACGACGTCGCTGGTGGCTGTTGTACCGTTAAATTTGCGCCAGCCGAAAAAGGCCACGTAGACGGTATTGTCTGGAGCGATGGCGGGACGAACCGATGGGCCATCCTGTCCCGAGGTGTTGCGGGCCTCGATGGAAAACGATTTGTAGGTCACCCCTCCATCGACCGAGACGTCCACCGTTGCGGTGTGGCCATTGGGCTGATTGAAATCGTTGACTCCGACATAGATGTGGTCGCTATTGGAAATGGCCAGGGCCCGGACGAAGGGCTGGTCCACGTTGCTGCGCGTGGACTGCACGTTCATGACGGCACCGGAGGAAACGTCATTGGATTCGGACTCGTCGAGCGTGATGGAAGCGGCGCAAGCCAGCGTGCCGGCGTGGAGGTCCCCGCGCGGATGGTTCTCGCCAGTGGGCATGGCATGCGTGATGTCGCAGGTCATCCGGGGAACAGGAGTGATGGCGTTCAGAACCCAGCTATTGCCCCCGTCTTCCGAAACGTAGACGGGCGCATTGCTGCTGCTCGAAACGGGATTAGGAGTGAATGCCGAAGCGACCATCACCTGTGGGTTGGCTGTTTGCACAGCGAGAAAAGGTTCGCTGTCTTGATTGGTTTCGCCGCTGAGACTTGCGGGGATGAGGTCCACCAGCTTGACCTGGACCGGCGCAGCATAGACAGGGCTTAAAGCGCCAAAGGATTGGAGGTTGTCGCGGTCGATGCCGGTTTTGTGCTGGGTCTTCCTCTCAATGAGTAAGACTCCGGCAATCATTACAAGCAGCGCAAACGCCAGCAAGCGCATCCAAAATGCGGCGAGAGGTTTCACGGCAATCGTCTCCCCAGTCAGACGGCGTTGAATTTTAAGCAGGGCAGGGCAGCAGGCGGGCTGGATTCCGCATGCGACGCACATTTCGCTAGAAAAATAGCAAGCCGGGAAACCAGCATACACCTAAGCAATCCCTCCGACAATGGCACATAAAGGCGGGGGCGCAGTGAGGCCCGGTGCGGCAGGCTGGAAATTGAAGCCCAGACTCGGTTAGCTAATCGTTAAAACCCGACACATGACGATCATCCCTCAGTTTGCCTTGGCATGCTGAACCGGGGGTTTTCCGGATGCCTGCTGATTTTGCAATTGTTCTCTATCCGCGTTTTGCTTGATGCGTGCGCGTGTTTCTCGTGCAACTGGGCTATCAATCCCAAATACTTGGTCTTGAATTTGTAGAGCTTTCCCATCCATCTCTTGGGCCTCCTGAAACCGTCCTCCGAATTTGTAGGCAATGGCCAGGTCCAGGTACGCCTGTGCCAGATTCAAGTCATCGGGGCGAAGGTTCTTGGCATAGATTTGCACTGCTTGCTCAAGAAGAACCTGTCCTTCGGCAGTGCGTCTTTGTCCAACACGCACCAATCCCAAATTGTGCAAGGCGGCGCCGAGTTCCACACCAGCTAGGTCAGGATTGACTCTGTACACTGCAATAGCCTGCTGCAGTCTTTGCTCTGCTTCTTGCAGCTTGCCTTCTTCCAAATACATTCTGCCTTCGTTACTGCAGGCCTTGCCAAAATCCAGATTCGATGAAGGGCGCTCTTTGTCGAAAATTTGGATAGCTTTTTCAAAGAGCGGCTCGGCCTCCGACCTTCTTCCCTCTGCCTGATAAACTACTGCCAGCAGGTTCATTGTCAGAGCCGATTGATGCTCTCCGGGCTGTTTGCTGCCGGTCAAGATCAGAAGTTGTCCTTCAGCGTCTGCATAATGTCCGCGCTGGAGGGAGTCGTTCGCTTCGCGGTACGCTCTCAACCACAGTGTTTGCCGGTGACGGTGCACCGCTGTCCAAGAGGCTATTCCCACTGCTATAGCCAGCAAGGAAGCGTATATCGATAGGCGCATGGCTCTACCCCCATCTTGTCATTCATTTTTCCAAACTCTCTGCCAATCGTCCTCCGATCAAAACTACCTGGCAACCTCGAATTGTCAATCGTGTGCGTATCAAGCTAGGGAAGGATCAACTGTTCCATCTGCTCCGTTGCTCAAACATTGCCTATCATTGAAATGGGCATAGATTTTAGCCGGTCAATAGTTATTTGTAGGAGGCAGGTTCCCTGAAATTCCGCCCTAACTGTGAGGCATCGCGCACACTATTCATGAAAGGCTATTCGGCATGGCGGAACGATTCGAAAATGCAATGCCAATTGTCGGCGAGGTAGGAGGCCAAACGACAAATCCAGATCAGCTCCGAGAACACGCAACCGTCTCTCACAACAAGCTGATCAGCTTGACAGTTTTTACCGGCGCTTTTCTGCTCTTTCAGGTTCAACTGCTCCTCGGAAAGTATATCCTTCCCTGGTTCGGCGGCGCGCCTGGCGTGTGGATGGTTTGTCTCTTGTTTTTTCAAGTCCTCTTTTTAGGCGGAAATGCGTATTCGCACTTTGTCGCGATGCGGCTATCGCCGTCAAAGCAGAGCCGGCTGCACGGCGGGATTTTGATCTGTTCCGTTGTCCTTCTCATCTTGATGTCGTTCTTATGGCCGTCGCCCATCACTCCCGGTTTCGCCTGGAAGCCGCAAGCCGATGCAAATCCTTTTGTGCTGATTCTTTGGCTCCTCATTGCAAGCATCGGGCTGCCATTCTTCTTGCTATCGACGACTGGTCCGCTTCTGCAACATTGGTTTTCGCAGAAGAACCCGGGAGTCTCTCCTTACCGTCTATATTCGCTCTCGAACTTAGGCTCCTTGTTAGGGTTGCTTTCCTACCCACTTCTTGTGGAGCCGATGCTGCACCTGCGAACGCAAGCCTGGCTATGGTCGATTGGCTACCTATTGTTTGCTGTCCTCTGCGTGACTGTCGCTCCACGGAAGATTCCGGCTGATGTTTTTTCAACGGAAAAACCGGAGCATCAGATCGAAGAATCTCTCTCGGTGCGCCCAACCCTCAGCCGGCAACTATTGTGGGTGTCCTTAGCGGCCTGTGGCTCGGCAATGCTCCTGGCAGCGACTAATGTCATTAGCCAGGAGGTGGCGGTATTTCCTTTCCTCTGGGTATTACCATTGTGTCTGTATCTGGTTTCTTTCATTGTGTGCTTCGAATACCCCTCTCTATACCGGCGCGGCGTATTTCACGTCTTTTTCGCCTTAACCGCATTTCTTGCCGCCATTTCTCTTTTCTTTTCCGCGGCTATGCCCCTCGCAGTAGGACTCCCGGTGTACCTCGCCATTATGTTCGCCACTTGCATGGTCTGCCACGGAGAAATAGTGTTGTCCAGGCCCGTCCCGCGTCACGTTACGCGCTTCTATCTTTGCATTTCGTTAGGCGGCGCGATCGGCGGGATTTTTGTCAGCGTGATTGCGCCGCTCATCTTCCTGGGTCTATGGGAATTCCCGCTGACGATCGTCATGACCGGAACGCTTCTTCTTTTCGTCGTTCGGCAAGATGCAAATTCCTGGTGGCACCGATCCCTTCCCTGGATGCCCGTGGCATTTTTGTCCATGGTCATAGTCCCGATTCCATTTTTGCTGCATGGCCTTGAATTGAAGAATCGATTTATTTTTTCGGTCTGGTACCGTGTGCTCTCCGGATTTCTTATTCTTGCCGCTCTGGCTGTCTATTGGATCACTCGCCGCCGTTCGGTCCAGTCTTCTGGACGATGGATGACTCGTGCAGCAGCGCTTGCCGCACTATTTGTCGTCGCAATCGCATTTGCATGGGAGGCACGGTTGAAGCTATCCGATTCTGTTGCGCGCTCCCGGAACTTTTACGGCGTGCTTGCCGTTATTCGCGGCTCGGACTCAGGACATGACTTCCTCTACCTTCGCGATCGCCTGACCGAACACGGGAGGCAATATCTTGATCCCAAGCTCGCTCGAGAGTCAGTCAGTTATTATGGCCCCAAGAGCGGGATCAATCTTCTGCTCCGTAACCATCCGGCTCAGCCCATGCGTGTCGGCTTGGTGGGGTTGGGAACGGGCGATCTTGCAGTCTTCTCCAGGCCCGGCGATGTTTTCCGGTTTTACGAAATCAATTCGGATGTTATTCAGCTCTCCCAGGGAAGCCATGCCTTTTTCACGTATCTGCGGGATTCCCAGGGAACGGTTGAAATGGTGCATGGAGACGCAAGGCTTTCTCTCGAACGGGAATCCGCTCGCGGTCAGCGTCAAAACTTCGATGTTCTCGTTCTTGATGCCTTTTCTGGAGATTCGATCCCAGTTCACCTGCTTACGCGCGAAGCTTTCTCCCTTTACCGCGAGCACCTTCGCTCTGCGGACTCCATCATTGCTGTACACATTACAAACCGCTCCGTCGATCTCAGTCCGGTCCTTTCCGGAATCGCAAAAGAGTTTCAGTTCTCCTCCGTCCGTGTTTATCGCCCGTGGTTAAACTCTTTCTCATCACAATCCGATTGGGTCTTTTTGTCTCAGAACCATTCCTCTTTGCATAATCCAGAACTTGACGCAGCAGGAAGAAGTCTCCTCTCATCGGGAGGCACGACACTCTGGACGGATGATTACAGTAATCTTCTGGAAGTCTTGCGGTAATGCGAAAGCGGTAAGAAGCCGCAGCGAATGAGCGATTGACCCTACCCGAAGAGTCTCTGTAGCCCACGGCGGATGTCAGTCTTAAGTCGTTGAAAAGATGGTGGACAAGAGGATTCGAACCCCCGGCCTGCTCGTTGCGAGCGATGTAAATTCTAAGCTAAGTCGCTGTGCCGCAGTCACTTAGCTTTTAGTACAGGCAACCACGCTCTGCAAATGGAGGACCCTCCTTTCTGCCGGCGAGGTGGGGCCCTTGGCCTAAGGCGTGGTCGTGTGAGAATGCATAAACTCGGAATCTAGCGTTAGCTCGATACTCCTCCCAGAGCTTTGTAAAGGGCGATCGCCGCGACATAGCGACGTGTATCACGTGTATCAATTGTTTCCCGCCGGGCATCTGAGGGACTGGGATATGCTGAACGCGGTGGTGCCCACTGTGGACAACGACTTAGAGGCGCTCGCAGCCCCGGCGCTTGCAATGCAGTACGAAACGCTCGTGCGTGTGTCCCGAGCCATCGGAACGCACCGCGACCTTAAAGAACTTTTTGGCATCCTGATGGACGAGTTGCAGGGGGTAGTGCAGTTTGACGTGGCTGGGGTATCTCTTCGTGACCAAGACTCCGATGCGTTTCAAAATTATTTCATCGACATGACGAGTCGATCAGAGCTGGTTCCTGAAGAGAAGCTAACGCCCGAGGAGACGCTCACGTTACGGGTTTACGAGCGTCAAGAGCCTCTGGTGAGGTCGACAGACGAATTGGAGCCGCGCTATGGCCGGCTGCGAGCGATCTTGAAAAGGCTCCATATTCGCGCGATCTGCGCGCTCCCACTGACGACAGCGCACCACAAACTGGGGGCCATCACTTTTGGCAGCAAGCGGGCCGATACCTACTCGCCAAACGAAATCCGGTTCGTGTCCCAAGTGGTGGATTACATTGCGCTGGCGTTCGACGACGCGTTGAATTTCGCGGCCTTGCGGCGGGCGTCTGAGGAACTGCAGAGTAAGAACGACCGGCTCCGGCTGCTCCTCGACGTCACCAATCAGGTTGTCTCCAATTTGGAGCTCCGCGATCTGTTGCGTGCCATCTCGCACGACGTCCGGGGCGTGATGCAGTGCGACTACGCAGGCTTGTCGCTCCCGGATGCGGAAAACAAGCAGCTGAGACTTTACGCGCTTGACTTTCCGGAGAGCAAAGGGTTCCTCCAGGAAGAGTTGGTCTATCCGATCGAAGGAGCGCCCTCCGGCACGGCATTTCGAACCATGAAGCCTCTGGCGCTCCAGAGTCCCTTCACCGGCTGGCTCAATTATCCAATCGTTCAGAAAGCGGTTCGCGAAGGCTTGAAGTCTTTCTGCTTTTTACCGCTGATCAGCCGGAATCGCGCGATTGGTGTCTTGGTTCTCGGCCGGCTCAGGGACGATGCCTTTAGTCAGGCGGACGTCAGTTTCCTCGCCCAGGTCGCAAACCAGATTGCTCTCGCCGTCGAGAATGCGCTTGCCTACCGCGAGATTCGGGAACTGAAAGAGCAGCTCTCGAAGGAAAAACTCTATTTGGAAGATGAAATCCGTACGGAAATGAATTTTGCCCAGATCATCGGGAACAGCACTTCTCTGCGCAGAGTCCTGAAGCAGGTGGAAACCGTGGCACCGACGGATTCGACGGTGCTTATTTACGGAGAGACAGGCACAGGAAAAGAGCTGATCGCGCGCGGCATTCATGATTTGAGCCCGCGGCGGTCGAAGCCCTTCGTCAAGCTAAACTGCGCGGCCATTCCGACGGGTTTGCTGGAGAGTGAGCTGTTCGGACACGAGAAAGGCGCATTTACCGGAGCGATCGCGCAACGGATTGGCCGCTTCGAGGTGGCCGATGGCGGCACGATTTTCCTGGACGAAATAGGCGAAATTCCTCTCGAATTGCAGACCAAACTGCTCCGCGTGCTGCAGGAGAGAGAGTTCGAGCGGCTGGGAAGCTCGCGCACGCTTCGGACCGATGCGCGCTTGATCGCCGCGACGAACCGCGATCTCGAAGCGATGGTGAGCGAGCAGAAGTTCCGATCCGATCTCTTTTTTCGCTTGAATGTTTTTCCCGTCCACGTCCCGCCCTTGCGGGAACGCCAGGGGGATATTCCGCTCCTGGTGCGGCACTTCACCCAACAGTTTTCCAGACGCATGAAAAAGGTCATGGAAACGATTCCATCTGCGGCAATGGATGCCATGAACCGGTATCATTGGCCGGGGAACATACGAGAACTTCAGAATGTGATCGAGCGCGCCGTTATTGTATCGTCGGGCCCTGTCCTGACTGTCGATGTTACCGATCTTAAATTTCCCAAGGCCGGCCCTCCGGCGGAAAAACCCGCTTCTTCGAAATCGGCAAATGGCGCGTTACACAACGTTTTGGAGGAAACGGAACGTCAACAGATCCTCCAAACGCTCAAGCAGTGTAACTGGGTTGTTGCAGGCCCCAATGGCGCAGCGGCGCGTCTTGGAATGAATCGATCGACCCTCCAGGTGAGAATACACAAACTCGGAATCTCACGGGATTCTGCATAATTCACGGTTTCATTTCTTACTTCAGCTGTTATACCGAAGGACTGCCACTTCTAACACCCCCGCTTTCATGTGCGAGGAAATTGGCAGTCTGCTAAACGGCTGGCAGTAGCACGCCACCGCTCTGATCTTACAAACCTCTCGCATTGCGGTTATCTCAAGACAAATCAAGAAGTTCCGTCGTCGCTGAAACAAGTTACGGTCTGGCATTCGTGTTGCCTTTGCCAGTGTCGCCCCAATGGGACGCAGATGAGCGGAGGGCGGCATGTCAATGATTCTGATTTTCACGGGTAAGTGGAACAGGTGGTACCGTGTCCTGCGCTTCGACAAAGGGTTTGGACTGTTTGATTCCGTGCGCTATGGGCTGTGGCTGGCACGGGGCCGGGCGTAACGCCTTGTTTTGGCAGGCCTGAGAGGTAGACGTGCTGAAGATCACGATCGCGGAGACGGCAACAGACAGGAGATGGATCTTGCAGGGGCGCCTGGTCGGTCCTTGGGTGAGCGAGCTGAGAACAACCTGGAAGAGGGCGCACAGGAGGCAGGACAAGCGAGCCTGCATTATCGACCTCGATGACGTCACGTTCATCGACAAAAGCGGGGAACGACTTCTGCGGGCCATCTCCAAAAAAGGCGCGCAGCTCATAGCCAGCGGTATGTATACGAAGCATGTGCTTGAAAAGGCGAAGGCGATCGACGGCGGAAATGCGATGAGCTCTTCCGCCGATCAAGCGGCAAGAGCGGAGGACCAATGACTACCCATCCCATGCATCTTTTCGATCCAGACCTAAAAGACTTCGCAGGGAAGCGCGCGCGGTCTGTTCGTCTGGCTCCAACAACACAGAACGATGTCTTTCTGAATGCGTTACTCGAGACGGGCACGACAAAGACCGTACGAAGGAACCCTCTCGAGTGGGCCGCTGCAACGGGTCTGCACATTGTGATTCTTGCGACGCTGATCATTGTGCCGCTGTACACAACGGGGACGATCCAACTGGACAACTACAATACGATTCCCTTGGCGGCGCCTCCCGCTGCGCCACCCCCGCCTCCACCACCGGCGGGGCGGGCGGCAGCTCCGCACGTGACATCTAAACGCGCGAAGCTCACCTACACGCAAGGAAAACTAACTTCGCCTGCCTCGATTCCGAAGACGGTCTCTCTGGACAATGCGGCGGGCGCGCCGGACTTGGGAGGCGTCGAGGGCGGCGTTCCTGGCGGCGTGGCCGGGGGACAACTCGGCGGGTCACTCGGTGGAGTTCTCGGTGGAACAGGGACTTCCGTCCCGATACCACCTCCGCAACAGCCCGCGGTGAAGCGAATTGTTCGCGTTGGGTCCAACCTCAAAGGACCGCGGCAGACCTATGCGGTCCAACCCGAATATCCACCGCTCGCGAGGCAAACGCACCTCTCAGGCGTCGTGGTAGTCAGCGCGGTAATCGATGAGCACGGAAACGTGGTGGGAGCGCGTGCTTTGAGCGGTCACCCGTTGCTGATACCCGCGGCATTAAAGGCCGTATTGCAGTGGAAATATGAGCCAACGCTGCTTAATGGGACGCCGGTGGCCGTCGAAATGGAAGTCACGGTTCATTTCAATTTAGGAATGTAGTTCCTGGTGCGTGGCTAGACGAAAGTGAAAGAGGGCTCCGGGTTGCAATTCAAATTTGCCAAACCGCGGAGCCGGTCAACCGAGAGCAGTTTGAATACGAGCAGAGAAGGAGAAGCACTATGCCAGTAGAACTTATGGA
>Ga0209625_1000439_pt1 | contig 10728 bp, 10 predicted proteins | sample JacPin_JW_Ref_M2_FD_187960 | JGI IMG/M metagenome (GOLD analysis project Ga0209625, IMG submission 187960) | Forest soil microbial communities from Algoma, Ontario, Canada - Jack Pine, Ontario site 1_JW_Ref_M2 (SPAdes) (version 2) | ecosystem: Environmental > Terrestrial > Soil > Boreal...
TATTCTTTGTCCGGTGAAACCGCGATGCCGTGCGGGCCATTGATATCGCCCATCGGGAGAAGACCGATCCGGGTTTGGCGCTCGATCTTGATTCCCTTAGGGCCAAAGCGCAGCAGCACGACTTTGTCCGCGGATTCACAGACTACGTAAACAAGATAGTCCCGCGTCGGGCCTGTCTCCGATGCCGGAGCCGATTGGGTCTGCGCTGCGACTGAGCGAAGCGAAGTTGAAGCCGCTAATGTGGCCAAAAGCGCGAGACATATCGCGAATGCCGCGCATCGTATCGCCGCGTATTCTCGATGTTTTTTGGAGCTTGATGAGTTGCCGTGCGTGTCTTCGTTCAAGAATTCGGCTCCGATCGTCTGATTTGTTTGCTCGTTTTGATTACTCTCTCGGGCGCGATATTGCAATCAAAAATCGGGAGACTTGAAAGCGGCGTCTGAGAAGCTACGAGATTCGTTCAGCCGTGGAATTCTCGTGTCCAAACGAGGAAACAGCGGAACCCCAGAAACGCAGAGATGGCTGTAGAAATTCAACCGCTGCAAGAGTCGTGCCCTCGTCCGTCCGAATCAAGCGAGCGACGCGGCATGCCAGATCATCGTTTGTTTCGAGGTTCGTGAGGATCAGCTTCTGGGAAGGGACAACCGCAGCCGAAACCGGAAACAAACCACCGTGCGAACTAACGTCAATGGTTTGCGTCTGCTCTTGAAACGGCTCGTCCGCGAGCCTTCCATAGAGAAGGATGCTCAACGCCGCGCGGACACGCCTTCCGCGGCGTTGTTCGAGCAGCAGCCGCTCACGCGAATCCTGGGCTAAGCTCCCAAGATGCAGCCATCGCCACAAGAGAGATGCGAGCCCTGACGCCGCGAACCTCAGCTGAAAAATATGCCCTCCTGCGGGACGCCGCACCATTTGAGTGTGCGCCCCTACCATAAGGTTACTCTCTTATTCTTAGGTCGCGAAAGCTTGATGAAGCTTGGCGCGGCTACGCTTCGATGGTAGATTCGCGGCGCTCGATTCATCGATAGTAGCCTTCCTTGCCAGAATCTACTCAAGCCGCAAAGCTTTCTCCCGATTCGCCGGGTTCATCTCCGCGTCTTGCCGCAAAACTCAATCTATTTGACGCGACGATGGTCGTGATGGGCGGGATCGTAGGCTCGGGAATTTTTATCAATCCTTACGTCGTCGCCCAAATCGTTCATACGCCGGCGCTGATTCTTTCCGCGTGGATCGCGGGAGGCGCAATCGCGCTCGTCGGAGCATTTATCTATGCGGAGCTCGCCGACCGCATGCCTCAGGTGGGCGGGCAATACGCGTACTTGCGCGAGGCCTATCATCCAGCGGTCGGATTTCTTTATGGTTGGGTGGCACTGCTTGTGATCCACGCGGGCGGCACAGCGGCGGTGGTGGTTACGTTCGCGAAATATTTTCAGCAGCTCCTGAATGGAGGTTCCGAGAAGATTACAGCCGTCGCAGTTATCGTAGCGCTGACGATAATCAATTGCATGGGAGTGCGCGCGGGCAGCAGTGTGCAGAGTGTCTTCATGGTTTTCCGCATTCTCGCGATTTCAACGGTTGTCGTAGGCGGGACATGGTTCATATGGGTCTCTCCCGCAGCCCCGCATGTTGCATGGCGACCTGTTAGCGATCATCCTGTGTCATTCGGATTGCTCTCCGCATTCGGCGCGGCAATGGTGCCTGTCTTGTTCGGCTATGGAGGCTGGCAGACGTCGAATTACGTTGCCGGCGAAATTCGTGAGCCTCGCAAGAATCTGCCTCGAGCGCTGGTCATCGGAGTTGTCGGAATTATCGCGCTCTATCTCACCGCAAATTTCGTATATGTACAGGCGCTCTCGCCGGCGGGACTAGCAGCCACCTCGACGCCCGCGTCGCAGGTAATGCGCATTGCGTTCGGGAGCCCCGGCGCTTCCCTGGTCGCCATGCTGATTGCGATCTCAACCGTTGGGTTTCTCAGCCAAGCACTGCTCTCATGTCCTCGTCTCTATTTCGCCATGGCTAGCGACGGCCTTCTTCCCGCTTGGTTCGCGCGTATCAATGTGCGCACGCGTGTGCCCACCGGCACGATCGTTTTGCAGGGCGCAGTTACGATCGCGGTTGTGTTGCTCGGCACCTACGAGCAAATTCTCAGCTACGTGATCGTGATGGACTGGCTCTTTTTTGGCTTAACGGCGACCTGCATTTTCATATTTCGCGCGCGAGCGAAGCGCAATGCGGCATTAGAAGCTGCAACTCAAGAGACCGGATTTCGCGTGCCGGGACATCCGTGGACCACAAGTCTATTCGTCGCGATTGCATGGCTCATAACCGCCAACACAATCTATAAATATCCTCGCAATGCAGGCGTCGCCCTGTGTATTCTTTTCGCCGGAGTCCTTGTTTTTTACTTTTTTCACGGGCGCGCGCGGCGCTCGATCGGCTCTAAGTGAGATTTGATGAGCCCGCAACGGCGTGAAATCCGGTCCACCTATATCGAGTGGGCGAAGCTGCGCTCGGAGGCGCGCTGTAAACTCGCTAGCAGCGACATGCTTGCCTATCCGCTGAAGGACTTGCCCATCCGCATCGAGCAGCTTGAAATCGCGAGTCCCAGCGACGGTTACGGCTATGCTCCGCTGATCGAACGGCTCGCGAAGAAGGCGGGAGTTCCGACTGATTGCGTGGTTCAGGCTCAGGGCACCTCGATGGCGAATCATCTTGCAATGGCGGCGCTCGTCGAGCCAGACGATGAGGTGCTCATCGAAGAACCGGCCTATGAAGCGTTGCTCGCCGTCGCCCGTTACCTTGGCGCAAAAATCCGTCGCTTTCCGCGGCGCTTCGAAGACGGTTTCAAAGTCGATCCGCGCGAAGTGGAGCGCGCTATCTCGCCTCGCACTCGCCTGATCGTAATCACCAACCTGCATAATCCCACCGGCGTGCGCACGCCCGATTCCACCTTGCGGCTCGTGGGTGATATTGCGCGCAGCCTCGGCGCACACGTGCTAGTGGATGAGGTTTATCTCGAGGCGTGCTTCGATTCGCCGGGGCAATCGGCATTTCATCTTGGGTCCAATTTAATTGCCACCAGCAGCTTGACGAAAGCTTACGGGCTTTCTGGCCTACGCTGCGGCTGGATTCTCGCAGCGCCTTTGCTGGCGGAAAGGATGTGGCGGCTGAACGATCTATTCGGAGTGATGGCCGCACACCCAGCGGAATTACTAAGCGTCGTAGCGCTCGATCATTTGCCGGAAATCACCGCGCGCGCGAAAGCGCTCCTCGATACGAACCGGACCCTCCTGAAGAAATTTCTCGATTCGCGAAAGGATCTTCTCGCGATCTGGCCGGAGGCAGGGACGATCGTGTTCCCGCAGATCACCAGCGGCCACGTCGAAGCCTTCTGTCAACTGCTACGAGAGAAATACGAGACCAGCGTCGTCCCCGGCCGCTTTTTCGGAGCCCCCGACCACGTGCGCATCGGTGTGGGCGGCAAGACGGAAAATGTGCGCGAAGGCCTTTCCCGCATCGGCGCAGCGCTCGACGAGTTCGCCGCGAAGCGCACGAGCGCGAAATAATTCACATCCGGATACAAACGGCAGCCGAAGATTACGCGTGTGCTCGTTTGCCCTTAGAGGCCTTGGGTCGAAGAAGTTCGACAAGCGCGTGCGCGGCTGCCGAGAGCGGCCGATCCTGCCGATAAACGAGATATACGCGCCGCTCAATACGCATTTGACGCAGCCGAAGTTCGCGCAGATCGCCGCGCGCGATTTCCTGTTCAACGCACATGCGTGGCACGATCGCGACTCCCCGCTTCATCTCGACAAACCGCTTGATGCTTTCGATTGTCGGCAGCTCGATGTCCATGTGCAAAGTCACGCGATGCTTCGCGAACATCTGAATCACGCGCCGCCGGTAAGGCGACTCCACGATATGCGCAACGAACGTTTCGCCATCGAGCGCCGAAATATCCACCTCGCGCCGCTTCGCCAATGGGTGCCCGGGCCAGACCACCAGGGCCAGCGAATCGCGATAGAACTCGATCGTGGTTAGCTCGCGTTCCTCCGGCAAATACGAAATCACGCCGATGTCGAGCTGGTGGTTCATCAATTCGTGGGGCACGTTGCGCGAAAACACGCGATGCACGCGAATTTGAATTCCCGGATGTTGCTGCCGGTAGCGATCGAGCGCCGGAAGCAGCGCGTGAATCGAGCTTTCGTTCACCCCGATCGATACCTGCCCTCGTTTCAGACCGTTTAGCTGCTGCATTTCCTTGTGAATTTCTTCGCGCAGATTCAGCATTCGATCTGCATACTCGAGCAACAGCGTGCCAGCGTCCGTCAGCGTGCGCGCGCCCGTGCCGCGCACGAAAAGAGGTTGGCCCACCCAGTCCTCGAGCTTACGCATGGCGATGCTGATCGCCGGCTGCGTCCGATAGAGCTTTTCCGCGGCGCGCGAATAACTTTGCTCCCGCGCCACTGTCTGAAACACCTGCAAAGCCGCCAGATCCACGTAGCCTCCAAAACCGCTTGGTCATGTATAAGCGAGGCTTATTCTACATGCAACAATTATAAATTGGACACGCTTGGTCGCGGCGCGTTCCACTGATTGCGGCGTACAGGAGCGTTCATGGACACGATCCAGATCTTCGATACCACGCTGCGCGACGGCGAGCAGTCTCCGGGCTTTTCGATGCACCGGGAAGAAAAGCTTCGGCTGGCGCGCCAACTCGAACAGCTCGGCGTCGACGTGATCGAAGCGGGATTTCCCATCGCATCGCCGGGAGATTTGGAAGCTGTCCGCGCGGTGGCCGGCGAAATTCGCACCTGCAAAGTGGCGGCCCTGGCGCGAGCGCGTCAGGAGGATGTGGATGCTGCCTTGCGCGCACTCGAACCAGCTGCCCGGCCGCGGCTTCATATTTTCCTTGCGACCTCCGATCTTCATCTGAAGCACAAACTTCGAATCGAGCGCGACGAAGCGCTCGAGCAGGTGAGCACCATGGTGCGTTTCGGCTCGAAACACACGGAGGAAGTTGAATTCTCGGCCGAAGATGCAAGCCGCAGCGATATCGAATTCCTCTGCGAGGTGGCGGAGGTGGCGGCCGAAGCCGGCGCTAAAATCATCAATCTTCCGGATACGGTAGGCTACTCAACGCCCGACGAATACGGCGAAATGTTTCGCACCGTGCGCGCGCGGCTTGTTGCATATCCGAATATCATCCACAGCGCGCACTGCCACAACGACCTTGGCCTCGCCGTTGCCAATTCGCTAGCGGCGATTGCCGCGGGCGCGCGCCAGGTGGAATGCACGATCAACGGAATCGGCGAACGTGCCGGAAACGCGTCGCTCGAAGAAATTGCGGTCGCGCTTCACGTCCGGCAGAGCCATTTCTGTGCCGCGACGAATATTCGGCTCGAAAAAATCTACGCCACCAGCCGACTGCTCACGGCAATCACTGGAGTGTCTGTGCCTCCGAACAAAGCAGTGGTCGGCGCCAACGCGTTTGCCCACGAAGCGGGCATTCACCAGGACGGCATCCTGAAAAATCCGCTCACATACGAGATTATTCTGCCGGAAAAAGTGGGAGTGCCGAGCCGCAGGCTCGTTCTCGGAAAGCATTCCGGCCGCAACGCGCTGCGAGCGCGGCTCGCTGAGCTCGGCTATGAGACCACTCCAACGGAACTTGCAGAATGCTATCGGATGGCCACTGAGCTCGCTGATTCCGCGAAGGAAGTGACCGACCGCGACCTGCTTTCCTTTATTCATCAGGTTCGCCGCGGACGCACGGCGTCGCCAGCCGGCTCCGCGGTTCGAGCGCGGCCCCGCGCTGTTGCGGCTCGCTGAAAACGGAGATTGAAAACGGAGAGTTGAAACGGAGAAACGATCATGGGTTCCATTCGCAAAACAATCGCAGTGCTGCCTGGCGATGGCATCGGCCCCGAAGTCACTCGAGCGGCCGTTCAGCTTCTTCAAGACTGCGCCGCTGCGCACGACCACAGTTTCGAATTTCGTGAACTTCTGTTCGGAGGTGCTGCAATCGATGCGTTCGGCAGCCCTTTGCCGGCTTCGATACTCGCCGAATGCCGCAAGGCCGATGCAATTTTGCTTGGCGCCATTGGGGGGCCGAAGTGGGACGCGCTTCCGCTCGCAAATCGGCCGGAAAGCGGCCTCCTAGCGCTTCGCAAGGAGCTCGGTCTCTACATCAATCTTCGCCCAATCCGTTTGCACCATGCGTTGCATGGAATTTCGCCGCTGCGCCCCGACCGAGTGGCGGGTTGCGATTTTGAAATCGTGCGCGAACTCGCGGGCGACATCTACTTCGGCGCACACGAACTGCATCGCGACAATGGCCATTCGCGCGCGCGAGACGTGGCGGAATATCACTCAACCGAGGTCGAACGTGTGGCGCGCTACGCCTTCGAGCGGGCCGCCGCGCGCCAGGGCCGTTTGGCCAGCATCGATAAAGCCAATGTGCTCGCAACTTCCGCGCTCTGGCGCAAGACGGTCACCGATGTAGCTCGAGAATATCCTGAAATCACGCTCGAGCATCTGTACGTCGACAATGCTGCGATGCAGATCGTTTTGCGGCCGAAGCAATTTGACGTGATCCTTACGTCCAATCTGTTTGGCGACATTTTAAGCGACGAAGCCGCCGCGCTGGCAGGCTCGATCGGCCTGATTCCGTCGATGAGCCGCGGTTCCGGCGAGGGACCAGCGCTGTACGAGCCGATTCATGGCTCAGCTCCCACGCTTGCTGGCAAGGACATCGCGTCGCCGCTCGGCGCAATCTACTCCGCGACGCTGATGCTGCGCGAATCCTTCGGTCTCGATGTCGAAGCTCAGTGGATTGAATCAGCGATCGATCGCGTGCTCGATCATGGCTACCGCACGATGGACATCGCCGAGCCCGGCGGCCGGATCGTGCGCTGCTCGGAATTTACAGATCTGATTCGCGGGGAAATGCACGACGCGCTTGTCCACACGGAGCGCTATGGCTGGGGCGTTTAATTTTTGCGCAGGACGAGTGTGGCCGCGATCATGTCGTGAAGCGCCTGCTTTTTCTCAGTGAATCCCGCCATCATGTAGCCGATGCCCAGCGGAATCAGGCTTGTAATGATTTTCGCGAAGAAGCGTCCCGTTGCATGGCCGAAACTGATGCGGCGTCCCTGCAAATCAGTCACGATGAGTCCCAGCGCCATCTTTCCGAGCGTTCCCTGATTCGGCGAACTCTCCAAGTAGGCGTGGTATAGCCACGAGGCAATCAGTCCGAGGAACCCTACGAATATAATCATCAGGATAAACGCCACAGGTGGCTCTGCGTCTCCGCTATCCATTCCTCGAACCATGGTGTGAAGCGACCCAACGCCCACGATCGCGATTCCGATCAAAAAGAGGACTCCGAATATCACGCCGAGAACAATCGAGTCGATGATATAGGCAACTACCCGCAACCAGAACCCGGCATACGGAGAGGGCAGCGCCACGGCGATTGGCGCAACCGGGTAAGCTGGCACCACGCCCGCAGGGGCGATAGCGGGTGGTGCGTAAGTCGGCGGCAAGCCGGCTGCAGGCAGCGGACCATTTACCGGCGTACCGCAGACGCTGCAGAATGCCGTTCCCTCCGTCAATCGCGCACCGCATTTTGAGCAGAACACTTGCACCTCGTTTTGGCGTAGCGGCCCCGAAAAACTAAAGTTGCCGCAGCACCAAACAGCCTGCCAGGATATCGTGCAGCGCCTGTTTTCGTTCCGTGAAACCCGCCATCAGAAATCCGATGCCGAGAATCATGCCGGATAGGATTTTTCCGAAGAAGCGGCCTGAAGCGCGCGCAAACGAAATCCGGTTCCCCGCCAAATCGGTCACCTTCAGGCCGAGAATCTTTTTGCCGAGCGTTGCCTGCCAGGCCGAGCTCTCCATCGACGCGTAATAAATCCAACTCAACATTAATGCCAATAACCGGATGGCGAGAAGCGGCCTCGACACCGAGGTATACACTTCCCAGGGGTTCTGGGTCGTGAAAGCATGAATGTTAGCCCTGAATAATGGGAAGAAAGCCCCTACGCCTACGATTCCCAGGATTATTGCATCAATAATGTAAGCTACAAACCGGAGCCAAAATCCGGCGTAAGCAACGGGTGAACGCGCTGCTGGCGTCTGCCACTGGTATTGCGCTGGTTGCTGCGGAGGGGCGGGCGGCGGGTAGGCCGGAGGTGCTGCTGGTGCAACCGGAGTCGGCGAAGGATCTGAAAGCGGCGGAGGAGCAGCAGTTGGCTGGGTCGGCTGGCCGCAATTCGTGCAGAAGGCTGCACCGTCCGCAAGCTGCGTACCGCATTTCGAACAAAACATGTTTTTGCCCCGGGTTGCTGCTTCGGACCTTCTCTGTCGACTGGCGCATGCTACTTAACCCGAAACCGGCGGGTCAACATGCAAATGCCGCCTGCATCAGCAAATCGCCGCACGGCCCTCGCGATTCGGGCGCCACAAATGAGAATACGCTTAAACATCTGCAGAAGTTGCACCGTCCAAGCGCTGTCGCTTAGACTCGTGCGTCCAATCGAATGAGAGGAGCTATCATGCGAATTCATTTCACCCTTGCCACAAAGATTTTGGGAATCGCTCTCGCGGCGATGGGCCTTTTCGCGAGCGGCTACGTCGCCGGGCAAAACAAATTCGGCCAGCCGAAGACCATCATCCACATGGTGATTCTCAAATGGCGGCCGGGAGTTGCGGATGCCGATAAACAGCGCGCATTAGAAGGCGTGAAAGAAATGGCCGCCAAAGTCCCCGGCATCAAAAATATCTGGATCAAAGCCGACCGCATTCAGCCGCGCGACTTTAACGCCGCCTACGCAATCGAATTCAAAGACCGCGACGCCGCGGACGCCTACGCCGAAAGCCCGCTTCACCAGGAATGGGAGCAGAAATATTACGTGCCAATCCGCGAAGTCAGCATCTCCGAGCAGGTGACGAACCCCTAATTTTGGGCGAACAGACATGGGTGCGATACGACCCAGACCCGCTCAGTTCCGGTAGCCACGACGAACGAATCTCTCGTCGTTGGACTTTGTCGCCACGACCAGCGACCACCAACGCGCATGTTAGGCATCCGCGCTAAACTATCAGCTCGCACCGGACTACAGTAATCCGGGCATTGGCGCGCATTTCGCCAGTTGCTAAAAATTAAGATCGGAGGTGCAAGATGATTAAGAAAGTGAAAGAAGGCTACAAAGTGCTCTCCGAGAAGACCGGCAAAAACCTTGGCGGCCCATACAAAACCAAAGCCGAAGCCGAAAAGCGCCTGCGCCAGGTCGAATTCTTCAAGCATCGCAAAGGATAGTGCTGAACCGTTACCTTTCCGGCCACTCGCGCCGTCCAGTGTAATGTCGGGGTTTGTCCGCCCCGCGCTTTTCCACAGGACGCCCCGAAATCCACAATTCTCCTGATTGAAATAATTGTTACAAATACTTGACCAAATTCCATTCTTTGCTATACTTCCCTGATGTCGGCGTACCTCGGATTTGCCGGGGATTGTCCTGACGAACCGGGTCTGCCGCTTAACCAGAGGTGAAGTTGGTTACAAGCACCGGGTTTGAACAATACGAGAATCGAGCATATCCGTTCCGGAGGCTGCTAGGGTAAGAGCGGTCACAGGAAATGGACGGACATGCCCGGCGCTCGTTGCCGGGTTTTTTATTGCTCGCGACTTCGGTTCCAAAACCGATTTCGCGCTCCGCCGGGAGCGGAGACGTTCCGATCGGAAACTGTTGAACGGAACGACGGTCTTTGACAACTGAAGGAAGTAGGCATCGCGTTATGCGAATTTCAAGGTTCGCATAGCGTGACAAACCGCAAATTTTTGCTCGAGAAAGTAGCGCAATGTGGAAAGGCGAACTTTCCTGCACGCGCGATCTCGTGGTTCCTTTCATTTCCAAAAATCTGAAAAGTTCCACGCGTCACACTCGGAAGACGCGGGACGATTGAGCTGCAAGACTCGTCGTCACTCTCCGCGTTTCAGAGTTCCGGTCCTGACCGGACCGGAACGTGTTAGGTAAGTTTTATGGTTAAGCTACTAAGAGCGTACGGTGGATGCCTTGGCGCCAACAGGCGATGAAGGACGTGGCAAGCTGCGATAAGCCCCGGGGAGCTGCAAGCAAGCTTTGATCCGGGGATTTCCGAATGGGGAAACCCAGTCTGGTAAAACCAGGCTACGGCCCTCTGAATATATAGGAGGGTGCGAGCAAACCCAGGGAAGTGAACCATCTCAGTACCTGGAGGAAAATAAATCAATTGAGATTCCGAAAGTAGCGGCGAGCGAAATCGGAACAGCCCAAACCGGGATATTTATATCCCGGGGTTGTAGGACCGCGTGAGTAGAGTTACCAATTCGGAGGCTAGGCGAACCTGCTGGAAAGCAGGGCCAAAGAATGTGAAAGCCATGTAGCCGAAAGCTTACCGAACTCGAAGCGGTATCCTGAGTACTACGGGGCACGAGAAACCTCGTGGGAAACCGGGGAGACCACTCTCCAAGGCTAAATACTCGTTGGCGACCGATAGTGAACTAGTACCGTGAGGGAAAGGCGAAAAGCACCCCTGCGAGGGGAGTGAAATAGAACCTGAAACCGTATGCTTACAAGCAGTCAGAGGGCTATGCCGTGTCTTCGGATACGGAATGCCTGATGGCGTGCCTCTTGCTTAATGAGCCGGCTAGTTATTCTCACACGCGAGGTTAAGCGAAAGCGA
>Ga0209625_1000441_pt1 | contig 10705 bp, 11 predicted proteins | sample JacPin_JW_Ref_M2_FD_187960 | JGI IMG/M metagenome (GOLD analysis project Ga0209625, IMG submission 187960) | Forest soil microbial communities from Algoma, Ontario, Canada - Jack Pine, Ontario site 1_JW_Ref_M2 (SPAdes) (version 2) | ecosystem: Environmental > Terrestrial > Soil > Boreal...
CGGCGTAATCCTGTATCAGGAACAAGTGATGCAGATCGCCAACCGGCTGGCGAGTTTCTCTCTCGGCGAAGCGGACATACTTCGCCGCGCCATGGGCAAAAAGAAGAAAGAAGAAATGGCCGCACAGCGCGCCAAGTTCATGGCTGGTTGTCTGGCAAATAAAGTCCCGGAGAAAAAAGCAGAACGCATCTTCAACCTGATGGAAGAATTTGCCGGGTACGGGTTCAACAAGTCGCATTCCTGCGCGTATGCGTTGCTGGCCTACCAGACCGCTTATCTGAAGGTCCACTATCCAGTGGAATTTATGGCCGCGCTGCTCACCTCCGATGCCGGCAACACCGATAAAACCGTCAAGTACATCAACGAAGCACGCGGCATGAGCATTTCGATTCTGCCGCCAGATGTGAATGAGAGCGATCTATACTTCACGCCCGTCAATGAAGCGATTCGCTTCGGCTTGGCGGCCATCAAAAATGTAGGCGAAAACACCGCCAAGGCCATTCGCGAGTCGCGCCTCGCTCAAGGCGAATTTCGCTCGCTATACGATTTTTGCGAGCGCATCGAGCCGCGCTTCCTCAATAAGCGGGTGTTCGAAAGCCTGATCAAGTCCGGCGCAATGGATTCGCTTGGCCCTCGCGAAGGCATGCTCGCATCCGTGGATGAAGCTGTTAACGCTTTACAACGCGCTTCGCGTTCACGCGAATCCGGCCAACACGGACTATTCGGTACCGCCGCTGCGCCTGCGCCAATTCTGTTCGAACTGCGCGAGGCCGCCCCATGGAGTGAAGACGAGCGATTGACCAGCGAATACGCCATGCTCGGTTTTTACGTCTCCGGACATCCACTCGCTCGATATGCTTCGCGGCTGCAGGACATGAAAGCTCTGACGCTCGACCAGGTGGAAGGTCAACGCAACAATAAAGAGATCACCGTTGCCGCTCTGATTGTTGGCATTCGCCCGATGCGTACCAGGAAAGGCGCGCGCTGGGGCATCTTCACTTTGCAGGATATGACCGGCGTGCAGGAAATGCTGGTGTTTCCCGAAACCTTTACGCGCCTCGAAGCCATGCTAAAGCCCGGCGTGCCGCTGTTGCTCAAGGCTCGCATACAAGTCGAAGAGGCCGGAACCAGGCTTTCGCTTCAGGAAGCGCGCCGCCTGGAAGATATGGCGGAACGCGCCGCGCCGCAGGAATTTCGCGTGCGCATGGATGTGCAATCCATCAAGTCCGACGCCCTCGACCGCCTGGAGACTCTATTCGGAAATTTCCCCGGTTCCTGCGTCGTAGTATTCGAACTGCGTTCCGCGGACGGGTCGGTCGCGCTGCTAGAGGCCCAGCAACGGGTACGCTCCACTCCGGAACTCGGCGAAGCGGTGCGCCAGATTTGCGGCGATCGCGCCGTGGAAATGGCGGCCGCGGTATGAGCTCCAAAGATAAAGAGAAAGAAAAGGAAAAAGAAAAGGATAAGATCAAGCCCAAGCACAGCGCCAGCACCGCCCGCCAAAAAGAAATTGAACGCCTCGAAAAAGACGTCGAAGATTTGCGCAATCTTGCCGGCGATGAAGCAGCCGACGCGGAATTCGAACGCGTAAGCAAACAGGTCGCCGAGCTCCGCCGCGAATTCTATGCCCATCTTGGCCCCTGGCAACGCGCGCAGATTGCGCGCCACCAAAACCGGCCTTACACTCTCGACATCATTGGCATGCTTTTCACCGATTTCATCGAACTGCACGGCGATCGCTATTTTGGCGACGACAAAGCGCTCATCGCCGGCCTCGCGAAATTTCATGGCCGCCCGGTGGCGGTGATCGGCCATCAGAAGGGCCGCGACACCAAACAGCGCGTGGAAAGAAATTTCGGCCAGCCTAAGCCGGAAGGCTATCGCAAGGCGTTGCGTGTGATGCAGCTGGCCGCAAAATTCTGCCGTCCGATCTTCACCTTTATCGACACGCCCGGCGCGTATCCGGGCATTGACGCTGAAGAGCGCGGCCAAGCGGAAGCCATCGCGCGCAATCTTCGCGAAATGTCGCGCTTACCGGTACCAATTATCGTCACCGTTACAGGAGAAGGCGGATCCGGCGGCGCTTTGGCGATTGCCGTTGGCGACCGCGTAAATATCTACGAAAACAGTTTTTATTCCGTGATTTCGCCCGAAGGCTGCGCGGCGATCATGTGGCGTGACGCCACTAAAGCGGAAACCGCGGCGACCGCCCTGAAAATCACCGCGGCGGATTTGAAGGAATTTGGAATCATTGACGAGGTCGTTCCAGAGCCCGAAGGTGGCGCGCACACCGATCCGGAAGCCGCCAGCCGCCTCCTCGACGCCGTGCTTGACCGGCAGTTGCTGATGCTCTCCCAGCAGCCTCAAAAAGAGCTGCTCGAGGCGCGCTACGAAAAGTTCCGCAAGATGGGTCAATTCTTCGACTTAGGCTAACATTGGTGACCTAACGCCAGTGTTAAAAACAAGCCCTTGGCACATTCGCAACTCTCCACAATACCTCTGGTTGTTGCCATCCCCTCGGGAGACTAATCTGAAGACGTGTTCGGTTCGCCTTTGAGTCTGGGCCCGGGCGCGGAGGAATCTGTACATGTCCGAGCCGTTCCGCCCTTACGAAAAACTCGTGGAGATCACGTTACTGGGAAAGAAATTCCAGGTCCCAGAACGGAACTCGCTACTGCGCTGCTTCCAATTCATCAGCCCCGAAACGATTCCCTACGGACGCTTTTGCTGGAACCAGGAGTGCCAATATTGCCGCGTTTCCTGCCAGCTCCCGGATGACGACGAGGCTCGCGAGATGTTGAGCTGCAAATTTATCGTCATGGCTGGAATGGAAATCACGGAAATCAGCCAGGAACTGAAATGGTGCCTGCGCGCCAAGCTGCCTTCCGACACGCCTGTTTCCTCATAATTTCTGCGTAATCCCGCGCTCTGTTTGCTCTCCGCTCGTCCGCTGCATTACATTGCTAAGCATCGATGACTGCAAATACTCCAGAAATTTTGTGCGACGGCTGTGGCCAGCCTGCGTCTTCAGAACACATCGCGCAACGTCTGCAACGCCTCGAATGGGCCACGCGGTACCGCCCGATTCATCTTCACACGCTGTTGCTCGGGGCGTTTTCTCCCGAAGCGTCGGCGGAGTTCCTGTATTCGCCGGAGGACGCGCACTTCGGGGAAGCCGCGAATCTGGTCTCCGCCGCTGGCATCTCATCCGCCGGCAAATCCGCCGATGCCATTCAATCGGAGTTTCAGCGACGTGGGATTTATCTGACGCACATACTCGAATGTCCGTTGGACATGCAATCCAGCGGAACCGATTTCTTACACAACGCATTAATCTCGCGCCTGCCGCTGCTCTTCACGCGGATTCGCCGCTCGCTAAAACCCAAGCGCCTGGCGTTTATCTCCGCCAGTCTGACCCCGCTGATCGACCGCTTCGCGTCCGCGCAGTTGGGTTGCGAATTGGCGCTCGACGATGGTCGAGCGTTCGCGTTAGACCATTCAAATCCTGCCGACGTAACCGCGGCAATTGCGCGCTTTCAGGACGTCCTTGCCGTGCCCGCAAGCCGCTAGCTGCGATGATTTGCGCCGGCTGCCGTATGCCAACTCGCTCTTTTGAGCTGTGATAGAATCGGCTTCATTGGGATTCGGGCCGCAGCGAGGTGTACTTGTGCAGAAACGCGCAAAATTTGGGATTGGCATCGGCGTCATCGTTGTCTCGCTCGCCGCTCTTGCCTGGCTGGGATACGGCGAGAGCAAGACCTACTATCACACCATAGCGGAACTGCAAACTCTGCAGGGCGCATCGTTAAGCCATCGCATGCGCGTGGGCGGCACGGTTGAGCCGGGAAGCATTCACCGCCTTTCCGGCCGCGTGGATTTTGTATTGCAAGGGGAAGGGAAGTCGCTGCCGGTGAGTTACGTGGGTAGCGAGCCGCTCCCAGATACTTTTGTAGATAAATCACAGGCCTTGGTAGAAGGCCGCCCCGCTGCAGACGGCCGTTTTGTTGCGGAACACGTGCAGGCGAAGTGCGCGTCGAAATACGAAGCTGCTCCGGGTGGCACCGCGGCTCCCGCGGGTGGGGAAGCGCGCACCAGCACTATGTAACACTCCTCGTTGGGGGAGGAAGTGGGGACTCGGTGGATGTATTTGGTTCTTTTGCACTGCTATTGGCTTTTGTGTGTGCGGTGTATGCGTTTGTCGGCGGGATCGCCGCCATTCGCACGCGCCATCCGCTGCTGGTAAAAAGCACCCGCCAGGCGGGACTTGCTACCTGCGGCCTGATATTTCTAGCCACCCTTAGCCTCGAATACCTTTTCTTTAGCGATAATTTTTCCGTTGCTTACGTTGTAGCTCACAGCAATCGCAGCCTCTCCCCGTTTTATAAAGTCGCCGCGCTATGGTCTGGGCAGGAAGGTTCGCTGTTGTTCTGGAGCTTCCTGTTGGCGGTCTATGTTTTCTCCGCGCTGATCGCCTATCGCAACAAAAATGGCGAGTTGATGCCGTACGTCGGCGTGGTGCTCGCCGGCGTGCAGATATTTTTCCTCACGCTAAATAATTTTGTTGCCAGCCCCTTCAAGGCTCTGGGCGTTCCGGGAGTGAGTGGCGCGATGGACCTGGTCGCTCGCGGCGACGGTAATGGCCTCAATCCATTGCTGCAATATCCCGAAATGGTGATTCATCCACCGAATCTTTATTCCGGCTACACCGGGTTCACCATTCCGTTTGCTTTCGCCTTGGGCGCGCTGCTGGCACGCTATCCCGGCGAAAAGTGGATTCACCTCACGCGCAAGTGGACCATGATTGCGTGGGGTTTTCAGACCGCCGGAATTTTGCTCGGCGCGCATTGGGCGTACGCCGTTTTGGGTTGGGGGGGTTACTGGGCCTGGGATCCCGTCGAAAATGCTTCGCTGTTGCCGTGGCTTACCGGCACAGCGTTTCTGCATTCCGTGATGATGCAGGAAAAGCGCGGCATGATGAAGGTCTGGAACGTGTGGCTGGTTTTCTCCACGTTTCTGCTATGCATTCTGGGCACGTTTCTCACTCGTAGCGGCGTGGTCAGCTCGGTACACGCTTTTGCCAGCTCGAACATTGGCAGCTGGTTCGTGGGATTCATCGTCGTGATTCTTCTCGTATGCCTCGCCGCCTATTTCAAGAACCGTGATTATTTGAAGAGTGAAAATCAGCTGGATTCCATCGTCTCCCGCGAATCCAGTTTTCTTTTTAATAATTTGATTTTGCTGGTGTCCTGCATTGCCGTTCTGTCCGGCACACTTTTCCCCGTTTTCTCCGAGTGGTTCACCGGCGACCGCATCAGCGTAGGGACGCCGTTCTTTAACAAAGTAAATATTCCGATCGGCTTGTTGCTCTTATTTCTTACTGGCGTCGGACCTTTGCTGGCCTGGCGCAAGACTTCGCTCGATAGCCTCAAGCGTAATTTTGGCTGGCCGCTGTTGATGGGTCTTATCGCCGGAGCTATCGCCTTCCCGCTTGGTGTTCGCGAATTTTATTCTTTGATCTGCCTGATCCTTTGCGTCTTCGTAGCCTCGACTATCACCATGGAGTTTTACCGCGGCGCCAAAGTAATTCGCGCGCGCTCGGGCGCCTCGTTCCTGGCTTCCGCCGTGGATTTGACGATGCGGAATACCCGCAGGTACGGCGGCTACATCGTGCACATGGGCATGGTTCTGATTTTCATCGGCATTGCCGGGACGGCCTTCAATCGCGACGTGCAAAAAGAAATGCAGATTGGCTCCAGCATGCAGATCGGCCCCTATTCCTTGCTGCTGCAGAATTTCGACACGAAGCAGGAAAAAAACTACACCGCCGAGCGCATGATCATCGAAGTAACCCGCGATAATAAGCCGGTCATGATGCTTTATCCGGAGCGCCGTATTTTCCCAGCGAACCAGGCCTCTGGCACCATGGTGGCGATTTATTCCACGCTGAAACAGGATCTATATGTCGTGTATGCCGGACAAAGCCCGGATACCCAGGCCCCGGTAATTCACGTGTATCTCAACCCGCTCGTGAAGTGCATCTGGTTCGGAGGCGTGATCGTTGTGCTTGGAACTTTAGTGGCGCTCCTGCCCAACCGGCGTGCAGTGCTGGTTTTGTCCGCGGTGCAAGAACCGACGCGGGTCAAATCTCTGGCGGGAGCGCTGACACCTTCGCCAACACTGAGAGAAGGTCATGATTAAGGCCCGCATTATTTTTCTGGCGATGCTGTTTTGTGCGGCAAGTTCGTTGCCGCTGCTGGCGCAGCAGCCCTCCAATCGCGCGCACCAAATCGGTGGCAAGTTCATGTGCATGTGCGGTTGCAATCAGGTTTTGTCGCAGTGCAATCACGTTGGTTGCACCGTCTCTACCGCCATGCTTAAGGAAGTGGACCAGGGCCTAGCGCGCGGCGATTCCGAAGACACCATCACCCAGGCCTTCGTCCAGGAGTTCGGCACAAAAGTTTACGCCGAGCCGCCGCACTCCGGTTTCAGCCTGGTGGCCTGGAGCATGCCCGCGGTTTATCTGGCTATCGGGCTCGTGCTGGTTCTCTTTGTGATCAATCGCTGGCGCAAGCGTCCCGTTCACGCCGTCAGCAGCGTGTCAGATCACAGCGGCATCTCCCCAGAGATGCTGGAGCGAGCGCGGGTGCGTGTTGCTCGGGAGACGCAGGATTGATGAATTATTTCACGGCTTCCATTCTAAACGGCGTGACCGCCACAGATTGGGCGGTGCTGGGTGCATGCTTCGCGCTCGCGGCCGCTACCTTAATTTTTATTTTTTATATTCAGCCCGATGCTTCCGACTTGGCTCCCCATCGCACCAAACTCGATCAACTGCTGGAGCGACGCGACAGTATCTACGATAATTTGCGCGATCTGCGATTCGAATTTCGCTCCGGGAAATATTCAGAAGGGGACTTCGAGGCAATGAAGGTGTCGCTGGAAACTGAAGCGGCGCTGGTGCTCGCTGAAATTGATCAGGTTACGGAATCGCAAGTGCGCAGGCCCCGCGGGCCTCGCCCCGCTGCCGCCGCCCGAGGCCCGCAGTGAAGCAGGTGTCCCCAAAGCTCGCAAAGATATTTTGTGCGGCGATTTTACTGTGCGTCACCGGCGGCGGCTCGCGAGCGGGCACAGTACACGGCACGGTAAAAAACGGCACCACTGGAAAACCCGCATCGGGCGTCACGGTGATGCTTATTCAATTGCAGGGCGGCATGCAGCCGGTCGCAAATACGCAATCCGACGCACAAGGAAGATTTACATTTGACAACGCGGGATTGGGTGCTCAACCGATGCTGGTACGCGCCGTGTATCGCGGTATTAATTTTCATCAGCCGGTGCCGCCCGGCAAGAGTGATGTGGAAGTCGCGGTATACGAGCCAACCAAAGACCCCAAAGCCATTGCCGCCACCACTCGAGTCGTTTTCTTTCAGCCCAACGGCACGACTCTGATTGTCGGCGAAGAATATTCCTTACAGAATGGCACCAAGCCGCCTCAAGCTTATTTTCGACCCGATGGCAATTTTGAATTTTCCGTGCCGGAAGGTGCCCAGTTACAACAGGTAGCTGCTTCCGGCCCTACGGGAATGCCGGTAGTGCAGGCTCCCATCGACAAGAGCAAAGGCCACTTCGCCATCGCTTACGCTTTTCGGCCGGGCGAAAACACGGTGCGCTATTCTTACGAAATTCCTTATGGGAACAATACCGCGACCGTAAAAATTCCTCCCTCGGCCTACGCAGCGCGCCGCCTCCTCGTCGTTGCACCGCCCAGCGTGCAAATCGCCGGCGAAGGTTTGCAAGCCGGTGGACAGGAACAGGGAATGGCCATTTACGGCCGCGAAAATCTCGCCGCGAACACGCCTCTCGCCGTGAATGTCTCTGGCTCGGCACCTCCTCCCGGTGCAAACAGCGCCGCAGATCAGGGACAGCTCGGGCAAGAGGCGCAAGGCGCTGCCGCGTCCGCAAATATTCAGCAAGTCCCCGGACGGCTTGATGTGCTGAAATGGCCTCTCGTCGCAGGCTTCGTGGGAGTTTTCGCCGTCGGCGCAATTTTGCTAGCCCGCAAGCCCGTTGCGGTAACTGTTGCACCCGTGGAGATTCCCGCCGAACCACTTACGGCGTCAGATTCTCAGTTACGCTCGAAGAAAAATTCTGCGACCACCTCGCAGGGCAGTGCTTCCACACCGACGATGGAAAATGTGAACGCCGCCGTCGCCACCAGCCTGGAATATTTGAAAGATCAGCTGTTCCGCCTGGAGCTTCGCCACCAGGCCGGCACCATTCCCGACGACGAATACGCATCGGAACGAGCGCGTGCGGAAAAGGTTCTGCGCGACCTCGTTCGAGGCTGAGCTTTGACGCGCCGCCGCCCCGCAATCCTCTCGATTCGCTCCCTGTATTCTCAAGGCGCGTTTGAGGCAATGTGGTGACGTCGCCCGGTTTTATTCCCATCGGCATCCGCTTTGAAAATATTGAAAAGCGTTACGGCGGTCTCGCGGCCTTGCGGCGCATCCGTTTTGAAATCGCGCCAGGCGAATGTGTGGCGCTGGCCGGGCGCAACGGATCGGGTAAAACAACGCTGCTGCGCATTGCCGCCAGACTGGTGCGTCCAACGTCAGGGGAATTAACATTCCCGTCGGTCGCTGGAGCAGCTACAGGAGCGGCCGCAAGTACGTTGAAGACCGACACCATCGGAGCGAAGGTCAGTGCAGGTTTTGTTGCTCACGCCACCATGGTGTACGACGAGCTTACCGCCGAAGAAAATCTATTGCTCTTCGCGCGGCTGCAGCAAACGCCAAATGCCGCGGCCCGTGTGCAGAAACTGTTGCACGAAGTTGGCTTGTTCGAGCGCCGGGATTCTCTCGTGCGCACTTTCTCGCGCGGCATGCGCCAACGCGTGGCCATCGCGCGTGCGCTGTTGCATGAGCCCTCCATCCTGCTGCTGGACGAGCCCAGCACCGGCCTCGACCCGCAGGGCGTAGCATGGCTGGCGGCCGCACTCCGGCGGCTCCGCGACACTGGCTGCACCATTCTCATGAGCCTCCACGGCGAATCGGAAATTTCCATGCTCGCCACTCGCGCCATTCGTCTCGATGCAGGATTAATCGTCGCCGACACGCGCACCGGCGCGGAGGTGCGCTCCATATTGACCTTCGCCGACGCCTGAATGAGCTTGCTCTCCAGTACCACCGCACTGCTCGGCAAGGAACTCCGCACGGAGTTTCGCAGCAGGGAACTGCTGACCACCACGGTTGTTTTTATTTTGATGGTCGTGGTGCTGTTCAGCTTCACCTTTGATCCCACCTACAATGAATCGCGCCGCTTCGGCCCAGGACTTCTATGGCTTGCATTTCTCTTTGCCGCCTCGCTCATGCTGCAGCCCTGTTTTCTGCGCGAACAAAACAACGACACCCTCAGCGCCTTGCGCTTATCCGTCAGCGATCCATTCGCCATTTTCTTCGCCAAGCTTATCGCCAATACTTTGTTTCTGCTTTTCACCGAAGTACTGATGCTTCCAATCTTCGCCGTTTTGTATAACGTGCCGGTGCTCCGCGTGCTCCCACAACTCTTATTGGTCTTTTTTCTCGGCAGCCTCGGAGTTTCCATTGCAGGCACCGCGCTTTCCGCCATCTCCGCGCAGGCTCGCATGCGCGAACTGCTCCTCCCACTTTTATTGTTGCCTTTGCTTACGCCGGTGCTGGTGGCCAGTACCCAGGTAACGGTCGGACTTTTAGACGCCTCACCCTTTCTGGAATGGAAAGGTGTGGGGTTCCTGGTGGTTTTCGACGTGGTCTTTTTGACCGCGCTATGGCTTTTCGGCGAATATCTTCTGGAGGAATAATCAACATGAAGAAGCAGGTACTGGCCGCCGCGATTGTTTTCCTGCTGGTAGGGGCGGCGGCGTATGGTGCGTTCTTCGTTGCTCCCACTGAGCGCACCATGGGCCCCATCCAGCGTATTTTTTACCTTCACGTTTCCAGCGCCTGGACCGGTCTCTGCGCTTTCTTCATCTGTTTTGTAGCGAATATCCTCTACGTGTTTCGTCGCCAGCCGCAGTGGGATTGGCTCAGCATTTCCGCAGCAGAGGTAGGCCTGGTCTTCACCACCGTGGTCCTCGTCAGCGGCCCGATCTGGGCCCATCCCGTCTGGGGCATTTGGTGGACCTGGGACGCGCGACTCACCTCCACATTCATCCTGTGGCTGCTGTACATGTGTTTTCTTCTTTTGCGCACGCTGGTCGAGGAGCCCGACCGCCGCGCTCTATTTAGCGCCCTGTTCGGAATTTTCGCATTCCTCGACGTGCCGCTGGTGTTCGGCTCCATTCGCTGGTGGCGCACCCAGCATCCTCAGCCTGTTGTAATGGGCGGTTCCGGATCCGGTTTGGACCCGACCATGTGGAAGGTGCTTTTTTTTTCGTGGTTCGCCATGCTGGCACTGATGGCGTTGTTGATTCGCGCTCGTTACGTTATGGAAGCGGCGCGTGGTGAGCTTGAAATGGTGCGTCATGAAGCGGAGGCCGTGTGAAAAATCTCAACAGCATTTTTGCCGCGTACTTAATCGCCTGGGGAATTTTCTTTGCGTACTACCTATCGGTAGCGCGCCGCGCCGCCGCGCTTCACGAAGACATCGAGCGGCTCAAAAATTCATTGCACCGGGGTAAGTAAGTGCCCGCAAAGAAGCGCGTCGGCATCGTGATGTTTCAACTTGG
>Ga0209625_1000442_pt1 | contig 10705 bp, 14 predicted proteins | sample JacPin_JW_Ref_M2_FD_187960 | JGI IMG/M metagenome (GOLD analysis project Ga0209625, IMG submission 187960) | Forest soil microbial communities from Algoma, Ontario, Canada - Jack Pine, Ontario site 1_JW_Ref_M2 (SPAdes) (version 2) | ecosystem: Environmental > Terrestrial > Soil > Boreal...
CTTTCGCATTGAAGATCAGGTCCCGGGTTTCCGCTTGATTTAGAGACTTGACAGCTTCTATACCCCCGCCGATATTTGCGCTGCTTGGTCGAAACGACTTAATGAAGAAGCCAAGACAAAAGAAAGCTGCTGCGAAGAGGACTCCGGCTCCGCGCCCCGCGAAGCACGCGGGTGCCAAGCACCCCAGGTCACAACAAGACAAGGCTTCCTTCACCCTAGCTGCTGACGGGAGGCATGCCTACTTCAATGATCCCGATGGCCACGAGATCAGTTTGTATTGGGCAGGAGAAAACCGCATGAAGAAAACGGTGATGAAGGCCGGGCAAAAAGCCGCCCGAGCATAAACCCATAATCTCGGAAGCCAACAGATACTTTCCGATAAATTCTGCGGGCTCAACGGGTCAATGCAACACCATCTGGTATGAATATGCTTTCAAAGGTGGTGTTTATGATCCAAGAGAAACGGTTTGGGCTTTCGGCGCCGCAGAAGAGCTGTCTTTCACCTCGTCGACCGCAGAACGCACCGTGACCACACCACCTGCACGCAGCTCGCGTTTGTATTCGATGTGCTGCTCGACACCTGCGACTCCGCGATTTTCCTTTTGCATTCGCGAGCGGCTCAGCCCCATCGCGGCGAACAGTTGCCAGCTAGCCTCGTCAAATTTCCCGACGTACCACATCACGTTCATATGGCCCATGTGATCGCAATGCTCGGATCTGACAACTCCGCGATACGTTACCGGACGGTCAGCCATGAATGTCTCCTCGAACCGGCATGGATCCTAACCCAAGACGATTGAAGAAAGGGCGCCCAAGAGCATTAACCCTAGCCCCGCCAACTCGTTGTGCGCCCAATTAGCCGCTAATTTCATTGCGCTCGATACTAATTGAGACCGAACGGTCTCTCGTCGCATCCAAAAAACGGGCATCTTATGTGCTCTGTTGCAAGGGGAGGAGAAAATGAAAAGCAAAGTCAGTCAACTCGCGCTGGCCGCCGTGCTCGCGGCAGGATTCGCAGCACCGGCGCTTGCGCAGAACACAAATTGGAAACTGAACTCCGATCGTTCCGTCGGCCGGCTCTCTATCGCTTCCACTGCCGACCCAAACACAATATTTGACGCCGGCATCGCGCGCGTAAAAGGATCCGTCCGCTTGAATGCTGACTCGCCTACGAATTCCTCGTTCGATTTCACGATCTATCCCGCGGACGAGGGCCCGGCCTCGATCAACGAAGACGGCAGCGTGAATGCCGCGGAATTCTCGAATGTGGCTCGCTCGACCGCCATCAACTTCCGGTCGAAAGAGGCGAAGCTCACCCGCGACGGCAAACTTGAAGTGACGGGTGATCTCACGCTCACGCACCTCGAGCGGCCTTTCCTCATCACCTATAGCGAAGTGTACGGCGGTGCCGTATATGGCGAACCCGAAGTGCGCAGCACCACTCGCGAAGTGACTTTTGTCTTTGACAACGCGCCCGCCGCCGCAGCCAAAGCCGGGGGCAGCCGGAAACTGAAACTGGCTGCGTCCGCTGATATTAAGACGGAGGATTTCCCTGGATTCTTCGAAGCGGTGACGAACGCGAATTGGCCGGTTGTCCTCGAAAACAGGGACTGCCAGGAGTCCGCCATCATCGGCGAGGAATATCATGAAACGGGATGCACCGGCACACCGGTCGTCATCTCTTCTCGCCCGCCGGCTTCGGTGACGGTGGTTGAAGATTACACCGGGCAGAACTTTGCCAAGCGTCGCGTCCGCGACGACGTGAAGATCGCGCTGACGCTTGAACTCAACCGCAATGCTGCCGCAGCCGCTGAGGTCGCTGGCAACTAATGCGCACTGTAGCGGAGCCGTTAAGGAACAGGGCCTCCAACTCATTGGAGGCCCTCTATCCGTTTCAGCGTTCAATTTTCAACGCGAAACGTTTTGTAAAGGAGACCTATCGTGCCACTCGCTCGAATCGACCTTGCAGAGGGTAAGGGTGCCGATTATCGCAGGACCATCGGAGAGGTGGTGTATGACGCACAGGTTGAAGTCTTGAAGGCGCCTAAAGACGATCGCTTCCAGGTGATCACCGAGCATCCAGCGCAAGATTTCATCTTTGATCCCAGCTACCTTGGCATTCAAAGATCGAAAGATTGCGTGTTTATTCAGCTAACGCTCAATGCCGGGCGAAGCGTGGACCAGAAGCGTGCCTTTTACAAAGCAATCGCGGACGGACTGCACGAGCGTCTCGGCCTGCGCCGGGAGGACGTGTTCATTAGTCTGGTTGAAGTCGGCAAAGAGAACTGGTCGTTTGGCAACGGTGAGGCGCAATACGCGAAATGAGTTCACAGAGCAGGAGACTCTTATGAGAGCTATTACGCACATGAATGGAAACGCCAAAGTCAGACTTGATCCTCAGGAGAGCGATACGAATCACCTTTTAAACTGGGACGTGTTTGTGACGCCCGGCATCCCCACTGTCTGGAGCGACCTGCCTCCGGGCACGAAACAGCTGATGTGGTCGCCGATATCGTCAACCCTCACTACGGCAAGCGGGACGCCGTCCTCGTCGACGCCTTTATCACCGCCGAGCAAGCGGGCGCGCTAGTGGATTGGGTCATAGCGAGCGGTAAGAACCTGACGACGATCTACGCTACGCATGGCCACGGCGACCATTTCTTTGGCATCGGAGCGCTGCTGGATCGTTTCCCCAATGCCAGAGCGGTTGCCACGCCCGAAGTTGTGAAAGTCATGCGCCAGCAGGCCTCGCCGCAGTCCCTCGCGTCGTTCTGGAATCCGTTTTTTCCAGGTCAGATTTCCAATCATCTTGTGATTGCCGAAGGACTGACCGAAAACGTGATGGACCTCGAGGGACACGATTTGGTCGTTGTGCCGCTCGGACATACCGACACCGACTACACGACATGTCTGCACGTCCCGTCAGTCGGTTTGGTAGTAGCCGGGGATGCAGCTTACAACGACGTTCACCAGTGGCTCGCCGAGTCCAGTCCGCAAACCCGCCGCGAGTGGATTGCCGCCCTCGACACGATCGAGGCACTTAAGCCTCGCGCCGTGATCGCCGGACATAAGCGACCCGGGAGCGACGACAGCCCCAAGATCATTGAAGAGACCCGGCAGTACATTCGTGATTTCGACCGCGTAGCCGGGACAACGACGACCGCGCGAGAGCTCTACGATGACCGCGCGAGAGCTCTACGATAAGATGCTGGAACTTTATCCGGATCGAGTCAATCCGGGCGCCCTCTGGCTTTCGGCGCGCGCGGTCAAACCGTAAAACTGGTGCGAAACGAAAGGAGTTTTCCAATGCGGCAGTTACAACTTATCGGTCACGGCGAACCCTCGGATGTCATTGAACTCAAGACGATCTCCGAACCGATTCTTGGTCATGAGGATGTTCTCATCTCGATGGAAGCGGCCCCGCTCAATCCATCGGACTTTCTGTTCGTCCGCGGCATGTACGGCGTCCGGCCGGCCTTTCCATCCCCGGTAGGCGCGGAGGGTGTTGGCCGAGTCACAAAGATCGGATCGAAGGTTGATGTTGCTCTACAGGGTAAGCGAGTCCTGATTATCCCGACCTACGAGCAAGGCACTTGGGCAGACCAGGTTGTGGTCGCAGTGCGCAACCTCGTGCCGATGAGCGAGGAAGCGGATCCCCTGCAGCTCTCGATGATAGGGATTAACCCTGCTACGGCCTACCTCTTGCTGAACCGATACGTTTCCCTGATGCCCGGCGACTGGATCGGTCAAACCGCAGCCAACTCGGCCATGGGGCAGTACGTCATTGCGCTCGCGAAGCTCGCGGGAGTCAAGACGCTGAATGTCGTCCGCCGGGAAGAGGCTGCCGAGCAGGTGCGTCGGTGGGGAGGTGATCGTGTAGTCCTCCAAGGCGACAACCTACACAAGGATATTGAGGAGGCCCTCGACGGGAAGAAGCTTAGTCTCGTCCTCGATACCGTGGGCGGAACTCCCGTCGGGGAGGTGGCCAGGTCGCTCAAAACTGGCGCCTCGATTGTCGTCTACGCCCTTCAGAGTGGGCAGCTCCCAATCATCTCGCCCAGAGACTTCATCTACCGTGGTCTTAGCCTCCACGGATTCTGGCTCATCAACTGGATACGCAACGCGCCCCGCGCGGAAATCCAGGAGATTTACCAGAAGCTGGGCGACCTCGTTGCTGATGGATCGCTCTCCGCCGTAGTGGAGCATGTCTACCCGCTCGAGCAGTTCAAGGAAGCGTTCCAGCAATCTTTGAAATCAAATCGCAGCGGAAAGATTCTGTTCAAGTTTGGCGACCACGGATCGACGCTCGCGTAACGGATTGCAAAAGAGCGGGGCTCAGAAGACCTAAGCAGGTACCAGAACGAACACTTTTAAACATCACTGTCAGCCCCGGCGGCATGGTTGCGCGACGGGCAGGACTTCAGAAGATCGCAGACTGGAGAAATGAGCATCGATGAAAACCCGAAGAGAGTTTCTCGCAACTACGATAGCCGCCGCGGCTTCACTGAGCAATAGTTCAGGCCAAGCTCCAGCAACGCCGTCTGGACTCTCCAATGCGGCTGAGAACGAACGGAAAGATACGATATTCAATGACTCAACTCGAGGAGGCCGAGACATGGCTGATAAGGCGGAAGATCCAAGAATTACGAGAGCGCGCCTCTCCGGGCCCGAACATGTGACCAAAGACGCGACGGTCGCCGAAATGGCTGCCGACGGCACCATGGCCGTTTTGGTCAAAGAAACGAACGAGTGGGTCTGTACACCAGGAAACGAAAACAAAATTGGCGACCCACCGATGTGCATGAACCCCATGGGTATGCGATGGATGATGGATGCCATGCAAGGAAAGCCGAAGCCGACGAACACAGCGCCCGGAATGATTTACATGCTGTGCGGCGCCACACAGAGAAGCAACACCAATCCTGCGGATAAAACCAGTCCCGCTATTCCCATAGGACCGCACTGGATGATCACATGGCCTTTCGATGCTGCGGCAAATGGGCTTCCGACCACGGTTCGCGACAAAGGCGCTTGGGTGATGTTTGCGGGAACCCCTTACGCGTATTTGCACGTTTGTGGCACCCCGTGGGAAGGCAACGAATACCACGAGGGCGATAAGGCGGTCTGGACCATGTCTTACGCTCGTCACTGAATGCCGGCAACCACGGCTCCATCTGAAGAACTTCAGCCCTACAGCGATCTGCTTGCCGATTTCCCGTAGGAGGGACCGCGCCGCAACGCCTGGCGTCAAGGTGATTGGGAAATGGTGCCCAAGAGAGGACTCGAACCTCCACTCCCTTGCGAGAACTAGCTCCTGAAGCTAGCGCGTCTGCCAATTCCGCCACTTGGGCATTTCCTGCGGCAGGAAAACTACAATTCATATTGCCGCGCGCTGCGGGGTTTGTCAACGAAGCCACCCGAACGCAGTAAGCGCACTTTTCCCAGCGCCGCAGATTTTGATTTGCAGGCTACTTCGGCGTCACTTCGCGCGCAAGATGGCTCGCGATTACCTCTCGCAGGTCAGCTCGTTTTTTTCCCGCTTCTATCATCGCCTCGCGCGTTCCATAGTGCTTGGTTGCGATCGATGCGCCTTTGGCATCGAGCTCGTCTAACGCCGCCCAATTGGGGTACATCACCGCGACGGCAATATCCCAATCGTGGGGATGATCTGTCACTGGGTTAGTGAATGCCTTGTAATCCGTGATGAGCCCCGTCTTCTTGAATTCGTCGTAAATAGGCTTGAAGTTCTCGCGAAAGTCCTTCCAGAAGGCATCTCCTTGACCAGGCTTGATCGAGTAATAGGTCACACGCCAGACAGGGCCGGCATCGTAGTTCGGGCTCTGTGCGAACGCGGCACTCGCAGTGAGCAAGGTCGCCGCGAACAGAAACGTCGAGAGCGCTTTTTTCATCGTGCCTCCTAAGATTATCGAGATGTTGTGAACGGAGCGGCGCGAATCTACCATCGGCCCCATTTGCGCGTCAACGCCAGCTCAGTGCGACTGAGGGTTTCCAATCTCTTTACGAGTCCGTCTGCGACTGGGCCGTGTCACCTAGACCAAGGAGGGATGACACCGGTCATACGAGCGTAGGCGACGAGCTGTCCCATGTGCTCGTTCGCGTGAAGGATGATGCGCAGATAAATCCCGTCCACCGTGGCATCTCGATCAGCGATGTGCACCTTCCTCCGGAGATCTTTCGGCCTTTCTGCCAGGTGAGCTTCCTTGACGGCGTCTAGCGAACGCTTCAGCCAGTCGATGACCTCCGCTTTCGAGGTGACTGTCTTCTCCATGCCCTCTTTCCAGTCGGCTGGCATCTTGGGGCCCGTGACGCTCAGCAGATAAAAGTTGGCGCCTGCGATGTGCATGTAGACTTCGCTGGTACTACGCACTCCCGGCGCGGGTCGCCAGGAGAATTTCTCCGCGGTGTGGCCTCGGCCAATGCGATCAACTGGCTCGATACGTGCTGCCATTCTCCGTCATAGCCAAGCCATATTCCTTCGGGCGCGGTTTGCGCGAGTAATGAGCGCGCATTCAACAAGGCGAGCAGCAGGACCAGCTTTTTCAAGATTTATTTCCTTTCCAACAAGGCCCATCTAGCGGTGAACGATGCAGGCTACAAAAGTAGCCGAGAGGCGTCTTCCCATAGCCGCTGAGTGATAGCGCCTGCCGGTTGATCCCGCGCTAGCTTAGCCGCTTGTCCCGCCCACACTTGCATATGGTCGGCATCTCCAGCCTTCTGTGCTGCTTCCCGCATCGCGCGAGTTAGCCCGCGCTGCACAGGATACGGTGCTGGACGTGGAGCACTCGGAGCAGCTGCTGCCCTGACGTACGCAGTTGCTATGCTGCGCCCAGGCCGTCCGCTGAATGCTCGCGTAACCATAGTTTCGTTGGCCTCGGTATGCGCAAGTCTGCCGGCATAGGCAGGATGCGTCTTCGCTTCCGGAGCTCGCAGGAACCCGGTTCCTATCTGTACCGCGCTGGCGCCCAGTATCAGCGCCGCTGCAATTCCACGTGCCTCGGCGATCGCACCCGCAGCGATCACTGGGACGGCGACCGCATCCACAACCTGGGCAAGAGAGCCATCAGACCTACCATTTGCTGTTCCGCTTCGTCTGCATGGAAGGCCCCCCGGTGTCCCCCAGCCTCCATGCCCTGCGCGATGATGGCGTCGGCACCTGCCTCTTCAGCAGCTTTCGCCTCAGCAACTGTCGTAGCGGTGGCAAACCACAAGATTCCCCGTGTTTTCATTTCGGATACGAAGGCTGGCGCATAGAGTCCCATAATCGAAGAGATGACCTTTGGAGCTACGGTCAGCATAGCTTGGCATTGGGCCTCAAAGTCCGGCAGCATCGCATCGCCCGCTTCCGGTGGAACAGGAGGTCCCCATATCGCAAGGAACTCGCGCTGCCGTCTTTCTAATTCGAAGTCTCGCACCGGCGGCGCCTCTGGAATCCAAAGATTGATCTGAAATTCTCCCTGACTGCCTTCGCGAAATTCCGCGCTCCAGGCCCTGACTTCATCCGGCTTCATCATCAAAGCTCCGCAACCCCCAAGTCCGCCTGCATTGGCTGCGGCAATCGACAGTGATGGAGGGCAGGCTCCTGCCATGGGCGCGAGCTGGATCGGCACGCGAATGCCCAGACGGTTAGCAAAACCTTCGGCGCGTGCGCGAGGAGATGAATACTTTTTGTCGAACATGCCGAAACCTCCGGCTAGACATTGAGGAAGCCCTACGAAGGCTCAGGGTAGCTTAAGTTTTGCGACGTTGTCTTCCGCCTCGTACAGCGCCGTCGTGACCATCACGGGGAAGCGCACGCTGCCAAGAGTCACTTGTTTGCGCAGAATCATGGTATCCGGCGCGGCGTTGACAGGAACGACTGTGCCGCTTCCATCCCTGACGCGGCCGAAGAGCACGCGAAACGGAAATGGTTTCCGATCGCTGGCACGGACGAACACACCGGTGAACTCCACGTAAGCCGAATCGGCGGCGATATCTGCGGCTGTGAAATGTATCGCAGTGCCTGCTCCATCCGGCTGCTTGAAACGCGAAACGGAAACCTCAACCTCTGACTTCATCTCGGTAATCATCCCGTCGCCTAAACCCGTAAAGTGAGCTTTGACAGCCGCCGTTGGAAAGGAATCAAACTTGTACATCATTCCGGTTTGGCCGCGCAGCTGTACCTTGCCATTTTGAATGGGGAGCATGGTGGCGTCGAATGTGAAACCTTGTCCGGAAGTGGTGGTCATGATCTGCCGCCCGTTAGCACTGGAAGAGATCGAGCAATCCAGCCATGAGCTGCCGCTGAAGACGAGCGGAGGGTATTGGCGTTCACTTTTCCAGGAGTCGTTGTCTTCGTGAGCCGATGGATTCGGAGAATTAGAACGACCAAATGAAGCCAACGACACGGCGAGAGCCACTGCGGCCAGATAGATGGCAAGATTTTGCCGATTTCGGAAGTCCACGATATTCATTCGAAGCCTCCTCAGAGCAGGGGAACAGGAAATCACATTGCCGCGCGCTTCCAGGTTTGTCAACGCAGCACAATTTCGAGCGGGATTGCTTGACCCAGGCTGCCTGTCACTCTACAGTAGGATGGGCCGGCAAGGGGGCTGTGCAATGGCCACAACACGCGCGATGATCGAGCGCCGGCGCGCAAGCCGCGTTCTCATCCGCATCCCGATCAAAGTGTTCAGCAATGGGCTCGATGGCGAGCCTCTCGATACGCCTGCGGAAGCGATTGCCGTCAGCCGCACGGGCGCGCTGCTGCGAACTCCGTTTCAGCCGGCGCTGGGCTCGCGCATCGAAGTGCTCAACGGGCTTTCGCAGGAAACGCAGGAATTCCGCGTGATCCGCGTGAGCCGCTCGAAAAACGACGGCTGCTTTGAATTGGGCGTCGAGATCCTATATCCCACCTGCAATTTCTGGGGCATCCAGTTCCCCGACGAACGCCTCACCGCATAGAATTCGCTCGCTTATAAATCGTCGAAGCTGCGCCACCTTACTCTCCCTCTCGCCAATCGCAGACATATCTCCCAGGCACTGTATTGGTGCTATACTCCCCGGAATCGGGCCCGCTTGGGGCCGACCATCCAGCCGGCTTGTTGCTCCACGTCCTGCGGGCGCGGGAGGTAAGCGATGGGTTCGATGCACGACTTCCTCATGATTCTAATGATGGCATGGGGCGCGGTGACGGCGATCTTGATCTGCCTGCTCATCTACCGCGGCACACTCGAAGCTCACGAAGACGACCAGGTTTTTCTGGACGCTGCCGGAGATTCGATGGCCGCTGAACAGCGCATGATCATCGCCAAGATCGATAAACTCAGCCGACCGATCACGATACTCATGATCGCGTCCGGCGCGTTGCTACTAATCGCGGGCGCGATCTGGGGTTGGGACGCGTACCAGAGATTCTGACTGCGGCTATTGTTGCGGTTTTGCAGGCGCGGGCGCGGCCGGATTTTGTGCCGACGGTTGCGATTGCGGTTGTTGTGGCTGTTCGGGCGCCTGGTCGCAGATCTGCGACGTGTGATTGTGAACGATCAGCCAGTTGTCCCCGATTTTTTGCAGGATCAGAGTGGTCTGCCCGCGCGCTGAGTAGGGCTTGTTCTGGTAGGACGAAAGAAACTCCCACTGGTAGGAAGCCCACGCGATATCTTCGTGCACGAACACGTCTGTATTGCGGCGGATGAGTTGCATCCCCTGAAACGCCGCGAGACTTCGCTGATAATCCCCCACGTAGTTCTGCCATCCGACAATCGGTGGAGCGTAGGCGCCGCTGACAAATACCGCGTTGTCGGAATAATACTTGTGCATCATCTCGACCTTGCCGAGCTGGAAGGCGGCGAGCATTTCGCCGATATCGCGATCGATCTCGTCGGACGCTGGCATCGGGATCTGCGGCATCGGTGACTGGTCGGCAGCTTTATTTTTCGGTTTTTTCTGGGCCCACGCGGCGCTGGATGTAAGCACGAAAATTGCGATGAGTGCGACGATTCTGCGGCTAGCCCAAGCGAATCCCCCAAGATTTTGCTTCATTCGCTTTTCCTCCTGAAACCGCAGAAGCATAGCACGCGGAAAAGCGCGAGGCGAAGGGATGTCGGCGCGTGTGTCGCGAATGCGACGGGAGGATCTGCCAGGCGCGAATCGATTTCACCGCCACCAGACGACGAAGACCTCACCCCCCCACTGGCATCGCCGCTATTCCCTAACGCCGTCTATAAGGCCGTCGGAGTTGTAAAGAGACACGCGCAGCGTTGAGCCGGCTGAAGGTACCGCTGGCGAAAGGTACGGGAAAAATCAAAATCCTCACGCTTCTCCTAGCCGAAGCATCGGACGCCCAGCGAAAAGGAACAATTCTGATTGTGTGCATTTTAGGACAGACAGGCGAACCCCGGCCCCGGTAAATTGATTTCGTTCGCAGCGATCTAGTTCCTCTCAGAGCCAAGCCCGGCCCCTCATTCTCGGGCGATACCAAGAGGGGATTTGGAGGCCGAGGGAGGCTGTTCCTTCGCTTCAGTGTTGAAGAGCAAGAATTAGAGAAGAGAAATCCGGTGATGTACAAACGGTTCATTGTGCTGCTCGGAATATTTCTGGGCAGCCACGCGCCGGCGGCAGCACAGGCACCCGCAGCACAGGCACCCGCAGTGCAGATCGTCCTGGCGCACGCGTATGTTGCGCCGGCCATAACGATGCTCCGGCCCGT
>Ga0209625_1000443_pt1 | contig 10683 bp, 6 predicted proteins | sample JacPin_JW_Ref_M2_FD_187960 | JGI IMG/M metagenome (GOLD analysis project Ga0209625, IMG submission 187960) | Forest soil microbial communities from Algoma, Ontario, Canada - Jack Pine, Ontario site 1_JW_Ref_M2 (SPAdes) (version 2) | ecosystem: Environmental > Terrestrial > Soil > Boreal...
CTGCCAACACAGGGATCGATTCCGTGGAAGTCTCCTGGCCCAGCGGCCTGGTCGAGCAGTTCAGCTTTCCCGCTGTCGACCAAATCTATACCATTCACGAGGGAACGGGGATGCTCCAGCAGAAACATTCCCCCTCGCCATGAATTGCCCCTGTCGACATTTCTCGGCTGTCCCTTGTCGTTGGGCACACACGCTCTTCCGTGGGATATGGGCCGTGGGACTCGTGGTGATCAGTCTAGCTTGGGGAGAGTTCCGCATGGTGGAGGCACAACAGACTGGCCAACTAGTTCGCACTCAAGAGATACCAGCACCCAATTACCTGAATGCACAGCCCGGAGTGGAATATGTTGGGGAGGAGGTTTGCCGGTCGTGCCATCCCTCGGAATACGCAAGCTTCAAACAGACAGGGATGGGTAGATCCGTGTCAATTCCGTCTCCAAACGATCTGCGCGATTTGGCGCAGCCCGTCACCCTTTTTAGCAAAAAGCTGAACCGGTCTTATTCCGTCTATGCACGCGACGGCAAGATGTTCCACGAAGAATCCGAGCGCGACGCCAAAGGCCACCTCGTTTTCACTGAAACTCGTGAAATTGCCTATGCCGTGGGCGCCGGCGATTTTGGCAAGAGTTATCTGGTGGCCAATGGAGACGCCCTCTTCGTCTCACCCATTTCTTACTACACGCGCATTCATGGATGGGATCTGTCGCCCGGCTACGCGGATGGCTTGTTCCGGGGATTCACGCGTCCGGTGGTCGAATTGTGCGTTGACTGCCACACGGGAATGCCTCTACCAATTACAGGCGCCCACAACCGCTTTCAGCAACCTCCCTTCCGCTTTCTGACAGTCGGATGTGAGCGCTGTCACGGGCCGGGTGCAGTCCATGTCGAGCAACGCAGGCAAGAAGCTCCCTTCGATGGATCAATCGACTTTTCCATTGTCAATCCCAGGAAGTTGCGCCCCGAAATTCGGGATGACGTCTGCGCGCAGTGCCACTTTGCTGGAGATGCTCGCGTCCTCCAGCCCGGGAAGAATTACCTCGACTTCCGGCCGGGAACCCCGCTCGGTGAGGTAGTGGCTATATTTTCGGTCCCGCCGACGATCAAAGGAAATCGGTTCGTGGCGCTCGATCAGTTTGAGCAATTGAAGATGAGCCGCTGCTGGGCCGCAAGCAACGGCCGGATGGGTTGCATCACATGCCACAATCCCCACTTTCAACCTCACGGCGATCAAGCGGCTGATTTTTTCCGCCGGAGATGTTTGACGTGCCACTCGACCGAGAGTTGCCGCGGGCCGCTCGCGCAAAGGCAAGCCTCCTTGCCACCCGACAGCTGTATTCTGTGCCATATGCCGAAACGGCCGCCCGAGAACATTGGCCACTCGTCCCTAACAGACCACCGTATTCTGCGGACTCCATCCGAAATTCCTCCAGTACCGCTAGGCGCTGCGCCTGCGCCCCCAGTGGATTTGATCTACAACACAAGACCTCCCGACTCAGGCGAAACACAAACGAACTTGCGAAACCTTGCGCTGGCTTATGCGCAGGTTGCCGCGCACTACCCCGAACTCGGCGAGAAGGGCCTTGCAATTCTGGAGCAAGCTGCCGCTCGGATCCCGAATGACTCCGGGATCCAGGCTGCGCGCGGGCTTTTTCTCAGTGTCGCGCGTCCGAGGGAAGAGCAGCGCGCCGCCGAGGCCCTGCAAAAGGCCATTGATCTCGGCTCAAAATCCGCAGAAGTGCGAACGCAACTCGCCCGCTTACAGCTTCACAAGGGAGAGGTAACATCAGCAATCGAGCTTTATAAAGAATCCATTCAATTGGAACCCTATTACACGCCGGCATATTTGGACCTTGCACACATTTACTTGATATTGAAAAATCGCGAGAGCGCTTTGGATGTACTGGAGAGCGTCTTGAAAATAGACCCGGGGAACGATGCTGCGCGTCAGGAGTGGATCAAAGTTGGAGCTGTGCCCGACAAGAATAAATAGGCGGTCGCTCGATGCTCTGAACTCTCCTTCACCAGCGACTTTTCGGCGTGGACGTCGAAATCCCGCCCACGCTCAAGCCTGCTTACAAACGAAGTAACGACTGACGATGCCGCATTTTGGATATTCACGATTGCCGCTGAAATTCAGGACTAGGCTGTTCATCGTTTTGTTCCTTTGACATTGGCCCTCACTCGTAACGCAAGGCCACGATGGGATCAACGCGCGTGGCGCGTCTTGTTATTTCCTAGTTGCAGATGAGTTCCTAACTCGAGCGTAGAACGTCCATGGGATTAGCGGAAGCGGCGCGGGATGCGGGAAGAGTCGATGCCAGCAGCGCCATAATTATCATAATTAGGACGCACAGTATGTAGATGAGAGGGTCGGTTGCGCTGGTGCCGAACAAGAAGGAGCTGACCAGTCGAGAGAGGGCTAACGAGCCAAGAACACCGAGGCCGCATCCGAGGAGCGTGAGCCTCACGCCCGAAACAAGTACGAGCTTCGCAATGCCGGCGCGCTGCGCGCCCAGAGTCATGCGAATGGCAATCTCTTGCGTCCGCTGGGACACGGAGAAGGCCATCACCGCATAAATCCCAGTGATCGCCAGGAGAAGCGCGCCCAAGGCGAAGGCCGTGATCAGGTCTGTGTTGAAATGTCGCGGTGCCTCAATTGCAGAAACCGCATCCCTGACGGGGCGCACCTCCTGCAAAGCCAGAAGCGGATCGATCTCCGCGATGGTCGACCGGAGTGTCTGGATCATGTACTGAGGATCAAGGGCTGAGCGCATTGTGATGTATCCACTCGGCGGGCCGCTGAGGTTTCCCGGAGTTCCCGAGCCGTACAGAGTGGCGGGTTGATCCATCGGCGTATACCACTGATCGATGCTGGGCACATCGCGAGGCATCTTTGTGTCGACGACGACTCCGACGACGGCTGCCCACGGGAGTTCCTTCCGCGGGTTGCCGACGTGCATACGCTTGCCAATAGCGCTCTGGCCCGGCCAGCAGTCTCTGGCCATCGATTGGTTCACAATTACCACGAGCGGCGCGTTGGAATCGTCGTGCATCGTGAAGGTTCGGCCTTCGAGCAGAGGAATGCCCATAGCGCCGAAGTAGTCCCCATGAACGCTGGTAAACGCGGCGAATTTCAGCTTCCAGTGATCCGCGGAAACGCCCTCGACGGTGAACGCAGACCGCAGGGAAACATCGGATGCGGCGACCGCGTTACTGATGGCTACAGCGATCACTCCCGGCTTGCTCGACAGTTGGTCGATAACCGCTCGGTTAAACGTGCCGACAGACGCTGTGGTGGGATATTGCGCCAAAGGAAGTTGGTAGCCTGCGATCAGAGCGTGGTCGGCACGGAAACCGGGATCGACTTGCTGCATCTTCTGTAAGCTGCGCAGGAAAACGCCAGATAGGGTAAGCAGCACCAGCGCGATGGCAACCTCCGAGACAACCAATGCGAAACGCAACCATGTATGGCTTGCGTTGCCGCCGATTTGCGCGCCCTCTTTCAGGCTTTCTATCAAATTGATGCGCAAGGCCGCGAAGGCGGGCGCAAGACTGCAGAGAACGCCGGCCGCAACGGCGACGACAAGTGCAAATGCGGCAACGATGGGGTTCATCGAGACGGAATCGATGCGAGGCATGGAATCAGGCATTAGATGCAAGGTGGTGCGAATCGCAATTGCGGCGAACACCAGACCGAGCAGGCCACCAGCCATGCTCAGCAGGAGTCCTTCCACCAAGGATTCGCGGATGATTCGGCTGGAACTCGCGCCAATCGCAACGCGAACCGCATATTCGCGCCGCTGACGGATGGCCCGGACCAAGAGCAGGCTGGAGACATTCACGCAGGCAATCAACAGCACGATGGCCACAGCCAGAAACAGCATCTGCAACACCGGGCGGACGTCGGCGACTACGGTTTCGCGGAGTGGTCTGACGTCGCCTTGAATCTGAATCGCCGACATGCTTGCGGGAAAATCGCGCATGATTTGGTGCGCCACTCGGTCGGCATCCTGAGCGGCTTGCGACAGGGACACTCCATCCTTTAGCCGGGCGATCATGTGGTAGCCCCAAAAGCCCGAATGTTGATCGGAGAGCTCGTCGGGGCTCAGAGTCAAAGGAACCCAAAGCTGCGCTTGGTACAGGCGGCCGAGCTGTAACGGAAATTCAAAGCCGCGCGGCATCACCCCGATAAGGGAGTAGGGTTTGCGGTCGAGCATGATGGAAGCGCCGAGGACGTGCGGGTCGCGGTTGTAGTGGTTAGTCCACAGCGTGTAACTGATCACGGCGACCGGTTGACGGGCATTGTCTTCTTGCGGCGTAAAGACACGGCCGAGGATGGGCTGAACGCCGAGCGTCGGAAACATTTGGGAATTGAGGCGTGCGGCATTGATTTGTTCTGGCCGTGCGCCTCCAGAAAGCTCAAACGACGTCGTGATATAGCCGCCCAAAGAGGAAAACGCCCCGGTCGCAAGTGTGTACGTTTCGATTTCGCGAGCCCGTACGGACATGCCCGGCCGGCCTCCCAGATGATCTCCCAACAAAACCAGCCGGTCGGCGTCCTGGAACGGAAGTGGGCGCAGCAGGACGCCCTCGACGAGCGAGAAGATCGCGGTGGTGGCGCCAATGCCCAGGGCCAAGGTGAGGACGACCGTGAGTGTGAATGCAGGTGTTCTTCGCAGGTGGCGAAATGTAAATTGAAGATTTTGTGTTAGTGCATGCATGCATCCTCCTGAGTCTGGCGAGGTGAACCTTCTTGAAGGGGGCGCGGGTTGCTTCAACATTTGTCCTTCGTCAAAATTCTATGCGCGCCAAAAATAGCGCGATTCCCTGTTGCGCCGTGTTCGATCCAGTTTATCCCTTCACCCGTCGTGAGTTTAGATCCACGACGAATCGCTCTAAGTCAATAGCTTCCACCCCGCTGGCGATGGCCGCAGTGGCTGGGGCCAAGTGGGACTTTCGGTGCACAATAATCAAGCGCTTCGAACGTTTCCCCAACGCTACTTGCGCTGTTGCCCGACAGCGGGAAGTTTGTTGTGCTTCGTGTCCCGTATCCCATGGGATTCTACGCGAAAGGGATGGACGGCCGGATCGACGATCCCAAGGCTGGTTGGAAGGGAAAAGGTTTGTGGGCTACCTACGGCACTCGAACTCCTTTTCACGCGGAAGGTGGTAAAGGAACGACGAGCAAGGTCTTGCATTTCCAGCTTCGCCCCGACCCCCTCGCGCACTAGAAGCTAAGGCGCGACAACGCATTCCCTGGCGCTAGGTTCCGAGTTCCCAGTCAACCGTGAGCAATCGCGATCACTTCCTACAAGCAATAGACTGAGCTTCGTTCAGATTAGGAACGGAAGGAACCTGGGGCGATGATATGTGTGCCGTGGAAGACGACCAACGGTCTGGGCCCTAGATCAAGATGCCGCAACTCTGATGCCGCCGTCCTTCGCTAGACCCACCGATCGAACCAATCCATCATTTTTCGCTGCGCCGCGAGCGGAAACTTGTGCGGGCCCTCAAAAACCCACGTATCGAACCGCTCCGGCCGCCCCAGCGCCTGATAAGACTGGTGCAATGTGTCCATCGCGGCCTTAACGCCCTCAGGAGGGAACAGGGTGTCCTGTTGCCCGTGGACCACGAGGAGCGGACAGGGCATCGCCAGCGTGGCGATGTCAGGATAGTCCAGATACTCAAGCAGCCCAGGGATCATTCCTGACGGAACCGTGTAAATCTCGTGGTGAGGGATCAGGTAGTGGAATGAGGTCATCCATCCTGCCACGCATGCAGCCTTGATTCTCGGATCGAGTGCGGCGAGAAACACAGTCCTCCAGCCCCCAGCGGAGAGCCCCGCACAGGCAATGCGATTCGGATCAACCTCCGGGCGCGTCCGCAGGTAATCCACAGTGCGAATGTCATCCCACACCAACACGCCGCCCCAGGTGAATCCCGAGTGAAGAATATTCCGAAAGACGATTTCTTCCGAGCTTCCGGCGCGGTGATTGATCTGGCGAATGATTTCTTCCGGCTCGGCTTTGGAACGGTCGTTCGTGCGATTCTCCAGATCTTCATCAAGGATCAGCCGACGTTCACCGTGATAGAACATGTCAATCACGATCACTGCATAGCCGCGCTGTGCAAGTGTGACGGGAAAACTTGCGCCGTCATAGTACTCCTTGCGATAGCTGGCTAGCATGGGGTGTTCATTGTCGGTCTCAACGAGCTTCTCCTTTCCCCAGTAATAAAACCCGCCGTGGTCATGGAGCGCGACGACCGCGGGGACGGGGAATTTGGCACGTTTCGGAATAAGAAAGTAACAAGGCACTTCCACGTCAGTAGTCGTCCAGAAGTTCAACCGTTCTCGAATGTAGTCACCTCGGTCGACGCGGTCGAGGACGCGCGGTCGGGGGTGTACGGCCTCCGGCCGATAGGACATCAGCTCGAAGACTTTGGCGCGTCCTTCAGCCTTCCAGGCTTCGAGGTCCTTCGGTCGGCGGTGGAGAAAGGCCAGGCTTTGGCGGGTCTTTTCCTGCTGACGTTTAATAAAGGGGTATAGATTCCCGAGCGCTGAGCCCTTCCAGAGCTTGGCTTCGTCAGCCGGAGATCCGGCTTGCAATGGCAGGAAGAAATTTGAAGGCTGCGCCCTTTCAGCCCGCCCCGCTGCGACAGCCAGCACGCTCAGCCCTCGCAAGAGCTCGCGTCGAGTGAGTGTTTGCCACACGGGCATCGCTCCTTTCTCGACCTCATCCCAAAGCCACCGGCAGGCACATAGAGACCGAAGGCGCAGCATGACGATCTCGCAGCGGGCAACTCACTGCCCCAGAATAGGATCGACGGCTTTCGACCTGGGGCTCCGTCACCCCACGGCATGATCCACAAACGATTCTGTCTTCGAGTCCCAGGAGGTCTTCTTGCCAGACGGTGCTGTTCCACTACTCGGGCAGCCCGAGCAACTTGGCAAGTGTCCCGCCCATGATCATCTTGCGAGTGCGTTCCGGAACGTCACAAGCGTCGAACATGGTCCGGTATTGATTGGCGACGGACTCCACCCCAGCCAGATCAGAGTCTGAGCCGAATATCAGCTTGATAAATGCACTGGGATCGTTGTCCGGCGTCTTTACGGGCCAGTCGATGGCCGACCACCAGAAAATCCGTTGGAATTCCGCGAGACGGCCGTGCATTTTCGTAAGCGTCGAGCCGCTGAGGTCGAAAAAGACGTTCGGGTTCCAGCGCGCAATCTCGGCCGCCCATTCATACTCGGGATTGCCACAATGGGCACCGACCACGGTGATTTTCGGAAAGCGCCGGGCAATCTCCTCCAAGTGGATCGGCCGCATTCGGCCCGATGCTACATCTTCGGGCTCGTCGAAATTTTTTCGCAGCACGATGCCGGTGTGAAAAAGGACAAGCCAGCCATAGCGATTCGCCAGCTCGTACACAGGAAAGTAAGACGTGTCGTTGTACGGCTTCTTCACGAATTCCAGCTCACCGAGGCCTCGGAAACCCAGCGAGTGCAGCTCCTCCACTTGTGGGACCACATCCGGCGCGTCCAAATCGACGAAGCCGAAGGGAACGATTTGCCGGGGATGCAGCTTGGCCGCTTCGACGACAACCCGTCGGTGAGCAAAAGGGGTCAGAAGACAGGCCGTCAGGTTCATCCGGCTGGCCAACTTCAGCAAATCGTCGAGAAATCCGGGATTTTTCTCATCAAAGTGCACATGCATGTCGACGATGCGGCCGGCGGGCTTGTCTGCGCCGGGCGCTCTCTCACTAGGAAAGAGGCGCCCGAACGGCGACACTTCCATGACGCTGCGGGCACCCGACATGACGGCCGCCCCGCTCGCAGCGCCGAGAAATCCGCGACGTGACAATCGTTTCTTGATTTTTCCTCTCCTGACTTGGTCCTCAAACCGTCGAGCCCGACATCACCAGATCAGCTCAAACGCGAACTTTAACAGCTTTCGCAGACTGCCGTACGGCCAATAATAACTATGTTAGTGGGGTCATCACAATCGCCGTTGAGTGTTTCGGACCTTCGCGCTGGGCCAAGGACGCGGTCAAGTGGTTATTTGGATGGAATGTTGATCGTCGAAATTACTGGAGTTTTGTGTACGCCGCCTTCGTTTGTTTCAGGGCGGCGACCCCGCGCGACACAAGAGCCGTAATTCTTGACCTGCAGATTTACGCCTTGCTTGAGCGAATTTACGGCAGACTCGGCAACAAGGAATTGGCGAACAAATATGCCGCCCTGAGCCGCGTAACGCCCGTGCCCATCAAAGAAACCCGCTAAGTGATAACCTCGGATTCCTAGTCGAATCGGTTCATTCTCAATTGAGAACGCTCCGGAATCAAGTTTGTTGCGCGATACCGCATGATCGATCGATTTCTCGATGGTACGGCGTCCGTGGTCTGCCACGGTGATGCCTGAAACTATCGCAACAACTTTGTTGTTGCCGCTCGCGCGGGCCGCGCGCCGCGCGTCAGGGAGTGAAAGCGATCACCTGATAGGCCTTGATCACGTTGGAACCCACATTTTGCGGGAATCTCGGATCAAACTTGGCGGCGTACTTCGACATTAGATAGTCGGACACGCGCTTTTTAGCTTGGTCCAGGGTGGCACCATCGGCGTAAGCGGCAGCGGTCTGGTCGAGCAGATCGCGGAAGTATTGCTTCCAGAGCTCGAACGTCTGTTTGTCCCGCATGACGTCGCCGTGACCGGCGATGACGTAGTCGAAGTCGAGCTTCTCCGCGACATCCAGGGTCTTGATCCAATCGTAGGGGTAGCTGTCGCCCATGTAGGGAGTCCAACCGTGGAGCGCGTCGCCGGTGACCAAGACTTTTTCTTTTGGGAGAAAGACGAACACGTCGCCGTCGGTGTGCGCGCGGCCGAGCCAGAGGATTTCAACCGTGCGGGATTTGCGGTGAAGGATAAGACTGCGGTCGAAGGTCATGGTCGGCAGAGTGATTTGCATACTCTTAAGCTCGGCGATATACGCCTCAGCTTCCGAAATGTCTTTTTGGATGGAGGCTCTCTGTTCGGGAGTGGGGGCTTTTTGCAGGTCCGCTTTCAGCTGTTCGATCTGGGCGGGCATGGTCACGATTTCGTGCTTCACGCGCGGGATACCGCGCTGCTCGATGCTTGTGCGAGTGGCCTCTGAAGAGATGATCTCGACGCCAGCGGGCCAAGAGCTAGGATACGCTTCGTTGCCCTGGTAGTGGTCCCAGTGAAAATGTGTGTTGACAACGAACTTGACAGGCTTGGGCGTGAGCTTTTTGATCTGCTCGATCAGGGCGCGGGCAGCAGAAGGCTTGGAGTGGGTGTCGACGACGAGGACGACGTCGTCGAGCAAGATGATCGCGGCGTTGCAATTGATTTTGTAGGCGGGCTTGGCAATGGCGGCATAGATGCCGTCTGCGACGGGCTTGATGTCGAACAGGTCGTCTGCCAGGCAGGAGGCCGGGAGAAATAGGAAGAGGATTGCGAGAAGCGCGCGGTTCAGGGAGCTACCTCCTGGCAGTCTAGTGCGGAGATGCTGCGTGGAGGGTACCACAAGGCGTTCGCGCCTACGACATCGTGGACGTATCGGGAGAGCTCAACACGACCTCGGGATGGTCAAGAATTGCGTGAGGGCTGTGGTAGACTCCTGCTGGTTATTGGGTATTGACGAGCGCAGGTTTCAATCTTCTTTGCTTCCCTTATCCAGAGTTTCGCCGTCGGAGGTTTTCATGGTCAGAAAATTTAGCACGTCTGTTTTCAGTCGGATTGCGCCAGCCTTGCTTGGCACTCTCTTGTTCTTCCTCGCCGCGGTGCCACTCAGCGCTCAGTCCTCCAACCAATATCCGCTCTTGCGCAAGCCCACGATTAGCAAAACTCAGATTGCATTCAGCTACGGCGGCGACTTGTGGATCATCGACCGCAGCGGTGGCGAGGCGCGTCGGCTGACGAGCGATATTGGCATTGAAATCGATCCGATTTTTTCGCCCGACGGTAGCTTGATCGCCTTCACCGGTGAATATGATGGCAATGAAGACGTTTATGTCATTCCTGCTGCGGGCGGCCTTCCGAAGCGGCTAACATCCCATCCGGGTAGCGACCAGGTGGTGGGCTGGACGCGCGATGGCAAGCGCATCCTGTTTCGCTCTAACCGCGATAGCTATTCCGGGTTTATGCAGTTGTACACCGTCAGTCTTTCCGGGGGGCTTCCGGAGGTCCTTCCACTGCCCATGGCGGTCGAAGGTTCCTACTCACCGGACAGCTCGTATCTCGCCTACGTGCCATTCACGAATTTCAGGGAATCGTGGCAATTCCACCGCGGGCTGAAACACTATCGCGGCGGCACGGCTTCGCCCATCTGGATCGCCAAGCTTTCCGATTCTAGCGTAGAAAAGGTCCCGCGAAAGGATTCGAATGATTCTTCGCCCATGTGGGTCGGTGATAAGGTTTATTTCCTGTCCGACCGCGATGGCCCGGTGAATTTGTATGTCTACAACGGCGTCACAAAACAGGTGAAAGAAGCACTGCCGACCAACGGTGTGGATATCAAATCGGCATCGGCAGGACCGGACGCGATCGTCTATGAGCAGTTTGGCCAGATCGGCATTTACGACCTAGCGAGCGGAAAAAACCGCCTCGTGCCGATCGACATCGAGGCCGATTTGAGCGAGGTGCGGCCGCGCTTGCAGAACGTGGAG
>Ga0209625_1000444_pt1 | contig 10663 bp, 8 predicted proteins | sample JacPin_JW_Ref_M2_FD_187960 | JGI IMG/M metagenome (GOLD analysis project Ga0209625, IMG submission 187960) | Forest soil microbial communities from Algoma, Ontario, Canada - Jack Pine, Ontario site 1_JW_Ref_M2 (SPAdes) (version 2) | ecosystem: Environmental > Terrestrial > Soil > Boreal...
GCGGTGCATAACCCGCCGTTCCGCAACGTAGCTCTGGCAATGAAAGAACCGATCGGCACGGTCGGCGTCGTCTGCCCCGCGGATGCGCCGTTGCTGGGATTTATTTCTCTGGTGATGCCGGCCATTTCAACGGGCAATACGGTCATCGCGATTCCGTCCGAAAAATATCCGTTGATTACGGGCGATTTCTATCAAGTTTTCGAAACCAGCGATTTGCCGGATGGCGTCGTAAACATAGTCACCGGCCGCGCCGCGGAACTGATGAAGACGCTCGCTGAACACGACGACGTCGACGCTATCTGGTGTTTTACGGATGAAGCCGGCGCCGCAGCGGTGAAAACTCTCTCGGTTGGCAATCTGAAGCAGGTGTTCACCAACGAAGGCCGCGCCATTGACTGGTTCGACGTGAAGCAAGGCGAAGGCCGCTGGTTCCTCGATCACACTGTGCAGGTGAAAAACATTTGGGTTCCTTACGGCGAGTAGAAATTCGCCCCGGCCGGCGGGCAGGACTACAAACGACGCAATTTAAATTCGAAACTGGATCGGACAAAATACCCAAGGCATAGTTTCCACTTCATCACTGTTTCTTTGCTAATGGCCGTTACTTGGATTGGCGCGCGGTGTTAATCAAGACTGGTAAACATTCACTTTAGCAATGCTCAACGCTCGGAGTTCGCGTCACACATTACAATTGGATCCGGCATTTCGCTTGCTACACTACGCAATCGCGAATCTGAGGAGTGCTTGATGGGTCATCCGCTTCTTGATCTAACAAACAAAACGGCCGTGGTGATCGGCGGAACCAGCGGCATCGGACTTGCTCTCGCTCGAGGCCTGGCCCAGGCTGGGGCGAATGTCGTGCCCACCGGCCGCCGCGGTGAACAAGTACAAGCCGCGGCCGCGGAAGTTGTGGCGCTCGGGCGGCGGTCGCTTGCGCAGACTTGCGATGTCACGGATAACGGCAGCATCGAGCGGCTCCTTCAATCGGCATGCTCCCAATTCGGCAGCGTCGAAATCCTCGTGAATTGCGCCGGCCGCACGAAGCGAATGCCCACGCTCGATTTTCCAGAGTCCGAATGGAATGCCATCCTGGAAACGAACCTGTACGGGACTCTGCGCGCCTGCCGGGTCTTTGGCCGGCACATGATTGAGAAGCGCTATGGCCGGATTATCAATATTGGATCGCTTTCTTCGTTCGTGGGGCTGTTTGAGGTTGCGGCCTATGGCGCCAGCAAGTCAGCCGTTGCTTCTCTAACCAAAACGCTGGCAATCGAGTGGGCGACGTCGGGAGTGTGCGTCAATGCGCTCGTTCCTGGCGTTTTGCGTACGGATTTGAATGCGGCCTTGCTAGACGGAACGGAGCGCGGAAAGGAATTTCTGATGCGCACGCCGATGCGCAGGTTCGGCAAACTCGAGGAGTTAGTAGGCGCCGCCGTCTTTCTCGGTTCTGATGCCGCTAGCTTCGTGACGGGCCACCTATTGGTGGTAGATGGCGGCATTATGGCCAGCGGCGTCAATCGATAACGAACGCGGCCAGCGGCCATTACAGTCAAATCTTCAAACTTGTGTCAGTGACTGCTCTTGGCAGCGCCGACTGATGACGCCAATCGTTCCCGCGTTTGCTTTACGATTGCCAGGAATTTCCGCGCATTCTCAACAATAATTTCCGGCTTGTTTGACCTCAGCGCGTCGGCCTGCACCAATTCTCCCCCGACACCCAAGGCCACTGCCCCCGCTTCGATAAATTCAGCCGCGGTGTTTAGATTGACGCCGCCAGTGGGAACAAGCGGAACTTCCGGAAACGGTCCCTTGAGAGCCTTGATGTACTTGGCTCCACCGACTTGGCCACACGGGAAAACTTTGACGAAGTCCGCGCCAGCCTCCCAGGCGGTAATGACTTCCGTGGGCGTCAGCGCCCCAGCAATGATCAGCTTCCCTTCCCGTCCCGCAAACTCGATAGTCTTGAGGTTCAATCCCGGGCTAACCAGAAACTGCGCGCCAGCATCGAGACAGCGGTGTGCCGCCTCTGCGTTGAGAACCGTTCCAGCTCCGATAAGCACCGCTGCACCGGCATTCTTCGCCAATTCGCGAATGACATCCACCGCGCCCGGCACGGTCATCGTGATTTCTACGATGGGAATCCCTCCCTCACAAACGGCATCGGCAGCCATCCGCGCCTCGCGCGCCGACGACGCGCGAACCACCGGCACGATTCCGATCTCCAGGATCCGATCGCGAACCTTTTGTTTATTCATTGGCAGTTTCCATCCCTCGGAAATTCCTTGTCAGCGCGCGATGCGTGCTCCAACTCCTTTCATCACTTGCAGTACCTCTTGCAGCGTTGCCATCGAAGTGTCTCCCGGCGTGGTCATCGCAAGTGCGCCGTGTGCCGCCCCGCATTCCACTGACCACCCCGGGTCCTGTCCCGAGATGAATCCGTAAATCAGGCCGGAAGCAAAAGAATCGCCTCCTCCAACGCGATCGAAAATCTCAAGATTCTCCCGGTTTTTTGCCTGGTAGAATTTGCCATCGCAATAGCAGACCGCACCCCAATCGTTTTGCGTCGCCGTCTTCGCTTTCCTGAGAGTGGTCGCAACGACTTGAAAGGGATAATCTTTCACGACTTTCGCGATCATTTGCTTGAACCCTTCTACTTCAAACGTGGAGTGGTGTTCATCCATACCCGGCACGTCGTAACCAAGCGCCGCCGAAAAATCTTCCTCATTGCCAATCATCACGTCCACGAAAGGAGCAATGCGGCGGTTCACCTCTTGCGCCTGTTTTTTCCCTCCATGAGACTTCCAAAGAGATGGGCGGTAGTTCAAGTCGTAAGAAACAACCGTGCCGCGCCGTCTCGCTGCCTGCATGGCTTCCAAGGTAACTTCCGGAGTCGTTGGTGAAAGCGCGCAGAAAATTCCGCCCGTATGAAACCAACGCGCGCCGTGTTTTCCAAAAATTTGTTCCCAATCGATGTCGCCTGGCTTCAATTGCGAGGCCGCGGTGTGGCCGCGATCGTAGCTTCCAAGCGCCGCGCGCACCCCAAAGCCCCGTTCCGTAAAATTAAGCCCGTTGCGTGCCGCGCGGCCCACACCGTCATGTTCCACCCAGCGCACCTGCGATTGATCTACGCCGCCCTGATAAATGAGGTCCTGCAGCAGCCTGCCAACGGGGTCATCGGTAAACGCCGTGACGACTGCGGTTTCCAGGCCGAAGCAACGCTTCAGCCCGCGTGCAACGTTGTATTCTCCGCCGCCCTCGCAAACTTCAAAGGATCGCGCCGTCGCAATGCGCCGGTCGCCCGGGTCGAGCCGCACCATGACCTCGCCCAAACTGACGAGGTCCCAGCGGCAATCTTCCTTCGGCTTGATCGTCAACCCCATGCTCTCACCTCGACTGCCTATTCATTGAGAACCGGCTGCCAATGCATTGTCACGGTTTGCGTGGAGAGTTTCCAGATTCACGTTGGGCTTCTCAGTTGATCTTGGCTGGCTCCAGCCTGGGAGTCAGAACATGGATTATGGCGAGAGCCACCAAATAGGCGGAACCGGCAATAAGGAATGGAACCTTATAGCTCCCAGTCCATTGAAGCACGTGGCCCACGATGGTGGCGATGAACAAACCCCCGATCGCACCCGCCATGCCTCCGATTCCCACCACCGAACCGACGGCCCCAGCGGGAAACATGTCTGAGGTCAACGTATAGAGATTGGCGGAAAATCCTTGATGACACGCGGCTGCCAGTCCGATCAGCAGTACGGCGGACCAGGTGCTTTCTACCCGGTAAGCAAACACGATGGGTGTAACGCACGCGGCACAAAGGAGCATGGCGGTCTTGCGAGCAACATTGATGGTATTGCCGCGCTTGATCATCCAGGATGACATCCAACCCGCCGCGACGCTGCCGACATCGGACATCAAATAAATCACCACGATCGGAGCGCCAATCCCTGTAAGCGAGAGGCCGTGCTTGCTCTGTAAAAACCCGGGCACCCAGAAAAGATAAAACCACCAGACCGGATCGGTCAGGAATTTCCCCGTGATGAACGCCCAGGTTTGTCGAAGCGGAAGCAAAGCAGCCCATTTTATTTTCCGCACCGGCACTTGTGGATCGCTGCGAATGTAATCGAGTTCCGCCTTGGAGACACGCAGGTGTTCCTCTGGTTTGCCATAAATCAAAAGCCAGAACACGAGCCAGATGAAACCCAGCGCACCGATTCCAATGAACGCCCCGCGCCATCCCCACCGTGCGTTGATCCAGGGCACTACCACCGGCGTGAGCATGGCGCCAATGCTGGTGCCGGCATTAAAAATTCCGGTGGCCAGGGCGCGTTCTTTCTTCGGGAACCATTCTGCCACCGCCTTAATGCTGGCGGGAAAGATGGCAGCTTCCCCGAATCCCAGTGCCACCCGCGAGGTAGCAAAACTCGTGAGGGAACTCCCCAGCGCGGTCCCCATCGACGCGAGGCTCCAAAAAACCATCGCCAACGCATAACCCAACCGAGTGCCCAGCTTGTCGATGAGCCGGCCGACCACTACCATCCCCAGTGCATAAGCCGCCTGGAATGACACCACAAGATTGCTGTAGTCAATTTCGCTCCAACCTAGATCATGCTGAAGCGTTTTGTTGAGCACTCCGAGAACATTTCGGTCCATATAATTCTTGGTGGTGCCGAAAAGAAGGAGTGTGCAGATCACCCAGCGAAAATAGCCTGGGCCAGCGGGAGCCTTTGGCAAAGCTGGTTCGCGCGCAGCCGTAGCAGTAGTTTGCATCGGCGACGTCGAGAGGCCGGATGTTGAATTTGGGCGCACAGAGTCCATGGTTTAGAGGAAAGAATGCTTTCTACCAACTGTGCATCGTTCCATCGAGTTTGCGATTCACAGGCAAGTATGCCCGTTGATACGGAAACTTGGATGCTAGTGTCTCATCCAAATCCACGCCCAGGCCCGGAACATCACCAGGATGCATCATACCGTCAGAAAAACTGTAAGAATGCGAAAAGACACGGTCCGTCTCCTCAGTGTGCCGCATGAATTCCTGGATACCAAAATTATGGACGCTCAGATCAAAATGCAGCGCGGCAGCCATGCACACGGGACTCATATCGGTGGCACCGTGGCACCCTGTCCGGACTTGATAAAGTTCCGCCAGGTTGGCAATTTTCCTTAAATGTGAAATTCCCCCGGCATGCACCACCGCGGTCCGAATGTAGTCAATGAGCTGCTCCTGGATGAGGTGCTGGCAATCGTAAATCGAGTTGAAAACTTCACCCACCGCCAAAGGAGTAGTAGTGTGCTGGCGAATCAGGCGAAAGCTTTCTTGCAACTCTGCCGGAACAGGATCTTCGAGCCAGAACAAGTGAAACGGTTCGAGGCTTTTTCCCAGGCGCGCTGCTTCGATCGGCGTTAGCCGGTGATGAACATCGTGCAACAAGGGAAGATCCGCTCCAAATTCCTTCCGCAGTCGTTCGAATAGTCGCGGCACAAAATTCAAGTAGAGATCCGAGCTCCAGGCATCCTCGAGCGGCGCATTTTTTTCCGCAGGCTCGTAATACAACTTGCCGCGACCAACCCCGTATGTGCTTTGCAATCCGGGAATGCCGCTTTGCGCGCGAATTGCCTTGTATCCGAGTTTGATGTAGTCGGCGACGGCCTGAACGGTCTCCTCGATTCCTGGCCCATTGGCGTGGCCGTAGACAAGAACGCCGTCGCGGGATGCCCCTCCCAATAGCTGATAGACGGGCACATTCAAGGCCTTGCCCTTGATGTCCCAGAGGGCTGTATCGACCGCGGCGATCGAGCACATGGTGACAGGTCCGCGGCGCCAGTACGCGCCCTTGTAAAGGTATTGCCAGATATCTTCGATCCGCCGCGCATCGCGCCCGATCAACAGCGGAATAACATGGTCGGAGAGGTAGCTCGCAACCGCGAGTTCGCGGCCGTTTAATGTGGCATCCCCGAGGCCGTGGATCCCGTCTTCCGTCGTGACTTTCAGCGTTACGAAGTTCCGCCCCGGACTACAAACAATCACTTTGGCATCGATGATTTTCATCGTTGATATGATCCTTTGTATCGCGGTCCGCGAAACCGTGGAAGAAGATAATTTCATGCTGCACCCGCGGCCGGCTCGGCCCATGAAATAGGCTCGCTTACTCTACTGCCGTTGTCGTCACCGGGAAAGCCACCTGCCATCCACCACCAGGACATAGCCATGGACGCAGTCCAAGGTACTGGATTTACCTGGGAGTGTACGCGCGCTTCCGCGTACTCGCGATATCCGGAAAAGCAGTACTCACCGCTCAAGACTGATAAACGGTCCCTTTGGTAAGTCTCAGCACCCGAATTTACGGTCTTGGCTTATTATTGGCTTGCGTAGGAGATCTTGGCAAAGGCATTTATGGGTACGCCAATGTCGGTTACAGGCACAAGAATTGTATTTTAAGTTTGGCACATTCTCATCGGATTCGATGGAGGTCGTATGTCTGCACTAAAAGGTTCACGTCGGGACTTTCTGAAACTCACCAGCGCCGGCGTAGCCGGCACTGCTTTGGGCGTCACGTCATCCGGCTATGCAAGAATCACTGGCGCAAATGATCGTGTCCGGGTGGCAATTTGCGGAGTCCGAGGTCGCGGCAACGATCACATCCACGGCTTTTCGCGTGTCCCAGGCACAGAGATTGCCGCTCTCTGTGATGTGGATGAAACCGTGTCTAACCATCGCCTCGGGGACATCGAGAAGCTGGGATTGCCAAAACCCAAATCCTACGTCGATGTTCGCAAGCTCCTTGAGGACAAAGATGTTGATGCCATCTCCATCGCCGCGCCCAATCATTGGCACGCGCTAATGGCCATCTGGGCGTGCCAGGCCGGGAAAGATGTGTATGTAGAAAAGCCGTGCTCGCACAACTGGTTTGAAGGACGACAACTGGTGCGTGCCGTAAAGAGGTACAACCGCATTTGCCAGCACGGCAGCCAGTCGCGATCGAACCCCGGGATGATCGAAGCCATTCAGCATCTGAATGACGGCACGATCGGCGACGTGTACATGGCCCGCGCGCTTTGCTACAAGTGGCGGCCATCGATCGGGCACGCCGCAGTGGAAGCCGTTCCGGCCGGAGTCAATTATGACCTGTGGACCGGCCCAGCACCTATGAAGCCGTTCACGCGTAATCGCTTTCACTACAATTGGCATTGGATCTGGGACACCGGGAACGGTGAAATCGGTAACCAGGCCATCCACGAAATCGATATTGCACGCTGGGGTTTGGGTGTTGGCTTCCCGGTGTCTGTGTCTGCCATGGGTGGACATTTCATGTTCGAGGACGACCAGGAGACACCCAACACCTTGAATGCCACTTTCTGTTTCGATGGTCCGGAGGGCAAGCGCAAGATGATGGAAGTCGCAGTCCGCCACTGGATCACCAATCACGAAGTGGAGATAGGCAGCGGCGCTTACGGGACCGGTGGTGTGCCTGCTGCGGGACTGACCGCCGAACCAACCAAAAAGCCCGCTGACAAACAGCCCTTGGGGCCAAAAGACGCAAAGACGAACACCGTCGGCAACATTTTTTACGGATCAAAAGGCTATCTCGGCATCGATGGATACGATACCTACAAGACCTGGCTGACAGATGAGACCGAACCCGGGCCACACGGCAAGGGTTCTGGTGACCATTACGCAAACTTCGTCGATTGCATTCGCAGCCGTCGTGCCCAGGATATTCACTCCCCGATTGAGGAAGCCCACATCTCGACCACACTGGTGCATCTAGCCAATGCCTCGTATCGTCTGGGGCGTACGCTGCGATTCGATTCCGCGCAGGAGCAGGTCATTGGCGATGAGGAAGCCAACCGTCTCCTACGGGGCAGTTATCGCGCCCCTTATATTGTGCCGGAGAACATTTGACTAGCATTGGAGGTCGCAGCTAACCATGCGCATTCTCATTGCTGCCGCGTCTTTCTTTCTCTTCTCTGCGGTTATGCTTCTGACTTCTTTCATCGCCGCAGGTCCAAATCCACCCGAAAGAATCACCGTCATTGCAAACGAGCAAGCTCGCCGCGTCGACATCTCCATCGATGGCCAGCCCTTCACTTCCTACATCTGGCCGGCCGCCCTGAGAAAACCCGTTCTCTATCCACTGCGCACCGCCAAAGGCACCATCGTCACTCGCGGCTTTCCTCTCGAGCAGCGCCCCGGCGAACGCGTCGATCACCCCCATCACGCGGGCCTTTGGTTCAACTACGAGAGCGTCAATGGCATCGATTTCTGGAACAATTCCGACGCCATCAAACCGGAAAATGCTCCACAGATGGGAACCATTCTCCACCGCTCCATCGTCTCCGCAAGAAGCGGTTCCCTGCAGGGCGAGCTCGACGTTGAATCCGATTGGATAACCTTCGACAAAAAAGTCTTGCTCCAGGAACAAACCCACTTCGTCTTCCGCGGCGGCCCCGGCTTCCGCAGCGTGGACCGCATCACCACCCTGCGCGCCCTCGATACGAAAGTTGATTTCAAGGATGAGAAAGACGGCCTCTTGGGCCTTCGCGTAGTCCGCGCTCTCGAAATCCCTTCCGACCAACCCGAGGTGCACACCGACGCCAGCGGCCGCACCACCACCGTCGCCAAGTTGGACAACACCGGCGTCAACGGCACCTACCTCACCAGTGAAGGCAAGAAGGGCGACGCCGCCTGGGGCACGCGCGGCCGCTGGTGCAATCTCAGTGGCCTGGTCAGCGACGAGCCCGTCACCATCACCATTCTCGACCATCCGGCAAATCCCGGCTTTCCTACCTACTGGCACGCCCGCGGCTACGGCCTTTTCGCCGCCAACCCGCTCGGCCAGAAAATTTTCAGCCAAGGCAAGCAAGAGTTGAATTTCTCTCTAGCCCCCCATGCCCGCGTCACCTTCCGCTACCGCATCTTGATCACTTCGGCGATCGCCACGCCCGAATCCACCGAAGCCGCCTACAAGGGCTTCGTCGCCGCGTATCGTTGATTCGCCGGGTCATGTCGATAGCTCACCCCAGAACTTGCTCCGAACGGGTCCGGAGGGCTGAGGTCTTCACAATGCACCACTCGAATCAATCAGCGCCGCCTCGTCGGCTCATTTGGAAAAAACCACAAATCCTACTATCCTTCTTCTCTTACTGAGCACTGAAAACTGATCACTGATCACTTTCCATGACTTTCCACATCGGCCTAATCGGCGGCGGCAACATCACGGAAACACACGCTCGCGCCGCACGCGCCATCCCCGGCGCCGAAATCGCCGCCATCCACGGAACCAACTCCGAAAAAATCGCACACCTCTGCCGCGAACACGGCGGCACTCCCTATCAAGACTTCGAAGCCTTCTTAAAACATCGCCCCATGGATCTCGTGATCATCGGCAGTCCCTCCGGCCTCCACGCCACGCAAGGCATCGCCGCCGCCCGCCAAGGTCTGCACGTCCTTACGGAAAAACCCATTGAAATCAGCACCGCGCGCGCCGACGCGTTCATCGAATCCGCAAAACAATCCAACGTCCATCTTGGCGTGATTTTTCAGGACCGCATGAAGCCGCACATTCGCCAACTCAAAAACTGGCTCGATCAAGGCCTGCTCGGTAAGCTCTTATTCGTCGATGCCCGCGTGAAGTGGTATCGCCCTCCGGAGTACTACGCCAATTCGCGCTGGCGCGGCACTCTGGCGCTCGACGGCGGCGGTGCCTTGATCAATCAAGGCGTTCACACCGTCGATTTGCTCCTTTGGCTGCTCGATGATGTCGTTCGCGTTCAAGCCCGCACCGCCACGCAGCTTCACAAGATCGAAGCCGAAGACACCGCCGTCGCCATGCTCGAATTTGCCAGCGGCGCCTTGGGCATTTTCCACGCCACCACCGCCGCCTATCCCGGTTACCCCCGCCGCGTCGAAATCTCCGGCTCCGAAGGCACCGTCATCCTCGAACACGACCGCATCATCGCCGCCAATCTCCGAAACGCCCCAGCAGCCGACGAATCCGCCACCCGCGACGAAAACCAAAGCGCCTCCACCGCCGTTGTCAGCGATTTTCGCGGCCACCAACTCGTCCTCGAAGATTTTCTCCAAGCCATCCAAAAGAACCGCCCCCCCGCCTGCGACGGCCTCGAGGGCCGTCGCAGCATCGCCCTCATCGAAGCCATCTACCGCGCCGCAAAAACTCCCGACCGTGTCGCCACGGTCTGAGCTCGGCTTACTGGCGGCAGGCGCAGTTTCCGTTCGGATCCAAGATCGGGCCGGGCCCCCACTGTCGGGATTCCAGACCCGCATCCTGGCCGATCCCGCTAAAGCCGGAACCCAGCAATCCCAGACCGTCCAATCCCAAACCCTGCAAGCCGAACCCACCCAAACTGGAGCCCAGCAAGCTCAAACCGCGCAAACCGAAACCACCCAGATTCAACGCCAAGCCAAATAAGTCCGGTACAAGCGAGATATCGTCTCCACCGGACGAGGATCCGCGACTGAAAGAAGTACCACCCCAGTCGGATGAATGTTCACCGCCGAATCGCGAACTGCCAAACCGAGCGGTGTTCAGCCCGGTTCGTGAATGGGAGTGCGAGGAACGGCCAAATGAGGAATTGCCGAATCGAGAGTTTCCGGAATTCGACAGCCCGCGATTCGCGTCGAGCCAGGATGAGGACGTCAGTT
>Ga0209625_1000446_pt1 | contig 10638 bp, 7 predicted proteins | sample JacPin_JW_Ref_M2_FD_187960 | JGI IMG/M metagenome (GOLD analysis project Ga0209625, IMG submission 187960) | Forest soil microbial communities from Algoma, Ontario, Canada - Jack Pine, Ontario site 1_JW_Ref_M2 (SPAdes) (version 2) | ecosystem: Environmental > Terrestrial > Soil > Boreal...
GAACGGTGTCTGCGCGCAAGGATGGCACCAGCAAGACAATTGCGATCACCAATGAGATGGGCAGAAGTATGCGCAGCAGCAATGAGCGTGGCGGCATAGGGTCAATTAAGTAGATGCAACAAGATTACTGTGCGTTGGGCGAATGTTCAAGTTTGGCGCTGGTGGAGCGAGCAGGTGTCGGCTTGGAAATGCCATTGAAGGTGACGCTGTTTAGACTCTGCAAATAGCTCGCGACACCCTGATATAAGCCCTCAGCGACTCTTTGCCGGTTCTCAGGCTGCTTGAGGAGTTGTTCATCGGCAGGATTACTGAGGAAAGAGATTTCCGTGAGGATCGAGGGCATGTCCGCGCCGATCAAGACGACGAATGGAGCCTTGCGGACCCCGCGATTCTTGACGGTTTTGTTGGCCTTTTGCACGCGTTGGGACAGGGAAGCTTGAATGTCTTCAGCAAATTCTCTGGACTCGTCAATTTTTTCGTTACGGGCGATTTTTTTGACCAGATCTTCCAGGTCGTGAATGCCCACGTTGGCGACAGCATTTTCGCGCGCAGCCACTTCCATGGCTTCCGGAGAGCCCTTCAAATTCAAGTAATAAGTTTCAATGCCGCGAGCCCCGTGGTCCTGGCTAGAATTGGCGTGTATGGAGATAAAAAGGTCGGCGTGTGCTTCATTGGCAATGGCGGTACGCTCTTCCAGAGGAATAAAGGAATCATCGGAACGAGTGAAGACGACTTCCGCACCGGGGAGACGCTGCTTGATAATTTTGCCAAGGCGCAAGGCAACATCAAGGCATAGATCTTTTTCCATCAAGCCGGTTGGACCGATGGTTCCGGTGTCATGCCCGCCGTGCCCGGCGTCAACTACGATACGTCCGATTTTGAGACCGAGGGCGCGGGTAAGAGTGGATTGGCCGTCGTGGGTTGGCTGTGGGGCGATTGCAGGTTGATCAAGGCCTGATTTGGAAGTCTTGGATACCTTCAGGGTGGCTACGGGCTGCGAGGTACGAACCAGAGTATCGCTCTTCCCATCAACCGCAGGTTCAATGTTGCCTGCTTCAGGGCCACGAAGATCGGCGGTCTCGTGGATATTGGAGGAATTATGCGAAGCGCGAGCGATTTTCAGAATTGCCGGAGGAGGTTGCTTTCTGTAGAGATCGATCAAAAGTTGCGGCGGATTCTGTGAGATGGAGGCTACGTATTCCTTGACGCGATTTACATTCAGGACGATGCGCACTACACCAGTGTGATTTTGCGCCACGCGAATGGCGGTGAGCACGTCGCCATCGACGTTGGAATTTTCGCGATTTACTTCTCGCGCAACTTCTGAAGTGAGACGCGCTTCACGCAAATCAAAAAAAATCCGCTCGGGATTTTCGAGCCGCCCAGAGTTGTAATGCACGACATCTTCGAGGTCGATGGTTACGCGCGTGGCATCTTCCGTTACGGCGCTACGAATGCGGCGCAGCCGCGCAATTCCCGCTGAGTGAGGAGACGCCGAGGAAGGTGGAAGAGCTTCGCTAGATTCATCACGAGGAAGGGTGGCTTCGGCGATCGGTGTGTCGGAGGCGGTTTTGTCTTTATCGGGCGAAGGCTTGGCATTATTTTCAAGCAGCGCTAATTCCGCGACGCCTTCCTGTGCTTCGCGCTTTCTTGGGGAGCGCGGAAAGCGCTTCAGGAAATCCTTATAAGTCTGCGTGGCGCCGGCGTAATCGGCAAGCTGGTCACGCTGAAGCTTCGCGCAGACAAGCATGGCATCAGGTGCGTGGCGGCTGGAGGGATATTCACGCAGGAGAAATCGGTAGGAGTCAGCCGCGTATTGATAGTAGTTGCGGCCAAAACGTTCGCCCATTTCGGTGTAGAGTTGGGCGATGGCCATCAAAGCTTCGGGCACTTCGTTGGCGCGCGGGGTGATGAGGTAAACGCGACGATAGCTGGAAACTACCTGGCGATAATCGCCAAGGGTTCGCTTAGTTATAGGTTTGAGATTTAACGTAGCACGCTGTTGCTCAGCGCGCTGGAATTGCGCGCCAGCCTGACGTTTCAGGGCGGCGGTTGGCGGGACAGGGGATGCGGCGGCGGAAGCGATTAAGGCTGTGGAAAAAAACAAGAAGAGGAAAAACGGCGAAACGAGGGCGAACATCTTTTTAAAACTATTTGCGGCGGTTGGAATCGCGCTCGGCATTTTCTTTCTTGGATCGGCTGCAAACGACAAACTACGTTGTCAGATTCATTCTCTTAATCATTGTTGAAGATAATTCTACCGCTTGAGTCGGTCTCCCGTCGAATGGGATGTGGCCGAGGCCAAGAATCTGTAAGGCGTCCCGAACCCGGCTGGAAGTAAGCGTTCTGCACCTTCTGGACGTAGCTGCGCGTCTCACGAAACGCCGGAATACCATGGGCCCGGTCGACCGCCCCCTCACCAGCATTGTACGCCGCCAGGGCCATATCCAGGTTGCCATTATAGCGGTCTAACAGAGTCTTGAGATAATGAACACCGCCGTCGATATTCTGTTGCGGGTTGAAGACGTCGTTAACGCCGAATCGGCGAGCAGTGGTGGGGATTAGCTGCATGAGACCACCGGCACCTTTGTTCGAATATGCGGCAGGGTTCCAGTTGGACTCCGTCTGAATAACTGCGCGGATTAGGGCAGGGTCGACGCGATGTCGGTCAGCCGCTTCACGAACGAGCTTTTCGACACCGTCGCGATCCATGTATACCGTCGGATGGGTGCGTCCAGCGAAGGGAGCCTCCCGGGGCAGGTAAATATTGGTGTGCTTTGGGGCAGCCAGGTTTATGCGAACTGGGGGATCGGCGTTTATAAACAGACGTCGCCCGCTAAAGTCCGTGCTCGCAGTGATTTGTGCGTCGGCTGACCATGCAAACAAGCTAAGCGCTCCTAGAGCTACTGATACCGAAAGTGCGGTGAGCTTAGACATAGGTGCCTGGGGAAGGCTGGTTTATCTGTTCAATTCGAATTTGGTGTTCGCGACGAGTTCAAAAAGCGGATTACTTGTCGCAATTCTGAGGGGACGCTGAGCGATTAAAGCCCGAACAAAGCAGTCTGAGAGCCCACGGACCCTCTTCCAGCGCTGCGCGATTATAGCAACGGCTCAAGAAGGGACGGAATGGAACGGAGGGTACTATTTAGAGCGGATGTGTCTTTTCCGCCAGCCTCTGCGAGGTCGGGGCGGCCACCGCCGGAACCCCCTACCTGCTTGGCCAGCACCTGTATCAGCTTGCCAGCATGAACTTTAGCGGTTAGATCTTTAGTGACGGCTACGATCAGGGCTACTTTGCCATCGTCGGGCATGCCTAGGGCGATAACGCCCGAGCCGAGTTTCTGGCGGAGGCTGTCGACTAGTTGGCGCAGGCCGTCGCGGTCCACGTTTTCGACCTCGGCGGCGAGTACTTTGACACCTTTCACGACTTGGGTTTTGGCCGCAAGCTCGTCAAGTTGGCTTAACGCGCCTTTGCGTTTCTGCGACTCCAATTCTTTTTCCAGTTGCTTGGCAGTCTGGGAAAGTTTTTCGACCGTACTCAGCAGAGCGTCTTCACCTACGTTTAGTTGACTCGCGAGCTGGCTCAGGAGGCGGGCCTGATTCTGGTAATGCTCAAGCGCACCGGTGCCGGTTACGGCCTCGATGCGGCGGACTCCGGCGGCGACAGATTGTTCACCAACGATTTTCAGTACGCCGACATCGCCGATGCGGTGAACGTGCGTGCCGCCACAAAGTTCCTTGCTGTAAAAGCCGCGGGGAGCGTGAGGATCGGGAATAGTTACGACGCGAACGTTGTGCTCGGGATATTTATCGCCGAAAAAAGCGAGGGCGCCGGAGGCCAAGGCGTTTTCCAGGGAATTGACATTGGTTTCGATTGCGGTGTTCAGGCGAATTTCTTCGTTTACCTGCTGCTCGATGTCGCGCAGTTCCTGGGGGTCGACGGCAGCGAAATGAGTGAAATCAAAACGCAGGCGTTCGGGCGAATTGAGGGAGCCGGCTTGCTTGACATGCGTCCCGAGGGTATTACGCAGCGCGGCGTTGACGAGGTGCGTTCCGCTGTGATTGCGCATGATGTGGGTGCGACGCTGCGCGTCGGCAGTCACAGTGACGCGGTCGCCCACGTGAAGCGTTTCCTTGGCGGTGACGCGATGAGCCACCAGACCGGCCACGGGATAAAATGCGCCGCTTACATCGGCGAGGCGTTGCGTGCCGGAGTTGTCGTAGAAGCCGCCGGTGTCTGCCATCTGGCCGCCGGATTCGGCGTAGATGGAGGTGCGATCAAGAACGACTTCGCCGCTTTCGCCCGCTTTGAGCTCGTTGACGGAGCCACTTTTGGTGATGATCGCTTCGATGCGGCAGTCTTTGGAGGTAGTGCCAAAATAAAAGCACGGCTCGGTCTTAAAAGTTTCCGCGATTTTTGCGTAGGCGGGATTGGCAGTTTCTTTGGACGCGCCTTTCCACGAGGCGCGCGCACGGGTGCGCTGTTCTTGCAGGGCGCGTTCGAACGCCGGCCATTCGACGGTGATGCCGGAGTCGCGCGCGAGGTCTTCGAGGAAGTCGCGCGGCAGGCCGTAGGTGTCGTAAAGCATGAATGCTTTTTCGCCGGAGAGCGAAGCTGATTTGGCGTCGCGAGCGGTGGCTTGCTTGCCATCGCCGGTAAATTCCGCAAATTTTTTCAGTCCGACGGTGATGGTGCGAGAGAAGCGTTGTTCTTCGCCGAGCAAAATTTGTTGGACGCGGCCGAAATTTTCTTCCAACTCTGGGTAGGCGGCGCCCATTTCGCGCTTCACCGCGTCGGCCATGGCTGGCAGCACCGTGGCGGGCGCGCTGGTGGCAGCCTGCAAGAGGTTAGCGTGGCGCAGGGCGCGGCGGATAATTTTGCGGAGAACGTAACCGCGGCCTTCGTTTGAGGGGACGACGCCGTCAGAGACCAGGAACGTGGCGGCACGGGAATGATCAGCGATGATGCGCAGAGACGCGTCGGAGTTTGGATCTGTGCCGTAGCGCGCGCCGGTAAGCTCAGCAGCTTTTTGTATCAAAGGCTGAAATAAGTCAGTGTCGAAATTGCTGAGCTTGCCCTGAATTACCGAGGCGAGCCGCTCGAGGCCTGCGCCCGTGTCGATGGAGGGTTTTGGCAGAGGAGCAACAGCGCCGGAAGCGTCGCGATTGAATTGCATGAAGACCAGATTCCAGATTTCGACGTAGCGGCCGCAATCGCAGGGGAACTGGCAGTCAGCATGGCCTTCGTCCGACGCGATGGCGCCCATGTCGTAATGGATTTCGCTACAAGGCCCGCAGGGGCCGGTATCGCCCATGGCCCAGAAGTTCTCTTTTAATCCGGGTACGGGGACGACGCGATCGGATGGAACTTTTTGGCCGAGCCAAAAAGATCGCGCTTCTTCATCAACGCCCAGCGAGACACCCGGCGCGATTTCAGCACCGCCGAAAACCGTGACGTAAAGCTTGTTTTTGTCCATCGCCAACCAATTCGGAGAGGTGACCAGCTCCCAGGCGAAGGCGATGGCTTCTTTTTTAAAATAATCGCCAAAAGAAAAATTGCCCATCATTTCAAAAAAGGTGTGATGGCGCTTGGTGAAGCCAACGTTTTCGAGGTCGTTGTGTTTACCGCCGGCGCGCACGCATTTTTGGGCGGTGGTGGCGCATTTGTAATCGCGCTGTTCCAGGCCGAGAAAAACGTCTTTGAATTGATTCATTCCGGCGTTGGTGAAGAGCAGCGTGGGATCGCCGTGGGGCACGAGCGAGCTGCTGCGTACGATGCGATGACCGTTGTTTTCGAAGAATTTTAGAAATATGGCGCGGATTTCGTTGCCGGTCACGTAAGCCTCAGGGTGCGCAAAGAATCGTTAGAACATTATCGCAGAGGAGGGAAGCGGTACCAAGAGAGGTTGCGAATAACGGACTTCGATGCTATTTATGCCGATTCCTCATCAACGGCATTTTCAATCGCGGGAACATCTTCGCGCGTCACTGCTCGCAACTCGTTGCGAACGATGTCGGAAGAGAAACCGGCACGCAGCAGGCTGTGGAAAAGGGAAGCGATTTTGCGGTCATCGATTTCGCCGCGAAATAATTTGAGCTTTTTCTCGATGCGATGACGCACCACGGCGCGCTCGTCGGTTTCTTTGGCGGACTCTTCCAGAGCCAAGTCGATGTGACGGTCGGGGATGCCACGGGCGCGCAGCTCCCGGGCGATGCGGAATTTGCCCTGCTTGCGGATTTCAGCGCGTTGGCGGGTAAATTGTTTCGCATATCGCGCATCATCGATCATGCCCTGGCGCTTCAGGCGGTCGAGCACCGACTTGACCATGGCTTTGTCGTCAGTGCGCCGCTCCAACGATTTTTTCATTTCGTGGACGGAATGAGCGCGACGCATCAACGCTCGCATGGCAGTGTCGTATAACTCCGGTTCGGAATCCAATTTGCGCGGGGCGCGAAACATCCCGGGAGCATAGAAGGTGGCGACGCGGGAAGCAAGCGGAGGGACGGGCTGCAGCGCAGGGGGCGGAACGTGCAACTGAATTCAACAACCTATCAGGCGTTGACGGGGGTTCGTGCATTTGAGCTAGCAGCATAAAATCCGGATGATGTGGAGATTGGAAGAAACGTTCGAATGTCCGCAGTAACGGGCGCATTAAAACTTTTCAAGCTGTTGAGTGCGAGCGTTTCGTTATTGCGTTCTGGCTTGCGTTCTGGCTTGCGTTCTGGGCCGAGCCTTGCAAGGGTATCTGTTCTGTGTGTGCGTCGCAGATTGCCTCGCAGAAAACGCTTGGCGCGGAAGATCCTCACGCGGACCGCAGACAGAGGCAGGCTTAAGGAGTTGGCGATTTCGGAATAGCTCATTCGGTTGTAGTAGCGCATCACGAGGACAGTTCTGTGTTTTTCAGGTAGAGCCGCGAGGGCTCCCCTGATTCGTCCCTCTGCTTCATTGCGAATAACCTCCGAGAGCGCGGAAGGAGTCTCCAGATCCAGGAGACCGTTAACGTCGACTTCCTCCAGCGAGGAACTTTTCTCGTGTTTTTTTCGTCGAAGTTTATCGATACAGTGATGGGCGGCTATCTGCGAAATCCACGGGCGGAAAGGCACGATTTCATCTTTTTGGTGCAACACTCTGTAAAGCTTAAGGAAGACTTCAGCCGCGGCATCCTCAGCATCTTCGAACTGATGAAAAAACTTTCTGCAGATCTGCAAAACGTGGCGATGGTGAGTAATGTAGAGCACTCTCAAAAGCTCTGAAGAGACCGGCGCCGGCAGAATGACTGCTCCGCACATCTGTCTTTCCCGAGGTAATGAGGTCGACGTAGCTGACATGGCGTTCTTCCTTTCCATATGGACACACCAATAGCGTTGCCGCATCAAACAGCTGTGAGGCCGTCGTCCGTTGCTCTAGTTTCTGAAGCGCCGAGTCAGCACGGCTGACTTACGTTAGCGGGACCAGCCCGGCGATTAGATACAGAAAAAGCCTTTTCGTGTTTATTGTTTCGCTCAGGAATGATTTCCACGAGCTTAGTTTCGCAGCGACGAACCACCAGGAGCGTCAAGTCATCGGCGGGTGGGCACTGGTCGGCGAAGTCAAGCACGGTCGCAAGAGTGGAAAAAAGAACCTGGTTCGCAGTGGCGCCATTCAGGGACTTCACTGCTGCTGATAAACGGTCGATTTCGAACTCCTGATCGTTATGATTTCGACATTCCGTCAGGCCATCGGAGTAAGCGATCAACATATCGCCGGGATTTAAATAGACACTCCCGCAGTTATAGGAGGCTTCTTCCAAAGCGCCCAACATCGGGCCGCCTTCCTCCAATCGATCCACGGAGGTTCCGCGCCGCATAATCAGCGGGGCGGGCAGGCCAGCGTTGCAGTACTGCAGTTCATTTCGCAGCGGGTCGAGCCGGGCGAAGAATAATGCGGTGATGGGCGGCTCACCGTGATCGAGGCACAACTCGCGATTGACGCCGGCAATAACATCGGCGGGATGGAGGTATGCACGCGCGCAGCGCTGAATTAAATCGATCAAATGAGCTTGCCAAATTCCCGCCGATAGTCCTTTGCCGGCGATGTCACCCACAGCGAGTCCGAGCACGGCGTCGAGCGGCATCACTTTGAAAAAATCTCCGGACAGATGACGCACGGGAAAAATTTCACCGGCGATCTCAAACTCGCCCCATACCAATTCACGCGGAGAGCAAAGTTTCCTTTGGATTTGCGCGGCCTCATAAATGGCCTGTTGGAGGATGGCGTGCTCGCGGCGCACGGCGTCCAGTTGTTGCTGGATTAAGAGAGCGCTTTTGGTCTGGTGTACGGCCGCCATTTCTGAATTGTTACGCGGGCGACGCTTCGCCGTCTGTCCGGTTTCAAGCGCCGAACTGTCCTTGGCCCGCTTGGTCGTGGCTTTGCGCGTTTCAGGTATTTTCGTGACCATGGTCATCCTACGAACCTGTACCCTACCCCGTGAATAGTTAGAAAAAACCGTGGTTGATCCGGAACTGGTTCAAGTTTTTGGCGAAGCCGAACGATGTGGGCGTCGACGGTACGAGTTGTTGGAAAGTTCTCGTATCCCCAAACCTCGTCGAGTAAGCGATCGCGGCTTAGCGTTTCCCCGCTGTGACATAGAAAGTGCTTCAGAAGCTCAAATTCCTTACTGGAAAATTCCACCGACTGACCACCACGCAAGACGCGATAACTGCGTAAATTCACTTCCACATCCCCGAAGGTATAGCGATCCTGCTCTTTTGGCAGAGTCTGGGAGCGGCGCAAAACGGCTTTCACACGTGCGAGCAATTCGCGGATGGAGAAGGGCTTGGTGACGTAATCGTCGGCACCAAGTTCGAGACCGACGACTTTGTCCACTTCTTGTCCTCGGGCGGTGAGCATGATGATGGGAATCGAGGGGCGCTTGGCCTTGAGTTGCTTGCAGACATCCAGGCCGCTCATGCGTGGCATCATCACGTCCAGAACGACCAAATCTGGCGATTCTTTCAGGGCTTTTTCGAGTCCTTGAACACCATCGGACGCCGTGAGCACCTCAAAACCTTCGAACTCAAAGTTGTCGCGCAGACCGGCAACCATGTTCGGCTCATCCTCGACAATCAGAATCTTCGCTGTTGCCATACCTTCTCCCTTAGACCTGGTAGGGACATTCGTAGTAGTAGCTTTCATGCGACCGCGCTTTCTGTGCTGCCGGTTTGTGGTGGCAGAACCAGCGGCAACGCGATAGTAAATTTGCTGCCTTTTTCGGGGACGCTTTCGACCAACACATCGCCTCCGTGAGCGCGGACAATATGACGCACCAAAGAGAGGCCCAACCCGGAGCCCTTGACGTTGTGTACCAAGGGGTCGCCGCAGCGGTAAAACTTCTCAAAGATTTTCTCCTGCTCGTTGAGCGGAATGCCGATGCCGCGATCCTGGACTTCCAGCTTGACCGACCCATTCACGCGGTACAACTTCACTGCGATGTGTTTGTCGTCTTTCGAGTATTTCAGCGCATTGTTTACAAGATTAAGGAGCGAGCGCGCGATCGCTTCGCGGTCGACTTTTACCGGGGGAATATCAGGCGAAATGTTCTCTTCGAAGCCAAAACCGTTTTGTTGGATCTGGAAGCGATAAGAATCGAGAGTGGAATGGACGAGCTCACCCAGATTGGTCTCCTGGAATTCGTACTCCTTTCGACCGGCATCGATTCTGGAGAAGTCCAAAATATTGTTAATGAGCGCGGTCAAGCGTTCGCTCTCCTCGCGAATGATGCGGAAATACTCCTGATACTTTTCCTTGGCCGAGAGGCGCCCCAGCTCCAAAGTTTCGGCATAAAGCCGGATGAGCGCCAGGGGAGTGCGCAATTCGTGCGACACGTTAGCGACAAAATCGGACTTCTGGCGCGCAAGGTTCATTTCTTTGGAAACGTTGCGATAGGTGAGAAAGATTCCCCCGACCATGAACAGGGAGAGCGCGGCGAGGACGATGTAGTTATATCTAAGAAAGCGTGCGCCGATGTCCGCGACAGTCATCCCCTGGTATTTGATGGCCAAAGTTAATTCTGGGAAAACATACTGCAAATTGCGCTCCGCCTCCGGCTTGGCACCGTCCCAATCTCCAGAAGTCACCCAGGGGTTGGGATCTTTCGAAGGATGGATCATCATGACGGGATTAGCATCTCCCGCAGGTTCGATGCTTTTGCTGCTCAATACAGCTTTCATCATGGATGGGAAAAAAGTCTTACGCAGATAATCTGTATCAAAAGAGACCACACCGAGCGTTGCGCGATCCTTTGGAAGACCGGGCGGCACAAAATAGGCGACGTTCCAGTAAATGTACTGATTATCTTTGAGTGACCAACCCGCGTAGAACCCCACCGGATCCTCGTCCTTCTCGGCCATCGCTCTTAGGTGCGAGGTTAGTTGAGAAGCTTCGATGGGAATCCAAGAGGAAGCCATGTTGATATCCTGTTGCGCGGTTGCGGAGAATTGCTGATCGTGGTCGCGGGCGGGTTGCGCACGACTCACCATCAGGTTGTTCTTCTTGTCGTACAACAAGGCGTACGCATACTCGGGATGGTCGCGCAGCATGCGTTCCAGCTTGGCCTTGATGGAGGCACGGTCGTCGTCGGGATTGGGGAAAGCGGCACG
>Ga0209625_1000447_pt1 | contig 10631 bp, 7 predicted proteins | sample JacPin_JW_Ref_M2_FD_187960 | JGI IMG/M metagenome (GOLD analysis project Ga0209625, IMG submission 187960) | Forest soil microbial communities from Algoma, Ontario, Canada - Jack Pine, Ontario site 1_JW_Ref_M2 (SPAdes) (version 2) | ecosystem: Environmental > Terrestrial > Soil > Boreal...
CGCTACCGGTAGGCGTGCCTCATAGCGGGAACGATAAACATTGGACAGAACTGGAACGGCAAGCGGAGAACGCAGGCGTTCCGGCAAACGTGATTGCTCCGCACAGCTCTGTTCAAGGGCTTTTGTATTTCGATCTTCAGGGACAATCTGATTTATTGAATAGGGCACGATTGTATGTGCCAGACGTTCTTGTGATGGAGAATAATCGTTCGCTGACGTATTTTGAAATTGACTTGAGCAAGTCCGCCGGAAAATAGCGTTTCCTCTTTCTCTCGGATCAAATTTTATTCCACGCTGGAGTCGAAGAATAAACTCGGTTTGCGCGCACCGAAACGCTCGGCTACGATGAACATGTGCAAAACATTTCTGAAACTAACGGACGAATGTTAAGTCTTCTCGAAGAAATAAATCCAGAACAACGCATCGCGGCGGAAACCACGGAAGGACCACTGCTGATCCTGGCGGGCGCAGGCACCGGCAAGACCCGCGCGATCACTTATCGCATGGCCAATTTGATTGCCAATGGCGTTCCGTCCGACGCCATCCTCGCGGTAACCTTCACAAATAAGGCCGCCCAGGAGATGCGGACCCGCGTGTCTGATTTGCTATTGCGCGCGGGCGTGCCGCCGTCTTCTCCTTGGCTTTCTACCTTCCATTCTCTGTGTGCGCGGCTCTTGCGACGCGAAGCGTCGAATGCCGGGCTGCCGCGGGATTTCGTGATTTACGATGACGATGATCAACTCGCCGCGGTTAAGTTGGTGATGGCCACACTGAAAATTGATGAGGACGCGTTGACTCCCAGGCATGTACTGAGCCGCATCAGTCACGCCAAAAACCACGGAAACACACCGGAGTCGATGCGCGCCGAGGCTATCGACAAGAACGGACGACATGTGGCAGAGATTTTCGAAGCCTATGAAAAGCAATTGAAGCAAAGCGCCGCACTTGACTTTGATGACCTGCTGCTGCGAACTGTAAAGCTACTGCGCGACTCTCCGCAGGTGCGCGAGAAGTGGCAGGCGCGCTTTCAATATATTCTGGTCGACGAGTATCAAGACACCAATCGCGTGCAATATGACTTGCTCCGGCTGCTGACCGGGGCGAAACATAATTTGTGCGTGGTGGGCGACGAAGATCAGTCCATCTACCGTTGGCGTGGCGCGGATGTTTCGATTCTGCTGAGTTTTTCGCGCGATTTCCCGGACGCCAAGGTGATCAAGCTGGAGCGCAACTACCGCTCCACACAGCAAATTCTGGACGCCGCTGGCGCGGTAGTGGGCAACAATCCCGAACGCCTCGGCAAAATCCTTAGCGCCGAAAATGGCGAAGGTGCCAACCTGCGTTATTTCGAAGCGCGCGACGCGCAGACCGAAGCGGAATTTGTGGCTGGGGAGCTGGAACGCATAATCGGCGACGATCCCTCGCAGACGTGCGCGGTGGAATACCGCACCAATTTTCAATCGCGAGCGTTCGAAGAGGCTTTTCGGCGGCGTGGATTGCGCTACAAGCTGGTGGGAGGTTTCAGTTTTTATAATCGCGCGGAAGTGAAGGATACGCTCGCGTATGTGCGGCTGGCGATGCATCCGGATGATGATGTGTCGCTGCTTCGGATACTAAATGTTCCGCCGCGCGGGATCGGAAAAACTACGTTAGACGCTTTGCACGAAACGGCCAGAGCAGCTGGCTCGTCCCTGTGGGCGGCGATCGGCAAGTTTATTTCGGGAGCCGCGGGCGGCCGCGCGGTCACGCCGTTGCGGGTATTTCAGGAAATGATCGCGAAGTTGCAATCCGCGCTGAAAGAAAAACAACCTGCGGATTTTCTTCGCATCGTGCTGGACGAAACGGGTTATATGGATATGCTCAAGGATCGCAATACACCTGACGACGTTGCGCGCATCGAAAACCTCGAGGAACTGACGCGTGCAGTGGCTGAAAGCATGGATGCGGGCGAAACTTTTGCGGATTTTTTGGATGCTGCCGCGCTGGTTAGCGACGCCGATTCCTTTGAAGGCAAGCCGGGTGTCACGCTGATTACTTTGCACAGCACCAAGGGGCTAGAGTTCGATCATGTGTTTTTGACGGGGCTGGAAGAAGGCATTTGCCCGCACAGCCGCTCGCTAAATGAAGAAAAAGGCATCGAAGAAGAGCGTCGGCTTTGTTACGTGGGGATGACGCGGGCGCGGAAATCGCTGACGCTTAGCCGCGCCGTCTATCGGCGCGTTTTTGGGAATGAACAACAGATGCGGGCGTCGATCCAGTCCAGGTTTCTAACGGAAATTCCCACCGAGCTGGTCGATACGGTTCGAGGATCCATGTCGGAAATCGGCGAGAAAAGGCGTTACGAGCTTGACCCGGAATATTCCTATTCGTCGGAGGAATTCTTGCAGCGGGTACGAACCGGACCGAGGCCGGTGACATCGTCGCAGCGACGACAAAGTAGTTCGAGTTCTTTCACTCGGCCGCCGTTAAGGCGAGGAGCAGATGCTAATCCGATGTTAGGGCGAAAAGTTCGGCACCCGACGTACGGTACCGGAACGGTTGTGGGCGTGGAAGGCGACGACGAAGACCGGCGCGTGTCGGTGAGTTTTCCGGGCCGTGGGACAAAAAAATTTATCGAGCGCTACGCGCAACTCGAACTCGCATAAGATTTGGCGCCAAGCCACACCGCATTGTTGCGTCTACTGCCTTGGCAAGGTACATTGAGGCGCAAGCAGCCTTCCATCCTCGTCGCGCGAATTGGATCCCTCTTGGTCCAATCGATCCGGGGAACCAAAGAGCGATCGGAGCGTATGCGTGGCAACAGATATCTTCCGCTGCAAGAGCATCGATCAACTGTTGTCGGATTCTGAGAACGCCGAAGTTGGACTAAAAAAATCGTTGGGCTGGGTCAGTCTGACAGCGTTGGGAATCGGCGCGGTGATTGGGTCGGGAATTTTCACGGTGATCGGCACGGCGATCGCCGGGCAGCAACTGCAAGCATCGTCCATCCTGAATGCTCCCCTTCTTGAATATTTGATTCACCATTCGGCCTCGTTTGGGCGGCCGGGCGCTGGGCCAGCGATTGCATTGTCGTTTGTGCTGGTTGCGATTGTCTGCGGGTTTGCTTCGGTGTGTTACGCGGAACTGGCTGCGATGATTCCCATCGCCGGGAGCGCGTACACCTACACGTACGCCACCATGGGTGAATTGGTTGCGTGGATTATTGGCTGGGATTTGATTCTGGAATACGCGGTGAGCAACATGGCGGTGTGCGTGGGATTTTCGGCGCACATCGTGGACCTGCTGGATTTTTTTGGTATTCATCCGAATCCGAGATGGATTTCTCCGGCTTATTTGCCTACGGGGATGTCGGACTTTCAAGGGAACATGCTGCTTGATCCGGGGTGGCATTTTGGATTTAATTTTCCGGCGTTTCTGATTGTCATGCTGCTCACCATAATTTTAATTCGCGGAATCCGGGAATCGGCGAGCGCGAACAACGTGATGGTGTTGCTAAAAATTACAGCCATCCTGGTCTTTATTACGTTTGCCGCGCGCCTGGTGCATCCCGCGAACTGGCATCCATTTGCGCCTAATGGATGGCCGGGTATTTTGACGGGCGGCTCGATCGTTTTTTTTACGTACATCGGGTTCGATTCGGTCTCCACAGCCGCGGAAGAATGCAAACGGCCGCAACGCGATTTGCCGATCGGGATAATTGCGACATTGATTGTGTGCACGCTGCTGTACATCGGGGTGGTGGTGGTGTTGACCGGACTAGTTCCCTGGCAAACGTTGTTGGATGATGCCGCACCGGTAGTAAACACGTTAAAAAAGTTGCATTTCTCCGGTGTGCGCCTAGTAGTGCTGATCGGCGCGCTGCTGGGGATGATTTCATCGTTGCTGGTTTTTCAGTTGGGGCAAGCGCGCGTGTGGTTTGCGATGTCTCGCGACGGATTATTGCCAAGGATTTTCAGTCGGGTGCATCCGAGATTTCAGACTCCCGATTTTTCGACTTTGATGGCGGGCATTGTCGTCGGCATTCCAGCGGGCTTGCTGGATATCGGAACGCTGGCGGATTTATCAAATATTGGCACGCTTTTTGCGTTCGCTTTGGTGGCGGGAGGAGTCTTGATTCTGCGTTATCGCGAGCCGGAACGGCGTCGGGCATTTCGGGCTCCGGGAGGGCCGATAGCGCCGATCCTCACGATCTTGACGTGCCTGCTGTTGATGGCGGGGCTGCCGATCACCAACTGGATTCGTTTCTTTGTGTGGATGGTCATTGGACTTGTGATTTACTACAACTACGGGCGGAAGCGCAGCACCTTGCGAGCAGTAGCCCGACCATAAAGCATGAGTAAGGCACACTGAGACCGTATACCGTCATGTCACCTACGCGCTGTAGAACAACATTTCGTCGCATGCGGTTCATCAGTACAGCCGTGATCTTGGTGGTGTTTCCGCACAGCGCCAGCGGATGGGGCCGCAATGGCAACAAGTTGGTGGTAAATAAAGCCATCGATACTTTACCGGCAGAGATTCGCGCTTTTTTCGAATCCAACCGCGCGCTTTTGTCGCAACACGTCACCGATCCCCTCGATTCTCTTGCCACCAAGACGGCGGAGCGTCACAACCACTTTTTGTACCTCGATAAATACGGGCGTTTCCCTTACGACGCTCTCCCGCGAAACTACAAAGCAGCAGTCACTAAATATGGAAAGACCAAGCTGCAAGCCAATGGCCTGCTTCCCTGGCAAATTGGGGTGTACAGCGAAAAACTAACTGAAGACATGAAGACAGGTCATTGGGACGCAGCCAAACTCGACGCTGCCATCCTCGCCAATTATGTTGGCGAGGCCCACGACCCATTTAATACGACCGACGATTTCGATGGGCACCTCACGGGCCAAACGGGGATTAATGAACGCTTCGGCACCACGCTGATTGACCGCTACTCGTCCTTTTTTCCGATGCGGCCGAATGACGCCGCGTTCATCAGTGATCCAACGGACCACGCGTTTGAAGCCTGCCTGAGCTCGCACAGTTGGCTGGAAACAATTTTACTGGCGGATCGAAACTCCAAACGTGGCCAAAATTCCTATAACGATGAGTACTTCGATCACTTCTATAATGCGGCGGCGGTGACTTTGATACGACAGCTGTCCGATGCGGCAACGGACGTGGGTTCTTATTGGCTGACCGCGTGGGTCAATGCCGGGCGGCCGCAACTTCCCCATTGAACCAGCAAATACACTCCAATCGGTTCTCGGCCGATTTCCTCGCGCTGCCGCAGGCTGAGTTGCACCTGCACCTCGAAGGTTCGCTGCAACCGGCGACGGTGTGCGCGTTGGCCGCAAAATATGGAGTTGCGGCATCCACACAAGAGGTGCTGCGCCGCTATGCGTATCGCGAATTTTTGGAATTTATTGAAGCCTTCAAGTGGGTTTCCTCGTTGCTTCGCGAGCCGGAAGATTTTGCGTTGGTGCTCCGCGACCTCGGCGAGGAATTGTTGGCGCAAAACGTCGTTTACGCCGAAATTACACTCTCCGTCGGCGTCATGCTATTGCGCCATCAATCGACTGAAAAAAACTTCGAAGCTATCGTTGGGGCCGTCGAATCGTTTCGTAGCCGCGGCCTGCAGCTTAACTTTGTCTTCGACGCTGTTCGTCAATTGGGAGCAGATGCGGCTATGAAAGTCGTGGAAGCCTCCGCGCGCTGCGGCTCAAAATCCATCGTGGCATTCGGGATTGGCGGCGACGAATTGAGTATCCCGGTCAAGGAATTCCAGGCGGTATACGAAAAGGCAGGGGGCATAGGCCTGCACAAACTAATGCACGCCGGGGAAATCGGCGGCCCGGAAGAAATTCGCCAGGCCATCGAACTGCTGGGCGTCGAGCGTATCGGGCACGGTATAGCGGCTGTACATGATCCATCGTTGATGGATCTACTGGCCGAACGACGCATCCCTCTGGAAATTTGTCCGCAGAGCAACATCAGGACCGGGGCGCTGGCGAAGCAATTGGGCCTTGCTACAGCACAAATCGAGCAGCACCCGTTGCCGCAGCTATTTCGTCACGGGATTCCAGTGGTGCTATCCACTGACGATCCGGCAATGTTTCACACGAACCTGCGATCCGAATATGAAAACGCACTTCGAATGGGATTGGAGGAAGCGGAACTAAAGCGCATCGCGAAAATGAGTTTCGAATACGGATTCATCAGTGAACACGACAAGGTCGCGCTCCAGCGCCCTCCGAAAGCCACATCCGCATTGAGCTCGTCTCAAGCCGTGCAGAAGAAGTGAGTGCGCGGATAAATCTGGGAATATTCAGGACCCACCCGTCACGGCAGGTAAACCCTCGAAAATCGAGGGTGGGGCACTCCCCGCGTTTTCTTGATTTGCGCTGGCGGCATGAACGTGAATGTTACAATTGGCGAATGAAAGCACACGTATGGGTTATGCCAAAACGCACCGTGCTCGATCCTCAGGGGCAAACGATACAACACGCGCTCGCGAGCTTGGGTTATGACGAAGTAAAAGATGTCCGGCAGGGGAAATTTTTCGTTCTGGACCTCGGCGGCTGGACGCGCGAAGAGGCTCAGTGCCAACTTGAGCGCATCTCGAAGGACGTACTAACCAACCCGGTCATTGAAGAATACCGCTTCGAAATTATCGACTGAGTCAGCAAGTCAGAGGCGGCGCAAGCATTGCCCCAATACACATAACCTCATTCGCGACATGTCTCTCTGATATCGCCTGCATTTTTTTTCTGCATGATAACCTTGAAGTATAAACAGGAGCCACTTTCATGTGCGGCATTGTCGGTTATATTGGGCCTAAAAAAGTTGTTCCGGTGATTATCGAGGGACTGCGGAAGCTGGAATACCGTGGCTATGACTCGGCTGGCATCGCGGTAGTCACGAAGGACGGCAAGCTCGAAATTCGCCGTGCAGCAGGCAAGCTGCGTAACTTGGAAGAAGCGATTGCCAAATCTCCCATCGAAGGCACCTACGGCATCGGGCACACGCGATGGGCTACGCACGGGAGACCGACGGAGGAAAACGCTCACCCGCACCGCGATTGCAGCGGACAGATCGTGGTCGTTCACAACGGAATTATCGAGAATTACCTGGAGTTGAAAGAACAACTGCAACGCGAAGGCCACAAATTCGTAACGGAAACCGACACCGAAATCGTGGCACATCTGGTCGAAAAACATTCCGCTAACAACACGCCACTGGAAGAAGCGGTGCGGAAGTCGCTGAAGGAATTGCGCGGCATTTACGCTTTGGTGTTTTTGTCTGCTAAAGAACCGATGAAAATCGTGGCAGCACGCCTGGGCCCACCTTCGGTAATCGGCATCGGGGACGGCGAATATTTCGTAGCCAGCGATATTCCCGCGCTGCTGGAACACACCCGTAACATGTTCTTTCTTGCGGATGGCGACATCGCCGTCCTCACTCGCGACGGCGTCAACGTCATGGATCACGACGGACGCGCCGTCGAACGCCCCACCCAGCACGTCGCCTGGGACCCCATCATGGTGGAAAAGGGCGGCTACAAGCATTTCATGCAAAAAGAGATTTTCGAGCAGCCCCGAGCGGTGCGCGACACGCTACTCGGGCGAATTTCGCAAGACACCGGAAAAATCTTCCTGGATGAAATGAAAATCTCCGAGGAGCAATTCCGCACGTTTGAAAATGTGCGCGTGGTCGCTTGCGGAACCAGCTGGCACGCCGGGCTGGCTGCCAAATTCATGATCGAGCGCCTCGCGCGCATTCCCGTGGAAGTCGACTACGGCAGCGAGTTCCGTTATCGCGACCCCATTTTGGACTCCAAGACGTTGACCGTGTGCATCAGCCAATCGGGAGAAACCGCCGACACGCTAGCCGCGCAACGCGAAGCCAAACTGAAAGGCTCGCCTACGGTGGCCATCTGCAACGTCATCGGTTCGATGATTACGCGTGAAGCGGCAGGAACTATTCCGACGCACGCGGGGCCGGAGATCGGCGTGGCCTCCACCAAAGCGTTCACGGCGCAGCTCACCGCGCTATTTCTACTGGCCGGTTATCTTGGCCAAGTACGCGGAAAAGTTAGCTCCGCATGCGCCATTAAACTGATGCAGGAGATCACTCGCATTCCGCACAAAATGGAACGGGTGCTGCAAACGGACGAAAAAGGAATTTATGAAAATCTCGCTCGCCAGCTATTTCGCTACGGCGATTTTCTCTACCTCGGGCGCGGCATTCATTACCCCATCGCGCTGGAAGGCGCATTAAAGCTTAAAGAGATTTCCTATATCCACGCGGAAGGCTACCCGGCCGGGGAAATGAAGCATGGGCCTAACGCATTGATCGATGAGAATCTTCCGGTGGTGGTGCTGGCCACTCGCGATGAGAGCGATCCTGATTCCATGACGCGGTATGAAAAGAGCGTGTCGAATATTCAGGAAGTAAAAGCGCGGGATGGCATTGTAATCACTATCGCGACGGAGAACGATCATCTGGCGCGCGCGGCTTCTGATCACATCATTGAACTGCCGCCGGCGCCGGAATTGCTTTCTCCGTTGCTGGAAATTATTCCATTGCAGTTGCTGGCTTACCACATCGCAGTCAGGCGAGGATGCGACGTGGATCAACCTCGAAACCTGGCGAAGTCGGTGACCGTCGAGTGATGCAGCTGTGGACCCGAGAAAGAAAGACCGGGTTCATAACTCAATTGCAAACCAGGGACATCCGTCGGTGACGATGGCTCAGATGACGATGGCTCAGATATCGATACCTTCTTAAAATTTCCGCTAGAATAAAAAGCATGGTTCAACGATCGGTACGTGGCTGCGTGTCTGTCTTCGTATTGTGTGTTCTTCTGGGGCTTTCCGCGTATGCAAGCAGCGTTGAGCAAGCTGCTGATAACCCTACAGCGACGCTGAAAGCGATTCACGCTGTGGGTGTTAAACATTTGAGTGAGGATCAAGTCAAAGCGCTCGCAGGGCTAAGCATCGGGAGCGCTGTTGGGAAGGAGGACTTGCAAGCGGCGGCGGATCGTCTGGTGCAAACCGGGCTGTTTTCTAATGTGAACTATGCGTTTCAATCCAAAGACGACGGCTTGTATCTCACGTTTAAGTTAGTTGAGGCACCAAGAATTCTGGCTTACTTCGACAATATTCCGTGGTTTACGGATGGGGAGCTAGCGGAGGCCATCCGCAAAGTTTTGCCCTTCTACGACGGCACCGTGCCGGAAGGTGGCGCAACCGTCGATCAAGTGGCCTCCATCGTCACTGATCTAATTGCATCACGGGGAATGAATACCAAGGTTGAATATCAGGTCATCAGCAATCCGCTGGGCGAAGGCACCGTGCAGGAGTTTCGCATCGCGGATGTGGTGCTGCAAATCGCGAAGATAGAATTTGGGGATCCCGGGCTGGCAGGATCGAAGGAGTTGCAACAGCATCTCGGCGAAGTGCAAGGAAAAACATATTCGCGGATGGTCATAGATTTATTTTTGGCCGAACAGGTAAAGCCTATTTATCTGCAGAAAGGCTTTTTAAGAGCAAAACTTGGTCCGCCTGAAATTCGGCTCAGTGGCAATCCAAACCAAAAGCTGCCTGACCACATTCCAGTCTTTGTGCCTATCACGCCGGGACCTGTTTACCGATGGATGGGCGCGCAATGGAGCGGGAACTCGGTGCTATCAGGCTTCACCATGAGTGCTTTAATCGGCCTCAAGGCCGGCGAGGTAGCCAACGGAATGGAAATTGAGGCAGCGTGGACGCGACTGCAGGAAGAATACGGACACCGCGGTTACCTTGAGGCGAAAATCGAACCGGTGGCCGAATATGACGATCAGGCGCACACCGTTTCGTACAGGATCAATATCTCTGAGGGGCGGGTATATAAGTTTGGGAAATTGGTTTTGACGGGAATGTCACCCACCGGCGAGAAGCGCCTGCGTGCGGCTTGGCCAATTTTGAGCGGAGATGTTTTCGACAAGGCGAAGTATGAGGACATTCTTCTGAAACTGCAGGTCCATAAGGAGCAGATTTTTGTCGATTTGCCGGTGCATTTCGAGTCGGTGGGACACTGGCTGCAGACCGATCCCGAGACTGGCATGGTGGATGTGCTGCTCGATTTCAAGTGAAGCAGTACAGTGCTCGCCGGAGTTATTTAGATTGTCGGTGGGATATACTCGATTGGTATGGGAAACGCGCTAGTTAGAATTCGTGAGAGCGAACAAAGTTCGCTCACCGCAGCGCAAAAGGAAGAGCAGCTACTCGCTCGTCTGGCGGACTGTGGCTCGATCATCGTGGCCCTTTCTGGCGGGGCAGACTCTGCATACCTGGCGTGGGCGGCGGAGCGGGCGTTGGGCGAAATGGCGCTCTCCGTCACAGCGCTTTCACCGAGTTTTTCGGCCTACGACCGCACCATGGTGGAGGATTTTGTTTCTAAGTTACGCGTGCGTCATGAATTTGTCGAAACACACGAGATGGATAATCCGGCGTACCGGGCGAATGCGGCAGATCGCTGCTATTTCTGCAAGGATGAACTGTTCGAGGTGCTGGATAAGTTGGCCGTTGAGCGAAAGTTCGAAGCGGTTTGTTATGGAGTGAATGCCGACGATACGTCGGATTTCCGGCCAGGTCATCGAGCAGCGA
>Ga0209625_1000448_pt1 | contig 10629 bp, 7 predicted proteins | sample JacPin_JW_Ref_M2_FD_187960 | JGI IMG/M metagenome (GOLD analysis project Ga0209625, IMG submission 187960) | Forest soil microbial communities from Algoma, Ontario, Canada - Jack Pine, Ontario site 1_JW_Ref_M2 (SPAdes) (version 2) | ecosystem: Environmental > Terrestrial > Soil > Boreal...
GATCCCGTAGTGATTCGTGTTCCGCACGCTGACCCAACCCGAGCCGGCTTTCTCCGCCATGTCCATGGCGATGCGATTGGCTTGCGGGCCCACAACTAAACCCAGACCATTGTCGCCATCCACGGTCGCGGTGCTTAGCGTCGAGCGCACCACTTTGATTTCAGGTTTGGGATTGATTCGTCCCTCGCCGAGCATGTCGAAATAACTGTGCAGCCGGGCCACGCCATGCGAATCAATACCGCGCAAGTCCGCGGAGGCGAGCACCTCGGCTGCTTGCATCGCATCGTTCTTGGGCACTCCAAAGTGCAGGAACACGCGAGTGCAAAATTCGCGCAAGGCTTCGATAGGAAAAACTTTTGATTCAACGTCGGTCATATGCTTCGTAGGCCGCAACGAACTCTACGCCGGCAAGGTCTGCCCGCGGGTTTCCGTGCCAAAGGGAATGAGGAGCAGGCCAATGGCGAAAGCGATGGAAGTCAGTGCAACGGGAATTCCCAGCGATCCATAGTGCTGTACTCCCGCGCCAACCAGAAACGTGATTCCCGCACCGCCAAATCGCGCAAAGGACGTGGAAAACGCGAAAGCGCTCGCCCGGCATTCCGTCGGGTATTGCTCTGGGAGCCACAGCGTGTAAACCGCAAAATTCGTGCCACCAAGACCAAGAAAGAAAAGGCAAACAAAAAACCAGGGAAGCGCTGCTGCGCCAAGATAGAAGATTTTTCCAAACGTCAGCGCGATGAAGGCAGCCATCAGCGCGAAAAAAAATCCCAATACGCCGCGCCGTCCGAGTTTTTCCGCGAGCCACGGCATGGCCAGGCAGCCCAGAATCGTCGCAAAAGAAACAAGCATGGTCGCGCGCGAAGCGAGCTGCGCCGCCGCTGGTCCGGCCCTCCCCGCCGCTTCCGCAAGCACCGTCACCGCAGCGGGAACGTACACCGTTCCTGCCCACAGGCCGCAAATCGAAGCCAGCATGAACAAAGAATTCAGGATTGTTCTGCGGCGCAAGGCCTTGGAGAAAAGTTTCGCGAATGGCTGCCAGATCTGCCACGTTCGGACGAGTCTTTCCTTTTTCTGCCAGCAGGCGGGTTCGGTGACGCCATGACGCACCCAGGCAAGCAGAAGGGCCGGCAGTCCGCCGATGGCAAACATATAGCGCCATCCATACTTACTTCCAATCGCAAAGTTGAGCAGCGCCGCCAGGAAAACTCCGACGTAATATCCGGTGTGCATGTATCCCGCGCCGGCGCGACGCCGGTCTTCCGGCCACTCTTCGGCGACAAAGGTGCCTCCCATCGCCCATTCGCCGCCGATGCCGATTCCTGCCAGCAAGCGCAGCGCTGCAAGCTGCCAGACATTCGTCACCAGCGCGCTGAGAAAAGTGAACACCGAATACCAAACGATGGTGAGCATCAGCGTTCGAACGCGGCCAAACTTATCGCCGACCGGACCCCAGAGAAACGCGAGTCCCCATCCGCAGAGGAACAGGGCAAAGAGCAATCCGCCGTAATAGCCGATGTTGCCTTTCGTTGCGGCAATGCCGGATCGCGGCAGGAGTTCGCGTAAGGAAGGCACCAAGACTAGGGCGTAAATGAACGAATCCATGCCGTCGAGCGTCCACCCTCCCCACGAGGCCCAAAATCCCCGGACTTGATTTCGCGTGAGTGGCGTCGCTTCAGCGAGTTGTACTTCCAGATGGACGTCCGCAGCGGGCATAAGCGCGGACTATATCAGAAGCTGTTGCGGGGAAAAGAAAAATCAATGCGAAGCACTTAGCAAAGAGTCGTCACAAACTTTTAGCGATAGCCGCGAATGAAGAAATAAACGGTCATGGCCGTTCCTACGAGGATGACGAAAGACTTCACCCAGGCTTGCGGGAGCTTTTGCGCAAAGTGCGCGCTGGAGTAACCGCCCAGCAAGGAGCCCGCACTCATCACGATGGCCTGCGGCCAGACGATCGCGCCGGTCGCGATGAAGGTCACGGTGGCAACACCGTTGATGATTCCGCCGAGAATAACTTTGAGCTTGTTCATCGCGTGAATGTCGGTCATGCCAAGCGCGGCGAGCATCGCCAGGTTCATGATGCCGATTCCGCCGCCGAAATAGCCGCCATAGACGGCGACGAGCAGCTCGAAGAAGGAGGCTCCGGCGACAGCGGTGTTGGTGGCATCGTGCGAGATACTGGCTGAAATCCGCCCAGTCAGATGCTTGCCGAACGCGAACAACAATGTGGCACCGAGCATGAGCCACGGCAGCACATGCAGGAAAGTTTGCGCGGGCGTCTTGATCAGGAGAAAGGCGCCGCCCAGGCCGCCGAGAATGCTGGTCAGCACCAGAGGAATCATCACTCGGCGCGCAATGTTCAACTTCTGGGGATAGGCGCCGCTGCTTGCCGTGGTTCCCACCCAAAGGGCGAGAGTGTTGGTGGCGTTGGCGGGGATGGGGGGAACACCGGTAAACAAAAGCGCGGGAAAGGCGACAAAACTTCCACCCCCGGCAACAGCGTTGATGCCACCGCCCAGAGCGCCGGCAACAAAAAGGAAGATGGCGTTGTATAGGTTCAAACGGAAGTTTTACCACGAATGCGGTTCGTCCTCCAAAGTGTGGGAGTGCGGCGGCTTGCCGCCGCATTTCTTCCCTCCGAGCCTTGAACCTCAGGCGAGTCCGTCCTGTTCCACCGAGCATATACGCGCGTCAAAATTCTGCATTGGCGATTGCCCAGACCGGTTCAAGTAAGCGCTAAGTCATTTCTTGACAACGCAGGCAGAGGCGTATATGAACGGGGCGTTCGAAAGCCCTTCCGCCACTGAAGACCTGGCTCGCATCCCTTATCGCGGGTCAACAGAGGGGATTCAAGAGGAAGGTGTAGCTCGTAAGGTAGAGTTGTGTCCCGCGGCTTTGCCGCCGAAGACGCTCCGGCGGAGGCGTATCTCAACACCCAGCTTGAAGTTCAACAGGAGGAAGCATGGCCAGCCGAGCAGACGCGATTCCAGTTGGTGGAGCTGCCGAGTACAGCATCTGGCGAGTGATTTTCGCTTCCAGCGTTGGCACCATGATCGAGTGGTACGACTTCTATATTTTCGGCAGCCTGGCAGCCGTACTTGCGCTCAAGTTCTATCCACCGGGAAACGATACTTTCGCCTACGTCGCCTATTTGGCAACGTTCGCTGTGGGCTTCCTGGTGCGTCCGTTCGGGGCGCTCTTCTTCGGTCGCATCGGCGACCTGGTCGGCCGCAAATATGCCTTCCTCGTGACTCTGACCATTATGGGCGGCGCGACTTTTCTAATCGGTCTTCTGCCGGTCTATAGCACTGCCGGCTGGTTCTCTCCGATCACGCTCATTCTCATCCGCGTTTTGCAAGGGTTGGCGCTCGGCGGCGAGTACGGCGGTGCGGCCGTTTACGTGGCCGAGCACGTTCCCGATAACAAGCGCGGCTTCTACACGAGCTTCATTCAAATCACTGCGACCCTCGGCCTCTTCGTGTCCCTCATCGTGATCTTGCTCACCCAGCAGTCCATGAGCAAGGAGGACTTCAGCGCGTGGGGCTGGCGCCTTCCCTTCCTGATCTCCATCATCCTGGTTTCGATTTCACTTTATATCCGCTTGAAGATGAAGGAATCGCCGATCTTCGCCTCCATCAAGAGCGCGGGAATGACCTCCGCGCAACCGCTGAAGGATGCTTTTGGGAAATGGGAAAATCTCAAGCGCGTGCTCATCTCTCTCTTCGGCGCCACCGCCGGCCAGGGCGTGGTTTGGTACACCGGCCAGTTCTATGCTCTCTTCTACCTGCAGACGATTCTCAAGGTGAACACCAAGACCGCCAACATCATCATCGCCATCGCTCTGCTCTGCGCCATGCCATTCTTTACCGTTTTCGGCGCCATCTCGGACAAGATTGGCCGCAAGTGGCTAATGATGGGTGCATGTCTGCTCGCCGTCCTTACCTACATCCCGATTTACAAAGCCATGCAGAGCGCGGCGGGTAACAACGTCGTCACTGTAAAATCCGCAAAAAACAAAGTCACCGGGGCCATCAGTCTCACCGCCATGACCACCGACCCCGCTACCAATGGGCTAGTCCCCGCGAAGGAAGCGTCCAATCCGAATGTGCCTATGCTTGTTTTTCTCGTCTTCATCCAAGTGATTTACGTCTGCATGGTCTACGGTCCCATCGCGGCCTATCTCGTCGAGGCATTCCCGGCGAAGATTCGCTATACGTCGCTTTCACTTCCCTATCACATCGGTAACGGCGTTTTTGGCGGCCTTCTGCCGCTCATCGGCTTATGGAGTTGCGCGGCGACAGGGAATATTCTCGCCGGCCTCTATTACCCGATGATCGTGGCAAGCCTGACATTCGTCGTTGGCGGCCTCCTGCTAAAGGAAACCCACGGCACCCTCATCTGGAACGAGGTCGGAGGCATGAAGTAGCGGGCCTTCACAGATTGACTCGCGCGCCTGCGCGGTAGCATCATTTTTGGCGGGCCAGCTCATTCCAAACTGGAAATGAGCTTGCCCGAATCAAGTCGTTCCTCTTTAATGCATAACAATCGAACTCTTTCTTCGAAGGGGAGTAGCCATGGCCACAGCCCGACCGAAATTAAACGCCAAAGCCTCGAAGGGCAAGCAAAAGCTCACCGAAGCGCAAATTGCCGTTCACTGGAAAGAAGAAGAATACTTTCGACCTTCCAAAAAGTTCGTTGCCCAGGCCAATCTCGCCGATCCCGCCTTCGTCAAAAAATTCGGCGAAAAGCATTTTCCGCAATGTTTCGACCACTACGCTTCCCTCCTCCATTGGGACAAGCCCTGGCGTAAGACTCTCGACACGAGCGACCCGCCCTTCTGGAAATGGTTCACCGGCGGCAAACTCAATGCCTGCTACAACTGCGTTGACCGCCATCTCGCTAAATACAAGAACAAAGCTGCGCTGATCTTCGTCCCCGAGCCCGAGGCTGAATCCGCCACGGTCATCACCTACCAGGAACTCTACAAGCGCGTGAACGAAGTCGCCGCGATGCTCCGCGATTTTGCCGGACTGAAAACCGGTGATCGCGTCACCATCCACATGCCCATGATTCCGGAGTTGCCCATCACCATGCTGGCCTGCGCGCGGCTAGGAGTCGTCCACTCCGTCGTCTTCGGCGGTTTCAGCGGAGAAGCTTGCGGCCTGCGTGCCGCCGATTCCGGCAGCCGCGTCCTCATCTACGCCGACGGCTATCACCGCAACGGCAAGTGGGTGGATCACAAGGCCAGCGCGGATATCGCCGTGCGAACCGCGACGAAAGAGGGCCAGGAGATTGACAAGGTCCTGGTGTGGAAACGCTATCCCGGAAAATACACTTCCGAAACTCCCATGATCATGGGCCGCGACTTCTCCGTCGACGAAGTCCTGAAACCGTATCGCGGCCAGATCGTCGAGCCCGTCTCGCAGGACGCCGAAGCTCCGCTCTTCCTCATGTACACCAGCGGCACTACCGGCAAACCCAAGGGCTGCCAGCACCGCACCGGAGGCTATCTCGCCTACGTCACCGGCACCGCCAAGTATTACCAGGACATTCATCCCGAAGACGTCTACTGGTGCATGGCCGACATCGGCTGGATCACCGGCCATTCCTACATCGTCTACGGCCCGATGTCTCTCGCCGCCACCAGCGTCCTCTACGAAGGCGTCCCGCAATTCCCCGACGCCGGCCGCCCGTGGCGCATCGCCGAGCGCCTGGACGTCAACATTTTCCACACTTCCCCCACCGCCATCCGCATGCTTCGCAAAGCCGGCGGCGACGAACCGAAAAATTACAACTACCACTTCAAGCACATGACCACCGTCGGCGAACCCATCGAGCCCGAAGTCTGGAAGTGGTATTACGAAACCGTTGGCAAGGGCGAAGCCGTCATCGTCGATACCTGGTGGCAAACGGAAACCGGCGGATTCCTCTGCTCCACCAAGCCTGCGCTCGATCTCATGAAGCCCGGCAGCGCCGGTCCCGCGGTCCTCGGCATCTATCCTGTCATCTGGGACGAGGAAGGAAATGAAGTTAAAGCAGGGTCGGGAAACGCCGGCAACATCTGCATTCGCAATCCCTGGCCGGGCATCATGCAGACCATTTGGGGCGACTCCCCGCGCTTCGTCACGCAGTACTACAAAAAGTACAACAAGAATCCGAAGAGCAAGGACTGGCGCGACTGGCCCTACTATGCGGCAGACGGTGCCGTCCTCCCCGCCGACGGTTACTACCGCATCCTTGGCCGCGTCGATGACGTCATCAACGTCGCCGGCCACCGCCTCGGCACCAAGGAAGTCGAATCCGCCTGCCTCACCGTCCCCGAAGTCGCCGAAGCCGCCGTCGTTCCCGCGGTGGACGAAGTCAAAGGCCGCGTCCCGGTCGTTTACATCTCCCTGAAGCCCGGCGTTCCCACCACCAAAGCCATCCAGGACAAAGTCGTCTCCACCATCGAAACCATGATCGGCAAAATCGCCCGCCCCAAGACCATCCATATCGTTCCAGACATGCCCAAGACCCGCTCCGGCAAAATCATGCGCCGCGTCCTCGCCGCCATTTCCAACAATATGGACACCGGCGACATCACCACCCTCGCCAACCCCGACATCGTCGCCCAGATTCGCGAGCTAGTTCAGGGCCGCAACGTCGCTCCCCTCAAGGAAGGCCCCGAAGACATCAAGCGCTTCGGCGAAGAACGCTAAGTCACCGCTCGCCGCCCAACGCAAAGCCTCTCTCGCCACCGGCGATAGAGACTTCGCCCACGTCCAAAAAAACTCGACATCCTCTGGACTATGTAGCGGACGGGATGGCCCGTCTGAAGTGACGTTCGGAGGAAATCTACCTGTCGCCGCCGCGATCACCTTCAGGGGAAACAAACAGTAATCCGCGAGCGCTGCCGAACCCGGTGACAATGGGCGTGACAACTCCGTTGTCGAGATTGAGAGTTCCAACGAGGCCCAAAGTATCGGAAGCGGAGTAGGCCGTGCCCGGCTCGAACCCGAAAGAACCGGCATCAATCCTGTAAATGACGCCGCCATTGACATCCGTGACCAGCAGAAAAGCCTTCGGATGCGGCGCAAATGCCGTGTCGTCCAATGTGATCGCTAGCGGTTTGCCATCGGATCCAGTGAGCGTCGTCGAGATGTTGAGCCGGCCCAGCGTCTGCTCATCCGTCAACGGATGTCTTGTAAAGATCAATTCCGAATCCGCCTGGCTATCCAGCACGATATTCCCGCGCGGATCAACGGTCATCGAATCAGGGTCCGTCAGATTCAGCGTCGCGGTTGTGCCAGTGGGAATGTCGGTAGCACTGGCGTTGCCATTAAATACGGGTTCAAGGATGACATTATTCCCTGAGAGCGAGGCTCGCACGAGGGCAGGGAAAACGTTGTTGCCCATGGCGTCCACGTTCGGGTTAGAGGCGGTAATGAAAACCCTGCCGTCTTTGACAACCATATCGTCATACCCGCCGCCGTGAGGAGTCGGCGCGAACTGGTAGTTCTTCGATTTGCCTGTTCTGAGTTCGATCACCACCAGGTTGGGATTGGCGTCTTCGTTCTGCAAGGCCCACAGGTCATCGTCACCGACCATGCGCAGCCCATCGTTATGGCCGGGCACCTGAAACATGCGCTTCACCTTTCCCGAAAGGGAGAATTCCACGATTGTGCTGGATTTGCCGTCCGTTCCGTCTTTGGCCACGTGATTTTGAAATCCAACAATGATGCTGTCATGCCACTGCACGATCGAATCGGGCTGGGAGATACCCATGGGACTATTCGCAAGAACGCTGATTTTATAAGGCGGTATCGCCGTTGGCAGGGTCTGCGCTGCTGCGGGAACCGGCGCCACCAGAGAGCCCAGCAGTACAACGCTAGCGATAAGCCAGACGGCGAGCAGTCTCCTCCTAGTGCGGTCTATCATTTCGGCCTCCTCCTGACAAATAGGTACGGGGGAAGGGAGCCTAAATCTCGCGTGTTGCGCTCTGATGAACGTCACGTAAACGATTGAACCTCCTCTGCGGAGCCCCGGGTAACTCACCCGTCCCGAGCCAGCCGGGATACTTGCAGGTCGTGGAAGGAGGGATTCCCTATTCTCTATTTTCCAATTTCAAGTTTCTGGTTTCTGATTTCTAGCGATGGACGCTCGTCAATTTGCGCGCGCACCTGCCAGCAACAATGGCAAGATGGCAGTATCAATCGCATCATCCGTGAATTCGGTGAGCTTTACGCCGCGATGCAGGCTCCAATGTTCGGACTGCTCGGCCGCCTTTCCAGGCGGCAGCTTCGTCAACGGTCCGAGTGTCTCTATCTCCAAAAATTCGTTATTCGCAAAAGTCTCAAAAGAGCACCCGAAATCCGGATATGTCTCTCCAGAATTGGCATGCGCGCGTTTGATAAATGCCTCGCCGTTTAAAACGTACGCCCCCCAAGTATCCGGGTTGAACATCCCCAGCTTCTGCGCTTCGGAGATTCTCGGATCCTGCTTCAATGCCATGTATTTCTTGGTGAAGACCCAGCGTTTGTCCGACAGGTTCGTGTACGCCCACATCACCAAGGGATTAGTGGCCTCCAAGTTCGCAGGATGCTTCCCGCGCGGCGGAAAGCCCGTGATCGCAATCCCTCCCGGCGCCATCATCGTCAGCGCCCATACCGAGTATTCCAGCGCAAAAAAAGAACGGTTCGTAATGCGATGAAGCACAGTCACGTCCGTGCCCGAAGTAGCCATCCTCACCTCAATCTCTTTCTGGAGGCTTGTCAGCGGCTCCACAGGAGCTCTCGCAATCAGTCCGTTTGCGGTAGTCGCTATTTCGACCGGCATGTTGTCAGGCGCCCAGGTCGCCACCGCATCCTCGGGAGCTTTCCAAACACGGTCTCCACCGCGCAGCTGGAATTTTTCTTCTCTGCTTCCTCCCAGTTGATCGGGAAATTCTTTGAAAACATTCTGGCCGCCTACGAATCCAAAGCGGATCACTCTCGGCCCAACGTCGCCAGTCACAATTAGTTCCACTTCACCGTTGCTGACTCGGTAGCAATTACGCCACCCTTTGTATTCAATTTTCTCCACTTTGACGTCTGCGCAAGCAGGCAAAGCAATCATTAAGCTGAGAACAAATAGCAGAATCACTTTTGACATGGCACCACTCCCCGTCGACGACGCTTGGTGACCTGGTTTGGATCCTCGCGCGTGGAGTTTACCCCCATATGGCGTGAGGAGCAGCCTAAATGAGCGGACAAGGTAGGGGTGCCTCATGCTTTCGGTTCTTGAAAGCGTGTAGCCTCTGACTTTGCTTTTTCTTGTTCGTCGCCGAATCTCTTCGATCCCGCCAATCAGCCGGACAGGAGGCCCGGGGCGATAAATCCTGATCGAATTGGTGCTCGCCTTCGCAAACTCCGTGGCTAGGTTCGCTTCTCGCGCACCCTGGCAGAGCTGAAGGCCGACCGGTGACCGCTGCCGACACAAGTAGTTGGATTGCCTTTCTCGAAGGCAGCACTGGCGAGGACGTGCGGTTGCTTGATCGTGCCTTGGAAGATCGCCAGGTAGTAATGGTGCCCGTTGTCCTGACGGAGCTCTTGAGTGACGCGAGCCTTCCTTCGAATGTTGTCAAAGCAATCTCAGATTTGCCCCTGCTCGAGATCACCTCTGGCTATTGGCGCCGAGCGGGGGTGTTGCGGGCAAAGGTGCTCGCAACGCGCCAAAGCGCGTCTCGGCGACGCCCTCATCGCCCAGAGCTGTATCGACCAAAGCATTCCTCTGATCACGCGCGACCGGGACTTCCGCGCGTTCGCCACGGCGGCAAAACTCAACCTCGTACTTGGCCCCGGCGCACACCGGCAGTAAATCTCGTCCAAAAAAATGTCGATGAGGTATCTTGCGGACTATTTGTTCGCCGGTTTGCTCCGCAGCTCAGCGAGTTTTCCCTGCTGTTCCGGCGTCAATTCGTTCTTGATTCGCACGAGGAGCGTCACCTGTTCCCTTTTGACTTCGCGTTCCGCGGTCAGCAGCTTTTCCAATTGCGCAAGAACCTGTTGCTCCTCCACATGCGGCTGTTTTACCAGCGCAACCAGCTTTTCCATTTCGTCCTGCAGCTTCCATTGTAGCTCGGTGAATTTCAGTTGCGCCCGGCGGATTTCCGTCTTGAAATAATCTTTTTGCTCTGCGCTCAGCCCAATCGCTTCCTGGTGCTGGATCACGAGTTCGCCGCCGGCGCTCCCTGGGTCACCAGCGTCCCTGCGAACCCGCACCTGGTCGCCAGGTATGCGGCGATCTAGGCGGCCGAATTGCTCGTGGCTTACGAACTCAAGAAGCCCCACTCCTGGCTTCCCGGCAATAAAGTCATCCGAGAACTTTGGTGGTCATATCCTGCGGCAATGATGGCGATCCACATCAAAAACGATGTTGGCGGCATCCGAACCCAGGCTCCGTCATGTCCCGTGGCCGAGTGTCAAGGGCCATAGTCTTTTCATGAATTGTCATCAGGTTTTTCATGACTTGTCATCCCGAACGAAGTGAGGGATCTGCAGTCTCCACATCCCGGCAAACCAGACAAAACATCCACACCGTGTTACTCACCGCCAGCACACTCTCTGTGCTAACGCGTCGCACACGAGCACGTCCAATACGCAAGCAACATGA
>Ga0209625_1000449_pt1 | contig 10627 bp, 10 predicted proteins | sample JacPin_JW_Ref_M2_FD_187960 | JGI IMG/M metagenome (GOLD analysis project Ga0209625, IMG submission 187960) | Forest soil microbial communities from Algoma, Ontario, Canada - Jack Pine, Ontario site 1_JW_Ref_M2 (SPAdes) (version 2) | ecosystem: Environmental > Terrestrial > Soil > Boreal...
GCCCGCAGCCGAGTCTGAAAGTTTGTAGAATTCTGCAGCGTCCCGCGCGCTGGTAAGCCGTCTGGTAAATAGGCGCGGGAGCAATTAGGACTTCGACATGAATAAGGCTGAAGTATGCGAGCAGATTAAGAAAATAGGAATTATCCCAGCGATTCGTGTTGCCTCTGCCGAGGAAGCACATTTCGCTGCCGATGCGGTGGCCGAAGGCGGCATACCGATCGTGGAAATCACCATGACCGTGCCGCAAGCCGTGGAGTTGATTTCGCACCTCGTGCGCGATCACGACAAATTAATTGTGGGTGCGGGCACGGTGCTGGACACTGAGACGGCACGGAAATGCCTGGACGCGGGCGCCCACTTTTTGACCGCGCCGGGTTTCGATGTGACGATTGTAGAATTTGCCGCGAAAGCAAACGTTACCGTGTTTCCCGGGGCATTCACGCCGACCGAAGTGGTCACCGCGTGGCGATGTGGCTCGGATTTCATCAAAGTTTTTCCGTGTGGGCTTGCAGGACCCAAATACATCAAGTCATTGAAGATGGCATTACCTCAGATTCCGTTGATCGCCGCGGGCGGCATAACTCAACAGACCGCAGGAAATTTTATTTTGGCGGGAGCAACAGCGATTGGAGTTGGAACGGACTTGATCCCTTCGCAGGCCATCGAGCACCGCGAAGCCACGCGAATCCGAGAACTGGCGCACCGCTTTGTCGGTTTTGTGGCTGACGCGCGTCGTCTTCTGGAGCCTCCGAAAGAACAACCCAAGAAGGCCAAGACAGATTTCTGGAAATTTCACCGCAACACAAATCCGGATAAACCATGAGGTGCCGCTGAGTCTCGTCGAAAGGACAGTAACTGCGAGACAAAAGAGATTTGTGACACGGCGCATGCCAAATCGCTTTTGGGACACGTACAGCCGCGTACCTTCCTTCGATTACCGATGTAATTTTTTCCCACCGCCTACACTATTTCACTAATGGGAATTTCCTCACGAGCGTGTATCTTTGCTTAACAGGTTTTGGAAGAGTCCCAGGGTACTTTTCCAGTTAGCGTTCAACTGGGAGCGATCGTGTTGACGAGATACCTGAATCGCGTTTTCCCCACAATGCTCGGTGTATTCGTTTTTCTGTGGGGTTCGGCATTGCTTGCCACGCAAATGCCGCCTGCGGACGAGCTGTACGTTTACACCATACCCACTCTGCCGTTGCACGAAAACTCCGCGCTTTCTGCGCTTCCTGCCGCTAGCGTAAGCGACTCGCCGGCGCAACATGACCGGGATCTCGATCCGGACGCCAACATTGCCGCGCCGTTTCAATGGAAGAATGCCTTGCGGCAGGGTTTGTTTTTCACGGGCTTCATGCACGGTTACCGGCTGGCGACTGAGCCTCAGACGCGTGACGCGCTGAACGGCCACTGGTGGCGCAATTACAGCCGTTCTATTGGAGAGTTGCGCGGCTGGGATGATGGCGACACATTTATGACCAGCTATATCGCGCATCCTTTTGAAGGCGCGATATTCGGTTACATCGCGCAGCAAAACGATCCGCGCTATCGCCGGGTAATGTGGGGTGACGGCAGGAAATATTGGATTGCGCGGCTACGAACGCTGGCCTTTTCCGCGGCAATGAGCACGCAATGGACGCTCGGCCCGGCGAGCGAAGCGTCTATCGGAAATGTGCAGCTTCGCGATTCCCCGGGATTTGTCGATCTAGTGGGCACCCCCATATTTGGCACCATGGTCATGATTGCCGAAGATGTTGCCGATCGTTACCTGGTGGCGCCGCTGGAAAATCGCACTGCGAACAGGCCCGTCCTGGCGTTTTCACGAATGTTTCTGTCGCCTACGCGTGCCTTCGCCAATCTCATGGCGTTCAAGTATCCCTGGCACCGCGACGGTCGATTGGGAATTTCGGGCGAAAATAATAAATTGCGCCGGGAAATGCTTCGCGATTACGCGGAAGGTACCGGCCCCAAGCTTTTCGAATACACGCCGCCGAAGAAACGCTCCGGAAAAGCCGCGCGTTATTCGCGCGAATCCACCATCGAACTCGAAAGCTCCACGCACTATGAAACTTTTCTCGGCGGAGGAAGCTGTATCGGTGGCGGGGGCTCCGGCGCCCTTCGAATTAAGCCGTCGTGGCAATTGATTACAGAAGTCAGCGGCTGCCTGGTCATTAATATGCCCAAGGAGCAAAGCGGAGATTCTATGTTGTATCAGGTTGGCATGCGCTGGACGCCCAGAGCGGCGCGGCGCTTTTCTCCATTCTTGCAAATGATGGCAGGCGGCCGGCGCATCACGCATGAAATCGACGACGATGCAAAACGCGACGCATTGTTGAAGGAATGGGACGATGGCGCGGGCCCCATTCATTATCCGAAGCGTGACGATTGGTCAGTAGAGCATCAAGAAAACGGACTGGCTTTATCAGCCGGCGGCGGGGTGGACATCGCGTTAGGGCGAGATTTCGCCTGGCGTATCGGAAATCTGGAATACACTCGCTCCTGGCTTGGCGATGTCGATCAGTTACACGCTGCAAATGGTTTGCGAGTTTCTTCTAGTTTAGTTTTGCGAATTGGTACTTGGTGAACTTCTGGTGGGCGCGAACCTTTGGCGGCGGCTCGCGAGCTGCACGCTTTCAGTTTGAGCCCGCTGCAGGCGTACCCTCGTGTTTAACTAATTGCTGAGGCCGGGCATCAAAGGCCTTGTCTGTGATTCGTAACGTCAACAAGGAGAACAAAAACATGACGGATGCAGCTCAACAGCCGGCAAAAGAAACCCAGAAAACGCAAACCTTTCCCGCTAAAGCCTTCGCAGCTCAGTCCGCCACTTCAGCCCTGGCACCCTATAGCATTAAAAGGCGTGCCCCGCGTCCTCAAGACGTCCAACTTGAGATTCTTTATTGCGGGGTGTGCCATTCCGACCTACATCAGGTTCGCAATGAGTGGCAGCACGCGATGCCTACCGTGTATCCCTGCGTGCCAGGACATGAAATTGTTGGCCGCGTCGTGAAGGTTGGCAGCGCGGTGAAGAAATTCAAGGAAGGCGATATCGGTGCAGTCGGATGTCTGGTCGATTCTTGCCGCAAGTGCGCCGCTTGCCTGGATGGTGACGAGCAATATTGCGAAAACATCGCCACCTTTACCTATAACGGTGAAGACAAAATTCTCGGCGGAGTAACCTACGGCGGCTATTCGGAGAGCATCGTGGTCGATGCAGACTTCGTCTTTCGCGTGCCGAATGGGTTAGATCCCGCGGGCGCGGCACCACTTCTCTGCGCGGGAATCACCACCTACTCGCCGCTCCATCACTGGAAAGTTGGCAAGGGACAAAAAGTTGGCATCGTGGGTCTCGGCGGGCTCGGACACATGGGCGTGAAGTTTGCCAAAGCGTTGGGCGCGCATGTCGTGCTGTTCACTACCTCGCCAAAGAAAACCGAAGACGGAATTCGCCTCGGCGCTTCCGAAGTAGTCATCTCTAAAAACGAAGCGGAAATGCAAAAGCACGCGGGCAGCTTCGATTTCATTCTCGATGCGGTTTCGGCTGAACACGATGTGAACGCGTATCTTAATTTGGTGAAGAGGAACGGCACCTTGACGCTGATAGGCGCACCCGAAAAACCTTTGCCGGTGGCCGCCTTCAGCCTACTCCTGAACCGTCGCAGGCTTGCCGGATCGGGCATTGGCGGGCTCCGCGAAACGCAAGAGATGCTCGATTTTTGCGGCGAAAAGGGAATCACCGCCGACATCGAGATGATCAAAATTCAGCAAATCAACGATGCATACGAGCGTCTGCTCAAGAGCGACGTGAAGTACCGCTTTGTAATTGACATGGCCTCGTTGCAATAAGCCATGGCTTAAGGTGCAGCGGCGCGGTCGCGCTGGCGATAGGGCTGGCCGCGCGGTTGCGCACGGCCGCAATGCGGCCGCTCTGAAATCCCCAGCCCAATTTTTTCCGCGCCGTCGGCGCTTTGCCCGGCGGCTAGAGTTCAGAAAAGAAGTGCGCGAGCCGATTTCAGTGCCGACCTTTCTGTATTTCGCCGTCATCCAACGTTGATAATCGTTTACTCTTGATCTGGAATTTTAGAGGAGCCATCCATGGCAAGCGAAACAGACAAATCCGTGTTAAACCACATCGACCAATTAGTGAAAGAAGAAGAACGTCTATATGGCAAGGGCCAGCTCACTGTCGACGACCAGAAGCGTTTGGCGGAGTTGAAGGTACAGCTCGACCAGTATTGGGATTTGCTGCGGCAGCGCCGCGCGCTGGAAGAGTTCGGCGAGAATCCCGATCGCGCGAAAAAACGTCCCGCCAAAATCGTCGAAAATTACGAGCAGTAGCGCATCGGTTTTCACATCCGAGTTAAGGCGTTGGAAAGAAGGGAGCAGCCAATGGGCAAACTCGACGGAAAAATTGCGCTGGTTACCGGCGGCAACAGCGGCATAGGCCTGGCGACAGCGAAGCTCTTCGTTAAGGAAGGCGCGTACGTTTTTATAACGGGCCGGTGTGAGGCTGAATTGTCGGCGGCCTCAAAGGAGATCGGACGAAACGTGACAAGTGTACAAGGAGACGTTTCCAAACTGGACGACCTGGATCGCCTCTTCGCGCAGATCAAGCAGCAGTTGGATGTCGTGTTCGCCAACGCCGGTATTGCGCAGTTCGCCCCGCACATATCGCGGAGATGTCAGCCGGCAATTCCCTTCGTCGCGGTCCACCCCGTCCCCCTGAAGATTATCCCAAATTTGGAAAATAGATTTGTCGTTTCTCGACAGGGGGAGGAAGGTGCGGATCATGAAGGCAATCGTTATTCATGAATATGGTGGCCCGGAAGTCCTGCGATACGAAGATTTCCCCGATCCGGTTCCGGGAGAAGGCGAATTACTCGTGCGGGTTACCGCCACCAGTATCAACCCCATCGACATAAAACGGCGTTCCGGTGCTGCCACGGATATTTTTCCAATTAGGTTCCCCGGCGTCATCGGGGTAGACCTTTCGGGAACGGTCAGCGCACTCGGCCCTGGAGCGAAGGGCTTTTCCATCGGCGACAGGGTTTTTGGCGTGGCTGACAAAACATATGCCGAGCTTTGTGTAGTCAAGACGGCGAACGTCGCGAAAATTCCTGAGGAGCTTGATGCGGTAAAGGCGGCGGCTCTGCCGCTGGTTACCACCACCGGCAACCAATTGATTACCGTCGGCACGGGCATTCAGTCCGGCCAGACGGTGCTTGTCACTGGAGCGGCGGGCAATGTCGGCCGCTCGGCAGTATTCACCGCAAAGGAGAAAGGTGCCAAAGTAATCGCGGGCGTGCTACGAAGACAGGTAGAGGAAGCAGCAGCCCTCGGAACGGATTACGTAGTCGCCACAGATGAAGAGAAAACGATGGCAAACATGCCGCCGCTGGATGCCGTCGCCGATACGCTGAATGGCGCAACCGCAGAAAAAATGCTGTCCAAAGTGAAAAAGGGCGGGGTCTTTGCTTCGGTCCTCGGAGCTCCTCAAAATGCCAAGGACTATCCCGACGTCAAGGTCGTGCCGGTGTACGCGCAACCAGATACCAAGGTCCTTGTGCACATGGCCCAGGCAGCAAGAGAAGGGAAGCTGGTGATTCCCATCGGCATGAAATTTCCGCTGCAAGATGCCGCCAAGGGCCACGCTGCGGTAGCAAAGGGCGGCGCCGGTAAAGTTCTATTGGTTGTAGATCCAAAGTAACAATAGGGCCACCACGGGCAGTCCGTGCACGTTTTCGTGATCGGGGGCCTCACATAGTTATCGCCTGCAAATATATCGACCGAAGCTGAGTCGAATTATTTGGGCCACATTCAAACGATTTATGAAACTCCCTGTCGTGTACCGAACTTGCGTCTTTATCACTTGTGCCCCCAGCGACATAAAATAAAACCTAGCCGAGCCCTACCGGAGTTATATTTGACGTGCGTTTAAATTAACTCGGGATGCTTGGCCGCGTACCCCACCCTCCCAGCAGGATTCCAGGCGCCCGCCTAGAGGTAACTATGACTCGCTCCCTCTCATCATTCGCGCTGTCATTCATGTGCGTGTGTTTTATTTTGGCCGGCTGCCAGAAATCTGCCGACCAGCAAGCCACGTCCAGCGGTAACACCGCGCCGGCCGCAACGGATGCGCAAAGCGCTGCGAATCAAGCGGCAAATGCCCCGGCGCCAGCTCCCGCGCCCCAGCCAATCATTATTCCTAAGGGCACGCCCATTGAAGTTGTGCTCGATCAGTCGCTGAGCAGCAAGACCAGCACGGAGGGTCAATCCTTTTCCGCTACGGTCGTTGATCCCGTGATCGTCGATGGCCAAGAAGTGATTGCCAAACATGCCCACGCGCGGGGCACGGTAACCCGCGTCAAAGCGGCTGGCCGTTTCAAGGGCGCGTCCGAGCTTGGACTGGCGCTGCGCACCGTAGAGATAAATGGGCAGCGATATGAAATAGCTGCATCTACGCCAGAGCTTTCGAAAAAAGGGAAAGGCAAACGTACTGGGGCGCTGGTTGGCGGCGGAGCCGGCGGTGGTGCGTTGATTGGTGGCTTGGCCGGAGGCGGCAAAGGCGCATTGATTGGCGGCTTGATTGGCGCTGGCGCCGGAACGGGCGGAGCGGCCTTCACCGGCAATCGCGACGTTACCCTTCCCGCGGAGACGGCTTTGACCTTCAGGCTAGTAAGGCCGCTGGAAATCAGGCAGTAACGCAGGCTTGATGCCCGCAAACACTAGCCGCTGGTCGCCTATTTGTTTCGCAGAGGCGCGGCAACGTTCAATGGCGAAATTTGTTGACCGCGTTTAGAGGACCGCTGTTCATTTCGTCGGTATGCGTAAAAGCACTTCGCGCATAACCGATTGCGTCCGCGGAAGGGAAGTGCAAGCGAACCACCCGGTGCCGTCAAGGGGCATCCGCGATGCGGGACGAGTCGCCGGCCGGCTTTTGGCCGATTATTAATAACGATTTTTAGAGGTACTCTAGATTGCTGCCGCCGCAAAGCAATTCACTAGGCGGTTTGCGCATCCCTCATTGTTAGACGGTGCGATCCCTGACCGTGATGGTTCGTCGAATAGTCAATCGCCAGATCAATGCACAACAAGATCCGAGTACTCAGGGTGCCTCACTACATATTGGTGTACCGTCGGGCAAACAATGTCGACCTTGAAGTTGTGCTCTCGGGCCCAACGGAGAGCAGTCTCTGCTAGAGAGGATGCAAGGCCCATATGACGCAATTTTTCAGGAATTTCAGTGTGGCTTAGCTCCAGAATATTTCCGGCCAAACTGTATTCGAGAAAGGCGACTTCACCGTTTTGCTCGATTTCGAAACGGCCCGTCGTAACTTTCTGCGGCGGTCGGGCCTTACGGCGAAAGAATTCCCACATAACCATTAGATGTGCTTGTCGCTACGCATGGGCTTCAATTCGGAGCCAGCATTTGCTTCAAAAAATCCACAGCTTGCCCAATTGTAGCGCGCGTAGAAGCAGCGGCAGCGAGACGATTGACTTGAGCTACTCCGGCATCAATCATGAGCGCGGAAACATTTAGTGGACCGCTGCTACAACGAACTCCTTCCGCGTTGGCAGGGTTGACGAGCGGATTCGTCGACTTATTCGCGGGACAACTCCTGGACGATGATGGAGAGTATTATCGTGACGCTTCAACCCGAGATCGCAGACGAAATCTCCCATTGAGAAACCGGGGTTACGAAGATGATAAGAAACAAATTCGCTTTCGTCATATTCGTGCTGATGGTGTCAAAGCTGATTGGGGCCGACTTCTGTGCGGGCAAGTTGGGTGCGCAAACGGGGCGGTGGACGGAGCAGAAGGCGAACGCGTGGTACGCGCAACAGCCGTGGCTGGTCGGAAGCAACTACGTGCCGGAATCGGCGATCAATCAGCTGGAGATGTGGCAGGAGGCAACGTTCAATCCGGCGGAGATTGATAAGGAATTCTCATGGGCGGAAGCGATGGGAATGAACACCATGCGGATATTTCTCCACGATCTCTTATGGGAACAGGATGCGGTGGGTTTTCAAGAACGCATGGATCAGTTTTTAGCGATTGCGTCGCGGCATCACATTCGTCCGATGTTTGTGCTGTTCGATTCGTGCTGGGACCCGTTACCCCATCTGGGCCCACAGCATCCGCCGATTCCGGGAGTTCACAATTCCGGATGGGTGCAGAGTCCCGGCGCGGCGGCACTGGGGGACGCGGGTCAATATCCGCGGTTGAAAGAGTATGTGCATGGAGTGGTCGGCGCTTTTGCGAAGGACGAACGCATTCTTGCGTGGGATGTATGGAACGAGCCGGGCTCCCATAACGCGGGGAGCTATGGCAAAGAGGAGCTGAAAGATAAGATCGCCCGCGTGACAGTGCTATTGCCGCAGGTGTTTGCGTGGGCGCGCGAAGCGAATCCCGTGCAGCCGCTGACGAGCGGAGTATGGGCTGTGGACACGTCGCCTGACGGAGCAAACCTTGGCGAGCTGCAACAGATTCAATTGCGTGAGTCGGACATCGTCTCGTTTCACAATTACACCTGGCCGGAATTCTTCAAGCGCCAAGTCGTGTGGCTGAAGAAGTACAACCGGCCGGTGGTCTGCACGGAATACATGGCGCGTCCGGCAGGAAGCACATTTGACACGATACTGCCAATCGCCAAGCAGGAGCACGTGGGGGCGATCAATTGGGGATTCGTAGCGGGAAAGACGCAGACTTATTTACCGTGGGAGTCGTGGGAGCATCCTTACATTCTTAGCCAGCCACCAGTGTGGTTCCACGAAGTGCTGCATCCGGATGGAACGCCGTACCGTCAAGCGGAAGTGGATTTGATTCGGGAGCTGACCGGGAAAAAATAGGAACACGACACGCTTTGCCGAGGCCTTCGTCTTGTGCGTGGAGTAGAACTCTTCAGCCGCTTCCTGCAGATGCCGAGTCGCGTATTAGAACCCCAAGTGAAACGAATTTTCCGGCGTGACACTTTCTAGGGATGATCCGCGACTATGCCGCGCAATGGTCACTGGCGAACGATTTCCGACGGTAACGTCAGAATATCCGACCGTCCGGAAGTGGCCAGACCAGTCAATACAAGCGCGTTCTATAAAGGGGAAAGTCAATAGTAAATACTTCTCCGGCGACTGGAAGGAGCGAGGTTGTTCGCTTTGCTTTCCAGCCCAAGTCTTGTTGAGAGGCTCTTGGGTTTTCGCTCTTCGTAGATCCATTCTGTTTTCGTGACGGCGCTTTCGGATTCTGAAGCAAGACAAGCTGCGCGGTTGAACGTTGTCAACCATGGTTCTATCTGAGGCTCGAGGCCTATAGCTTTTTCTGGTTATCCGAGGGGGCCTATAGTTTATCAAGAGACTCGTGGTGCTCGGAGCACACTCTCCGCCTAACGCGCTTGTGGAGACTCACCCTCGAACCAAAGCGTCAGAAGAACCGAAAAGCCATTCACCAGAAATGAATCCAGCAAAGGACGGTCCTCAACCCAACGCTTAAGCTGCTTGTTGTTTCAGATGTTCTGCGTCGAAACGCGCTCCTTTCTTCCAAACCAACAAAGTGATGGACGCGATCTTGCGCGCCAAGGTGAGCCGCGCTAAGTGCGGCTTCACGCCTCTGGCGACGCAGGCTTGGTAAAAGCCCTGCAAAGGTCCAGCGGTAGCAGCCGCTCGGGTGGCTGCACCCTTGAAGATATTTTTCAGATCGTGATTATGGTTGATGTTGAGCCCACGGACAGCTAGGACCTTCTTAGAGCGTTTCAGTTGGCCAGCGACGAAGCGATATTCTCCGCTGGTGTACGTCCTCAGCGCTAATCCAGAGTAGGCCCATAGCTGCCGCTTGGTGCGGAAGCGATTGGGCGTCTGTATCAGAGCGATCAACAGAGCGGCGCGGATGGGACCAATCGCAGGAATCTGCCGCAGTAATCTCATGGCCGGATGTTTCCGTGCTTCCGCTAGGAGTTCTCGTCGTGTCCCCTGGCGCAATGCCGCCAACACGTCGAACTGTTGGTAATAGAGTTCGGCACGACGGCGTACCCCGGCTTCCGAAATCTTTGAGAGCCATTCCGCACGGTAGCGCGGTGCGTATACCTGCTGGCCGGCACAAGGAATCCCCCAGCCTCGGTAAATCGCCTTCAGCCGACTCATCACTCGCGTCAAATCGCGAGTGATCGTGATGTAGCTGCGTGCCAGTTCCTTCAAAGTGCGGATACCCTGTTCGCCGTGGTACACCGGGCTGAGCTTGTTCAGATACAACAGCTCGGACAGCTTGCGTGCATCGATGCGGTCACTCTTGTTCCCTGCTTTCAACAGGGCATTCTTGCGCGGATCGCTGGCCAACACTCGGGCGACGTGAGGCTGGAGCAGATCGTGCAACCAGGCCGCCCAGGTTCCTTCTTCAAAGGCCACGTACAAGCTGCCACGCAGGCCACGAATGAACTGGAGAATCGTCTCGGCTTTCGTTTCGAGAATCGCCTCCATCACCAGATTCCCGCGCGAATCCCGAACCGCCGCAGAGATCGTTGCTTGATGCACATCCATCCCAATATACTTGGCGTCATTCATGAGGGTGCTCCTTGTTGTAGGTTGAGATGCGAACGATCAAAACCTACTCCAACGGGCGCCCTTTTATAATGCGTTT
>Ga0209625_1000451_pt1 | contig 10619 bp, 12 predicted proteins | sample JacPin_JW_Ref_M2_FD_187960 | JGI IMG/M metagenome (GOLD analysis project Ga0209625, IMG submission 187960) | Forest soil microbial communities from Algoma, Ontario, Canada - Jack Pine, Ontario site 1_JW_Ref_M2 (SPAdes) (version 2) | ecosystem: Environmental > Terrestrial > Soil > Boreal...
GACTCACGGTTGTGATCCAGGACGCGCCATCCAAAGGCGATGCGGCAGCAGGTAGGTGAATCCCACGAACGTCTCCCACCGAGTGGACGTCCTGGTCAGCCCGCGATTGAACCCTGCGTCGACCACCAAATTCTTGCGCAGGGCACGGGAAACTGCCCAGAGATTACCGACGGTGTTGCCCTTCTCGAATGGCTGCGAGAAATGCCATACCTCCCCGGAAATTGTGAACTTCCCCAGTGAATGGGAAATGGACAGCGTTTGTCCGAACTGCGCTCGGCGTATAGCGCCCTGAACCTGTTCGGTAAGTATCCCGTTGGTATCGAAGTGAAATCCCTTTATATCTTGACTCAGAAGAATCGAGGTTGATTGCCGAAAGGTGCCCACGTCGAGTTCCGGGGCGACGCTGGTATGAACCCGTCGAACATAGCTGACCGAAACAGTTGGCCGTGATTCACCACCGGCGAAGAGCACGCTTTGCACACCCGCGAACACCTCTCCTTCATGCACCGCGGTCTGATCTTTTGACTGACCGATGGCCAGCGGCTCACTCTGCAAGAACAACTCCAAGCGCGGATGTACGGAGAGTTTGGTGACTTGGCCGACGCCGGTGCGGTTCGAAAACTCTGTCGAGTCTTGCGCGAAGAGCACGCCATTTTCGAACTGCAGGTATCCAACCGGCGTGAGTGTCGCCGGCGTCGATACCGTGGGCCGCCCCGGATTAGCTTCTGGCTCGGATGTCGTTCCCGATTGTGCCGAGCTGCGTTGAGCAAGGAGGCCCAACACGCCAAGCAAGAAAATCGGGACGATCTTCAATCTCTCTCCTCTGAAAAATACGACGCAAATCTATTTCCGAAACAAATGCGGCACGTACCAGCGCGTGTAGGTAGCCATTCCCAATAACAGCACGACCCACCACAGCCCCAGCACGCTTCGCATCCACATCTTGTATTTGGTTATTCGTAATTTTTCCGGCAAGACACTGGTGCCCGCGGACAGCAAAATGTACAATCCGGCGAGTTCAGTTACGGTCCCGAGCGCCCCGTGCGTGGTCGCCAATGCGTAGTAGGCTTTGCCCAGCTTGGCCGGGATCCTAGGAAGCACATGAACGCGGAAGGAAGGAATCATCATCACCGCAACTACCGCGAAGTTCAGAAGCACGATGGTGGATTGGCACCAGGCGTGTTGCCGAAAGCGTCGCTTGCGAGCGAGCCAAGCGCCAAGCAAAAGACCTGTCCCCATCGCCATTTCGAGGACGAGAACTACATTGGCGCCGCGCGGTGCGGCCGTTTCAAGGAATGCTTCGATCACTGACTGTCTCCACGCAGACTACCGACTGCGTTCCTTTCGCTGTTCAGCTAAGAGTATTGCGTGGCAGAGGAAGGTCGCTCCGCACTCACTGCACGATGATTTTGCCGGTCATCTTCGGATGAATCGAACAGAAGTACGAATAAGTTCCCGGCTTGCTAAAGGTGAAGGAGAATTTTTCGTCGGTATCCAGCACTTTGGATTTGAAGATCTTCGGATCATCGGTGCTGACGGTGTTGTGAGGGATATCGTCGCGGTTGGTCCACGTAACTGTGGTTCCCACCGGCACCGTTAGCGCTACCGGTCCGAAGCTGAAGTTGTCGATCTTCACTTCCGTCGCCGATGTCGTCTGCTGCGCTCGTGTTACAGAACCCTTCCGACCGGTGCCGAAAACTCCCATTCCCATCACCAGTGCTGCTGCTAAACCTGCAATGCATACACTTCTCCTCATGTTTTTTCTCCTTTTTAAATTCGAATTGATTTGAGTTTGGCTACGTCTTGCTCACGCCTGGGCGAAAATCCCCCACCGCCGATGCGTGTTGGCCTACGACTTCACTACACCGTCCTGCATCACGCAAAAGACCCTGTTTCCTGCGCGAGCCACGGACGTTAGAACGTGCAAGGGTTCATTTTTAGTCTTGTCAGACATGCTCGCTCTCCTGCTATGCACCGTTTCCCGTCCTCTTTAGGGATGTTTTTGAGAACGGCGCCGCGGGGGGGTTGGGGGCCCGCGGCGCCGTTCAACATGTGCTTCGTCTATCAGGACCGAGGCCCTAGCCCATTTATTCCAAACGGACGTGCCCACTCGTCGTATGCGTTATCTTCCTTGGCGGAAGATGAGACAGAAATAAAATCGGGCTTGAGGCAGTCATTACTTATGAGGCCTCACAGTCCGGAGCAAATTGTGAGAGAGCTGAGTCTCGAAGACCGAGAGCGCTTTGAGCAATTTGTGCTGCCCCATGTCGATGCTGCTTTCAACCTTGCACGCTGGCGGTTGCGTGAACGCAGTGATGCCGAAGATGTCACTCAAGACGCCCTGCTCCGCGCAAACCGTTTCTTCTGGAGTTTTCACGGTTCAGATGCGCGCGCATGGCTCATGAAAATTGCCCGTAATCGATTGGCGGCTGGGAACAATGGAATTTTGCGCCGTCTCGGACGCAGACCCTGTAGACCTGGAACAGCCCCCCATTAATGCATTCGGCCGCGTAGCCTATCTTTAAGTGCCGGGCACTCCTCACTATCGGGAATAGAACGTGGGTGACAGAGGTATTCATTAGAGCAAGGCCATTGCACTGCGGAGGCGATCAACCATGTTGAAGATCACAACAGTGGTTTGGCTCGCGCTAGTTGTACCGGCTCCAAATCTAGCCGCATCCAAATGTAGTGAGGGTAGGTGAGGTTAATGAAAAAACTCTTGGAACAGATTAAAACGTTGACGGCGCTCTTTAATTGGCGCATTAACCGCGCGAAGATAGCCCGGCTGCAAAGCTACCGATGATCACCCAACGCATGCTTATCCGCGCGCGGTTTGGAAAGCTTGGGTCGGTCCTGGAGACTGCCTTCGACATGGTCGGCAACTGACCGCGCAACAAGTTCATTCCCCAAGGATGCCAAGTGCATCCACTTGTCGATGTAAACAGGTTCGTTTACGGAATCAAAAACCCTCCCAGAAATACAAAAGCGTCATCCGTTGCAGCCCGCCTCTCGACCTGTTGATACACCTTAGTGGATTTTATTGAGGGCGAGGATGGAATTGAAACTCGTCGCAAATTCGATCTCGAATTCGAGTTTAAGGAAGTTTACTCTTGGCTCAAAGCACTGGCCTCCGTCCGCCGCCCAAACTGCCCGTACACATTTCGTGTAGGCAGCTTTCACGAAGACTCAGCGATGCCAGGATGTGAGCGAAGGAATTAAATAGAGTAAGCGAACGAGCTCGTACTCGCCGTAGAGCTGGGACGCAGGAAGCCGTTTCCAGCCCGCATTGCGCCAGCGCCGGTACCGATGCGACCAGATGCGTCGCCGAATCCAGCCGTCGAGTCGTTGGAAGAGCTTGCGGATGCGGGCGCGTTTGTAATACTCACCCCAGCCCCGCAAGAGAACCCCGCTTCTTGGATATGGCGCCCCTCATTTGATCGCCAAAGGGACTTCAACCCTCCTGAACAACGAGCTGCTCAGCGCGCACTTCCGACTTGCTGACAATCCATTCTCAAGTCCCTGAATGAAACAGTCTTTCGGTCCGTGGCCCAGACTTTGCTCCGCGTCGGCGCCTCACAGCATATGATTGACCCTGTTGCTCAGGGCAATTAGACTCCGCGGCGAGTTCGGCCTGGAGGTTCATTCCAATGGTGAAATTTGGGTTGGTGTGCTTTGTATTCATGGTAACTGTGCTCGTCGCTCTCGCGACTCCGAACCAGCTCAGCGCAGGAAAAAGCAATCAAGTCGTTCTCAAATATTTGGGAACCGCGGGCTGGGAAATCACCGATGGAACCACGGTTATTCTGATCGATCCGTATCTGTCGCGAATCAATGGACCTGCACCACCAGGAGGAGGATCGAGCCACTCCATGACTGGAGACACCCGCCGGGCGTATGGGTGGAACGACGTGGCCTCGCCGGACGTGGCAGCAATCGATTCGCACATTCAGCTAGCAGATTTTGTTGTGGTCACTCACACGCACTATGACCACGTCCTGGATGTTCCTCACATCGCTCTCAAAACTGGCGCCGCAGTGATTGGCACCGAGAGCACCGAAAATGTGATGCGGGCCTACGGCGTACCTGAAGAACAGCTGATTACGGTTCGTGGCGGAGAGGACTACCAGTTCGGCTCCTTTTCCCTCAAAGTCATTCCCAGCATTCACAGCCCTCTGGACCACAAGCACTACTTCAGTTCCGCCACTGCCGTGGCTGGAATGAAAGCACCGCTGACCTTAAAACAGATTCACCCGGAGGGAGGCACTCTCGCTTACCTGATTCGTTTTCACGGTCATCAGATTCTCGCGTTTGGCGGGATGAACTATATCGAACGCGAGATCACAGGACTGGAGCCGGACGTCGTGTTGATTGGAGCGGGTGCTTCCCGAAAAGAAATCTACGACTACAGCGGCCGCCTTATGCGCGACCTACATTATCCAGCCGTTGTTCTCCCGACGCATTGGGACAACTTCCTGGCGCCGTTTGAGGCCTCGCAGCAGCCTGCTCTCGAAGGTCTGCAGTCCTTCGTACATGAGATCGTGACCGCTTCACCGAAAACAAAGGTGATTGTGCCAAAGTACTTTGAAGCGATCCCGCTCGACAGTGCGGCACAATGAGCCTCCGACGGGATGTTGGAAGCGTCACAGTAGTCGGATGCCGGAGATGTAACCTAGCCAATTGTGGTCGAAGCTACGGGGTATGCGGAAGTCATTCCAGTAAATCCGACTGCACCATCACTTCCGCTTTGCAGACAATCCGGGAGTTATCACATGGTGGTTCGATCGAAGTGGGGTACCGCGCGGTAACGGAAAGTGGTCACTAACATGTGACCGCAAAGGTGAGTCGTTTGGTCAGATATTCTGATCCCAGGTTGCACGAATTGTTTTCAGCATGGCCGGATAGATAATCCATTTTCGGAAGGGATCGATTAAGCTCATGTAGAACGGCGTAATCCACGTTCTCTGGCGCACGTAGACCGCAAAGTAGAAGCGATAGCTATCGGCCCTTTCAGCGAGGGCACTGAGGGCCGCAGCATGGACGGTACGATTCTGTATTTCAAGTAGCTGTTCGTTTTCGAACCGATAGACAACGCGGAACAATCCTTCTGGTGTTCCAGACATGACAATAGAACGGGCACGATCCTCTGGCGTTAGACGACTTGTAAACGAGGCCGCCAAGGCATCCTTCGGTTCGGCCTCAAGTCGAAAAATGCGTCCAAGAAAAAACCGAAGACGGATAAGCGCGCCGGCCACCGGCGGAAGTCTGTTGATTCCGCCCTGACTCTTTCGGCGAAGAAATTCAGAAAGGGTGACGCCGTAGCGGTGCTTAGGTAGGTCAACCGCCCAGACGTCGTGCAGCGGGACATCGGCGAGAAACGTATGCGCGCGAAGCGATAGCGCGTAAAACTCCGTTGGAGAAATCTGCGGCATCTTTTATTCTTAGTTCCTAATTTGTGGCGCAACGAGTGCCTCACCGCAGGCGAACCAGTAAACCTCTATTCCTCGCGCAGCGCGTTCAGCGGATCGACCTGAGTCGACCTACGCGCCGGCACGTAACATGCGAGCATGGTCACTGCTGCCAGCAGCACTGGTGCACCGACGAGCAAGCGCGGATCATCCGTGCCGACCCGAAGCGCCTCCACAAAAATGCTCGTCAGTGCCGAAAGTATTTTTGCCATGGCCATCGCGCCCAAAAATCCGAGAACCGTTCCGACGCTTACCAGCGCCGCGCCCTCGCGCAGCATCAGCCGCAGCACTTGCGCCCTGCTTGCGCCCAGTGCTGTGCGGATGGCGATCTCCTTGCGCCTTTGCGCGACCCCGTAGGCCGTGATCCCGGCGAGTCCGATTGCGGCCAACACCAGGCCGAATACTCCAATTCCGCCGTATGTTTGGACAGCGAACCGCGTGGAGGACCGGCTGCGATCCAGGTAATCGCTAAGCGTTTCTACATTGAAAATGTTCAGATTGAGATCGATCGAAGCGATCTCGTTCTGAATGCCGCTCAGCGCATCCGTTCCCGCATCCGACCGCGCCAGAATGGTGATGCCACCAGCTGGCGGCCGCGCAAAATCGCGTGGCGTCAGCGGCAAATAAATCACGGATTGGCTAATCCCGATTCCATTCTTCAAGTCGCGGACCACGCCGACGACTTCATAGGATTGCTTGTCGTCGCTAACGTGCTTTCCGATCGCCTTCTCATTTCCGAAAAGCCTGCGTTCCGCGGTCTCATTCAGCACTACGGGCAAAGAAAAAGTCTTCGATCCATCTGCCTGGCTCCGTTGATCGCGTTCCTCGAACTCCCGGCCTGCCAGCATCGGTTCGCTGAGCGTGGCAAAATAGGCCGCGCCCACAGTCTCCTCGATCATGGATTGCGGCGCCCGTGAGAATTCCCCTGAGTTTTCCGCAGTCAGCTGGTGGGTGTCATCATCTTCGGTCGCAAAGGGCGCCTGCGTCGCCAGGGCGATGCTGTGCACTACGCCGGCAGTCTTGAGCCGTTCGGAGAGTTTCTCTAACAGGGCTTGCGCTCTTTCAGGCGCGTAGCCATCACGCACCGGGTCGATGGACAAGAGGTACATCGTGCGCGGATCGAATTTCGTTTGGATGCTGCTTGATTTGCTAATTCCCATTACCAGGAATCCTGTCAGCAGCAGAAGCATGAGCGATCCCGCCACCTGAGCTACCATCAGCAAATTGCGCAGACCAAAGTGCCGATACCCCCGCAACCGCAGCATCGAACCCTCCTTGAGTGCCGGCGTCAGATCGGCTTTCGTCGCTTGCAGGGCAGGCGCGAGGCTGAATCCGATGCCGCACACGAGCGCGAGGCCGAACGCGAAAACTCCTGCGTGCCAATCCAGGCTGCAGTCGGATTCGAGCGGAACTGTCATGGGCGGCGTGAAGTGAGAGTTCAACACAGCGAGACCATACGCAAGGGCAAACCCTGCCACGCCGCCTAGCAGCGACAGCAAAATGCCTTCGCTCATCATCTGCCGGATAAGCCGAAAACGGCTGGCCCCGACCGCTAGGCGAATCGCCAACTCTTTTCGGCGATTGGCGCCGCGCGCGATCAGCATGTTGGCCAGGTTCGCGCACGCAAGGGTGATCACCAGGCCCATTAACGCGACGAAGAACCCCGCCAAAACAGGCTTCAATTTCCGGGGAATAAGCACCCTGGTACCTGCTGGTAGTAAAGTTATGCGTCGGCCTTTGTCCATGCGCGCTGGCGCCGAAGGATCCTGCTCGTCGAGACGACGGGTGATCGCATCGAGAGCGGCTTCAGCGGAGTCAATCGTGACGCCAGGCGCCATGCACATCATTGCCAGGAACTCCTTGGCATTGCGTTGATGCAGGACGTCGTTCGCGAGCTCCGGAGCGAGCGCGGCCGGCGCGGTGATGGGGACAAACAGCTCAGCCGGATTCACGGAAAGGGCACCATTGAAATTCTTCGGTGTAATTCCCACGATTGTGGCGGGTTGCCCATTCAGGCGAAGTGTTTGTCCCACGGCATTGGGAGAAGAATTAAGGCGATTGCGCCAGAAGCGATCGCTGACTACCACAACGGCCGAGTCGCCCGGCCTGTCAAGTGCGGCGTTGAGCACTCGTCCACGTTGGGGTTGGACACCCAGTACAGAAAAATAATCGACTGATACAAGTTGCCCGAATACCCGCTCGGGTTTTGCGTTCACATCACCTTGGAATGTGATGTTAAATGGGATGCCGGTCTGCAATGCGGCGACTCCGGCGAAAAGGCTCTTTTGCTCGCGATATTGCTCGACGTAGTAATACGAGACCGGCTTCTCAGGCATCACCAACTGCTTGGCGTTCGCCACGGAGGGCAGGTCACGAAATAGCAGCGCCCATTTCGAGCTGTACACGTTAGTTGTCAGCCCAATTCCGAGTCCCATCGAAATGATGCCGACCATCGCGAAGCCGGGTGACTTGCGCAACGCCCGCAACCCATGCCGCATATCGCCGCGCATTTCGGTGAGGTATTCGAGCGGTACGCGAATGGCGACGTCGACGATTAACCGAATCAGCCCTGCGGCTCCATGCCTTTTGGCAATGTCTTCCAGGACATCCTTTCCGAGTTGCGTCACGTCTGGGCCATAAGCCAATTTGAATTCGTGTGGGAAAGCTTTCGCTAACAACTGGTAGATCCGCCATGCGAAATTCATTGGGTCACCATGCGTTGTTTCACTCGAATTGTGCGAACCAATTCCTGCAGGCGCTCACATTCCGCGTCGAGCACACGCCTACCGAGGGGCGTCAGCCGGTAATAGCGGCGTCGTGCGTCATCTAATTCTGGCGCGGGCCGTTCGTCGGACTCCTCGATTAGTTCCGCCTCGATTAGCCGCTTGATCGATCCATACAATGTCGCTGGCCATAAGCGCACTTTTCCGGTAGAGCGGTTCAGAACCTCCTGCATGATTCCGTAACCGTGCTGCTCTCCACCGGCAAGTGACAACATGATGTGAAACCAATGGGTCTTCAGCGGAATAAACGTTTGAGGATCGACTCTAGCCATGCCAATATCTATATCATTCTATATCTATATGCGTCAATAGGGATGAAGCCTTGCTTATGTGATTGCCGGCGGATGACGAGCAACCCTTCCGTAATCCGGTAAGGTAAGGTTGGACGACCATCCGCCCGCTACGAGTGATGTATCATCTGGCGTTGAGAAACTCGAAGTATCCAACCACTAATGCGGGTATGGCAAACAATCCGCGTGCCTCTTATAAGCCGCCACGTTCATAAACGTGCGTACGCGGCGCTGGTTCTTTCCGGCTGCTATGAGGAGGCTGGGGATTCCGGTCGGCATCGAGCGCAACCTGGGAATGTGCTCTTGCACGAGGCCTTCGAAGCGCATCTGGATCGAATTTCAACGCTTGGAGCAGTGGTACTCAACGTTCCTTTACCTGCCCAATATGCATTTCGATCAGGGATTGGGAGGGTCGAGGACCCGGATGCGGTTGTTCGCCTTGTAGAGAAGAGCGATTTGCAAACTGCGGCACTGCTTCTGCTATCGACGGAAATACCGGAGCCGGAGTTCCGGGATTGGCCTGATGAACTGGCGGCATCGCTGGCGCAAAACGCATCCATCAATCTCTACGGTTGGAGCGAAGCAAAGGGAATTTCTGCGTGGGATTTGTCGCGCGGTTTTGCGAAGGTATTCGGAATTTCACCATGCGCTTTTCGAGCACGTGCTCGGACGCGCCAGGCTTGGAGGGCAATTCGCGCGGCTGGTATGCCCCTGTCGGCGATAGCGGCACATTTCGGGTTTGCCGACCAGGCTCATATGACACGCGGCGTGAAAACCGTCACCGGTCGCTGTCCCAGCGCATGGCGATCCGCTTGCAAATAGATTCAAGACACCGCGACCTCGTCTGTCTATAACTGAAAGGGTGAACTCCCACGGCGCAAATACACAGGACACCGAGCACTACTTCATTGGAAGCGCAACTTCCCTATTCTCTATTTCCGGGCTGCAGGTGCCCCTCTGGCCCGTCGTTGCAACCATTGGATTAGCGCTTCTGGTCATCCTGCCCAGCGGCTATGTTTACGTGGTGCTTACCAAGCGCATGAGCATGCCGTCTAGCATGGCTCTGATCGTGAACCATGCCGTAATGCTGGTGATCGCGCTGCCGCTGATCGCCTGGTTCAGCAAAGGACACCTTTCTGATTACGGACTGCAGTGGCCCAAGAGCAAGCACTACGTCCCCTCCGCTCTAGCCTGGGGAGCGTTCTTCGGTGTGCTGATGACTGCGGTAGATTACTTCCCGCAAATATTGAAGCACCTTCCGCCGCCGGATAATCTTTCTCTCGCTCCTGCGAGTATCGGAGCCTGGATTTTTTTCGAGGCACTCTTTGTGGGGCCGACTGAAGAAATTCCGTTCCGCGGTCTGCTACAAACCTTTCTCTTGCAGCGTACTTCGGGCCGCGTACGATTCTGGAAATACGACATGCACGTCGCCGGAGTTATTCTCGCACTATTGTTTGCCCTCGCTCATCTCTCCAGCTTCTGGACGGGACTGTTTTGGATGGCGTTAGGCCAGCAGATATATGCGTTCGTCCTGGGAATCCTCTACGCCTACTGGCGCGAAAAATCTGGGAGTTTATTGGCTCCCATTATTGGACATAACGCGAGCGACGGAGTGGAGTACGTTTTGATGTTTCTGATGACATGGCTATGGCGTTAAACGGGGTAAGAGGTTTCGGGCGGTTCCGACCGAGTGACGCGCTACCCGGAAGTTATCCTGCCAGTTCACGGTCACGTCTAACTAGGAATTGCTAATCTTCACAGCAGTGAGCTAAATTTCCCGCCGTAAGGTGCTAAGCATGGCCAAGCTTGCACCAATCACCATACTCACTGAGCGAACTCGCAGTATGCTAAGACTCGCTGAACTTATCGAGAGGGGCAACTGTTCCGCGTAGCAACCGGGTGGAGTCAAATGGCTGCCGTGAACTTGATTGGCTCGTACAACTACGCGCTCGTGGCGCTTTCGGTGTTGATTGCCATGTTTGCGTCGTACGCTGCTCTGGATCTCGCAGGTCGCGTAACGGCCGCGGGCGGTTGGACTCGTTTGTTTTGGCTATTGGGCGGGGCCGGTGCTATGGGGACTG